>CAJDVP010000070.1_pt1 | contig 37564 bp, 28 predicted proteins | sample 7391311 | NCBI WGS metagenome assembly CAJDVP01 (sample SAMEA7055711, study PRJEB34461) | soil metagenome | biome: terrestrial ecosystem; feature: Peninsula; material: soil | place: Antarctica | collected 2016
CCGAAGACGAAACCCACGAACAGACCGGACACGGCGATGATGGCCAGCGAATAGTTGCCCAGGAAATGAATCTGGTCACGAATCAGGCCGAAGCGCCGGAATGCCGGACCGACCATGCTCAGCAACCGCAAGAACAGCCTTGCGCCCATCCCCAGGCTGGCCAATTGCTTGCGTGCGGCAAACCCGACATCGGACGGACGGTACCAGCTCATCGGTATGCCTTCAAACTGAATCGGGCGCGCCGTGCCACGACAACCGTGCGGCGGCTCACGACCACTGCCCCGAAGAGGGGACCAGCGGAGCCGGCGCAACCCCAAAATCCTGCTCGATCGTGGGTCCTGGGTAATGGAAGTGCACCGGCCCGTCGGGGCGTGCATGCACATACTGCGATACCAGTGGATCGGCGCTGTTGCGCACGTCCTGCGGCTTGCCCTGGGCGGCAACCTTGCCATTGGCCAGGATGATCACATGGTCGGCAATGGCAAAAGTCTCTTCCAGTTCGTGCGATACGAACACGCTGGTCAGCCCCATGGAATCATTGAGCTGGCGAACCAACCGCGCCGCCGTGCCCAAAGAAATCGGATCAAGCCCGGAGAAGGGCTCGTCGTACATCACCAGCTCCGGATCGAGTGCAATCGCACGCGCCAGTGCGACTCGGCGCGCCATGCCACCGGAAATTTCGCTGGGCATCAGGTGGCGTGCACCACGCAGTCCCACGGCGTTGAGCTTCATCAGCACGATGTCGCGCACCATGCCTTCGGGCAGCGTGGTGTGTTCCCGCAATGGGAAGGCGACATTCTCGAACACGCTGAGATCGGCGAACAAGGCGCCAAACTGGAACAACATACCCATGCGCCGGCGAGCCGCATACAACTGCGTCTGATCGAGTGCACCGATATCCTGGAAACCATCGACGCCATACAGTCGCAACTCGCCCTTTTGCGCCCGCACCTGACCGCCGATCAGACGCAGGACCGTGGTCTTGCCACTGCCCGAGGTACCCATCAACGCGGTCACCTTGCCGCGCGGCACCGTCAGGGAAATCCCGTCCAGGATCACGCGTTCGCCGTAACCGAAGGTCAGGTCGCGCAGTTCTACGAGGGGATCGGGGAAAGAAGCATCCATGTGGCAAGCCGGGCACCGGAAGACACCCGGTTTTCAAATGATACGGGATTATCCGCGTCGGGCGTTGCCACTCTACAACACCCAGCACCACGGCGAACAAAGCCGTGGTAAAAGCCCGGCGATCAACGCGGCAAGTGGCTCGATCCCATCAGAAATTCGTCCACGGCGCGCGCGGCCTGGCGACCTTCCCGAATCGCCCATACCACCAGGCTCTGGCCGCGCCGCATGTCGCCGGCGGCAAACACCTTGGCAACATTGGTCGCATACCCATGGGTTGACTCGGTGCTGGCCTGCGCATTGCCGCGTCCGTCCTTGGCCACACCAAACGCATCGAGCACGCTTGCTACGGGCGACACGAATCCCATCGCCAACAGCACCAGATCGGCGGGAAGCACCTGCTCTGTCCCCGGCATCTCGACCATCCTGCCGTCCTTCCACTCGACGCGCACGGTCTTGAGACCCTTGACCTTGCCCTTCTCGCCGACGATTTCCTTGGTCGAAATCGCGAATTCCCGAGCACAGCCCTCTTCATGGCTGGAACTGGTGCGCAGCTTGATTGGCCAATACGGCCAGGTCAGCGGACGATTCTCCTCGATGGGTGGTTGCGCCATCAGCTCAAATTGGGTCACGCTCTTGGCACCATGCCGGTTGCTGGTTCCCACACAGTCGCTGCCGGTGTCGCCGCCACCGATCACGATCACGTGTTTGCCGTCAGCCCGCAACTGGTCACGCACCTTGTCGCCCGCGTTGACCTTGTTCTGCTGTGGCAGGAACTCCATTGCAAAATGCACACCCTTCAGCTCACGACCGGGCACCGGCAGATCACGCGATTGTTCCGCACCACCGGCGAGCACGACGGCGTCGAAATCCTGCTGGAGCTGTTCTGCCGAGATCGATTCCCTGGCCCAGTTGGTGACCTTGCTCGCCTTGGGCAGGTCACCCACCAACACACCGGTACGGAACACAACACCTTCGGCCTGCATCTGCGTAATACGACGGTCGATGTGCGATTTTTCCAACTTGAAGTCCGGAATGCCATAACGCAGCAGGCCGCCGACACGGTCGTTTTTCTCGAACACGGTGACGTCATGACCAACCCGCGCCAACTGCTGCGCCGCAGCCATGCCGGCCGGGCCGGACCCGACGATCGCCACGGTCTTGCCGCTGCGATGATGTGCCTTGACCGGCTTGACCCAGTCGTTCGCCCAGGCCTTGTCGATGATGGCGTGTTCGATCGACTTGATCCCGACCGCGTCATCGTTCACGTTGAGCGTACAGGCCGCCTCGCACGGCGCCGGGCAGATCCTTCCCGTGAATTCCGGAAAGTTGTTGGTGCTGTGCAGGACGGCGATGGCGTTTTCCCAGTCGCCTCGAAACACCAGATCATTGAAATCCGGAATGATGTTGTTAACCGGGCATCCGTTGTTGCAAAACGGGGTGCCGCAGTCCATGCAACGCGCGCTTTGTATCCTGGCTTTGTCGTCCTCGAGCGTCAGCACGAACTCGCGGTGGTCCTTGATTCTGCGTTGGACCGGCAGATGCTCTTCCTCGATCCGCGGGTACTCCATGAAACCGGTGATTTTTCCCATGTTCATTCCTGGTTATGTCAGAACCGGCCTTGCGGCATCACTTTGCTACGCCAGCTGCATCACCCTGGCGGGCCGCCTTTGCCGGCGGCGCCACCTCGGCCTGTGCATGGGCCGCCTTGCGCGCAGCGATTTCACCCAGCGCCCGCTTGTATTCGAGCGGAAACACCTTGACGAAACGCGCGCGGGACGTCTCCCAGTTGTCCAGCAGATCACGTGCGCGTTTGCTGCCGGTCCAGCGGTTATGGTTCTCGAGCAGCTCCTTCAGCTGGACTTCGTCGGACTGTCCGTGATGCCATACCGCAGGGTCCACCAAGGCCAGCTGCTCACGCGCTGACAACACGCTCTCTAATGACACCATCGCCGTATTGCAGCGTTGCGCGAACTGGCCGTCTTCGTCGTAGACATAGGCAATACCACCACTCATGCCGGCTGCGAAGTTGCGCCCAGTGCGACCCAGCACGACCACGGTGCCGCCTGTCATGTATTCACAACCATGGTCGCCAGTGCCTTCAACGACGGCAATGGCTCCCGACAGGCGCACCGCAAAACGCTCGCCGGCCACGCCGCCGAAAAACGCTTCGCCGGTGGTCGCGCCATACAGCGCGGTATTGCCGATGATGATGTTGCGCGTCGGATCACCGCGGAAATCGATGCTCGGGCGCACGACGACACGGCCACCGCTCAGGCCCTTGCCGGTGTAGTCGTTGGCATCTCCGATCAGGTACAGCGAAATGCCACCGGCCAGGAACGCGCCGAACGACTGCCCGCCGGTGCCTTCGAGCTGGATACGGATGGTGTCGTCCGGCAAGCCCTGCGGATGCCGCTTGGTCAACACGCCCGACAACATGGCGCCGACCGAACGGTTCCCGTTGCGCACCACCTCGATGAACTTGACCTTTTCGCCACGTTCGATCGCCGGCCGGCAGCGCTCGATCAGCACCAGGTCGAGCGCACGCTCCAGACCATGGTCCTGCCCTTCCACGTGGTAACGCGGAACCTCAGGCGGAACCGCAGGCAATGCGAACAGGCGACCAAAATCGAGCCCGCGCGCCTTCCAGTGCCCGATACCCGGTGCGGTATTGAGCAGGTCGGCGCGGCCAATCATGTCGTCAAACTTGCGTATGCCCAGTTGCGCCATGATCTGGCGCACCTCTTCGGCCACAAAAAAGAAGTAATTGACGACATGTTCCGGTTTGCCGGCAAATTTCTTGCGCAGCAGCGGATCTTGCGTGGCGACACCGACCGGGCAGGTGTTCAGATGGCACTTGCGCATCATGATGCAGCCCTGGACCACCAGCGGCGCAGTGGCAAATCCGAATTCGTCCGCACCCAGCAACGCGCCGATCGCGACGTCGCGGCCGGTTTTCATCTGACCGTCGGCCTGGACCCGGATACGCCCACGCAGCCGGTTGAGCACCAGCGTCTGCTGGGTTTCCGCCAGACCGATCTCCCAAGGGCTGCCGGCATGTTTGATGGAAGACCATGGCGATGCACCGGTGCCGCCGTCGTGGCCAGCGATCACGACGTGGTCGCTCTTGCATTTGGCCACGCCCGCTGCGATCGTTCCCACGCCGATCTCACTGACAAGCTTGACACTGATGCTGGCGTGTGGCGCGACGTTCTTGAGGTCGTGGATCAGTTGCGCCAGGTCTTCGATCGAGTAGATGTCGTGGTGGGGCGGCGGCGAGATCAGCCGACACCTTGCCACCCGGTAGCTGTCCGCCTTCACCCGGTTTGGCGCCCTGGGCCATCTTGATCTGGATCTGGTCGGCACTGCCAAGGTATTCGGCGGTGACGCCGAAGCGGCCAGAGGCGACCTGCTTGATGCGTGAGCGCAGGGAGTCGCCCTCGTCGAGCGCATAGTCGGAGGCGATGACGTCGTGGCCCATGATGTCGCCCAGCGTCTGGCCCTGATTGATCGCAATGCCCTGAAGCTCCTGGCGATACCGCGCCGGGTCTTCACCGCCTTCACCCGTATTGCTCTTGCCGCCGATCCGGTTCATGGCCACAGCCAATGTCGCGTGCGCCTCGGTCGAGATTGAACCCAGCGACATCGCGCCGGTGGCAAATCGTTTGACGATTTCACTGGCGGGTTCCACTTCCTCGACCGAAATCGCGCGCGACGGATCGACGCGGAATTCGAACAGGCCGCGCAGCGTCATGTGCCGGCGTGACTGGTCGTTGATCAGCTGCGCGTATTCCTTGTAGGTGCTCCAGTTGTTGGAGCGTGTGCTGTGCTGCAGCTTTGCGATCGCATCGGGCGACCACATGTGTTCTTCACCACGCACCCGCCAGGCATATTCGCCGCCGGCGTCGAGCATATGTTCGAGCACCGGATCATTGCCAAAGGCGGCCTGGTGCATGCGGATCGCCTCCTGTGCGATCTCGAACACGCCAATACCTTGGACCCGGCTCGGTGTTCCAGGAAAATACTTCTCGATGGTGTCGCTGTTCAAGCCGATCGCCTCGAACAGTTGCGAACCGCAATAGCTCATGTAGGTGGACACACCCATCTTGGACATGACCTTGGACAGGCCTTTGCCGATCGCCTTGATGTAATTGGTGGTGGCCTTTTCGGCGCTGAGTTCGCCCGACAGATGCTGGTGGATGTCGTGCAAGGTTTCCAGCGCCAGGTAAGGATGCACGGCTTCGGCGCCATATCCGGCCAGCGTCGCAAAGTGGTGCACCTCGCGCGTACTGCCGGTTTCCACGACCAGCCCTGCAGCGGTGCGCAGTCCTTCGCGCACCAGGTGCTGGTGGATCGCACTGAGCGCCAGCAGCGCGGGGATTGCCAACTGGGTTGCGCCGACGCGGCGATCGGTGATGATCAGGATGTTCTTGCCGCCACGGATCGCATCCACGGCCTCGGCGCAAAGGGAGGCGAGCTTGGCCTCGACACCCTCGTATCCCCAGTGCAGCGGATAGGTGATGTCCAGCGTCGCGCTGCGGAACTTGCCATGGGTATGACGCTCGATGTCGTACAACTTGGCCATATCGGAGAAATTGAGCACCGGCTGGGCCACTTCGAGCCGCATCGGAGGATTCACCTGGTTGATGTCCAGCAGGTTGGGTTTTGGCCCGATGAACGACACGAGCGACATCACGATGTTCTCGCGGATCGGGTCGATCGGCGGGTTCGTCACCTGGGCGAACAACTGCTTGAAGTAGTTGTACAAGGGTTTGTTCTTGTCCGACAAAACGGCCAGCGGACTGTCATTGCCCATCGATCCGATCGCCTCTTCGGCGGCCATCGCCATCGGCCCGAGCAGGAACTTGATGTCTTCCTGCGTGTAGCCGAAGGCCTGCTGGCGGTCGAGCAACGAAGGCATGTCGATGGCACCATCCAGCGCAGGCACTGGGGCAATGCCCGGCTGGGCAGGCCGCGACTTGGCCTGCGCATCGACATCGTCGAGCCGGATACGCAGGTTCTCGATCCATTGCTTGTACGGCTTGATACTGGCCAGGTTTGTCTTGAGTTCCTCGTCGTCGATCATCCGCCCCTGCTCAAGGTCGATCAGGAACATCTTGCCTGGCTGCAAACGCCATTTGCGCACGATCTTGTTCTCCGGCACCGGCAAGACGCCAGACTCCGATGCCATGATGACCATGTCGTCGTCGGTCACGCAGTAACGGGCCGGGCGCAGGCCATTGCGGTCCAGCGTCGCACCGATCTGGCGACCGTCGGTGAACACGATCGACGCCGGGCCATCCCAGGGCTCGAGCATCGCCGCGTGGTATTCATAGAAGGCACGTCTCCGACCGTCCATGGAGCCGTGTTGCTCCCACGGCTCCGGAATCATCATCATCACCGCCTGGCTGATCGGGTAGCCCGCCATGGTCAGCAATTCGAGGCAGTTGTCGAAGGTCGCGGTATCCGATTGGCTGGGGAAACTGATCGGATACAACTTTTGCAGGTCGGCGCCCAGGACCGGCGAGGACATGACACCTTCGCGCGCCTTCATCCAGTTGTAGTTGCCTTTGACAGTATTGATCTCGCCGTTATGCGCCACATAGCGATACGGGTGTGCGAGTGGCCACTCCGGAAACGTGTTGGTGGAAAACCGCTGGTGCACCAGACCCAGCGCCGAGACGCAGCGCGGGTCTTCCAGGTCCCGGTAGTACTGGCCAACCTGGTCCGCCAGCAGCAGGCCCTTGTACACGACCGTCCGACTGGACATGCTCGGCACGTAGTATTCCTTGCTGTGTTTGAGCTTGAGATTCTGGATCGACCCGCTACAGGTCTTGCGAATCACATAGAGCTTGCGCTCGAGCGCGTCCTGCACGATCACATCGTTGCCGCGACCGATGAAGACCTGCCGAATGATCGGCTCCTTCTTGCGCACCGTCGGCGACATCGGCATGTCGCGGTTCACCGGCACGTCACGCCAGCCCAGCAATACCTGGCCTTCGGCCTTGATGGCCCGCTCCATCTCCTGTTCGCAGGCCATGCGCGACGCATGCTCCTTGGGCAGGAAGATCATGCCGACCCCATATTCACCGGGTTCCGGCAACTCCACGCCCTGCGCCGCCATCTCTTCGCGGTACAAGGCGTCGGGCAACTGGATCAGGATGCCGGCACCGTCGCCCATCAGGCTGTCGGCACCCACCGCACCGCGGTGATCCAGGTTCTGCAGGATTTGCAGCGCATTCTTGACGATGTCATGCGACTTGACGCCCCGGATACTGGCCACGAACCCCACACCGCAGGCGTCATGTTCGTGATCGCCGCTGTAAAGACCGTGACGCTGCAAATGCCCGATTTCGTCCAAAGTCGCCATGATTTTTCCTCGTCGCCACGCCGAATTTGCAGTTTAGTGCACCGCAACATCAGCCGGCACGCGCAATGATGCTTGAAGTGCCTGCCAATCACTCCGGCGACCGCGACTTGAGCGGACGTCCCGGCACAGAACGGGTCAGACGGCGGTCAGTCATGCCTTGCACCTGCGTGATGAATTCCTCATCACCCAGCGCCCATCCGCTAGTCACCGCCTGCCCCAACGCGGCGCGCTGCTCGGGTGACACTCCCGCCTGCACGAGGTCCCGGTAACGCGATTCCCGTGCGAACGGCGTATTGCCCAGTCCCCAGTACAAGGCATGGGGCGTGATCAAACGGTCACTTCGCAGGCCGACAGAATGTGCGTGGCTGGACCATGGGTAATCCTGCGCCACTGAGACCATGCCGGCACGCACCGGATTGAGGTCCAGATACACCATGCAGGCGAGCAGGTACCGCTCGGATTGCACCAGAGCGGACTTGTACCGGCCTTCCCATAAAGTGCCGGTACGACCATGTGTGTCATTGAAGTGCCGCACATAACGACGACCGACTGCCTGCATCATCCTGGGCAAACCGTCCTGCAACTGCGGGGATACCAGCAGATGGAAGTGGTTGTCCATGAGCACATAGGCATGGATCGCCACATCGAACCGGGCCGCATTCTCCGCCAGCAAGTCACGCATCGTCTCGCGGTCACCATCCGAACGGAATATCGGTTGTCGGTTGTTCCCCCGCTGGATGACGTGGTATGGATAACCGGGTACGGAAACACGCGCGAGTCGGGCCATGCTGCAGTGCCGCGCCGCAAACGGCAGCGGAAATTGGAATCTGACCCCGTTAACGAGGGGCGCGGGTGACGCGGGCCTTGCCGCCAGTCATGACCAGGATAACGGCCTCGCCTGGCACCAGGTTCTCGTTGCCGCGGGCCTGTACGATGGCGCGGCGTTCGCCGTTGCGCAGTTGCAACAGGATCTCAACGGCATCCTCGCGGGTGGCCGAACGTTCGATTGCATTACCAGCCACAGCGCCGGCCACCGCTCCAAGCACGCCGACGATGATGCCCTCGCGTCGACCACCCACGCTGGCACCGGCGACACCCCCCACGACGCCACCGGTCACCGACCCCATGCCAGACTGGCTTCCATCGACCGTGACCGGTCGCACCGACAATACCGTCGCGTCCTGCACCGTCGACAGACGCTGGGCGTCACTGCGGGCAATCACGTCCGGACTGGAGGTCGAACACCCGGCCAGCACCAACACCAGCATGTATCCGATCAATGACTTCATGTAATTCCCTTGCATTGCTTGAATCCCGTTGGAGCCGATTCTTGCAGAAAGATTCGCGGCGCGGTTCAATCGCTCGCAGGCTGTGTCTGTAAATCCGAAGGCAACCGAAACCGGTCCTGCAACAAATTCTCCAGGCCAAACTGGGCGAGCAGGCCCTGCAACCGCTGCGCTGCGCTGTGACGCATCCGGCCAGTGTGGCGGGCAATGATCAACTCATTTTTGAGGCTGTGTTCCCAACCGACCAGTTCAGTCACCGTTACCTGGTAACCCCAGGCTTCCAGGTACAGGCACCGCAGCACGTTCGTCAACTGGCTGCCGAGCTCGCGGGTATGCAAGGGATGGCGCCACAACTCGGCCAAAGGCGTACGCCGCAGGTTCAGCGCCTTGCCCGCATTGAGCCAACGCGCCAGTTCTGCCTGACAACAGGGAACCAGCACCATCGCCCGCGCAGATTTCTCAAGGCCAAACCGGATTGCGTCGTCGGTCGCCGTGTCGCAGGCGTGCAGCGCCGTCACCAGGTCGATCTGCGCCGGCAGCTCGGTGGTGGACGCCGACTCGGCCACAGTCAGGTTCAGGAACGACATGCGGTTGAACCCCAGCTTGTCGGCCAGCACACGCGAGCGCTCCACCAGTTCGGCGCGCGTCTCGATACCGTAGATCCACCCGTCGCCGCGTGCGCGGAAAAACAGGTCGTACAGAATAAATCCCAGATACGACTTTCCCGCGCCGTGGTCCGCGACCGTCAGTGCGCGACTGGCGTAAGCAGGATCGGTATCGGCCAGCAGTTCAAGCAACAAGGTTTCGATGAACCGGTACAAATGCATCACCTGCTTGAGCTTGCGGCGTGAATCCTGATTCAGCTTGCCGTCGCGCGTCAGGATATGCAGCTCCTGTAACAAGGCGACGGATTGGCCCGGGCGCAGCAGGTCGGCCAGTGGATCCGCGACAGGGCCGCCTGATCCGGCAACGGCTGCAGTCTTGTTTCTCTTTGTCATCGCCGTATCTTCCCTCCAAGCCGACCCGCAGGCCGCTCCCGATTCGGCGGCGGGGGCACCGAGCGCCGCACCCCAAGGGCATCCCAGCCAGCTTGGCCCAGACGCTGCAACGTCTCGATATTGGCTTCGAAGATCGACTCGGCCTGTGGAAAAGCGGCCACAGCCCGTTCCACGCTCGCCTCTCTCAGCAGGTGCAGTGTCGGATACGGCGCCCGGTTTGTCGCATTGCCGATGTCGTCCGCTTCAGTGCCGGCAAACTGGAACTGCGGATGAAAACTGGCGATCTGCAATACACCGTCGAGATCGAGCCCATCCAGCAGTGCGTCGGCGCGGTCCAGAAAGTCATTGAAGTCGAGAAAAGACTCCAGCGCATCGGGCATGATCAGCAAAGTCGTGTCGCGCAAATCGGGCTCCATGCCAGCGAGTTCCAGCATGGCGTGCTCCAACTCCACCAGCAGCCGATCCGGATCAGTTGCACGGCTCACCACATAGTGGATCTGCCCACGTACATGCACCGCCTTCGCGAACGGGCACAGCTGCAGGCCGATCACGACCCGCTCGAGCCAGTGCCGCATGTCACTCACGACGGTCAGTGCAAACGCCTGGGGATCAGTTTCGTCCATGGTGCAATTGTCTCTGGATACGGTGCGCCACCACCAGTCCCAGCAGGCTGCAGCAGCCGGTAGCCACCCAGGTCCATTGCCAGCCACCCGCGGTGGCCGCGACCCAGGCCACCAGCGGCGGTCCCAGGAACTGCCCGAGTGCCGAGAGTTGCTGCATCCATCCGACCGTCGTGGAGACACTGGATTCGTCCGGGGCCAACTGCACCGCCATCGAGAAAAGTGTCCCCGGAATCAGGCCACCCACCATGGAAAACAGCAGAACGCCCAGATAACGCGTCATCGCCACGACACCACTGGCCTGGTTCCAGCCCGGATCGGCAAATGCCAGCAGTGCACCCAGCGCCATCGCAGCAAATCCCGCTGCGAGCAGTTGCCACGGTGACACGCCGCGTTGCAGGAAACGCCCCGACGCCAGGTTGCCGACCACGTTGACCAGAGCCGCCAGCGCGAGCAACGACGCTGCGCCCATGCCAACACGACCGGATTGCGCGACCACCGACGGCAGGAATCCTATGACAGCCAGCCATTGCCCGGAGTACAGCGCAAAACACAAGGCGACCAGCCATGGACCGCGTGACGACAAGGTGCGCCACACACGCAGTCGCCAGGTCACCCGGACGGCCTCCGATCGCCTGGAGGATTGAGTCGGTTGCCCCACACCGTCAGGCCCGATCAAGGCGGCCACCGCTATGGCCATTACGGTGGTCACGCCCGCCAGCAACAACCACCAGTTGCGCCAGCCGACCGCATCCATCACCGCGGGCCCGGCCAGCAGCGCGATCGCGGTGCCCATCGGCATGTAGGTGCCCCACAGCCCGAGTGCCCACGGCAACTCTGCAGCGGGCGCCAGTCGGCGGATCAGGCCCGGCGCCGGCGTCACGGTCAACAGAAAGCCGAATCCTTCACATGCACGCAACAACAACAAGGTCTCTGGCTGCTGGGCCAGAGCACCCAGCGCCCCGGCGATCGACAGCACCAGCAATCCGACCAACATGCTGCGTCGCAAGCCGATTCCGTCGGCGGCCAGCCCTGCCAGCAAACCAAACAGCATGCCGGCAAACTGCACCAACGACAACAGGAAACCTGCCTGCAACAGGCTCACGCCCAAGGCATCGCGCAACACCGGGATCGCCGGCGATATCTTGCCCACATGCAGGGCCGCCGACATACCGGCCAACACGACCACCCACTCCGGATGGCGCTGCATCGTACGCATCCACATCGGCATCACGCCAGCAACTGCTGCCCGGTGATGCGCTCGTGCTCACGCACCGCGAAACGGTCCGTCATGCCGGCGATGAAGTCCGCCACGACCCGGGCGCGGCCCTGCAACTCGTCCAGTTGCTGGCTGACGGCTTCGCTGCGTGCGGTAAATCCCGGCTGCATCGATTGCGGCGCTTCCATATAGACCACAAACAGTTCGCGCACGATGCGCCGCGCCTGGTTGGTCGTGGCCACGACATGCGGGTGACGGTACAGGTTGCGCAACAGGAACTGCTTGAGCTCCAGCGAGGCACGCCGCATCTGTTCGGAGAACTGCACAAGGGGCGGTGCTGCCCGTACCGCGCGCACATCCATCGGCGCAGCCGCTTGCAGCTGACGACTGGTGGCGTCGATCACGTCGTAGACCTGCGCACTGAGCATCTGCCGGATGGTCTCGTAGAGCAAACGCCGACCTTGCGCGGCATCAGACAGGTGTGGATGGCGAATCCGAGTCTGATCAAGATACCGTTTGAACAAGACCACCGATTCGAGTTGTTCGATCGTGATCAGGCCCGAGCGCACACCATCGTCAATGTCATGTGCGTTGTAGGCAATCTCGTCGGCCAGGTTGCAGAGTTGCGCCTCCAGACTGGGCTGACTGCGATCCAGGAAACGCCGACCCACACCACCGCCGCCATCGGCATATGCGGGTTCCTCGGCTTCGATCAGCATCGCGTTCTGACGCCCGCAATGCTTGAGAATGCCTTCGCGCGTCTCGAAGGTCAGGTTGAGTCCGTCAAAATCAGGATACCGCTCCTCGAGTCGGTCGACCACACGCAGACTCTGCAGGTTGTGCTCGAAGCCACCGAAGTCGGCCATGCAGTCGTTCAGTGCATCCTGGCCCGCATGGCCAAACGGTGTATGGCCCAGGTCATGCGCCAAGGCAATCGCCTCGACCAGGTCTTCGTGCAGGCCCAGAGAGCGCGCAATCGACCGGCCCAGTTGCGCCACTTCCAGTGAATGGGTGAGCCGGGTGCGAAACAGATCGCCTTCGTGGTTCAGAAAAACCTGGGTCTTGTAGACCAGCCGGCGGAATGCGGAACAGTGGATGACACGGTCCCGGTCACGCTGAAAATCCGACCGTGTCGGTGCGGGCGGCTCCGAATGACGCCTACCGCGGGTACGCGACGGGTCACAAGCGTAGGCCGCCAGCGCCATGATCAATGACAGCTGGCGTCCACGACCTGGCGCACCATGTCGTCGGGTGCGTTGCGCAGTAACGCGTGGCCAGGCGCGTCGATCACGACAAACCGGATTTCCCCTGCCTGCGCTTTCTTGTCGACACGCATCAGATCCAGGTATCGGTCGGCATTGGAGCGTCCATCCGGATGCGCCGGCAATTGCGGCGCGACGACCGGCAGGCTTGCGCGTTCGATCAAGCGTGTCAGACGGTCCACAAAAGCTGCATCGACCAGCCCCAGACGCTGCGACAGCCTGGCAGCCATGACCATGCCACAACCCACAGCCTCACCGTGCAGCCAATGGCCATAGCCCATTCCGTTTTCGATCGCATGCCCAAAAGTGTGACCGAAATTGAGAATCGCACGCACCCCATCTTCGCGTTCATCCTGCCCCACAACCCGCGCCTTGATCTCGCAACTGCGCCGCACCGCAAACGCCAATGCGGCTGGATCACGCGCCATCAGCGCCGACTGGTTGGCCTCGACCCAGTCGAAGAAAGCCATGTCGGCGATCGGTCCGTACTTGATGACCTCAGCCAGGCCTGCGCTGAGTTCGCGTTGCGGCAGGGTCTCAAATGTCGCCGCATCGCACACCACCAGACGCGGCTGGTAAAACGCGCCGATCATGTTCTTGCCCAGCGGATGGTTGATCCCCGTCTTGCCACCCACGGACGAGTCGACCTGCGCCAACAAGGTCGTGGGGACCTGCACGAAAGGCACGCCCCGCATGAAGGACGCTGCCGCAAAACCAGTCATGTCGCCGACCACGCCGCCACCGAGTGCAAACAGGACCGTCTTGCGGTCACAGCGGTTGTGCAGCAGTGCATCGAAGATCAGGTTCAGCGTCTGCCAGTTCTTGTGCTCTTCACCATCGGGAAGCACGACCACATGGACGTTGCGGTATCGGGCAGACAGCGCCTCCTGCAACTGTGCGCCGTATAAAGGCTCAACAGTTGCATTGCTGACAATCAATGCCGAAGCCGCCGGCGGCACATCTGCGTACGTCGCGCTGTCGCCGAGCAGGCCGCTGCCAATCAGGATGGGATAACTGCGCTGGTCCAGGTCGATGGACACGCGCGTGATGGACTGCGGCTGAGACATAAGGCGCTAGTTTAGGGGAAGCCCCAGTCAACGCGTCAGTTCGTACCGCTCCAGGATCCGTCCAGTTCGATCTGCATCACGATCATGTTGACCAGCATCGCCACCGACGGGCGACCGGTCTCGACAGTGAAATGCGCGATTTCGGCATGCAGGTCGCGCAAGCGGGCCAGTGGATCGTCGACTTGCAGCAGTGGCCGGTTGCGGTCGTGCCGCAAGCGTCGGAATAGCTCCTCCGGTGACGAGTTGAGGTAGATCACCCGGCCGCGATCGTGCAGGTGGCGCCGGTTTTCCGGTCGGAGCACCGATCCACCGCCGGTGGACAACACACCGCGCCGGGGGTCACGTGTCAACTCGTCGATGACGATAGCCTCCAGATCGCGAAACCGCTCCTCGCCTTCCTGTTCGAAGTATTGCCGGATCGAATAACCGAGACGCGCCTCAATCACCTGGTCGGAGTCGGTGAATGGCAACTGCAACCGACGCGCCAGATGGCGCCCGACCGTGGACTTGCCCGAGCCGGGCAGACCAACCAGACTGAATATCACGATACACGCAGCCGCGGCAAGGCGGCGTCGAACTGATTACCGCACAGCGGACTTGTCAGCGACCATCTTGGGCGTGATGAACACCAGCATTTCCTGCTTGTTGGCGATACGCGAGCGTGTCTTGAACAGGTTGCCCACCGCGGGCAGATCACCCAGCAAGGGCACCTTGGTCTCGCTGTCGTTTTCGGTCAACTCGAAAATGCCGCCAATCACGACTGTGCCACCGTTTTCCACCAGCACCTGGGTCTTGATGTGTTTGGTGTTGATCGCGAAACCAGCCGCGGTAGCCTGGCCCACGGTGTCCTTGTTGACATCGAGGTCGAGGATGATGTTGCCTTCGGGGGTGATCTGAGGCGTCACCTCAAGCTTGAGGTTGGCTTTGCGGAAAGCGATCGAGGTCGCACCGCTGGAGGTAGCCACCTGGTATGGCAACTCGGTACCTTGTTCGATCAGCGCCTTGATCTGGTCGGCGGTGACCACGCGCGGACTCGACACCACCTTGCCCTTGCCGTCAGCCTCCAGCGCTGACAACTCCAGGCTCAGGAAGCGGCTGGCCGTCGCATTGAAAATAGACACCGCAAACGATGCTGCGTTATAGCCACCCTGGCCGAGGGCCGGCAGGTTGACGAAATTGCCGGAGGTTGCTTGCGCACCACCTCCGTCATGCAACGAACCGAACGACGTCTTTACGAGTGGACTGCCATTCTTGTTGAACACGTTCATACTGCCGCCGCCGCCGAGCTTGACACCCAGTGACTTGCCGAATGTATCGGACGCCTCGACGATGCGCGCTTCAATCAGTACCTGACGCACCGGGATATCGAGCTTGGTGATCAATTGCTGCACCTGCTCGAGCTTGCTGGCGATGTCGGTCACGAACAACTGGTTGGTCCGCGCCTCGGAGATCACACTGCCGCGCGTACTCAGAATGCGGCTGCTATTGGGCCCACTGCCGCCGGCTGTCAGGCTGGTTGCGATCTCGGCCGCCTTGGTGTAGTTCATCTGGAATGACTGGGTGCGCAGCGGCTCCAGATTCTGCAGGGCCGCAATCGATTCGAGTTCAAGCTTTTCCTTGGCGCTGATCTCGTCACGCGGTGCGATCCACAACACGTTGCCGGTCTTGCGCATGCCCAGACCCTTGGCCTGCAGGATGATGTCCAGCGCCTGATCCCATGGCACATCCTGCAAGCGCAGCGTGACAGAGCCGGTCACTGAGTCGGACGTGATTATGTTGAAGTTGGTGAAATCGGCAATCACCTGGAGCAACGAGCGTACCTCGATGTTCTGAAAATTGAGTGACAGCTTCTGACCGGTGTAGCCCGGGCCTTGTGTCAGCTTGGTCGGATCGACCTTTTGTGGCTTGACTTCGAGCACGAACTGGTTATCGCTCTGATAGGCGCTCTGCTCCCACAAGCCACTTGGCTCGATCACCATACGCACCCGATCGCCAGTCTGGAAAGTCGTCACGGTCTGGATCGGGGTACCGAAATCGGCGACATCCAGGCGCCGACGCAGGCCCTCCGGCAAGCTCGACTTGAGGAATTCAACCACCACCGACTGGCCCTGGACACGCACGTCCACGCCGACCTGGTTGTTAGGCAAAGAGACGATGACGCGGCCGGCTCCGTCGGCGCCGCGACGGAAATCGAGGTCCTTGATCGGCAAGGTGTCACGGTTGTGGCTTTCCGCAAACACCGGCGCTGGCGTCACGACCGGCGCCACGGTGGCCACAGTATCGAGCACGACCAGCAGCGACTTGCCCTGCAACTGCGCCTTGTAGGCAGTCGGTTGCTTGAGGTTCAATACGACCCTTGTGCGATCGCCAGCCTGAACCACGCTGATCGACCGCAGGTTGCCCTGGTTGACGTCGACGGTGGAGCGCCCCATGGCGTTGCTCACGCCCGGGAAATCCAGTGCAATCCGTGCGGGGGACTGGATGGAAAAACCACTCGGTATTGCCCGCAATGGCTGCGACAGATCGATCCGGATGACTTCCGTACCTCCCTGTACCGAACCGGAAACGGACTCGATGGCGGTCTGTGCGTAGGAGCACACCGTCAGCATGGCCATGGTCAGTCCCAGCGAAAGCCGCTTCCAGACAGTCCAGGCTCCGCGTGCGTTTTGATTATTCATTTCGCCCTCTCTTGAAGTTGCAGCACAGCGGTGCGCTCGATCCATTCGCCCACAGCGTCTTGCACGATTTCTCGCAGGACAATCTCTGTCTCGTCAATTTTCATCACGCGTCCGTAGTTTTGCCCCAGGTAGTTTCCTGGGCGCACCTGGTACAACAAATTGTTGACCCTGACCAGCGCGACCGGCTTTCCGTCGCGTGCCATGCTGCCGACCATAGCCATCGCATCCAGCGGGAAAGCCTCCAGTGCCTGCTTGCGACGTGCCAGCTCCGGCGTCACCAGCGCGCTGTTGGCAACCGACTGTCCACCGTCACGCTGCAATGCCTGTGTCAGCTTGTCTTTGCTGAACGGGTCGACCAAGGCCACCTGGTCATACCGCTGGGGCTCGAACACCTTGGGTTCGGTAATCGGCACAATCTTCGGATGCGTCAGGTTGCGCTGCTCCGTCATCCACGTCTGCAACTCGTCGCCATTGCCTCCACCACACGCGGACAGCATGCTCGACAAAGCGATCAGACATCCAATCTGTACTCGCTTCATTTTTTGGCCCCAACCTTGCGTTGCGCCTCGACCTCGACCGCATCCAGGTACCGGAATGTCTTGGCGGTGGCTTCCATCACCAGGCTATCGGCCCTGGGCGCCAGCGAGAGATTGTTGAGTGTCACGATGCGCGACAAGTTCGCGATGTCAGACGCAAAGGAGCCGATGTCGTGGTACTTGCCGGTGACGCGGATGGAAATTGGCAGCTCGGCATAATAATCACGCACGAGCACCTGTCCCGGTCGGAACAATTCGAACTGCAGGCTTCGACCGAGCCCCGCCTGGTTGATGTCCGACAACAGCGCATCCATCTCGGCCTTGCTGGGCAATTGCTTTTCGAGCTGGGTCACGTATTGCAGAACCTGTTCACGCTGCTTCTTGAGCACATCGAGGTTCACCGCCTTGGCCAGCCTGGCCTTGAAATCCACACGCAGCTTGACTTCCTTGGCCTGTTCGGCCTGCAGTTCCAGTTCGGAATCACTGAGCCAGGCAAACCACAAGCCGGCCACCACTGCGATGATCACGGCGGCAAAAGCACAATACCGCGGCACCGCCGGCCACATGGAAGGGTCTTTGGGGTCGAGGCCCCGAAACTGCCCGAGCAACGTTTCCTGCAGGGCGACGAAATCGATTTTTTTCAAGGGTTTGCCAGCCATGTCCGTACCCCGTTATTGCTTGGCCGACGCCGCAGCAGCGCCCGGTGCCGGCGACTGCGCCACCTTCTGGACTTCACTGGCGCGATTGAGTTGCACACGCATGGTGAAATTCGCCACCCGTTTGACGTCGCGCGGCGCGAGACTCACGGTACCGGCGACAATCTCCACCAGTTCCGGCTTGGAGAACCAGGGGGTTCCGTTGGCCAGATTGCGCAGCAGTTCGGAAACACGCTCGTTGGACTGCGCCACACCCTGCAAGGTCACGCTTTGCTGAGCCTGCTTCATGCTCACGAAGTACACCCCTTCAGGACACTGCTTGGCCAGTTCCGTCATCAGATGCACCGGGACGTTGCGGTCGGCCTGCAAGTCTTCGACGGCCTGCTGTCGTGCCCGCAAAGCGGCGATCTCGGTCTCGAGACTGGCGATGTCCTTGATCTGGCCATCCAACCGCTTGATCTCGCTGGTCAAGACGGTATTACGGCCCTGCTGATCGGTGATCTTTCCTTGAAACCACAGATAAATCATGCCGGCGATCAGACCACCGATCAGGAACGACACGCCGATGCTGACATTGAAGGCATCCCGGCGTTGCTTGCGGGCGGCTTCGCGGTGCGGGAGCAGGTTGATGCGTATCACTGCGAAAACCTCCGCAAGGCCAAGCCACACGACGTCAGGTAGGACGGCGCTTCGCGGGTCATCTTCTTGAGCCGCACGCTGCTGCCGATTTCCATGCCATCGAACGGATTCACCAGCGAACAACTGAACGAGGTATGTTTGGTGACCGCATTCGTCAGGCCCGGCAACGCCGCCGAACCACCCGCCAGCATGATTTGGTCGACCCTGTTGTGCGGCGTGCTGGTGAAAAAGAACTGCAATGCGCGCCCGATCTCCTGCACCATGCTTTCAACAAATGGTTTGAGCACGTTCGACTCGTAGTCATCCGGGAGTTCACCACTGCGCTTCTTGCTTTCGGCCTCTTCGGGTGAAAAACCGTATTGGCGCACGATCAGTTGCGTCAGCTGCGCACCACCGAATGCCTGATCCCGGTCATACAGCACCTCGTCGTCGCGAATGACCTGCATGCTGGTCGTCAGGGCGCCGACCTCGAATAGCGCAACGATGGTGCCGGCGCCCTTGTTGGGCAGGCTTTCAATCAGGCGCGAGGTGGCCAGCCGCGATGCATACGACTCGACATCGACCACGACCGGCTTGAGTCCGGCGGCTTCCGCCAGTCCCTGGATATCCTGCACCTTCTCGCGGCGGGAAGCCGCAATGAGCACGTCCATGTCGCCTACCGAGGCGCTGCTGGGTCCGACGACGCAAAAATCGAGGCTCACCTCGTCCAGCGGAAACGGGATGTACTGATTGGCTTCGGCCTCGACCTGCACTTCGAGTTCCTGATCGGACAGACCACCCGGCAAAACGATGCGTTTGGTGATGACGGCCGACGGAGGCAAGGCCATGGCGACGTTTTTGGTTTTGGTCCCGCTCTTCTTGACCAGCCGACGCATGGCGTCGGCAACCTCGTCGAACTTCTCGACATTGCCATCTGTGATCCAGCCGCGCTCAAGTGGCTCGATGGCACAACGTTCGAGTACCAGGTTACCCGATTTGTCACGTCCCAACTCGACCAGTTTGACGCTGGACGAACTGATGTCTAGACCCAGCAGCGGCGCTGGCTGACGACTGAACAACGACCCCAATGCTATCAAGGCTATCCCCTGAAACTGGCCGATCGAGAACCGGCGAAACTTAAGAAATCACTTGAATGCTATCAGTAAGATCCTTGTCCAGTAAAGGATTTTCCCAATTTGGCATCTATCAAACGTTGCCAAAAGCAGACGGTTACGAATTCAAGTGAAGTGCGGTCCGACAATTGCACCTACGACACCCGGATGACGGCAGCTGGGCTTACGGGCGGATCGTCGCAGAGACAACAACCCTGTTTTTATAATCGCAACGCGCCATTGCGAAGGCCTTATGTCACGAAAATCCAGTTCTCCCCATTCCGACGGTAGGGAAAAACCCGCTACACCCCCTCGAACAGCCTTGCAATCCGCATGGTGGATCGTTCGCTGGATGCTGGGTCTGACCCTTGCCGGCGCTGTGTCGCTGGCCATCGTCATCGCCATTGCGCTGGCGGTGGCGTTCCCGAACCTGCCCGATGTATCGGCTTTGTCAGACTACCGGCCGATATTGCCTTTGCGTGTTTACGACGCAACCTGACCCGCCTCAAGGACATGCCCAAAGTGATGACTGACGCGGTGCTTGCAATCGAGGATACGCGTTTCTATCAGCATGGGGGCGTGGACTACAAGGGCATGATGCGCGCGGCGCTGGCCAATCTCAGCAATCTCAAGAGCCAGGGCGCGTCGACCATCACGATGCAGGTGGCGCGCAACGTCTACCTGTCGTCGGAGAAGACCTATACCCGAAAGATCTACGAGGTTCTGTTGACCTTCAAGCTGGAACACCTGTTGACCAAGGACCAGATCCTGGAGATCTACATGAACCAGATTTACCTGGGTAACCGGGCCTATGGTTTCGCAGCCGCCAGCGAAGCCTACTTCGACAAACCACTGAAAGACATCACGGTGGCCGAGGCCGCCATGCTGGCCGGGCTGCCCAAGGCGCCTGGCACGAATAATCCGATCAGGAACCCCAAGCGCGCGCGCGCGCGCCAGTTGCTGGTGATCGATCGTATGCAGGAGACCGGTCTCATTACGGCGCAACAGGCCGAATCTGCACGGACCGAACAACTCCATATCAAGAATGGCCCGGACGGTGTGCGCGTGCATGCCGAATACGTGGCCGAAACAGCACGCCAGCTGATGTTTGCCCAATATGGCAATGCGACCTATACCCGCGGACTCAATGTCTACACCACGATCACGTCGGGAGACCAGGACGCTGCATACAAGGCCTTGCGGCGTGGCATCATGGATTTTGAGCGGCGCCAGGTTTACCGAGGCCCGGAGAAATTTATCGACCTGCCTGCCAATGACCCGCAGGCGCTGGAGGATGCCATCGACGAAGCGCTCGACGCGCATCCGGACAACGGCGACGTGATGTCGGCCTTGATACTGGAGGTCAATCCCAAGCTGATCCGCGCGGTGCGCCAGAATGGCGAGACGGTGGAGATCACCGGCGAAGGACTGGAGCCAGCGCGCTCGGGCCTGTCGGACAAGGCTCCTCCCAATATCAAGCTGCGTCGCGGGGCGGTGATCCGCGTTGCGCGCACACCCAAGAGCAAGTGGGAAATCACCCAGTTGCCGGAGGTCGAGGGCGCATTCGTCGCGATGGATCCACAAGATGGCGCAATCAAGGCCATGGTCGGCGGATTCGATTACGAAAAAAACAAATTCAACCATGTAACCCAGGCCTGGCGCCAACCCGGGTCCAGCTTCAAGCCGTTCATCTATTCGGCGGCGCTGGAAAAAGGTTTCACGCCAGCCACCATCATCAATGACGCGCCGCTGTTTTTTGATGCGTCGGTGACGGGCGGCCAGCCATGGGAGCCGAAGAACTACGACGGCAAGTTCGAAGGCCCGATGACCTTGCGCTCCGGCCTGGCCAAGTCCAAGAACATGATCTCGATCCGCATATTGAGGGCCATCGGACCGCAATATGCAAGGGATTGGGCGGTGCGATTCGGCTTCGATGCAGACAAGCATCCGCCCTACCTGACCATGGCCCTGGGCGCCGGTTCGGTCACGCCCATGCAGATGGTCGGCGCCTACTCGGTTTTCGCCAATGGCGGTTATAGAGTTAATCCCTGGCTGATCAGCAAGATCACTGAACAGACCGGTCGTGTGCTGATGGAACACAAACCCCAGGTGCTCGACGAGTCGGTGCGGGCCATCGATGCACGCAACGCGTTTGTCATGGACAGCCTGCTCAATGAAGTGGCCCGCTCGGGCACTGCGGCGCGGGCACAAGCCACGCTCAAGCGTCCCGATCTTTACGGCAAGACGGGTACCACCAACGACTCGAGGGATGCTTGGTTCGCTGGTTTTCAGCCAAGCCTTGTGGCGGTGACATGGATGGGATACGACACCCCACGCAAGCTGGGAAGCCACGCGACCGGTGGCGGGTTGAGCCTTCCGATCTGGATTTCCTACATGGAGCACGCGCTCAAGGGCGTGCCGGTGGCGCAATACACAGCTCCGCAAGGTCTCGTCAACACCGGGGGGGAATGGTATTTCAGCGAGTTCGCCTACGGCAATGGCGTCACGAGCCTTGGGATGGAGGCCTCGCTTCCAGACATCACGAATGGCTCGGTCGAAATCGTGCCACAGGCCGAGGAGCGTAATCGCATCCTCGATCTTTTCCGCGGCGACCACCATAACAACTGAGACGAGCGCAGGACTGGGGAGCACACAGGCAAGCGCGCAGCTGACTCCAAGTCTTCTGCCGACCCCGTCGGTAGACCTGCCGCACGGCAGGATTGGGGGCTATCTCAAGGCGAAAACACCAGCGACTGTCCACTCTGGGCCACCGACACGTTGAGTGTCGACGTCCGCATCGGTCGCATCGTTGAAATGGTCGCATGCAGACTCGATCGCACCAAGCACCTGCTCGGCATGGTGCAAGAACTGCGGGTCGGTCATTACAATTTCACAATGTTGCGCATCCGCCAAATTCTAGTCAGTGTCGGTACCCTCGCCTTTGGCACTGTTGTCTTGACGGCGTGCGGCCAGAAGGGCGCGTTGTACATCCCGACCGAGCCAGCTGCCGCGCACCGCGCCACCTTGCTCCAAACCCTGCGACCGGGCACGCCGACGCCCGCTGCATCGGCGCCCCGGCCCGCTGCCCCGACGTCATCCCCAAGCACTCCATGACATTGCCGACCGTGCCTGGCGCGCCCCATATTGCCTATCACGACCGGCAGCTTTTAGTTGAGCAGGTGTCGCTGGCGACATTGGCGCAGCGTCACGGAACGCCGCTGTTCGTGTATTCCGAGGCCGCGATCCTCGATGCACTGGCGGCCTACCAGCGTCCGCTGGCCGGGCGCGATGCCCATATCTGTTATGCAATGAAGGCCAACTCCACGTTGGCCGTGCTGCAGTTGTTGGCCCGGGCCGGCTGCGGATTCGACATCGTCTCGGGTGGCGAGCTCGAACGGGTGATCGCTGCGGGCGGAGCCGCATCGAGCGTGATCTTCTCCGGTGTCGGCAAGACCCGCGCCGAGATGCGCCGGGCGCTGGAACTGGGAATTGCCTGCTTCAACGTCGAGAGTGAAGCCGAACTCGACGTGCTCAACACGGTGGCCGTGTCCATGGGCAAGCGGGCGCCGATCAGCATCCGGGTCAATCCCAACGTGGACCCCAAGACGCATCCTTACATCTCCACCGGCCTCAAGGGCAACAAATTCGGCATCGCCCATGAGCGCACCGTGGCCACCTACCTGCGTGCCGCACAATTGCCGGGGCTGCAGGTGGTTGGCATCGATTGCCACATTGGCTCGCAGATCACGCAGGAAGCGCCTTACCTCGATGCGATGGACCGCATGCTGGACCTGGTCCAGGCGGTCGAGGCCGAAGGCATCCGCATCCCGCACCTGGACTTCGGCGGCGGACTGGGCATAACCTACAACGACGAACAGCCGCCTGCGGCCGACGCCTTGTGGACCACCTTGCTGGCCAGGTTGGACGCACGGGGTTATGGCGACCGTACCCTGATGCTGGAACCCGGCCGCTCCCTGGTCGGCAATGCCGGAGTCTGCGTCACCGAGGTGCTCTACCTCAAACCCGGCGAGCAGAAAAATTTCTGCATCGTCGATGCCGCAATGAACGACCTGCCGCGTCCGGCGATGTACCAGGCCTACCATGCGATCGTGCCGGTGCAGCCCCGTACGACACCCACGACGGTCTGGGATGTCGTGGGTCCTGTGTGCGAAAGCGGCGACTGGCTGGGCCATGCGCGTTCGTTGGCGGTCGAGAGCGGCGATCTGCTGGCCGTCTTGTCGGCTGGCGCCTATTGCATGAGCATGGCGAGCAACTACAACTCCCGCGGACGCGCGGCCGAAGTGCTGGTCACGGGCGACCAGTCACGCCTGATCCGCGCGCGGGAGTCGGTGGCGGACCAATTGCGCAACGAACTGGCGGCGGTGCTGGCGACAGGCTGAGCCACGAAGTGTTGGTGCCAGAGCAAAAATTGCTTCTCAATTTCTTGGTCTGGCACACAAGATGAACAGCCCGACAGCTACAACGTGTTGGTGCCAGAGCAAAAATTGCTTCTCAATTTCTTGGTCTGGCACACAAGATCTCAGAGTGCGCGGTACCAACGGACCCATCCCGGCCCGCGGCGCCACGCCTGTGCGACGCGCCAGCCGAGCAGGGTTGCCAGGATGGCACCATAAACGAACACCTCCGCGTAATCGTTCTTGCCCGAGCGCATCCAGAAAAAGTGCAACACGGCCAGCCCCGCGATCAGATACACCAGCCGATGCAACCACTGCCAGCGACGGGCCCCCAGCAGGCGAATTGCGCGGTTGAACGAGGTCGCGGCCAGAGCCGTCAGCAACAACAGGGCCAGGAAACCGACCAGGATGAATGGTCGTTTCGCGATGTCTCGCACGATGTCGGCAACGACAAACTCCATGTCCAGCCAGCTATAGCACAGCATGTGCAGCACCGCATAGAAAAACACGAACAGACCCAGCATGCGGCGCAGGCGCGCCAGCGCCGGCGTACCGGTCATGACCCGCAGCGGTGTCACCGCCAGCACGATACACAGGAACCGCAAGGTCCAGTCCCCGGTGGACCGGATCAGGGCCTCAGCCGGGTTGGGGCCGAGGTTCTGCGTCAGAGCAGCCCACAACAACCAGGCAAACGGCAACAATGCAGCGACAAAAACCAACGGTTTGGTCGCGCAATGCAGTAACCATTTACGGTTCATGACGACTCATCCAACCCGGGTGCTGACATGCAAACGCAAGATCCGATGCCGGGTTGCGGGCACAGACGGTCAATAGAATTTGCGCAGGTCCATGCCTGCGTACAACTGACCTACCTGCGGTTCATATCCATTGAACATCAAGGTCTTGCGTTTCTTTGCGAACAGGCCATCTTCGCCGATGCGCCGCTCGGTAGCCTGGCTCCAGCGCGGATGGTCGACCTCGGGATTGACATTGGAGAAAAATCCATATTCACTGGCTGCCGCGCGATTCCAGGCCGTGGTCGGTTGTTTTTCGGTGAACCGGATCTTGACCAGGCTCTTGCCACTCTTGAAGCCATACTTCCACGGCACCACCAGTCGCACCGGCGCCCCGTTCTGGTTGGGCAACACTTCACCGTACATGCCGAATGTCAGCAAGGTCAAGGGATGCAGGGCTTCATCCATGCGCAGGCCCTCCACATAGGGCCAATCGAGCACCCGCGAGCCGATGCCGGGCATCATTTTCGGATCGGCCAGCGTGATGAACTCGACATATTTCGCGTTACCCAGTGGTTCGACCTTCTTGATGAGTTGCGACAAGGAATAACCGACCCATGGAATCACCATCGACCAGCCTTCGACACAACGCATGCGATAGACCCGCTCTTCCTGCGCTCCGAGTCTCTGCAGATCTTCCAGGGCAATCTTCTGCGGTTTCTTGACCAGACCCTCGATTTCGACCGCCCAGGGCGTGGTCTTCAAGGTGTGGGCGTTCTCGGACGGATCCGTTTTGTTGGTGCCGAATTCGTAAAAATTGTTGTAGGTGCTCGCATCCTTGTAGGCGGTGTGCTTCTCCATAGTGACCGCACCAGCCACCAGGGACCGCCCGCCCGCCAGTGCGGCCAGCTTGCCCGCGTCGGCCGCTTGCGCCATCGCAGCACGTGTTGCCCAGGACGTCAACGCTGCACCGGCCACGCCACCGGCCATGGCACGGATCAGCCTGCGCCGATCCTGATAAATCCCACGCGGGGTGATGTCGCTCCGGGAGTCGTGTAAAAAGCCGTCGTTGTGCGTGCGGATGATCATGGGCAGGTCCTATTCATTGCTGAGTTCGTCTGAACCCGAAGAAACTTACAAAGTTCCTGCAATGGTGCCCAACCACCCACCCAACGTACGAGACTGGATCTTTGCCGCTGGACGTTATCGCGCGGGCATGTCGCCCGCGGTCCAGACCGACGAGACAGGCGTTATCAGCGCAAACCGGCGATGTAATCGGCGACGGCGCGGATTTCGCGATCATTCAGTCGCGCGGCAACACCGATCATCGGCTCATTGTTGAGACGCACGCCATCACGGAACGCGGTGAGCTGACTCTGGCTGTAATCGGCATGTTGGCCACTCAGTCGCGGGTACTGCGACGGAATGCCTGCGCCATTGGGACTGTGGCACCCGGCACACGCGGGGATACGGCGTTCGGCGATACCGCCGCGGTAAATCTTCTCGCCCAGCGCAACCAGCGCCTTGTCCTTGGCAAACCCCGGCTTGGGTTCCTGGCTTGCCAACCAGTGCCCGATGTTGACCATGTCATCGTCCGACAAGGTGGAGGCAAAACCCGTCATGATCGCATTGTTGCGTTTGCCGGACTTGAACTCCTGCAACTGCTTGACGAGGTATTGTGGATGCTGCCCGGCCAGCTTGGGATTCTCGGGTATCCCCGAGTTGCCGTCGGCGCCATGGCAGGCAGCACAAACGGCAGAGAAACTCGCTTCACCCTTGGCTAAATCGGGTTTCTTTTCCTGCGCAACAACACTCAGCGAACTCAATGCCAGGGTGGCGGCAAGCATCAGGTGGGCAATAGGCATCATGGGCTTTTCCTGCGCAACAACACTCAGCGAACTCAATGCCAGGGTGGCGGCAAGCATCAGGTGGGCAATAGGCATCATGGGATGGGCATCTGGAGGGGGCAAAACAGCGTGCATTCTACAATGCAGGCCGCGGCCACTCCCCCCATGGAACCCATGCCACCCAAAATCCGACCCGCCGCCGCAAAAATTGCTCGCCCCGCCACGATGGCGCAGCAACCGGCCCAGGTTGCTGCAAGCTGGTTGCACACCGCGCGCTTTCTGACCACCGCGCCCGAATTGCATTTCCTGCCGGCGCTGGACGTTCCGGAGATCGCCTTTGTCGGCCGATCCAATGCCGGCAAGTCGACCTGCATCAACACGTTGACTCAGCAAAAGCAGCTCGCATTTGCATCGCAGCACATCAATCTGTTCTCGCTGGGCAAGCATGGAGTCACCGACGCGGTACTGACCGACCTTCCGGGTTACGGATATGCGGCGGTGCCGCGGCAGGACAAGATCCGCTGGCAGCAGGTCATGGCCAATTACCTGGTGACACGCGAGAACCTGCACGGGATCGTGCTCCTGTGTGATCCGCGCCTCGGATTGACCGAACTCGACGAGATCCTGCTGGAGATGGTTCGACCGCGGGTCGAACAGGGCCTGGAGTTTCTGTTGCTGCTGACCAAGGCCGACAAACTCACACGCGTCGAGGCCAACAAGGCCTTGTCGATCGCCAGGCTGCAGGCGGGCGGCGGCCATGCCATGCTCTTTTCAGCGACAAAGCGCCAGGGCATCGACGATGTGTCGCAGTTGTTGTGGCAATGGGCCCATCCGGCAGGTGGTCCTGCCGGCGCCACGTCGACACCGGAGACCGAGGATGACGCACTGGCAATTCCTGTTGCCCGGACGGAACAAGCCGATGCGGACGACGGAGAGCCTGCGTAGACGTGGATCGTGCCCGCGCTGCCCGCATCAGCATGCGTCAATACGAGTAGGGTCGGGGTCAGTAGACCGAGTCCTCTCCCGCCGGTCGCATCTTGAAGCGTTTGTGCACCCAGTAATATTGCCCGGGAATACGATCGATGAAGGCCTGCAGCCTGCGATTCATGGTCGCGGCATCTGCCTTCAGATCGAAGGTAGGAAAGTCGTCCCAGGCCGGATACACATGCACGTCGTAGCCGGTGGCTGTCAACTCGGTGATCACCGGCACCACCTTGGCCCGACCCAGACGCGCAAAACGCGACAGCGACGTCAGCGTCGCAGTTGGCACGTCATAAAACGGCACGAACACCGATTCCTGGCGTGTGATGTTCATGTCAGGAAGCAGGTATAGCGGCCGGCCGGCGCGTAATGCCTGCACGACCGGCTTGAGGCCGTCGTCGCGGCCGAAAAGACGGGGATCGCCAAACCGTCTGCGTCCATCGAGGATCCATCGGTCCAGCCGCGGATCGACCTGGTTGGAATAAATCGTCGTGAACACGCGCGGCAGATTGAGCGTCAATGCGGTCCAGCCCGCGTCAAGGCCGACGAAATGCGGCGCGAAGATGACGGTCGGTGTATCCCCCTGCAACTCATGCACCGCGCCGCGCAGGCGCAGGCGCTGCTGCAGAACGCGCGTAGTGCCGTGCCACAACCAGCCCCGGTCGAGCCAGGCCTGGGCAAACGATACGAACGTCTGGTGGGCCAGCGCACGCAGCACCGGTTGCGGCAATTGTGGGAAACACAGGCGCAGATTCACCCACACCACCCGCCGGCGCGCGCCAGCAAAAACATACAAAAACCAGCCAAGCACCCAGCCAAACGCACGCACCCACGCAAGCGGCAGATAGGCCAACATGCGCATGAAGCCGATTCCGAGGCGACTCAGCATGCGACCGTGCCCATCGTCGTCATGGCGCACCCTTGGGATGTTTGTAACGCGCATACCCCCACAAATACTGCGACGGACATTCGCGGATCAGGCGCTCCATTTCCCGGTTGATCTGCGCGACCGCCGTGTCCAGATCGGACGACAACGGCTCCAACAGTTCGCGAAAATGCAGCCGAAACCCGCGCCCCCAGGTCAGGCGTTCGCCCCATGCCAACACCACGGTGGCACCGGTCTGCTGCGCCAGTCGCGCCGACAGGGTCATGGTGTAGGCAGGGCGGTTGAAAAACGGCGACCACAGACCCATGCCGTCCGGGGGCACCTGATCCGGCAACAGCCCCACCGCATGGCCGCTGCGCAAGGACCGGATCATCTGGCGCACGCCGGCCAGCGAGGTCGGTGCGGTGGCCAGGCCCGGACGATTACGCGCGGCCCGCATGAGTTGCGCCAACCAGGCCTGACGGGCTGGCCGATAAAGCACCGTCAGCGGCCCGTAACGCGCGAAATAACGCGCCGCCACGGCCTGTGCAGAAATCTCGAAACAACCGAGATGGGGCGTGAGGAAGAGCACGCCACGACCCGAACCATAGGCCCGGTCGACGCAGGCATCGTTGTCCCATTCGCAGTGGATCGGCGCGCCCAGCCACAACCGTGGCAACTCGCCGACCAGGCGACCGGCCGCCCCGATTGCACCCGACACCGCCGGCCAGCGGTAACCTGCCTGGGCCGTGTTTTCCAAAAACTTGCGTCGGTACGTCGGAGAAAGCAGGAACGACAACCAGCCGAGCCACCATCCCAGACCTTGCAGCAACCACAAGGGCAGACGGGCCAACCAGCGAAAAACGTAAATCATCAAAAGGTAGAATCGGCCGGTCGCCGAGTTATCGAACTACTTGCAGGGCGACACTCACAATGGGTTCGCCGTCACAGGCGGCCATTGTGCCTTGTGAATCTGCTAAAGCGTTCGCCAGAGCACCGCAAGCCCAGGCAACGCAGATGTCCATGTGTTGGTTGAGCATTAAAGGAACTTTTATGGCGAACGATTTTCTCTTCACATCCGAATCTGTCTCCGAGGGCCATCCGGACAAGATGTCCGATCAGGTCTCGGACGCTATCCTGGATGCCATCTTCAAGCAGGACCCGCTCAGCCGGGTTGCCGCGGAAACCCTGTGCAACACCGGCCTGGTCGTGCTGGCCGGCGAGATCACAACCAACGCCCACGTCGATTACATCCAGGTTGCGCGCGATACGATCAAGCGTATCGGTTACGACAACACCGAATATGGCATCGACTACAAAGGGTGCGCGGTGCTGGTGGCTTACGACAAGCAAAGCAATGACATCGCGCAAGGTGTCGATAACGCGTCAGACGACCATCTGAACACCGGTGCCGGCGATCAGGGCCTGATGTTCGGATATGCCTGTGACGAGACGCCGGTGTTGATGCCCGCGCCGATTCATTATGCGCACCGTCTTGTCGAGCGCCAGGCCGAATTGCGCAAGGACGGCCGCCTGCCGTTCCTGCGCCCCGACGCCAAGAGCCAGGTCACGATGCGGTATATAGACGGCAAGCCCGACAGCATTGCGACCGTGGTGCTGTCGACCCAGCACCATCCGGACCAGAGCGAGTCAGCAACCAAGATGAAGGCGTCGTTCAATGAAGCCGTCATCGAGATGATCATCAAACCGGTGTTGCCCAAGGAATGGCTGAAGGACACCAAGTTTCTGATCAATCCGACCGGTCGTTTTGTCGTCGGTGGCCCGCAAGGCGACTGCGGACTGACAGGGCGCAAGATCATCGTCGACACCTACGGCGGCGCCTGCCCGCATGGTGGTGGCGCGTTCAGCGGCAAGGACCCGAGCAAGGTCGACCGCTCGGCAGCCTACGCCTGCCGCTACGTGGCCAAGAACATCGTCGCCGCCGGGCTGGCACGCCAATGCCAGATCCAGGTGGCGTATGCGATCGGCGTCGCGCGGCCGATGAATATCACGGTCTACACCGAAGGCACCGGCGTGATCTCCGACGAGCAGATCGCCAAGCTGATACACGAACATTTCGACCTGCGCCCCAAGGGCATCATCCAGATGCTCGACCTGCTGCGCCCGATCTACGAAAAAACCGCTGCCTACGGCCACTTCGGCCGCGAAGAACCCGAATTCACCTGGGAACGGACTGACAAAGTGCAAGAGCTGCGTGCAGCGGCCGGTCTGTAAGCCCGGCGGTCGCAAAGCGACCCTTGCACTTTGCGGCGAAGGCTCATATCGGCGCAGCCGATGTGAAGGCCCAAAGGGCCGTGCCGTAGCCACAAGGTGCCTCCCGCGCTGCGTGCAGCGGTTGGCCTGTAGGGGCCAAAAAACGCAAAGCCCTGCTCCGCCCCCTGGCCTCTACCGATCCACCCTGCGCAGCCACCGCTGCAGTCCCCACGCGCCAGCGGCAATCAGCAATACCGTCACACCAAGCAGCACAAACGTCCACACCGTCGGCGCGCGCAACGCTGCGGTAATCTGGTCGACGAACAGCATCATGGCCAGCGTGCCAGGCGTGATGCCGATCGCAGTTCCCAGCACCAGGTCACGCAGCCGGATGTGGCTGGCACCGGCCACCATATTGACAACTGCAAATGGCGCCACAGGCACCAGGCGCACCAGGATCACGGCAATCAGGCCGCGACGTGCCAGGCGTTGGCTCAGCAAGTTGATGCGCGGCCCGGCCAGCCGCACCAGCACCGCATGACCGAGGTAAGCGCCGACGCCATAACTGGCTACTGCTCCGAGCAGCGCACCACCCACCGCACACGCGAAACCGGCCCAGGGCCCAAACGCAACCAGCGCCACCAGGGTCAGGAACGTCAATGGCACAGCCACCGTCATCGCCAACGCAAAAGCCAGCGTTGCCGCGACCGGCCCGAATGCCTGTCCGAAACGCCGCAGATCCGACACCATCCGGTCGACGTCCAGCCATTCGTGCATCGGTGTCCAGGTCCACGCGATGGCCAGGCCCAGCACCAACACCAGCACCACGCCCAGCAGCACCAGTCGACGGCGTAACGACGACGAAGGCAGGTCGTGTTGGTCCATGGTCAACCGGCGGACAACTTCAGGGCACGCGGCGTGTGATGTCGAGCAACACCAGCGCCAGGTCGTTGACCCGCCCGGCGCCAAAAATCGACCCATGCAGGCCGGCGACGTGGCGCTCCTGCAAGCGCTCGCCCATCAGCTTGCGCCAGGAACCGAACAAGGGCCGTTCCCAGCGCAACAGGCCGGAGGTCTTGATCAGCGTCGTCGTCCCCTGGAAGGTACCGGCCCGGTAGCCCCCCATGGAACGCACTTGCGCCACCAATCCGGCGTCGTTGATCATGGCCCCCAGGCGCCGACCATTGATGCTCAGTTCCTGCAGACGGAGCAGACGTACCAGACCGGTGAACAGGCGCCAATACAAGGTGCCACCCCAGACCACCTTCGGGTACACCGTGTCGATCAGGATCAGGCCGCGTGGCGGCACGCCGCGTTGCTCCAGTAGCCGTGCAGTCTCCAGCGCCGCGATGCCGCCAATCGAAAACCCGGCGATGAACCCTGGGGCGTCGCCTTGCGCCTGGATGCTGTCGGCATACATCGTGGCGAGTTCCTTGATGCGTTTGAAGCCTGTCTCCGACGGTGGTTGCAACATGCGCAGGTCGCAGCGGCTACCCAGCGCATCGGCCAGCGTCTGGAAACGCAGCAGATCACCATGGCCTGATGCTGCCAGATAGATGGTATCGGTGGCGATACCCGGGCCGAGCTGCAGCAGCAGTCCGCGCGGCACGGCCTGCTTGTCCAGCGCCAGCGCGAGCCGCTCCACAGTCGGGTTCTCGCTCAGCAGATACAGCGGAATCCGCCGGCCCAGCAATCGTTCCGCGCCCGCAAGAATCGATATCGCATGGAGCGAATCACCGCCGACGTCGAAAAAGTTGTCCTGCACCGACAACGACCGGCATCCGAGTTCGGTTTCCCACAAAGCCAGCAACTCAGCCTCCCGTGCATTGGCGGGCCCGCGGCCCACGCTGCGCGCCTGTACTGCGGGCAATACTTCGGGCAAGGCGGCATAGTCGATCTTGCCGGTAACCGTGGTGGGCAATACCTGCAATGAAACAATGGCTGAGGGCACCATGTAATCGGGCAGCCGCACCCGCAAGGCCGCTTGCAGGCGTTCATGGTCATTGGGGCGTTGTGGTGCAACCCAGGCGTGGATGACCGCATGCCCGTCGCGCTCGACCTTGCGTGCCGCTGCCTGCGCAACACCTTCGACCGCCAGCAACGCCGCCTCGATTTCGCCAAGCTCGATCCGGTAACCACGCAGTTTGACCTGCCGGTCCAGGCGGCCCTGAAAAAATAACCGGCCCTGCTCGTCCAGCGTGCCTTTGTCGCCGGTGCGATACAAACGCGCGCCCGGCCTGAACGGATCGGCGATGAAGCTGGCGGCGGTCAGTTCCGGCTGGTTCAGATACCCACGCGCCAGCCCTTGCCCGCCGATGAACACCTCACCGGCAATACCATCGGGCACCGGCCGCAGATGGCGATCGAGCACGTGAATGTGGGTGTCGTCGACCGGAAATCCCACCGGCAGCACCGCGCCAACATCACCCTGGGTACATTCCCACGCAGTGGCAAAAATACAGGTTTCAGTCGGGCCGTAGACATTGAACAGCCGCGCGCCGGTCAGCGCGAGGTAACGCCGGGCCAATTCAGGCGCCAGCACCTCCCCACCACAACACGCCACCCGCAGTGCCAGCGCCTGCCTGCCTTGCACACCATCGAGAAAACCGCTCAAGGTCGACGGCACGAACGCCATGATGGTGACCTGATGGCGCAATGCAAAATCCGCCAGCGACAGCGGCAGCAGCCGCCCGGGTGGCGCGAGCGCGATGCTGGCGCCATGCACCAGCGGCAGGCACAACTCGATCAGCGACGGGTCAAAGGTCGCCTGTGTCGCTTGTCCACTGCGATCTTCGTGCGTCACGCCATACGCCCGCGACAACCAGGCCAGGCGCCGCGACAGCACCGCATGATCGATCATCACGCCCTTGGGCCTGCCGGTGGAACCCGAGGTGAACAGCACATAGGCCAGGTCATCGGGCGCCGGCGTGGGCAGTGGATCGTCGAACGCCATGTCGGCCGAGGCACGTTGACAGTCACTGACCACCGTATCCACATGCAGTGGCGCGAGCCGCTCCCAATCCGCCTGCTGCACCAGCAAGGCCACCGCAGCACTTTCCTGAAGCACCATGGCCAGACGGGCCAGTGGCGCATCCGGATCGAGCGGCAAGTAGGCGCCACCGGCCTTGGCGATGGCCAGCATCGCCACCACCAGATCGGGCCCACGCGGCATCGCGACGGCCACAATACGGTCGCGACAGGTGCCCAGGCCGACGAGCCGGTGCGCCAGCTGATTGGCGTGCCGGTTCAGCGTGCGGTAGTCCATCTGCCCACCGTCCCAGACCAGGCATACCGCATCCGGCTGATCGGCAGCATGGTGTTCGAACGCCCCCACGTAGGTCCCGGGCTGCAGATGCCGTACAACCGGCGCATGGCGTTCATGCACGATGCGGTTGAGCTCACCCGCCGGCAATATCGACAGCTCGGCGACACGCCGTTCGGGATGGGATTGCAGCGCCTGCACCACATGCCACAAGCGGCCCGCCAGGGCCTGCACCTCGTGCGGCGCGAAATACGCCGCGCTGCCTTCAAGCACCAGTTCAAGGTCCTGCCGCGCATCGAACTCGCACACGGTGATGCCCAGCGGATAGCGTGCGCTGCCCGAGAACAGCTGGCGCGAGTCGACCAGGTCGGCGTCACCGAACGCAACCTGGTAATCCTGGCGCTCGAACGACAACAACACGTCAAACAGGCCGTCCCGGCCGCTACGCACCACCTCCAGTTCACGCGCCAACTCGCTGAGCGGATAACGTGGATGGCGCAAGGCCGCCCGCATGATGACGCCTACCGATGCCACCAGTTCGGCCACCGTCATCTCGGGAGACACAGTGACATGGATACCCAGGACACCCACGAACATGCCCATGGTGTCGCGGTAGCGGCGCCCGCTGCGGTTGAGCGTGGGCACGCCGACCAGCACCTGTTCGCGTTCGCCGACACGCGAAAAATACAGCGCCACCGCGGCCAGGAAGAAGTTGAACGGCGTGGTGCCCAGGCTGGCGGCATGCCGGCCCAACGCGTCGTATTCGCCGCGCGGCAGCGTGGCAGCGGCCAGGTGGGCCGCCGGCAACCCGCCCGAAAGCGCCAGCGACTGCCTGCGTTGCAGCAGCGGGTCGGGCAACACAGGAAGTTGCGCACGCCAGAACGCGGCGTCGCGCGTGAACGCGTCGGACTGCCGGTAGGCATGGGATTCTTCGACAAATTGCAGATAGGAATCGTCGCTGGGTACCACCGACCCGTCACCGCCGGCGATCCGGTTGTAGATCGCACTCCAGCGTTTCATGACCTGTGCCGTGCCCCATCCGTCCATGATCAGGTGGTGGAACTGGATCGTGCCGCCGTGCAGCAGATCGTGGGCACGCAACAGCGCAAATCGCCACGGCGGTTTTCCATCTTCGAGCACGAACGGCTCGCGCATCCATTGTTGCCACCAGTGCCGCATCGCCTGGCGCGGATCGGCCTGCTGGCCCATGTCGATGAGTTCCAGACTGGGCTCGAACGCGGGCAACAGGCGCTGTGTCCCATCGGTTTGAATCACCAGCCGCAAGGCTGCGTTTTCTGCCACCAGATGTGACAGCGCCAGGCGCATGCGGGTCAGGTCGAGCGGCCCTTCGAAAAACGCGATACCGCCCAGGTTCAGATGCGCACTCCCCGGCCAGGCGCACTGGTCGCGCCAGACTTCCAGCTGGCTGAGCGACAACGGCAGGCTGCCAGAGGTCACGGCCGGGTCCCGATAGGGTCCCACCGCGCGATTTCCTGCACCGCGTAGCGGTACCCGACTTCGACGATCTTTTCCGCGCGCGCATAACCCATCAATGGAAACGATGCGACCGGTGGCTCGAGATAGTGATCAGCCTGCGCGATGGTGCGTGCCCGCTGGTTCAGGCCACCGATATGACTGGCCCGATACAGGATGTCACCGATACCCGGCGACGACGGCATGCCACGGCGAAAATAGCTCCGGATGGTACGCAGCACCGACAGGCGGGACAAGGTCGGGTCGACACCCATGTAGTCGCGCACGTCGACATCGATCGCGATGATCGTCCCGTTGCCATGGCGTCTTTCCAGCGGTGTGCCCAGACGCGCGCGCATCGCTTGCACCGGCACGTTTTCGAGAATCGCTCCGTCGACCAGCAGGTCGCCCTGGTGCAGTACCGGCGGGAACAACCCGACCGGCGAATTGCTGGCCAATACCGCACGCCACAAGGGCCCGCTGTCCTGCACTGTGGTGCAAGCCCGGCTGAGGTTGCAGGCCGCCGCAAAAAAGGGCCGCCATAACTGGTCTACCGTGCGCTCGCCGAACATGCGCTGCAGGTCACGTTCGACGCGGCGGCCGGACACGATCGAGATCACCGGGATCGTCAGGCGTTCCCCGCCGCGCGCAAACCGCACCGTGCGTTCGCGAATTTCGTCCAGCGCGAGGCCACACGCATATTGCGCACCGATCAGGGCCCCCATGCTGTTGCCACCGATCAGGTCAATCACGATGCCGGCCTGCTCCAGCGCGCGCAAGACACCCAGGTGGGCGAAACCACGCGCACCGCCACCACCGAGCACGACACCCACCGCAGTGCCGTTGAGAAACCGAGCCAGTCGCGCAAAATCACCCGCATGGCCAGAGCGCACCGGATACACCCGCTCGCAGTCGCGCCCGGGCTGCCAACGGGCGAGACCGGCCGGCTCGGTGACCTCGGGCGCATGCAGCACCACCAGATGCTTGCGTTTCATGTCGAAACCCGGCTCACGGGCCAGCCGTTGTTCGAGTTCACCCACCTGCGCCGGTGCGTCCGGCGTCGACACAAAGATGACCTGGTCGGCCTGGCGGAAGGCCCGCCTGGTCCAGGAAAAGGAATGCAGGTCGGCTTCGTAGATCAGGAAGTCGTATTGCTCTTCCAGATCGTCGTACCGGTCCTTGCGCAACCAGGCGCCGGATGCATTCGCATCGGCGGTTCGGTCCGCATCCGGCGGCACATGCCACGCGCGCCCGACCTGCGCAAATGCGCGTGTCAGACCCAGCGCCACGTCATGGGCCAGCGGGCCGGGCTCCAGCGGCACCACGACGAAAATCTGTGCGTGACGGCGTTCAACCTGTTGCGAGGCATGTCGAAAATGGTTGTAGATCGCACGGGCAAATACCCGGTTCAGCGGCAGTGGATGCAGTACCAGCAGGCGTTCGAAATCGGCGCGGCTGAGCATGGCCACGGTGGAGTCGCGCAAGGCGGTGATGTCGGCCGCGCGCGGTTGCTGCAGGATCAGCCCCGCTTCGCCGACACTCTCGCCAGGACGGATCTCGTTGTACAGCTGCAGACTGCCGTTGCGGTCGCGGCGCGACACCCGCAAGCGGCCACTGATCAGGAAAAACATGGTGTTGGCCTGGTCGCCTTCACGGTAGACAATGTTGCCACCCGGAATCGTCTGCAGATGCAGCAAACGCGCCAGATCCTGCAACACCCCGTCGTCCAGGCTGCCGAATACCCCGCTCGCGCGCAACACCTCGAGCACGCGTTGGTCGGGGGTGGTCGACTGAGGCATGCCCGGAGTCTAACGTCGGGCACGCCAACGGATCGAGACCCAGCGGGTTTACCGCATGCAGGTTTGTGCCGATGATCGGAGCTCGCCGATCCTCCATGTATCGCCATGTATCGCCATGTATCGCATGTGTCCCCATGTATCCCATAAGCCAGGAGCCCTGTGACCAACCCTGCCCCCCGCCCCAACATCCTGTTCATCATGACCGACCAGATGGCCGCACCATTGCTGTCGCTGCACGATCGACATTCACCGATCCGGATGCCCCACCTCGACGCGTTGGCCAGCGACGGTGTGGTCTTTGATTCAGCCTACTGCAACAGCCCGTTGTGTGCGCCATCGCGTTTTTCGCTTGTCAGCGGGCAACTGCCCTCGCGTATCGGCGGTTTCGACAATGCGACCAACTTTGCCGCCGATGTGCCCACCTATGCCC
>CAJDVP010000015.1_pt1 | contig 34166 bp, 23 predicted proteins | sample 7391311 | NCBI WGS metagenome assembly CAJDVP01 (sample SAMEA7055711, study PRJEB34461) | soil metagenome | biome: terrestrial ecosystem; feature: Peninsula; material: soil | place: Antarctica | collected 2016
TGCCGTCGGTGTGCTGACGGGTTTGGTGGCTGATTCGCAAGCTCAGGCCAGCACCACCTGATCGCGGCCCCGCTCCTTGGCCTGATACATCGCACGGTCTGCCCGGGCCATCAATTCTTCGACGGAATCGTCGCGCGCACGGTTGGTGGCGACACCGATGCTGACGGTGAACCGCTCCGGATTATTGAGTTCGCCCACCTTGACGCGAATGCGCTCGGCAACGACACCCGCCACTTCGGGGGATGTCTCCGGAAGCACCACGACGAATTCTTCGCCACCGAGGCGACCGATTGCATCGGCGCGCCGCAGCAACGTGCTCACGGCTGCGACGAATTGCACCAACACGCGGTCGCCAGTCTGATGGCCGAAGTTGTCGTTGATGGCCTTGAAATGGTCGATGTCGATCAGCAGGATGGACATCGCGCGGCCGTGGCGCTTGCACCGTTCAAGCTCCAGCTGGCACACCTCGGTCAGGTTGCGCCGGGTCAGGGCATTGGTCAGCGAGTCGTGCGAGGCGAGGTGTTCGAACTCGGCGCGCACCCGGTCGGTGGCCATCAGCACCAGGCTGATCGCGCTGAGCAGCATCAGGAACGGATAGCTGAGCATGTAGATCAGATTTTGCGGTGTCGTGTCCAGAATGCCGGTGCCGATGGGCAGCAGCCAGGCGGCGGCAAAACGCAACGCCTGGCTGACCAGGGCACACAGCAGGATCACCACGGCAAAACGATAGGCAAAGCTGCGACCACCGTGGCGCAGGATCAGCCACGCATGCCCGGCAAACAACCACGACATGATGACGATCGAGATCATCAGGCGTGGCAGGTATTGTGGGTCGATCACGGTGAACCAGGCAGAAACCAGCGTCAGCGCACCGATGACCCACAGCCGCGGGGCGAGCCGGGTGTTGCGGCCAAAAAACTGCTCGGAGCCGAAGAATTGGAAGTAGACGCCGCAGAAGATCAGCAGGTTGGCCAGCGTGATCGACACCAGATCGTGCGAATGTCCGCGAGTGGCGGCGGTCAAACCGGCAACAAACAGCAGTGCGGTACCGCCCGCCCAGTACCGCAGGCCCTTGACCGACGGTGGGTAGTTTCGCTGCAGGAAATACAGCACGATGGCCATCAGTCCACCCATGACGCCGGTCAGGAGAACAATTGTGCGTGGATCGACAAAAGGAACGGGTGAACCGGTGCCCATGGATTGATTATGACGGGCAACCGGGCGGCAGCCTATCGACCGACAGGTGGAAAGTGTTGCGCTGCTTGCGCAGGCGCAGCTTCAAGACGCATGGGCAGCCGGATAGTCGCAGAACAGCCGCACCGCGCAGCGCTGGCATTGCGGCTGGCGGGCCAGGCAGACATAGCGGCCATGCAGGATCAGCCAGTGGTGTGCGTTATCCCGATACGCTGCGGGCACCCGCTGCATCAGTGCACGCTCGACCTCGAGCGGGGTGTTTCCGGGCGCCAGGCCGGTTCGGTTGCCTACACGGAACACGTGGGTGTCAACCGCAATGGTCGCCTCTCCAAACGCCGAATTCAGGATCACATTGGCCGTTTTGCGTCCGACACCAGGCAATGCCTCGAGAGCTTCGCGTGTGCGTGGGACCTGGCCACCATGGCGCTGGACCAGCATCGCGCAGGTCTGCATCAGATGGCGTGCCTTGCTTCGATACAACCCGATGGTGCGAATCTGCTGTTCCAATGCCTCCAGGCCGAGGTCGAGTATCTCCTGGGGGGTGTTGGCGACAAGGAACAGGCGTCGCGTCGCCTTGTTGACGCCTGTGTCGGTGGCTTGCGCACTGAGCAGCACGGCCACCAGCAGTTCAAACACGCTGGTGTATTCCAGTTCGGTCACCGGCATCGGATTGGCTGCCTGCAGCGTGCGGAAAAATCCCTCGATGGCGTCAGCGTCCATAGGGGTGCGGCCTGGCATCTCAGGACAACTGGCGCAATTCACGCATCGCGACCGACACCGGTGCCAGGTCGGCGGGCTGGGTGGCCACCAGCGTCAGCAGCTTGTTGAGCCGGAGGATCGCAGCATCGTGGCGTTGGCGCCAATCGGACAGTTCTTCCTTGCGCGACAACAAACCCAGCGTGATCTGGCTCGCGATCGAATACACGTCGTCGCGCGCACTGCCGCGCGCCTGCGTCTGCCACAAGGTGTCGGTGGGCAGACGGTTGATCTCGGTGCGCCAGGCGGTCAGGCCGAGTTCGGTATCAACGGCGAAATACGTGCGCGCCGCCAGTTCCAGCGTGGTTTCGGCACTTTGCGCCAGATTGACCAGATCCAGCGCGGGAAAAATGAATTCCAGTGCGCTCAGGTCATGCGCCAGAGCCGTCTCGACCCCCGCTTCACACAATCTGTCAGATGCTGCCTGCCAGCTGATGCGGGCAGCGTCCGGCAGCCAGTCGTCGAGGTGCACGCGCAGGGTGGTGGCGCCTGGCTGGTAGCGGCTGATGAGTTGTGGCAGGTCGGTGTTGTCTGCGCGCGCGCGCAACATCCAGCGTGACGCAGCCTGCGCGATCGCGGTGAGCTTGCTCAGCAGGTCCAGCTGCAGCTGCGCCGGAACCTTGTAGTCGAGCGCGTCGATCTGATCCCACAGGCGTGCGAGGTCGAATACTTCGCGGGCCAATGTGAAGGCGCGCACCACGTCCGCCGTCGTGGCAACCGATTCGGCCACCAGAAAGTTGACGAAGGTAGCCCCGGTGCGGTTCAGGATCGTATTCGCGGTGTAGGTGGCGATGATTTCGCGCTTGAGCGGATGGTTGTTGATGGCGGTGGCAAATCGCTCGCTCAGTACCTTGGGGAAATAGGCTTTGAGCGCGCCGGTGAAATAGGGGTCGTCCGGCAGGTTGCTGGCCAGCAGGTCGTCGAACACCGACATCTTGGCGTACGCCAGCACCACCGCGCCTTCTGGTGCAGTCAGTCCCTGTTTGCGGGCCCGGCGTTGCGCAATCTCCTGGTCGCCGGGCAGATATTCGATGGCGCGGTTCAACCGGCCAGCGCCTTCGAGCCATTGCATCAGGCGTTGCTGGCCGTCGAGCAGGTACAGCGGCCTGTGCGCTGCAATCTCCAGTGCCTGTGTCTGGTAGTAGTTGTCATCCAGCACCAGTTCGGCAACCTCGTCGGTCATCGATGCCAGCAGTTCATTGCGTTGCTTGAGTGTCAGGTCGCCGGATTCAACGATCTGGCCCAACAGGACCTTGATGTTGACCTCATGGTCTGAGCAGTCCACGCCGGCTGAGTTGTCGATCGCGTCGGTGTAGACCAGGCCGCCGCTTTGCGCATACTCGATGCGACCGCGTTGCGTCGCGCCCAGGTTGCCCCCTTCGACAAGCACCTTGCAGCGCAACTCCTTGCCGTCAACACGGAACGCGTCACCGGCCTTGTCGCCGACCTGGGCATGGGTCTCGTGGCTCGACTTGATATAGGTGCCGATACCGCCGTTGTAGAGCAGGTCGACCGGCGCCTGCAGGATTGCGCGCAGCAATTCACTGGGCGCCATCTCGGTGCTGTCGATGTCCAGTACCGCCAGCGCCTGCGGGCTGAGGCGGATGGACTTGGCACTGCGCGGATAGACGCCACCACCTTTCGAGATCAGGCTCTTGTCGTAATCCTCCCAGCTCGAGCGCGGCAATTCGAACAGGCGCTGGCGTTCCTGCCATGAGCGCTCGACGTCCGGTTCGGGGTCGAGGAAGATATGCCGATGGTCGAAAGCGAGCAGCAACCGGATCTTGCGCGATTGCAACATGCCGTTGCCGAAGACGTCACCGGACATGTCACCGATGCCGGCCACCGTGAATTCAGTGGTCTGGGTATTGACGCCCAATGCGCGGAAATGGCGTTTGACCGATTCCCAAGCCCCCCGCGCGGTGATGCCCATCTCCTTGTGGTCGTAGCCGACCGACCCACCGGATGCAAACGCATCGCCCAGCCAGAAGCCGTAATCGGCAGAGATGGCATTGGCGATGTCGGAGAACCTCGCCGTCCCTTTGTCGGCTGCAACCACCAGATACGGGTCGTCTTCATCATGGCGCACCACCTGCGCCGGTGGCACTGGCGTCCCCTTGATTATGTTGTCGGTGATGTCCAGCATGCCCGACAGGAACATGCGATAACAGGCCACGCCTTCGGCCTGCAGGGCCTCGCGCTCGCCCGAAGCAGGGGCCTTCTTGAGCACGAAGCCGCCCTTGGACCCGACTGGCACGATGACCGTGTTTTTCACCTGCTGCGCCTTCACCAGACCGAGAACCTCGGTGCGGAAGTCTTCGCGCCGGTCAGACCAGCGCAGCCCGCCACGAGCGACCTTGCCCCCGCGCAGGTGCACCCCCTCGAAACGCGGCGCATAAACCCAGATCTCGAACGCCGGCTTGGGTTCGGGCACACCTGGCAACTTGCGCGGCTTGAGCTTGAACGACAGGTAGGGTTTGTGCTCGCCGTTTGGCAGTCGTTGCCAGGCATTGGTGCGAGCCGTGGCCCGTACGCTGGCAAAAAACTGCCGCAGGATGCGATCATCGTCCAGACTGGCGACTTCTGACAGGCTGGATTCGAGCTTTTGCTGCAACTGCGTCTGCAGCAGTTCACGATCGCCTTGGTATTGCGGGTCGAACCGGGCCTGGAACAAGGCGATGATGTCCTGCGCGATGGGCGCATGGCGGATCAGCGCATCCTCGATATAGGTCTGGCTGAAGGCAAACCCGAGCTGCTTGAAATAGCGGGTATAGGCGCGCAGGATACTGATCTGGCGCGCATCGAGCGTACTGCTCAAGACCAGCTTGTTCAAGTTGTCGGTTTCGACCTCGCCGCACCATACCTGCACGAACAAGGCCTCGAATCGGCCTTTGATCTCCGATAGATTGGTGCCCGCTGGCATCTGCAGGCCGATGTCGTGGATCCACAGGGCCTCGCTGCCGATGTCGTAAGGGTGTTCGTCGAGCACCCGCGCTCCCATGTGTTCGAGCAAGGGCAAGGAATCGGACAAAGCCACCTTGGCACTGTTGTAGATCTTGAAACGCAATACGTCGGTCGGCGCTTCCATTGGTCGGTACAGGCGCACGATCAGCGGCGTATCAGCGGACAGGGCCACCAGGTTGCTCGCGTCTTCTGCCGCGACAGTTGCGGTGAAGACTTCGCGATAGGACGTGGGAAAGGCGTTGGCAAAGCGGTTGGCCAGCAGCAGCCCCTGGCCTTCGCCATGCGCGCGCAACAACGCGGTGGCACATTCGTCTTCCCAGCGCTGCGCGAGTTTCTCGACCCGGGCCTCCAGCGCCGCCAGGTTGACTGTGGTGGGCGCGCGGCCCCTGGCACGCACCAGGTAATGGATACGCGCCAACGGACTGTCGGTGAGCATCGGCGTGAATTCGAGCGATTCGCCATCTAGCACCGCCATCAGTTCGGCGCCGACCCTGATGCGCAACTCGGTGTTGTATCGGTCACGTGGAACGAAGACCTGGACCGAGGTGAAACGTCCGAACGGATCGCGGCGCAGGAACACCCGGGTGCGCTGACGCTCCTGCAGTCGCAGGATACCGATCGCGTGTTCGGCCAGTGTGTCGGCGTCGATCTGGAACAGTTCGTCCCGTGGGTAGATCTCCAGTATCGACTGCAGCGACCTGGCCGCATGGCTGTCGGGAACCACACCGGCACGTGCCATGACCTGCGCGGCGCGTTGGCGCACCTGCGGGATCTCGTCGATCGACGCGGCATACGCTGCAGACGTGTACAGGCCCAGGAAGCGGGTCTCGCCAACGACAGTGCCTTGCGCATCGAACAGCTTGACCGCGATGTAGTCCAACCAGGCCGGGCGATGGACCGTGGAGCGTGTCATGGCCTTGAGTACCAGCACCACGTCGTCGGTATCGATGAGTGCGACGGCTTCCGGCGGAAGGTGTGTCTCGATGGTCCTGGGCGGGCCCTTGAGTATGCCCAGACCGGAGTCCGCACGCGCGATCAGCGAGGCCTTGTCGCCGTTGCGCAGCAGATCGTAATCCCGCGCGCCCAGAAAGGTGAAGTTGCCGTCTTCCAGCCAACGCAGGAAGGCGATACCTTCTTGCTTGCTGGCGTCGGACACGAGAGACTGCGAGGCCTGTGTGCAGGCCTCGTGCAGCCGCGCCAGGATCGCCTGCCAGTCTTGCACCGCAGCCGTCACATCGCCGAGCACGCGTTCGAGCTCGATCGCCAGCACATGGCGATCAGCTTCAGACACGATGCGGTCGCACTCGACCATGATCAGCGATTCCACCGAACTGGCCTTGCGGCTGGCGCGGTCGGCGGGCACGCGACTGATCTGGCTGGCCAGACCTTTGTCGTCGCGCGTGACCGCCATCAGCGGATGCACGATCCAGTGGGCCGTGCGCCCGCTGCGATTGACCGCCATGGTGACCGAATCGACCAGGAACGGCATGTCCGTGTGCACGATCTGGATCACGGTATGGTCGCTGACGAAGCCGTCTTCGGCCAGTGTCGGATTGAAGACCCGGATGCGCCCGCAGTCGCTCGCTCGTGCGGCCTCCAACAGCCGCCAATGCGCATTGGCGATCGCGAACAGGGTCGACGGGTCACGGGCGGCGATCTCGAACGGATCTGCACTGTCGAAATACGCCTGCACGAACTCGAGCATCCGCACGCCGGCCGGTCCACTGTGGGCCTGCGTATACGTGATCAGCTCAGCGAGCGCATTTGTGCTCATGTCTCCTCCGTGGTGTGAACAGGCTCTGCACGCATGGCATCATGTGGCAGACGATTCTAGGTCGACGTGTCACAGCAGCACGGCAGCACAGCACATCCCTGTGCGTCGCATGGCGTTATGTCGCAGTTGCATCGCATTTCAGCTTCAGAGCGTTCATCATTGGCACCGGAAGTGTATCGATCGTGTCGGCGTCAGCGTCGGGTTGGTCGGCCAAAAGACTGGCCAGGTGGAGCACCGCAGCCAAGGGCGAGAGCGGTTGTTGGGTCATGGGCGCTGAGGCCAGCAGCAGCGCGTGGACGAAGTCCGCCGGGAAGTTCCACTGACGGGCCAACTCGGCGGTGACTTCGGCTTCATCGAAACCAACCGCCTCGCGCTCGCGCGCCCAGCGCTGGCCAGGCGCACACGGCAGTTGCTCAATCGGCTCCACCGCCTCAGGTTGGGCCTGCACAATGATCAGTTCGCCCAGTCGCAGCATCAGCCCGAGCAACCAGGCCTGATGGCTGTCCACATCCATCCGGGCGTCCAGTCCTGTGGCGAGCCACTGCGCATATCCAGCACAATCGGTGCAGTAGCGCCAGAAATTGGTGCTGTCGATACCGTCTGGCATGGAAAACGCATTGTGCAGGCATGCCGACAGGGCCAAGGTACGGATGCGCGACAAGCCTACCAGCTTGACTGCATGGTCCAGGTTGTCCACCTTGCGCGCCAGGCCGAATGCGGCACTGTTGGCCAGCGCGAGCAACTTCGCGCTGAGCGTCGGGTCTTGCGCAATCAGCGACTGTATCGTCTCCAAAGTGGTTTTTGGCGCGTCGAGCGTATTGATCAGTGCCAGTCCGACCTCAGGCATGACTGGCAAGGCGACGGACTTCATCAGATCGGCGATATCGGACATGACAACTCCTATGGTGTACCCGCCATCGGCAGCGGGTAGTGCCCTTGCATTTTGACTGATTCGCGCGCCGGCCCCAGTATTGCCACAATAGCGGCTTCACACTTTCATCGCCAATCGCATGCAATTCGCCACCCGCCTACAGAACGTAGAAACTTCGGCCATCCGGGAGTTGTTCAAATTGCTGGGCAAACCCGGCATCATCAGTTTTGCCGGGGGTTTCCCCGATCCCAGCCTGTTTGATGCTCAGGGTATCCGCGCTTCGGCCGATGCCGTGCTTGCCGACCAACCCGGGCCGGTGCTTCAGTATGGAGCGACCGAAGGTTACGGACCTTTGCGCGAGGCACTGTCCGGCTTCATGGCGTCAAAGGGCGCCCAGGTCACGTCCGAGGGCCTGATCGTCACCACCGGCAGCCAGCAGGCGCTCGACCTGATCGGCAAGACAATGATTTCGCCGGGAGACAAGGTGATCGTCGAGGCTCCGACCTTTCTGGCGACGATCCAGTGTTTCCGTCTTTACGGCGCCGATCTGATCGGGGCCCCGATCGACGCCGATGGGGTTCGGGTGGATGTGCTGGAGCAACTGATTCTTGAACACAAACCCAAGCTGGTCTACCTGATACCGACCTTCGGCAATCCGAGTGGCGCCACGCTGAGCCTGGAGCGGCGCAAACGCGTGCTGGAAATCGCCGCACGTACCGGCACGCTGGTGGTTGAGGACGACCCCTACGGCGAACTGTATTTCGGCGAGCCACCCCCGCCGAGCCTGCTGGCGCTCAGCGCGTCGGTGCCTGGCAGCCGCGACTGGCTGGCGCACTGTGGCAGCTTCAGCAAGATACTGAGCCCGGGGCTGCGTGTGGGCTGGTTGATCGCGCCGCCTGAGTTGTTGTCACGCGCAACCATGTGCAAGCAGTTCAGCGACGCCCATACCAGCAACCTGACGCAGGCCATTGCTGCCCATTACCTGGGACTGGGCCGTCTGGGGCCGACGCTTGACGTGGTGCGTCGTACCTATGCGCAGCGGGCACAGGTGATGGCACACTGCCTGCGCAAGGAACTCGGTGACGCGATCACGTTCAACGAACCCCACGGTGGCATGTTTTTCTGGGCCCGGCTGACAGCCGATTGTGATGCAGCCGACTTCGCCAAACGTGCCATCGACAAACTGGTGGCGTTCGTTCCCGGTGCGCCGTTTTTCCCGCAACAGCCCGATCGATCCAGTCTGCGGCTGAGTTTTGCCACCGCTGACGTTGCCAGGATCAAGGAAGGCATCGCCCGGCTGGGTCAGGCCCTGTAGGACGGCCAATCAGGATGAAGCAGCCCCCACGCTCACTGTGTTCGCTGTACGTGCCGCGGCCAGAGGCCACGGCTCCTCGTCCTGTCCGGCTCTGCGCAGGCAGAGTCGGAGCCGCAGGACTCGGCCCCTCGGGTGCCATCAGTACCTTCGGAACGGCCGGGCAGTACTGATATGGAGCCCGGAACCCGTTTGGCCAAAACCGACGCAGGCCGCGAGGAGGTCAACCATCGCAGCCCGCGCCTGAGCACGACCGAGCGGCGCTTGCTCATCTTGGTGGATGGCCACAAGTCGATCAACCAACTGGGCACCTTTGCGCGCGTGGGTGAGTTGGGGCCGGCGCTGGAGCATCTGCTCGCGCTGGGCCTGGTTGCAGTGGACGGTGAGCCGGTGGCGCTGGAGCGGCCGGTTGCCACGGGTTTTTCGGCGCCGGTGCCGCTGGAGCCGGCACGGCCGGCCACCGACTTGCAGGAATTCGATCAGGTGCGGACCGAGGTTGCACGTTTCGTGCAAAACCGGCTCGGCGCGCCAGCCGAACCGATTTGCGCGGCGATCCATCGGTGCCGCAACCCGCAGGAGTTGCGTGCCCTGTTGCGGGGCATCGAGGTCTTCATCGGCCAGCGGCTGGACCCGGAGACCACTCAGGCGTTTGCGCGGCATTTCGGCAGTCTGCTCCTGTAGCGGGCATTGCCGATTGCACTTGTTCGGCAGGGCGGAACCGATAGCTGTGCGCAGATGCGGGTTCCGATCACGTCAAGTCGGCGCACAATGGGGGTCCATGCCCGACCGGTCGATCCATGGGCCAGTTCGTTTGGAAAGACCATTGCCACATTGGAGGATGCAACCATGGCACTGATGAAGCGGTTGTTCGGAGGCCAGGCCGAGGCCGGCGGCGCCAGTAGCGAACCGGCGATGGTCACCGACCCGGCGCAGGACTTTGCCGCCCAGTTGCCGATCCGACGCGAATTGTTGCGGGTACGGACCCGCAACACCCTGCGCCTGGCCGGAATTCCCGAGAGCTGGATCGAGCCGCAAGTCCTGCTCGAACCCGAGGGTGGGCGCACCTTCCTGCATCTGCGCCTGGTCGTGCGGCAATGGGACGAGCGACTGCTGCGTTATGCCTTCGCGTTGCAGACCCTGTTGATGAGCGAGATCGAGCGCATCGATCCGCAGGCGCGCGAGTGGTTGCTCAGCATCGTCTGGCAATTTCCGCATGACCTGGCTTGTCCATATCCTGAGTTGCCGCAACCGTCCGCCTGGGTTGATGACAGGCCGGCACGAGCCGAACCCGACGACCTGCAAACCGACCTGGCACGGTTACTGGCGGTACGGGACGCAGACCTGGCGCGGGAGGACCCGTCCGGCAGGTGACGTCTTTTTGCGAAAGGCCAGGTCATGGACCCGATTCAGACTGACAACTTGCGCTGCGTCGCGCTGGTGGGGCACGCAGCGGTGGGCAAGACGACGTTGGCCGAGGCCTTGCTGCATGCCAGTGGGGCAACCACCAGCCGCGGGTCGGTCGACAGGGGCAACACCGTGTGCGGCTTCGACCCGCAGTAAAAGGAATGGGGCCATTCACTGCAATCGGCATTGCTGGCGATCAAGGCGCAGGTGCCGGGCGCGACGCAACAGGCGCTGGTCGCCGCATATGCGGGCACGCGGCGCGACGACGATTGACGAACGTCGCAGACCCTTCGTAACCCGCTCCCGGGCAGGAGGCTGGCAGGCGCGGTAGCGCCCATGCAGCTCGCAGGGGGCCACACCCGGAACAACGGACACGTTACGCCGGCGCCCGCGATTGCAACAAAGTGACACCGAAGACGGTTGTCATTGGCCGACACGTTATCATCCTGCACAACCTGCCGTGGCCCGTGCCGCGAGCGCAGCAACGTCTCCATCGGCGTCCGCCCATTCCCAGCGTCCTTCAGTAGCAGCTCAGCCTTCCGTGCGCCTTAATTCGATCAAGTTATCGGGTTTCAAGTCCTTTGTGGAGCCCACCCATCTCCAGTTGCCCGGGCAACTGGTCGGCGTTGTGGGTCCGAATGGCTGCGGCAAATCCAACATCATGGACGCAGTGCGCTGGGTTCTGGGAGAAAGTCGCGCCAGCGAATTGCGCGGCGAGTCGATGCAGGACGTGATCTTCAACGGCACAACCTTGCGCAAGCCGGCCAGCCGCGCCAGTGTCGAACTGGTTTTCGATAATGCCGACCACCGCGCCGGCGGGCAATGGGCGCAGTTCGCCGAAGTCGCGGTCAAGCGGGTGCTGACCCGTGACGGAACCAGCAGTTATTACATCAACAACCAGCCAGTGCGCCGGCGTGACGTGCAAGACGTGTTCCTGGGCACCGGACTGGGGCCGCGCGCCTACGCCATCATCGGCCAGGGCACGATCAGCCGCATCATTGAGTCCAAACCCGAGGATTTGCGGCTGTTCCTGGAGGAGGCGGCCGGTGTCTCCAAATACAAGGAGCGTCGGCGCGAGACCGAACACCGATTGCATGACACCCGCGAGAATCTGACCCGTGTCGAGGATATCCTGCGCGAGCTGGGCAGCAATCTGGACAAGCTCGAAAAGCAGGCCGAGGTGGCGCAGAAGTACCAGTCGCTGCAGTCGGAGGTGACGCTTCGTCAGCACCAGTTGTGGCTACTCAAGCTGGGCGAAGCGCATGGCGACCAGGAGCGTGTCCAGCGTGAGGTGCAGACTGCCGTGAATGCGATGGAGAGCCAGGTCGCCGATCTGCGCCAGGTCGAGGCCAGCCTGGAGACCGTGCGCCAGGCGCACTACACGGCCGGTGACCAGGTGAATCAGGCGCAGGGCAAGCTGTACGAAGCCAGCACCGAAGTCGGCCGACTCGAAGCCGAGATCCGGTTCGTCGTTGAGGGCCGGCAACGCGCGGAGCAACGTTTGACCACGCTGCAGGAACAGGCGGCGCAGTGGACGCAACGCCGCACCGATGCACAGGAAGAAACCCAGCGGCTGGAGCAGGATGCCGGGCAGGCGCAGGACGAGGCGGGTGTTTTGGCCGCGCGGGTCGAGGACCAGGCACAGCAACAACCGCAACTGCAGGACGCCCTGAGATCGGTGCAGGCGCAGGCCAGTACAGAACGCAACCTGGTCAACCAGGTGCAGCAGCAGATTCAGGTGCTGGCCGCCGAACAACGCAGCGTCCAGGAGCAGGCGCGCCAGCTGGAGACCCGGCGCGAGCGGCTGGGCGCAGATCAGCGCGCCTTGCAGTCTCCCGACGAGCAGCAACTCGCCAGCCTGGAGTCGCAATGGGAACAGGCCAAGGAAGCCGGGGAGGTCGCCGACGCACGCCTGTTGACCGTGCAGGAATCCTTGCCGGCGCTAGAACAGGCCCGCCGTGACCAACAGATCGCCGCCAACACCGAGGCCGCCCGCCAGGCGACCTTTTCGGCCCGGCTGGAGGCGCTGAGGGCGCTGCAGGAAAAGGTCCGCACGGACGGCAAGTTGCAGCCCTGGTTGCAGAAGCATGGCCTCGACGCATTAGCCGTCCTGTGGAGCCGCATCCATGTGCAACAGGGCTGGGAAAACGCACTCGAAGCCGCATTGCGCGAGCGTCTGGGAGCACTCGAGGTGTCCCGGCTCGATCTTGTGCGCGCATTTGCCAGCGAGCCGCCACCGGCCAAGCTGGTGTTCTACAGCCTGCCCGACGCGGCCGCACCCGCTCCGACCGGTGATTTGCCCTGCCTGGCAGACCTGTTGCAGCTCGGTGACGCCGGGCTGTCGGCATTGCTGCGTGGCTGGTTGCACGGCTGCTTCACGGCGCCCAACCTGGAACAGGCGCTGTCGGTCCGTGCCCAGCTGCAGCCCGGCGAAGTGGTGTACGTGCCCCAGGGACATGCTGTCAGCGCGCACAGCGTCGCCTTGTATGCGCCGGATTCGGAGCAGGCCGGACTGCTGGCGCGGGCGCAGGAAATCGAGAATCTCGAAAAGCAGTTGCGCAGCCAGGCGCTGATCGGCGAGCAGAGCCGCCACGAACTGGCCCGCAGCGAAGCGTTGCTGGCAGAGGCATCGAGTAGCCTGATGCAGCTGCGCCGTGACGCCGGTGCGCTTCAGAGCCAGGCCCATGCATTGCAGGTGGAGACGCTGCGGCTGCGCCAGCAGGCCGAACAGACCCGTGCACGTGGCAGCCAACTGGCCGCAGAACTGGCAGAAACCGACACCTTGCTCGAAGAACTGCAGGAACGTCGGGTGACAGCCGAGGCGCGTTTCGAGGAACTCGACATGCAGCTGGCCGACGCGCAGGAACGCCATGCACAGGTCGATGACCGGGTGATCCAGGCTGAACGTGTACTGGCCGAGAGCCGCGAACAGCAGCGCACGATCGAGCGCCAGGCGCAGGAGGCCGAATTCGCATTGCGCAGCCTGCGTGCGCGCCAGCTGGAACTCGAGCGCGCGATCAGCACGGCGACCCAGCAGGCGGCCTCCATTGCGCAGGAACAGGAAGGCGCCACGCAGGAGCTGGCGCGTCTGAGCGACGTCGCGGCGCAGGCCGGATTACACAACGCGCTGGCGCTCAAACTCGAACGCGAGCAGGCTCTGGGTGCGAAACGCAGCGAATACGACGACCTGACTGCCAAGTTGCGCGCCAGCGATGAGCGGCGGCTGGGCCTGGAACGCGCGCTGGATCCGATGCGCCAACGCATCACCGACCTGCAACTCAAGGAGCAGGCCGCGCGGCTGGGCTCGGAGCAGTACCAGCAATTGCTTGACGACGCCCATGCCGACATTGACGCGGTCCGCGAATCGGTCACCCAGGGCAACGTCCGCCTGGCTGGCCTGCAGCCGGCCATCGATCGCCTGCATGCAGAGGTCACCGCGCTGGGGGCTGTCAACCTGGCCGCGCTGGACGAGCTGAGCGCGGCGCGTGAACGCAAGCAATTCCTGGATGCGCAGTCGGCCGACCTGAACGAGGCCATGTCGACGCTGGAAGACGCGATCAAGAAGATCGACGCGGAAACGCGCGAGCTGCTTTCGGAGACCTTCAACACGGTGAATGCGCATTTCGGCAAGATGTTTCCCGAATTGTTCGGTGGCGGCAATGCCAAGCTGGTGATCACTGGTGAGGAAATCCTCACCATCCACTTGCTGTCCGGCGGCGAGAAGGCCTTGACCGCGATTGCACTGGTGTTTGCGATCTTCCAACTCAATCCGGCGCCGTTCTGCCTGCTCGACGAAGTCGATGCGCCGCTGGACGACGCCAACACCGAGCGTTACGCCAAGCTGGTCACCAGCATGAGCCGCGAAACGCAGTTCCTGTTCATCAGCCACAACAAGATCGCGATGGAAATGGCTCAGCAACTCATTGGCGTGACGATGCAGGAACAAGGCGTCTCACGTATCGTGGCAGTCGACATGGACGCAGCCATCACAATGGCGCAAGCGGCATGAACCCCGGAGTGCGGCGCACGCAGGGCAGTCCAGTGAGCCGCCGGGCCGCTCCCAAGGCTCACAGCACCGCAGCGCGTTGCGCGGAGGTTTTCTTATGAGCCGCCGGGCGACTCCAAGGCGTATGCCGCAGTCGGCAGGACGGAGGACAGTCCCATGAGTACCTTGCAGATCGGGCTCTTGATTGCCGGCGGCCTCATTTTGGCGGCACTGCTTGCGCACGGTGCCTGGTCGGCGCGCAAGGTCGCGCCACGTCAGGCCCTGCCGGGCGATGAAACGATGGCGGCGCAGCCGCCCACCGTCATTGAACCGAGTCTGGACGAGGAAGCCTTCGGGTCTCCGACCCTACCCCAGGTCCTGGCCGAGAAACGACCCGGTCTGGACGCGCTGATCGACGTCATCACGCCCATCGTGCTGGAAACCGAAGTCCATGGAGAAGCCGCGCTGGCCGCATTGCCGGGCACGCGTCGGGTTGGCAGCAAGCCGTTCGCAGTCGAGGGTCTGAGCACCGTCAGCCGGCAGTGGGAAACACCGGCAGCGGGCCAGCGTTATGAAGCTTTCCAGGCCGGTGTGCAGATGGCCAACCGCTCCGGCGCCTTGAACGAAATCGAGTTCTCCGAATTTGTCGCCAAGGCGCAGGCATTCTGCGACGCGGTCGGTGGCACACCGGATTTTCCGGACATGATCGAGGCGGTGGCGCACGCCCGCGAGCTGGACCAGTTCGCCAGCGGCCATGATGCGCAGCTGGGTTTCACCTTGCGTGCGCTCAGTGCTGCCTGGAGTCCGGGTTATGTTCAGCAACACGCCGCCCGACTGGGTTTCATGTCGGGCACGTTGCCCGGACGCATGGTCCTGCCGGCGATCAGCGCCGGACTGCCGCCAGTGCTCAGCCTGGGTTTCGACGCCCTGGCAGCCATGGCGGACGACCCGGCCCAGGCCGCGGTGCGTGAGGTATCTTTGTCGCTGGATGTGGCCCAGGTCGATCGCGCCGAACAACCTTTCGTGCGACTGCGTGAGGTGGCGCAGGCGATGGCCCAGGCGATGGATGGCATGGTGACCGATGACAACGGTCAGCCGCTTGCACGCGAGACCATGGACACCATCGGTGGTTCGCTTGAAGGCCTGTATGACACCTTGGAGGGCCGTGATCTCGCCGCCGGGTCGGCGCTGGCCCGGCGGTTGTTTTCCTGACGCCAAAGCGACGCGCGCGCAGCCATCGCCGAGATGAAACCCGTGAACGATCCGACCAGCAGATCCGACGACGCGGACGGATCACGCGCCCATTGGCTGCGCGAGACCTTGCATCACCATGCGCACCAATACTATGTGCTGGACGACCCGCTGATTCCGGATACGCAATACGACCAGCTGTTCCAGGAACTGCAGACGATCGAACAACGCCGACCCGATCTGTTGCAGCCCGATTCGCCGACACAACGCGTCGGTGGTGCGCCGCTGGCCCAGTTCTCGCCGGTGCGCCACGCCGTGCCGATGCTCAGCATCCACACCGAAACCGACACCCTGGCCAGTGGTGCTGAAGCCTTTGACGCGCGGGTGCGGCGCGAACTCGGGCTGGCCCCGGACGCAGCGCCAGTGGACTATGTGGCCGAACCCAAGTTCGACGGTCTGGCGATGAACCTGCGTTACCTGAACCGGGTGCTGGTGCAGGCCGCCACGCGCGGCGATGGCGAGACCGGTGAAGACGTCACCCAGAACATCCGCACCATCGGACAGATCCCGCTGCGCCTGCCGCCGCAGGCACCGCTGCTGCTGGAGGTGCGCGGCGAGGTCTACATGCGGCGCGACGACTTCGAGCGCCTCAACGCCAGGCAACGCGAGCGGATCGCTGCCGGCGCCAAGGGAGAAAAGACCTTCGTCAATCCGCGCAATGCGGCGGCCGGCGCGGTGCGTCAGCTCGATCCGGCCATCGCCCGGCGTCGCCCGCTGAGCTTTTTTGCCTACGGACTGGGCGAGGTGACGCCTGCTGAGCAGGGCGGCCCTGCGTTTGGTGAACATTTCTCGATCCTGCAGCACTTGCGCGCCTGGGGTTTTCCGGTCAGCGACCTGGTCGAGATGGCCCGTGGCGCGACGGCGCTGGTGGCTTACCACACGCGGTTAGGCGCGTTGCGTGACAACCTGGGTTATGACATCGATGGTGTCGTCTACAAGGTAGACCGGATCGCACTGCAACAGCAACTGGGCTTCGCCAGCCGGGAGCCGCGTTGGGCCGTGGCGCACAAATACCCGGCCCAGGAACAGACCACCACGGTGCTGGGAATCGACGTACAGGTCGGCCGCACCGGAAAACTCACGCCGGTGGCCAAACTGGCGCCGGTGTTTGTCGGTGGCGTCACCGTCACCAATGCCACCTTGCACAACGAAGATGAGGCCCGGCGCAAGGACGTGCGGATCGGCGACACGGTGATCGTGCGGCGCGCAGGTGACGTCATCCCCGAAGTGGTGGCGGTGATGCCGGACAAACGGGTGGCTGGCGCAGTGTTGTTCACCATGCCACGCCAGTGTCCGGTGTGTGGATCGCAGGCGGTGCGCGAGGACGGCGAAGCCGACTATCGTTGCACTGGCGGCCTGTATTGCGGCGCGCAGCGCAAGCAGGCGATCCTGCATTTTGCGCAGCGTCGCGCCGTCGAGATCGAAGGATTGGGTGAAAAACTGGTGGACCAGTTGGTTGACGGCCAGTTGATCCACACCTTGCCCGACCTGTACCAGTTGGGGGTGGCTACGCTGGCGGGCCTGGACCGCATGGCCGACAAGTCGGCGCGTAACCTGCTCGACGCGCTGGAGGAATCGAAGCAGACGACCTTGCCCCGCTTCCTGTTCGGCCTTGGCATACGCCATGTCGGCGAGGCCACGGCCAAGGAACTGGCGCGCCACTTCGGCACACTGGATGCCATCATGGGTGCGACCGAAGAGCAGTTTCTGGAGGTTGCCGACGTCGGGCCCATCGTTGCCCAAAGCCTGCGTCAGTTTTTTGCCGAGCCGCACAACCGGGAAGTGGTCGAACAGTTGCGCGCCTGTGGCGTCAGCTGGGAGGAGGGCAAGCCGGCACCGCGGCAGGCCCTGATGTTGAGTGGCAAGACCTTCGTCATCACCGGCAGCCTGCCGTCGATGGGGCGCGAGCAGGCCAAGGAACTGATCGAACGTGCCGGCGGCAAGGTGGCCGGGTCGGTCAGCAAGAAGACCCACTATGTGCTTGCCGGCCTGGATGCCGGCAGCAAACTCGACAAGGCGCTGGCGCTGGGTGTGCCGGTGATCGACGAGAACCAGCTCAAGGAGATGCTCGATGGCGGTACGTGAAATCCTCAAGATGGGCGACCCGCGCCTGCTGCGCGTGGCGCAACCGGTGACGGACTTCGATACTGACGAACTGCATCTGCTGATCAGTGACATGCTCGACACCATGCATGCGGCCAATGGTGCGGGTCTGGCTGCGCCGCAGATCGGTGTCGATCTGCAACTGGTGATCTTCGGTACCGGGGCCGTCAACCCGCGCTATCCGGATGCGCCGGCATTTCCCCGCACCGTGTTGATCAATCCGACGATCACACCATTGCCGGGCGCGGACGGCAACGTGGTGGAGATCGACGATTGGGAGGGTTGCCTGTCGGTTCCGGGACTGCGCGCGGTGGTGCCACGGTATGACCGGGTGCGTTACAGTGGATTTGACCAGTTCGGCGATGCGATCGAACGCGAGGCCAGTGGTTTCCATGCCCGTGTGGTGCAACACGAATGTGACCATCTGATGGGTGTGTTGTATCCGATGCGGGTGCGCGACTTCACGCGCTTCGGCTTCACGTCGGTGCTGTTCCCGGGTCTGGACGAGGCGGCGGACGACTGACGGTTCGCTGTCTAACACCGTCATGCTGTCGCCCGATAAATCAGCGCAATAGCCAATCTGGCGTCAGCTCAGCGTCTGCAGTAGCTCGGTTTCGACCGCGATCTGATCGCGGTTGTACTGCAGTTGCGCGCCATCGATCAGGAAGGTATCGTCCACCCGTTCGCCGAGCGTTGCGATCTTGGCCAAATGCAGGTTGATGTTGTGCCGCGCCAGAATCCGGGCGACGGCGTACAGCAGGCCGACCCGATCGCTGGCAGTGATGTTGAGTAACCAGCGTTGGCCCTTTTCGTCCGGGCGCAGTGTCACGCGCGGCGTGATCGGGAAACTCTTGACACGGCTCGATACACGGCCCTTGCCAGGTTCGCGCAGCGGCGTGGTGTCGCCGATGGCCTGCGCCAGGCCGCTCTCCACCATGCTGAGCAGTTCGCGGTAGTGCTCTGGCATGGCCTCGGTGACGACCTGGAAGGTGTCAAGCGCATACCCGTTGCGCGCCGTGTGCACGCGCGCGTCCAGGATGCTGAAGCCACCACGATCGAAATACCCGCAGATGCGTGCAAACAGGTCCGGCTGGTCGCGGGCGTAGACCATGATCTGCAGGCCCTCTCCCACTGGAGATTGGCGCGCCCGCACGATCGGTTTATCGGCGCCGACATGGCGCCAGAGGTGGCGGGCGTGCCAGGCGATGTCGGACGCATCGTGGCGCATGAAATAGCCCACGTCGAGCGTATCCCACAACCTTTTGTGCACGTCATGCGGCAACGCGTACAGTGCGATCTTCACCAACGCCTCGCGTTTGCGTGCCTCCACCTCGGCCTGCGGGTCCGGCGCTTCGCCGCCCAGCGCCCGGGCGGTGAGTCGGTACAGGTCTTCGAGCAGCTTGCCCTTCCAGGCATTCCAGACCTTGGGTGAGGTGCCGCGGATATCGGCCACGGTGAGCAGGTACAAGCCGGTCAGTCGGCGCTCGTTGCCGACTTTGGCGGCGAACTGCATCACCACGTCCGGATCGCTGAGGTCGGACTTTTGCGCGATGTGGCTCATCGTCAGATGCTCGCGCACCAGGAACTCGATCATGCGTGCGTCCTCGCGGGCGATGCCGTGCTGGCGGCAGAACAGCCGCGCGCTGCGTTCGCCCAGCTTGGAATGGTCGCCGCCCCGGCCCTTGGCAATATCGTGGAACAACGCGGCCAGGTAGAGGACCCAGGGTTTGTCCCACCCGGCTGCCAGCTGAGAGCACAGCGGGTACTCGTGTGCATGTTCGACAATGAAGAAGCGCCGCATGTTGCGCAGCACCATCAGGATGTGCTGGTCCACCGTATAGGCGTGGAACAGGTCGTGCTGCATCTGGCCGACGATGCGCCGGAACACCCACAGATAACGCCCCAGCACCGAGGTCTGGTTCATCAGCCGCATCGCATGCGTGAGGCCGTCATGTTGCTGGATGATCTGCAGGAAGGTCGCGCGATTGACCGGGTCGTTGCGGAACTTGGCATCCATCACATTGCGCGCGTTGTACAGCGCGCGCAATGTGCGGCTTGACAGGCCTTTGGTGCCGCTGGTCGTTTGGTAAAGCAGAAAGGTTTGCAGGATCGCGTGTGGCTCGCGCAGGTACAGGTCGTCGCTGACCACATCGATCATGCCGGCCTTGTCGTTGAACCAGGCGTTGATCGGGCGCGGCGCCGCAGCCGATGGATACAACCGTTCCTCCATGTTGAGCAACACGATCTGGTTGAGTTGCACGATCGCCTTGGCCGCCCAGTAGTAGCGCCGCATAAGAGCCTCGCTGGCGCGCACCACAGTGATCTTGCGCGTGGACTTGACCGAGGTTTCGGTCAGGTCCAACGAAATGGGTGTCGTGTTGTTGGGCGGCGTACGATAACCGAAGGATTCAGCCACTGCAGTCTGCAAATCGAATACCAGCCGGTCTTCCCGCCGGCCGGCGATCAGGTGCAACCGCATGCGGATCAGCCGCATCAGCGCCTCGTTGCGCTTGATCTGGCGCACCTCGAACGGCGTGGCCAGACCCGAGCGGGCGAGTTCGTCCCAGTTCTTGCCCATACCGGCTGCTTTGGACACCCACAGCAACACATGCAGGTCGCGCAGGCCGCCCGGTGATTCCTTGCAGTTGGGCTCCAGGGCATAAGGGGTGTCTTCGAACTTGTTGTGGCGCTGGTGCATCTCCAGTGTCTTGGTGACAAAATACGCCTTCGGGTCCATTGCCTGCGCCAGACGCTCACACAACTCGGCATAGAGCGGGCGGTTGCCCATCAGCAGGCGCGATTCGAGCATCGCGGTCTGGACCGTCACGTCCTTGCCCGCTTCGGCCAGGCACTCCGATACCGTGCGCACACTCGAGCCGATCTCCAGTCCGGTATCCCAACAACTGCCGATGAAGGTCTCGATGCGCGACTGCAGGATGTTGCCGTTTTCTGCTGGTTCGTCGTCGGGAAGCAGCAGCAGGACATCGACGTCGGAATGCGGGAACAGTTTGGCGCGACCGTATCCTCCCACCGCGATCAGGGCGCAGGGCCCAAGCAATCCGGCTTGTTGCCACAAGGTGCGCAGGGTCGCGTCGGCCAGGTTCGACAGCTGGGTCAGGGTCTTGCCGACGGCACGGGTCGACGCCTTGCTGGCGCGGATGGTGGCCAGCAGGGCACGCTTCTTGGACCGGAAATCTGCGCGCAACTCCTGCACCGCGCGCATCGGCGAGCCGTCGCCTTGCGCGCCAGGCGCATCAACCGATGCCGACAAAATCTGGCGGGGGAGGGCTGCCCGCGGACAAGGTCATGACCTCATAGCCGTCCTGGGTGACCAGTATCGTGTGCTCCCACTGGGCCGACAACGAATGGTCCTTGGTGACGATGGTCCAGCCGTCCTTTTCGGGTCCGTCCTTGATGTCCTTGCGCCCGGCATTGATCATCGGTTCGATGGTGAACGTCATGCCGGGTTTGAGTTCCTCCAGTGTGCCGGGTCTGCCGTAATGCAGCACCTGCGGTTCCTCATGGAACCCCTTGCCGATGCCGTGGCCGCAGAACTCCCGCACCACGCTGAATCCCTGGGATTCGGCGAACTTCTGGATCGCCCAGCCGATGTCGCCCAACCGCGCTCCCGGACGTACCATCACGATGCCATGCCACATGGCCTCGTATGTGAGGTTGCACAGCCGCCGCGCCGCAATCGAGGTGTCACCGACGATGAACATGCGGCTGGTATCACCATGCCAGCCTTCCTTGATGACGGTGATGTCGATGTTGACGATGTCCCCCTTCTTGAGCACCTTGTCACTCGGAATGCCGTGGCAGACCTGGTGATTGACCGAAGTGCAGATCGATTTGGGGTAGGGAATGTTGCCGCCACCACGGTAGTGCAGCGGCGCGGGAATCGCGCGCTGGACCTGGGTGATGTAGTCGTGCGCCAGCTGGTCGAGATGGCCGGTCGTGACACCGGGCACCACGTGGGGTGTCAGGAAATCGAGAACCTCGCCCGCCAACTGGCCGGCAACCCGCATGCCTGCGACGCCGTCGGCGTCCTTGTAGGTTATTGTCATCGGTCAATTATCCCATCGCCGGGCCGTTAAAATCTCGCCTCAGGCCCGGCCACTCCAGGATCGCGGATTTGGCTTGACAACAGCCGCGACTTTTTCCCACCCATTTTCGTGACCCAGACCATCACACCCTTTGAAGGCGGCAACGCACTTGGCCCATTTCACGCACAGCAGGTGTTGGCGCGGCTGCAAGCCGTCTCGGATCGTATCGTGCGCGTCGACGCACGCCATGTCCATCTGGTCTGGTCCGAACTGCCGTTGCACAGTCCGATGCCACACCAATTGGCGGCCTTGCTCGACTACGGCGACCCTTATGCGGGCGCGACCGACGGCCTTCTGGTGGTCGTCACGCCCCGTCTGGGCACGGTGTCTCCCTGGGCGTCCAAGGCGACCGATATTGCGCACAACTGCGGCTTGCCGGTTCGCCGTATCGAGCGCATCGTCGAGTACCGCATCGGCCTGAAAAGCCCATGGTTGGCACGTGCCGCCCTGAGCGAGCCGCAGTTGCAACAAGCGGCCGATGTGTTGCATGACCGCATGACCGAAAGCGTTATGTTTGACCGCGCCGGCGCGTCGGCGCTGTTTGCCGAGATGGCTGCCCCCGCGCTGGAACATGTCGACGTACACGGTGGTGGCCGCGCTGCGTTGGTGCAAGCCAATACCCGTTTCGGCCTGGCGCTGGCCGATGACGAGATCGACTACCTGGTGCAGTCCTTCAAACAATTGCAGCGCAACCCGACCGACGTGGAACTGATGATGTTCGCGCAGGCCAACAGCGAACACTGCCGCCACAAGATTTTCAACGCCCGTTTCACGGTGGACGGCGTGGAGCAGCCCGAATCCTTGTTCGGCATGATCCGCCATACCCACAAGACGCATCCCCAGCACATGGTGGTGGCGTATTCGGACAATGCCTCGGTCATGGAGGGTGCCATGGTGCAGCGCTTCGCCGCCGGCGGCGGCGACACCGGCGCCGGGGTGGCGCCACGGCCTTACCGCGCTGTCGACACACTGCAGCATGTGTTGATGAAGGTCGAGACGCACAACCATCCGACGGCAATTTCACCGTTTCCGGGTGCCGCCACCGGCGCCGGCGGCGAGATCCGCGACGAAGGTGCGACCGGGCGCGGCTCTCGGCCCAAGGCCGGATTGACCGGGTTCAGCGTCTCGAAGATGGACCTTGACGGCGCTGGAGATGCTTATGGCAAACCGGCCCATATCGCCAGCGCGTTGCAGATCATGGTCGAAGGTCCGTTGGGTGGCGCAGCGTTCAACAATGAATTCGGCCGGCCGAACCTGCTGGGATACTTCCGCGAATACGAGCAGACGGCCACCTCCGATGTGGACGCGGTGCGCCGCGGTTACCACAAGCCAATCATGCTGGCCGGTGGCCTGGGCAGCATCGATGCCCGGCTGACGCACAAGCAGGCATTCCCGGCCGGCAGCTTGTTGATCCAACTCGGCGGGCCGGGCATGCGGATCGGCCTGGGAGGCAGCGCCGCCAGCTCGATGGCCAGCGGGACCAATGCAACCGCGCTGGATTTCGATTCGGTGCAGCGCGACAACCCCGAAATGCAGCGCCGTGCCCAGGAGGTCATCAACCACTGCCAGGTGTTGGGCGACGCCAATCCGGTGCTGGCGATCCACGATGTCGGTGCCGGCGGCCTCAGTAATGCATTTCCCGAACTGACGAACGACGCCGGCCGCGGCGCACGATTCGACCTGCGTGCCGTGCCGCTGGACGAGAGCGGCATGAGCCCGCGTGAGATCTGGTGCAATGAAAGCCAGGAACGTTATGTGCTGGCGATCGCGCCCGAATCGCTGGAGCAGTTCGCTGCCTTCTGCGCGCGCGAGCGGTGCCCCTATGCGGTCGTGGGTATTGCCACCGAGGAACGTGAACTGGTGGTGTACGACGAAGGCAAACCCACGCCAGTGGCGATGCCGATGGAGGTGTTGCTGGGCAAACCGCCGAAGATGCATCGTGATGTCACGAGTGTGGCGCGGGTATTTGCGCCGCTCGACCTGGGCGATTGCGACCTGCAACGCGCGGCGATTGCGGTGTTGTCGCATCCCACCGTGGCTTCCAAGCGTTTTCTGATCACCATCGGCGACCGTACCGTGGGTGGCCTCACGCACCGCGACCAGATGGTCGGACCGTGGCAGGTGCCGGTGGCCGATTGCGCAGTGACGCTGGCCGATTTTCAGGGATTTCATGGCGAGGCCATGGCCATCGGCGAACGCACGCCGCTGGCGGTGATCGACGCGCCGGCCTCTGGCCGCATGGCGGTCGCCGAAGCCATCACCAACCTGTTGGCCGCTCCGATCACGCTGTCCCGGGTGAAGCTCTCGGCCAACTGGATGGCTGCCTGTGGCGAGCCCGGTGAAGACGCGGACCTGTACGCCACAGTGCGTGCCGTTGCCATGGAGCTGTGCCCGGCGCTGGGCATTTCGATTCCGGTGGGCAAGGACTCCTTGTCGATGCGCTCCCAGTGGACCGACCCGCACGATCAGGGCGCACGCAAGGTCGTCTCTCCGGTGTCGTTGATCGTCAGCGCCTTCGCCACGCTGCCAGACGTGCGTGGCACCCTGACACCGCAACTCGACAACCAGCTGGCCGACAGCACGCTGGTTCTGGTGGATCTGGGACGTGGACGTTGCCGCATGGGCGCAAGCATCCTGGCGCAGACGCTGGATCAGGTCGGTGATGCCGTCCCCGATCTGGACGATGCACAGGATCTGGTCGCGCTGGTCGATGCCGTGAATACCTTGCGTGCCAACGGCATGGTGCTGGCTTACCACGACCGCAGCGATGGCGGACTGTTTGCAACTGTCTGCGAGATGGCGTTTGCCGGCCAGGTGGGCGTGTCGATCAACGTCGACATGTTGATCACGCAAGGCGATGGCATCAACGACAGCTGGGCGGAATATGGCGACAGCAAAAACTGGTCATCGCAGGTGCAGGCGCGGCGCGAAGAGCTCACGCTGCGGGCCTTGTTCAACGAAGAACTCGGCGCGGTGCTGCAGATTCGCACCGCCGATCGCAGCGCCGTGATGCAGGTGTTGCGCGAACACGGCTTGAGCCGTCACAGCCACTGCATCGGCAAGACCCGGCCCGCAGGGTCGACCATCCGATCGGGCATCGGCGAACTGCAGATCTGGCGCGATGCCAAATCGGTGTTCAGCGCACCCCTGCGGGACCTGCACCAGGTCTGGGACTCGGTGAGCTGGAAGATTTGCCGGCAACGCGACAACCCTGATTGCGCGGACGCGGAGCACGCACAGGCAGGAGACCCTTCCGACCCTGGCTTGCATCTCGCACTGACATTCGCGCCGACGAAGGCGCCCGCCGTATTGCAGGCACGGCCTCGGGTGGCGGTGCTCCGCGAGCAAGGCGTCAATTCGCATGTGGAGATGGCCTACGCCTTCAACGAGGCGGGTTTCGATGCCATCGACATCCACATGAGCGACTTGCTGGCCGGCCGGGCGTCGCTGGCCGACTATCAGGGCATCGTCGCCTGCGGCGGTTTCAGTTATGGCGACACGCTCGGTGCCGGCATTGGCTGGGCCCGCTCCATCACCTTCCACGAGGAACTGGCCAACCAGTTTCGCGCCTTCTTCGGCCGCGCCGACACCTTCGGACTGGGCGTATGCAACGGCTGCCAGATGTTCGCGGAACTGGCCGACATCATTCCCGGCGCCCAACATTGGCCGCGTTTCACCACCAACCAGAGCGCCCGTTATGAGGCCCGTCTGGCGATGGTCGAAGTGCTGGAATCTCCCTCATTGTTTTTCGCAGGCATGGCTGGCAGCCGGATACCGATCGCGGTGGCCCACGGCGAAGGGTTTGCGAATTTCTCGCGGCGCGGCGACGCTGCGCGCGTGCATGTTGCCATGCGTTTCATCGACAACCATGGCCAGGCGACGGAGACCTATCCGGTCAACCCGAACGGCAGCCCGGGCGGTCTGACCGCAGTCACAACGCCGGACGGTCGTTTCACCGCGATGATGCCGCATCCGGAACGTGTGTTCCGCAATATCCAGATGAGCTGGACCGATCAGGAAAAAGATTTGCCCAGCCCGTGGATGCAGTTGTGGCACAACGCGCGACGCTGGGTGGGGTGAGAAGCTTCATACAGCGCTATGCAACAAGCCCGGCGCGACACTAGCGGACCTGCTTTGCATCCGCATCAGCATCCAGGTGCAACCTCGAGCGCCCGGCGCCTCGACGGAATCGACGCTTTGCGGGGCCTGGCTTTGTTGTGGATGGCGCTCTACCACTTCGCGTTTGACCTGAACTATCTTGGCTACCTGCGCGCCAACTTCCACAGCGACCCGATCTGGACGCTGCAACGCACCGCCATCCTCAGCATGTTCCTGTTCTGCGCCGGTTTCGGCCAGGCGCTGGCCTGGCGCAATGGCCAAGGCTGGGCACGCTTCTGGCGGCGCTGGGCCATGGTTGCCGCATGTGCGGCACTGGTCAGCCTGGGTTCCTGGTGGATGTTTCCACACAGCTTCATTTATTTCGGCGTGTTGCACGGCATGGCAGTGATGCTGATCATCGCGCGCCTGACGGCGGCTTGGGGAGTGTGGTGCCTGGTGCCCGCCGCGTTGGCCATTGCAGCGCCGTTTCTGGCTGCCGCAGGTCTACCTGGCAGCGTCTGGGAGGAGGCATTCAACGCACCCGCATGGAACTGGCTCGGCCTGATCACGCGCAAGCCGATCACGGAAGATTATGTTCCGCTGCTACCGTGGATGGGTGTCATCTGGGTCGGGGTAGCGGCAGCCAGCTTGTGGCAGCGGTGGGGTTCGCCCGGCGCCAATTGGCGCGCACCTCCGGGTTTGCCGGCAGTCCCGGTCTGGCTCGGCCGGCGCAGCTTGCGCTTTTACATGCTGCACCAGCCGGTGCTGCTCGCCGGCCTGGGGTTGTACAAGGTCATTGCGGGCTGACAGCGCACGAAGTGAGGCTGACCGCTCGCCGGATGCACGCAACTGCTCCCCAGCGGCCAGGCACTTATTCGACTTTTGCCTTTGCGCGCAGGTCTTGCTGGAACTTCGCCATCTTTTGCTGCTGCAACTGCTCCAGGATCTGCGGCTTGACGTCGTCGAACTTGGGCAGCTGCGCGTCGCGCACATCATCCACTCGAATGATGTGATAACCGAATTGCGACTTCACCGGTGTCTCGCTGGTCTTGCCTTTTCCCAGTGCGACCATGGCACTGGAAAATTCCTTGACATAACCGCCCGGGGCAGCCCAGTCCAGATCGCCACCATTGGCGCCAGAGCCTGTGTCCTTGGAAGACTTCTTGGCAATCTCCTCGAAATTGCCACCATTCTTCAGGCTGGCGATGATGGCCTTGGCTTCGTCTTCCGTTTCGACCAGGATATGGTGCGCCTTGTATTCCTTGCCACTATTGGCCGCGACGAACTTGTCGTATTCGGCCTTGGCATCAGCATCGGTGACCGGATTTTTTTGCTGGTAATCGTTCAACAACTCGCGAATCAGGATCGACTGGCGCGCCAGTTCCATCTGGACCTTGTACTCATTGGTGGCGTCGAGTCCGCGTTTCTTTGCTTCCTGCATAAAGACTTCGCGCATGATGACCTCATCGCGCAGCTGTCCCTGCATCTCGGGTGTGACCGGACGGCCGGCTTTGGCCAGTTGCTGTGACAGCGCTTCGACACGCGAACTGGGTACGGCTTTGCCATTGACGATGGCAATATTTTGCGCAGACGCCGACAACGGTGCGCAGGTGGTGAATGCTGCCGCAAGCAATGCGGCAATCAGGGAACGGTTCATGTTGGCTCTCAACGGTTTGGGGAACGGATCTCGCCCTGTCCTGACCTGGACAGGGGAGGGGGTGGCCTTAGCGGACCACTTCAATCGCCAGGGCATGTAAACCCTGGTCGATAAATTCGTGCAGCGCATCATACACAAGGCGATGGCAGGCAACGCGGGGTCGACCATCGAACTGTGGGGCCTTTATCCGGACCCGGAAATGGGTGCCGAATCCGGTTCCGTTGGCGCCGGCGTGCCCGTCGTGCTGATAACTTTCGTCGAGCACTTCGAGCTCTTGTGGCGCGAGTCGATCACGCAGGTATTGGTCGATTGCCGAAGCGGTAATGTCCATGTTCAGCCTCCTTCTGCCTTTGTATCCTGACCCTTGAGGTGCGGTGCAATATAGAACCCCTGCCCGACGATGAAGGCCAGCGGAAACACGTAACCCCAGAGCTTGAAGTCTACCCAGGCCTCGGTGCTGAAATACGCTGCCACATAACCATTCACGACCGCCATCAATACACAATAGATGATCCAGGCGATGTTCAGCCGCATCCAGACCCGATCGGGTAGTTCGAGTTGCGCACTGAGCATCAGCTTGAGAAAACTCTTCTTGAAAATCACAACCGTGATGGTCAGTGCCAACGCAATTGCCAGGTACAGGACGGTCGGTTTCCATTTGATGAAACGCTCATCCTGCAGATACAGTGTCAGGGCGCCAAACGCCAGGATCATGCCCAGCGTGATTTTCTGCATCGTCGTGACCTTGCGGTCCACGGCATACATCAGCGCCGTCTGAAGCACAGTAGCGGCCATCAGGACGCCGGTCGCCACGTAGATGTCGGCCATCTTGTAGGCGACGAAAAAAAGCAGAATCGGGAAGAAATCTATCAGTATCTTCATGCGTGCGAAAAATCCTGTGATGGCGGGTTGCCGTGTATGAGTTGCCAAGGATTGGCTTGCAACCCACGCAGCTGTATTGTCTCCGATCCGGCGCGCCCGATCTGCTGTGCGATGACCGCGTTCGATAAGCTCAGGAAGAACAGCTGATCGCAATGCCACTGGCCCAGTCGGGCGGGAACCCGGCATCGGCGTCATGGCCGGGATGCTCGTCGAAGGGCGTTTCCAGCAGACGCTGCAACCGTGCCAGTTCCGTGAAATCCTTGTTCTTCGCACTGCGAATGACCTGCTCGCCAAGATGGTTGCGCAGCACGAACTTCGGATTGGTAGCCAGCATGCTGCGCCCCGTAGCGGCCCGGTCCTGTTGCACGATGCGTTCGCCGTAGCGTTGCAGCCAGAGGTCGAAAGCGTCGCGGTCCGGGAACAGGTCGCGCACCGGCTGAGTTTCGTCGCCGGCCACCCAATGGCTGAGCCGGCGCCAGAATATGGTGTAGTCGACCCGGCCGGTGGCCAGCAACTGAAGCACGGATTCGATCAGCGCCATGTCACTGTCCTGCAGCTCGACCAGGCCGAGTTTGGCTGAAAAACGTTGCTGCAAGGCTGCAGGGAACACAGACTTGTACGATTCCAGCGCCTGCAGCGCCAACTCGTGCTCTCCGATCAGCGGCAACAAGGCCTGGCCCAGGCAGAACAGATTCCAGTACGCGATGTTGGGCTGGCGATTGAAGGCGTACCGGCCCTGGGTATCGGAATGGTTACAAATGTGACCCGGTTCGAACGCATCCATGAACTGAAACGGGCCGTAGTCAATGGTCAGGCCCAGCATGCTCATGTTGTCGGTGTTCATGACGCCATGGCAAAAACCGATGGCCTGCCATTGCGCCATCAATTCAGCAGTACGCTCGCTCACCGCGTGCAGCAGCGCCGCATACGAATTGCCCCCAAACTGTGCAGATTTGCCGCAATGCGGGTAATAACGATTGATCGTGTAGTCGGCCAGTTGCCGCAGTTCCGCCAGTTGATTGCGCGAGCTGAAATGCTCGAAATGGCCAAAACGCAGGAAACTGGGCGCCACCCGAGCCACCACAGCGGAGGTCTCCATGGTCTCGCGCTGCACCGGGGCGTCCGAGCCGGTCACGCTCAGTGCACGTGAGGTCGGAATACCCAGGCCGGCCATGGCTTCGGAGCACAGGAATTCCCGGATCGAGCTGCGCAATACGGCCCGGCCATCAGCCATGCGCGAGTAGGGGGTCAAACCAGAACCCTTGAGCTGCAATTCCAGTGCCTCACCATCGCTTGCGGACAGTTCGCCCAACAGGAGGGCGCGCCCGTCGCCGAGTTGACCGGCCCATTGGCCGAACTGGTGGCCGCTGTAGACGCTGGCCAGCGGCTGGGTGCCCGGCAAGCTGCGGTTTCCGGTCAGCGCCTGCAGGGCTTCATCCGACTGCAGCCAGTTCGCTGGCAGGTCCAGCATCTGCGCCACCGCGTCGCTGGTACCGACCCAATACGGATCAGGCAAGGGCGTGGGCTGCAGCCGCGTGTAAAAGGCCGGGCCCAGGTCGGCGAATCCATTGCGCCAGCGACCGGCGGGAAAGTCGACAACAGCGCTGGCACGGGTGACGGGCATGTCCATGGCGCGATTGTCCCGTAACGGCCAAAAACCCGTGGCTCTCATGGCCAAAGCCGCGAAGGCCCATGTCGGCTAATTGCGTAACATCAGGGGCTGAAGGCACTTTTAGACAATTCGTTCGACGAACAAACCCAGGAGACAAACCATGCTCGGACTCATGCAAAACCACCCTTTGTTGATTTCTTCGCTGATTGAATTCGCCGATCGGCACCATGCCGACGGCGAGATCGTCTCGCGCCGGGTCGAAGGCGACATTCACCGCTATACCTACAAGGACCTCGCCGCACGCTCGCGCCGCCTGGCCAATGCACTCGATGGCATGAAGCTGGCGTTCAGCGACCGGGTGGCCACATTGGCATGGAACGGGTATCGGCACCTGGAGTTGTATTTCGGCGTCAGTGGCTCGGGTCGGGTGTTGCATACGCTCAATCCGCGGCTGCATCCCGAGCAGATCGCCTGGATTGCCAACCATGCCGAAGACCAGGTGCTGTGTTTCGACATGACCTTCCTGCCCATCATCAAGGCAATCCACAAGCACCTGACCACGGTCAAACATTTCATCGCATTGTGTGAGGCCGACAAGTTGCCGGCTGACAGCGGCATCCCGGGCCTGCGCAGCTACGAGGCCTGGATCGCCGATCAATCAGACACCTACACATGGCCGCAGTTCGATGAAAACTCGGCCTCGAGCATGTGTTACACCAGCGGCACCACTGGCCACCCGAAAGCGGCGCTGTACAGCCACCGGTCAACGCTGCTGCATGCCTTTGCCGGTGCGTTGCCCGATGCCCTGAACATGAGCGCACGTGATGCGATGCTGCCCGTGGTGCCGATGTTCCATGTGAATGCCTGGGGCCTGCCGTATTCGGCGGCGATGACCGGTTGCAAGATCGTGTTTCCCGGCCCGGCGATGGACGGCAAATCGATATTCGAGCTGATCGAACAGGAAAAGGTCTCGTTTGCCGCCGGCGTCCCCACCGTGTGGCAGATGATGTTGTCGCACATGCAGTCCAATGGGCTGAAATTCTCGACGCTCAAGCGCACCGTGATTGGCGGCTCGGCATGTCCGCCGGCCATGATCACTGCGTTCAACGAGGGTTATGGGGTCGAAGTGCTGCACGCATGGGGTATGACCGAAATGTCGCCGCTCGGCACGGTATGTACGCTCAAGAACAAGCACGAGACCATGTCGGAAGCAGACAAGTTGGCGGTGCGGATCAAGCAGGGACGCGGCATCTTCGGCGTCGACATGAAGATCGTCGACCCCGAAGGCAAGGAACTGCCATGGGACGGCAAGGCATTTGGCGACCTGCTGGTCAAGGGTTCATGGGTCATCAGCGCGTACTACAAGGGCGAAGGCGGCTCGCCGCTGGTCGATGGATGGTTTCCCACCGGTGACGTGGCCACGATCGACCCCGACGGTTTCATGCAGATCACCGACCGCAGCAAGGACGTCATCAAGTCCGGCGGTGAGTGGATCAGCTCGATCGACGTCGAGAATATCGCGGTGGCCCATCCGGGTGTCGCCATGGCGGCCTGTATCGGTGTCAAACATCCGAAATGGGACGAACGCCCGATCCTCGTGGCGGTCAAGAAACCCGGCGCCGAGGTCACGCGCGAAGAACTGCTGGGCTTTTACGAAGGCAAGATCGCCAAATGGCAGGTCCCGGACGACGTGGTTTTTGTCGACGCGATTCCACTGGGTGGCACCGGCAAGATGCAAAAAACCAAATTGCGCGAGCAACTCAAGGACTATCAGCTGCCCGGCGTCTGACAACTTTTCACGGCTATCAGCCTCGCCGTGAAACACCGCACTAGAGGTATGGGCCCGGCGACACGTCTGCGAAGGTCCGCATGGAGTTGCTGACGGTATCGATGCTCAACGGCATCAGTTATGGACTGTTGCTGTTCATGCTCAGCGCCGGACTCACGCTGATCTACAGCATGATGGGCGTGCTCAATTTCGCCCATACCTCGTTTTACATGCTCGGTGCGTATGCCGGTTACAGCCTGGGCCAGTGGTTCGGTTTCTGGATCGCCTTGGCCGTGGCGCCGCTGCTGGTCGGCCTGGCAGGTGCTGGTTTCGAGCGATTTGCACTGCGGCGTGTGTACCGCCGTGGTCACCTGGCCGAAATCCTGATCACCTTCGGACTGAGTTTTGTCGTGCTCGAACTGGTCCAACTGGTCTGGGGGCACAGCTCCGTGAACTATCAAGTGCCCGAGGCCTTGCGTGGTCCGCTGTTCGTGCTCCATGGCGTGGCGTTTCCGCAGTACCGTGCCTTCATGATGGTGGTCGCGGTCGCCATGCTCGCTGTTTTGTGGTTGCTGCTGGCGCGCACCCGCACCGGCCTGGTCATCCGGGCCGCCTTGTCGCACCCGCACATGGTCGAGGCGCTGGGTCACGACCTGCCCCGGGTGCACATGCTCGTCTTTGGCGGAGGTTGTGCCCTGGCCGGTCTGGCCGGCGTCATCGGTGGCAATACCCACGTCACCGAACCGGGTATGGCGCTGTCGATCGGGGCGCTGGTATTCGTGGTGGTGGTGGTCGGCGGTGTAGGCTCGCTGATGGGGGCGTTCGTCGCATCGCTGGCGATCGGCGTGCTGCAAACCATGGCGGTTGGTGTCGATATGCCAATGCTGGCGCTGCTGCAAGCGGCCGGGATGCTGGTGCCGGCCACCACGCCAGCCGGCGGCCTGCTGGGCTTGCGGCTGAGCCAGATCGCGCCAGTCCTTCCCTATGCGCTGATGGTATTGATGCTGGTCGTGCGTCCCCAGGGCCTCCTGGGTACGCGGGCAAGCTGAACCATGGCAGCACCAGTACGGTCACCGGCCCACAGCATGGTGCGTGCATGGGCCTGGTGGGCTTATGTCTGCGCCTGGTTGCTGGCGCCGCTGTGGGTATCGAGCAGTTTTGCACTGGGCCTGCTCAGCCAGATCGGCATCGCGGCCATCGTCTGCCTGAGTTACAACATCTTGCTGGGGCAAGGCGGCATGCTCAGTTTTGGCCATGCGGTGTATTCCGGCGCTGGCGCCTATCTGGCGATCCACACCTTGCGCCTTGTCACCGGCGGCTGGCCGTTGCCGGTGGTGCTGGTGCCGTTGGCCGGCGGATTGGGTGGCGGGGTGCTGGCGCTGGTGCTGGGCTGGGTCAGTACACGCAAGGCGGGCATGTCGTTCGCGATGATCACACTGGGTATCGGCGAGCTGGTCTGGGCCGGCGTTGTGTTGCTGATTCTGGCGATTGTAACCGGCGCCATGTTTGTCGAAGACCTGCTCGCCCAGGATGTCGCTCACAAAACCGTCTTTTCGATACTCTCCCTACTGGTGTTTGTCGCCCTGCTGATCGGGCGCCACACCAAAGGCTGGCGCGGCGTTACCGCCAGCCGCTGGACACTGGCCGGCTGCGCCCTGTTAATGGTGGCTTTTTACGGCAGCAAGCTGGTGCTGGAGCTAATTTTCCATCGCGGCCTTTAACACCGTAACTTACTCATCACCAAAGCCGACCATGTCGCCTTATTTTCTGCACACACGAGGACACCTCGCTTGAACGAAACATCGCTGACTGCGCTGTTTATAACGTTGGCCGGACTGATTTTACTCTCGGCCTTCTTTTCCAGCTCTGAAACCGGAATGATGTCGCTAAACCGGTATCGCCTCAAGCACATGGCCAAAACGGGGCACAAAGGCGCAAAGCGCGCCCATAGACTGCTGCAGCGCACTGATCAGCTGATCGGCGTTATCCTGATTGGCAATAACTTCGCTAATATCTTTGCCTCGTCAATTGCCACGGTGATTGCCATCCGTATCTGGGGCGACGCCGGCATCGCCATTGCCACCATTTTGCTAACCATCGTTATTCTGATTTTCGCCGAGGTAACCCCGAAAACCTTGGCTGCGCTGTTCCCGGAAAAAATCGCCTTTCCCGCCAGTTACGTTCTGGGGCCGCTGCTCAAGCTGCTGTATCCGGTCGTTTGGGCCGTCAATCTGTTCACCGGCGCCATCCTGAAACTGCTGCGGGTGTCGCCTGAAGACATTGCCAATGACCATCTCAGCCGCGAGGAACTGCGCACCCTGGTAAACGAAGCCGGCGCGCTGATTCCCGCCAAGCACAAAGACATGCTGGTGAGCATACTGGACCTGGAAAAAGTCACAGTGACGGATATCATGGTGCCCCGTAACGAA
>CAJDVP010000009.1_pt1 | contig 33204 bp, 30 predicted proteins | sample 7391311 | NCBI WGS metagenome assembly CAJDVP01 (sample SAMEA7055711, study PRJEB34461) | soil metagenome | biome: terrestrial ecosystem; feature: Peninsula; material: soil | place: Antarctica | collected 2016
AGCATCGTTTTGCTGCTGTTGTCGCTGCGCGACCATCGCGAACGCAGCCTTGCCGAGGAGCGTCGGGCCAATCTGGTGCGTGCCAATACCTTGCTGCGCGGCAGCTGGCTCATGGTCATCGTGTTCTGGATTGGTTGGCTTTCCGGCAACATCGGTGCGACCGTTTTGTTTGGCCTGGTCTCCTTTTTTGCGCTGCGCGAATTCATGGCCCTGTCGCCGACGCAACGCAGCGACCATCGCAGTCTGGTGCTGGCATTTTTCGTCGTGCTGCCATTGCAATACACGCTGGTGGGAACGCACCAGTTCAACCTGTTTACCGTCTTTATCCCGGTCTATGTTTTTCTGGTTATTCCGGTCATCAGTGCGCTGGCCAACGACCCGCAACGGTTCCTGGAACGCAATGCCCGGTTGCAGTGGGGCATCATGGTCTGCGTCTACGGCATGAGCCATGTTCCGGCCCTGTTGTTGCTCGACTTCCCGAACTACCGCGGCCGCGGCGCGTTCCTGGTGTTTTTCCTGGTGCTGGTTGTGCAGACCTGCATGGTGGTCCAGCATATCGCCGCCCGGCGGTTGCTGCGCGCGCCATCGGTGCCTGCTATCAGTAGTAGCTTCAATTGGGTCAGCTGGGGTGTCGGGGTGGGTGTGGCCAGCGTGCTCGGTGGCCTGCTGGCAGGCATCACCCCGTTCAATCCGGGCCATGCGTTTCTCATGGCCTTTGTCGCCAGCGTGGCCGGCTCACTCGGGCATCTGGTGATGAAGGCGATCAAACGCGATCGCGGCATTCCGATCTGGGGCAACCAGGGCGAGGGTGCCACTGGCGCCGTCGGCCTGCTCGACAAGGTCGACGCCTTGTGTTTTTCAGCGCCGGTGTTCTTCCATTCGGTGCGCTGGTTTTTCCATCTGTAAGGCGCACGGTATGAGAATTCTCGGTATCGACCCCGGCCTGCGGACCACCGGGTTCGGCGTGATCGACGTCACGGGACAGGATCTGCACTATGTCGCCAGCGGCACCATCAGCACGCTCAAGATGGCACAGACCGACCTGCCCAGTCGCCTGAAACTGCTGTTCGATGGTGTCGGCGAGGTCGCACAGCGGTACCAGGCCGATTGCGCCTGCGTCGAGATCGTGTTCGTCAACGTCAATCCGCAGTCCACCTTGTTGCTGGGGCAGGCCCGTGGTGCCTGTATCACTGCGCTGGTGTCCCATGGTTTGCCGGTGGCCGAATACACCGCCTTGCAGATGAAGCAGGCGGTCGTCGGTTACGGCAAGGCGCAGAAAAACCAGGTGCAGGAGATGGTGCGCCGGCTGCTGGCCCTGCCAGGGCTGCCCGGTACTGATGCGGCCGATGCTCTGGGCATGGCGATCACCCATGCCCATGCCGGGAGAGTCACCGCGCTGCGGGCACACGCCGGGGGGTGGTAGTCCAGTGGCATAACCGATTGGCGAATCCATGTGCGTGGCGAGTGCCGCGCCTTGGATGTTGCGTTCACTCCGTCAGGTTGATGACGATCAGTGCGGCGAAAAATGCGAATGCGGTGATCAGTGTTGCAATCAGCACACGCAGTCCGTTTTTCTTGTAGTGTGGGTTGCCGGTGAACATGAAGGCGGCGAACAACACGCCCGCGAGCACGAACAGGGTGGGGATCATCCAGCGAAAGATCAGCATCGGGTGTGGGGTGGGTGGCTACGGCCGCCGCAGAGTTTGGACATCACCAGGCGGGCGCCAGCTGGGCGAAACCTTCGGGCGCCAGCGTATCGTCGTCGAACTGGACCAGCTCCCAGCTGTCCTTGTTCGCCATCAGCGCGCGTACCAGGCGGTTGTTGAGTTCGTGGCCAGATCGGAAGGCGCTGTAGCTGGCCAGCAGCGGCTTTCCCAGCATGTACATGTCGCCGATCGCGTCGAGGATCTTGTGCTTGGCGAATTCGTCGTCGTAGCGCAAGCCGCCGGCATTCAGGATCTTGTAGTCGTCCATGACGATGGCATTGTCCAGTCCGCCGCCCAGCGCCAGGCCATTGACACGCATGGTCTCGACATCGCGGGTGAAACCGAAGGTGCGCGCGCGGGCGATGTCACGTTGGTAGGAGCCGGTGCCCATGTCAAAAGTCACCCGTTGTCCGGTCGAATCGACTGCCGGATGGTCAAACACGATCTCGAAACTCAGCCGATAGCCATGGTAGGGTTCGAGCCGGGCCCACCGCACGGTGCTGCCCTGGCCGTCTCGCACCTCGACCGGCTGGGTGACCCGGATGAACTGGCGCGGCGCATCCTGCCAGACAACGCCGGCGTTTTGCAACAGGAACAGGAACGAGGCCGCCGAGCCGTCAAGGATCGGCACCTCCTCTGCGGTGATGTCGACAACCAGGTTGTCGATGCCCAGACCGGCACAGGCCGACATCAGGTGCTCGACCGTGGCCACCTTGGCTGTGCCGTGCGATACGGTGGTGGCCATGCGCGTATCGGACACCGCATCAGCCGTCATCGCGATTTCCACCGGCTGTGGCAGATCGACACGTCGAAAAACAATGCCGGTATTGGGTGGTGCCGGCCGCAGCGTGAGCTCCACGCGTTGGCCGCTGTGCAGCCCCACGCCGATGGCGCGGGTCTGGGAGCGGAGGGTTCTTTGCCTGAGCACCCCCCGATTGTAGAAAGCCGCCTTGCTTCCTGCCGCCGTGGGCTCAATCAGCCTGTTTGCGAAGGAAGGCAGGAATCTCATAGTCATCCATGCCACCGCTGGACAAGGCATCCACCTTGGCCGCGGCCGAACCGCGACCGCGCCAGACGGCGGGTGTGCCCAGACTGCCGTAGTCGGGTTGTGTGGCGCCGCCACCCATCGACTGGCCGATACCTGTGGCCGAATTCTGCACCGGGTTGGTCAGTGTCGGGATCTGGAACGGAATGTTGTCGGTGCCGGTTCGCAGCACCTGCAGCGGAGGCGCGTTACGGCGCTGGCCCTGGCGTGACAGGCCGGTGGCAACCACGGTAACGCGGATCTCGTCGACCAGGCTGTCGTCGTACGCAGTGCCGTAGATCACCAGGGCGTCGGGTGAGGCGAAGGCGCGGATCGTGTTCATCGCCAGCTTGGACTCGGACAATTTCAAAGAACCCTTGCTGGCGGTGATCAGCACCAGCACACCCTTGGCGCCGGACAGGTCGACGCCTTCGAGCAGCGGGCAAGCCACTGCCTGTTCGGCCGCGATACGCGCGCGGTCCGGTCCGCCGGCGGTGGCCGTGCCCATCATCGCCTTGCCGGGTTCACCCATCACGGTGCGCACGTCCTCGAAGTCGACATTCATGTGTGCCGGCACATTGATGATTTCGGCGATGCCGCCGACCGCATTCTTGAGCACGTCATTCGCATGCGCGAAAGCCTCGTCCTGCGTGATGTCGTCGCCCAGCACCTCTTCGAGCTTTTCGTTGAGCACGACGATCAGTGAATCGACGTTCACTTCCAGTTCCGACAGGCCGCTGTCGGCGATCAGCATGCGCCGGCCTCCTTCGAAGTCAAAGGGTTTCGTGACCACCCCGACGGTCAGGATGCCCATTTCCCGTGCGACCCGTGCAATCACCGGTGCAGCGCCGGTGCCGGTGCCCCCGCCCATGCCGGCGGTGATGAACAACATGTGCGCGCCTTCGATCGACGCGCGAATCTCCTCCACCGCCTGCTCGGCCGCATCACGGCCCTTGTCGGGTTTGCTGCCTGCGCCCAGGCCGGTGGTGCCGAGCTGGATGGTCTTGTGGGCTGCGCTGAGGCTCAGCGCCTGCGCGTCGGTGTTGGCGCAGATGAACTCCACGCCACCCACGTCGCAGGCAATCATGTGCTCGACCGCGTTGCCGCCGCCGCCGCCGACCCCGATCACCTTGATCCGGGTCCCCATGTTGAATTCCTGTTCTTCAATCATTTCAATTGGCATGTGATTCTCCTGAGTTGCAGTTGCCGGTAGTTGCTCGATAAATTGTTTGTTGTGCTGAAAATCCCGATTCCGGGTCCGGTGGTTTGCCGCGCCGCCATCGACCGTACGGGCTGGCGCGGGCCAGCCCCCGGTGATCGCCTTCAAGTTGCTTGCCGCTGGGGCAGCCCAGTCGGTGTCGTGTGTCGTGTGCCATCAGAAGTTCCCCACAAACCAGTCCTTGACCTGGCCGAATGCGGTGCGCATGGAGCCGTTTTTCTGCGCCACCTTGAGCCCGCGCATGCGCGCCAGCCGGGCTTCCTCGAGCAGGCCCATGACGGTGGCGGCGCGTGCTTGCGACACCATGTCGGCCAGCACGCCGGAGTAGTGGGGTACGCCGCGGCGCACCGGTTTGAGAAAGATGTCTTCACCGAGCTCGACCATGCCGGGCATGACGCTGGAGCCACCGGTGAGCACGATGCCCGAAGACAAGACCTCTTCGAAACCCGACTCGCGCATCACCTGATGCACCAGTGCAAAAATTTCCTCGACGCGCGGCTCGATGACACCGGCCAGCACCTGGCGGCTGAGCAGACGCGGTCCGCGGTCGCCCAGGCCCGGCACCTCGACCTGTGTCTCGGCGTCGGTGAGCAACTGCTTGGCGCAGCCGCTGTCGATCTTCACGTCTTCGGCGTCCTTGGTCGGCGTGCGCAGCGCCATTGCGATGTCGCTGGTGATCAGGTCGCCGGCAATCGGGATCACCGCGGTGTGGCGGATCGCGCCGTTGGCAAAAATCGCGACATCGGTGGTGCCGGCGCCAATGTCGACCAGGCCGACGCCCAGTTCGCGTTCGTCGTCGGTCAGCACCGACAGGCTGGAGGCCAGCGGGTTGAGCATCAACTGCTCGACCTCCAGGCCGCAGCGGCGCACGCATTTGATGATGTTTTCGGCCGCGCTCTGGGCGCCGGTCACGATATGTACCTTGGCCTCGAGCCGGATGCCGCTCATGCCGATCGGCTCCTTCACGTCCTGGCCGTCGATGATGAATTCCTGCGGCTCGACCAGCAGCAAACGCTGGTCGGTGGAGATATTGATTGCCTTGGCGGTCTCGACGACCCGCGCCACGTCGGCCTGCGTCACCTCCCGGTCCTTGATCGCCACCATGCCGCTGGAGTTGATGCCGCGGATGTGGCTGCCGGTGATGCCGGTATAGACCCGGGTGATCTTGCAGTCGGCCATCAGTTCGGCTTCCTTGAGCGCGAGCTGGATGCTCTGCACCGTGGCATCGATGTTGACCACCACGCCGCGCCGGATGCCGGTGCTCGGCGCCACACCCAGACCTGCGAGCTTGAGCTTGCCACCCGGGATGACTTCGGCCACGACCACCATCACCTTGGCGGTGCCGATGTCGAGTCCCACGACGAGGTCCTTGTATTCTTTCGCCATATCGAACCCTGCTGTTAGCCCTACTTTTTCTGACTCTCGGTGACCACGGTGCTGACGCCCCGCAGCCGCAATGCATACCCATCCACATGGCGCAGATCGGCGGACTCGACCGCGTCGGGACGTCGGTCGTAGCGCGAGGTGACCTGCGTCAGGGTGCGCAGAAACCGGTTCGTGCGCGCCAGCACGTCGTCGTCGCTGCCCCGGCCCAGTTCGATTTGGGCGCCACTGTCCAGCCGCGCGGTCCAGCCGCCACGGCCGCTTTCCACCAGCTCTTCGAGTTCGAGATCCAGTGTGGCGAACAGCGGCTGCAACGCGCGGTACATCGCCAACACCTGCGGTTCCTGGTCCGCAGGGCCATCGAGCCGGGGCAACTGCTCCTGCTCGACCTCTCCCACGTTGGCTTCGAAGACTTCGCCAAAACTGTCCAGCAACCGCGAGCCTTCTTCGGGGCCCCAATACGCCACCGCCTGATGTTCCTGCAGCGTGACGGCGATGCGGTTCGGAAACACCCGGTGCACGACGGCGCGGCGCACCCAAGGGACGCTCTCGAAGGCCTGGCGCGCACTGTCCAGGTCCAGCGTGAAGAAGTTGCCGCTCAGACGGGGGGCGACGTTGGCGCGCAGGGTCAACGCGTTGCTGTGCACCAACTCGCCACTGACGAGGATGCCGGCGATCGCGAACACCCGATGGTTCGCCGCCCACTGCGCAAGCGAAGCCAGAGCAGCGAGGCAAAACACCACCAGCAACACATTGGCGGTGGCGTTCATCAGACGGACGTCGAACGGTGGCGTGAAGGCTTCGCTCATTGGTCTACCCTCCGTCCTGCGGACTGTGGGGCTGTGCGCCTTGGGAACGGCCCGGCGAGGCGCCGATACCGGGGCGCGGATTGTCCAGGCCGGCCTGCAACAACAGTTGCAGGCACAGGTCTTCATAACTGATGCCGGCGGCAAGCGCCGACATCGGAACCAGCGAGTGGCTGGTCATGCCCGGCGAGGTGTTGATCTCGAGCAGGTAGGGCGCACGTGTCGGGCCATCGATCATCACGTCGACCCGGCCCCAGCCACGGCAGTCCAGCACCTGGTAGGCGCGCAGTGCCAGTTGCTGGATACGCTGCTCTTCACCTTCGGGCAACTGGCAAGGAACCAGGTATTGGGTATCGTTGGTGAAATACTTGTTCTGGTAGTCGTAGTTGCCCTCGGGCGCAACGATGCGGATCACCGGCAAGGCGCGTGCGGAGTCCCCGGTGCCGATGATCGGGCAGGTGACCTCGTCGCCATCGATGAACTGCTCGCACAGGACATCCTTGTCCATGCCCAGAGCCTGTGTGATCGCGGCGTCAAGTTGGGTGCGCTCAGTGACCTTGACGACACCGATGGATGAACCTTCGCGCGACGGCTTGACGATCAATGGCAGGCCGAGCAGCTCGGGCAAGGCGGCGGCTTGCTGGTGGTCGTGGTCAGCGCCCAGCAGCCGATAGGCTGGTGTCGGCAGACCCTCGGCGATCCAGACCCGTTTGGTCATCACCTTGTCGATCGCGATCGCGCTGGCCATGACACCGGAGCCGGTATAGGGCATACCCATCAGCTCCAGCGCGCCTTGCACTGTTCCGTCTTCTCCAAAACGACCATGCAAGGCGATGAAGCAGCAGGTGAAGCCGTCGCTGCGCAACTCCTGCAATGCGCGCTCTGAGGGGTCGAACGCATGGGCATTGACGCCACGATCGCGCAGGGCCTTGAGTACGCCAGCGCCCGAGAGCAGCGATATCTCGTGTTCGGCCGATGCGCCGCCCATGAGCACGGCAACCTTGCCCAGTTGCGCGACGGTCCGCGTCACTGGAGTGCCCCCCGCGCCACAAAGGGCACTTTCCCGGCCAATTCGACGACGCGGGCCGGGACCGTGCCGATCGAGCCCGCACCCATGCACAACACCACGTCGCCATCCTGGCTGTTGTCCAGGATGGCCTGGGCCATGTCCCGGATATCGTCGACGAACACCGGCTCGACCTGGCCTGCCACCCGCAAGGCGCGTGCCAGCGCGCGGCCATCGGCGGCAACGATCGGCACTTCGCCTGCCGGATACACCTCGGACAAGAGCACCGCATCGGCCTGGCCGATCACCTTGACGAAATCATCGAAGCAGTCGCGCGTGCGTGTGTAACGGTGCGGCTGGAAGGCCAGCAGCAGGCGTCGCTGCGGGAAGGCGCCGCGTGCCGCCGCGATCGTCGCGGCCATCTCGACCGGATGATGGCCGTAGTCGTCGATCAGCGTGAACTGCCCGCCCTGGCTGCAGGCAGGCGTGCCATAACGCTGGAACCGGCGTCCCACGCCCTGGAACCCGGCCAGCGCTTCCTGGACCGCGGTATCTGGAATGTTGAGCTCCACCGCCACCGCAATCGCCGACAAGGCGTTGAGCACGTTGTGGCGCCCGGCCAGGTTCAGCACCACTGGCAGATCCGGCAGCACGACACCATTGCGGCGCAGCACGGTGAAATGCATCTGGTCGCCGACGGCCCGCACGTCGACCGCACGCACCTCTGATTCCGCCTCGAATCCGTAGCTGGTGACCGGGCAGGAGACCCGCGGCAGGATTTCCTTGATCGCCGGATCGTCGGTGCACAGGATGGCAGTGCCGTAAAACGGCATTTGGTGCAGGAAGTCGACAAACGCCGATTGCAGGCGCTTGAAGTCATGGCCATAGGTGGCCATGTGGTCGGCGTCGATGTTGGTCACGATGGCCATCACCGGTAGCAGGTTAAGGAACGAGGCGTCGGACTCGTCCGCTTCCACGACGATGTAGTCGCCGGTACCCAGCCGCGCGTTGGCGCCGGCGCTGTTGAGCCTGCCACCGATCACGAAGGTCGGGTCCAGCCCGGCCTGGGTCAACACGCTGGCCACCAGGCTGGTGGTGGTGGTCTTGCCATGGGTGCCGGCGATCGCGATACCTTGTTTGAGCCGCATCAGTTCGGCCAGCATGATTGCACGTGGCACGATTGGAATACGCCGGGCCCGGGCCTCGATCACCTCCGGATTGTCTTCATGCACTGCGGTGGTGGTGACGACGGCGTCGGCGCCCTGGACGTTGGCAGCATCGTGCCCCACGCAGACCCGGATACCCAGGCCGGCCAGGCGTTGCAAGGTGGCGCTGGCGGCGATGTCGGAGCCGGAGATCACGTAACCCAGGCCCTGCAGCACCTCTGCGATCGCCGACATGCCGGAGCCACCGATGCCGATGAAGTGGATGTGATGGATGGCGTATTTCATGCGTGCACCAGTTCCTCGCAGGCGTCCACGACCTGTGCTGCGGCATCGAGCCTGGCGCAGCTGCGCGCGGTTGACGCGCAGGCCAGCAGGTTCTCGCGTGTGGCCTGCTGCAGGAATTGCGCCAGCGCCTCTGGCGTGAGGTCAGTTTGTGGCATCAGCCAGCCACCACCACGCCCGACCAGGAAACGGGCGTTGCGGGTCTGGTGGTCGTCCACTGCGGATGGCAAGGGCACAAACAACGCGGCCGCGCCGATCGCGGCCAGTTCGGTCACGGTACTGGCGCCCGCCCGGCAGATCACCAGGTCGGCGTCGGCGAAGGCGCTGGCCATGTCGTCGATGAAGGGTGTCAGTTCGGCCTCGACGCCGGCGCCGGCGTAGTTCGCCCGCAAGGTGTCGATCTGGCTGGTGCCGCTTTGATGGGTGACCCGTGGACGTTGTTCAACAGGCAACAGCGCCAGCGCCAGCGGCACGGTGTCGTTCAGCACTCGTGCACCCAGGCTGCCGCCGACGACCAGCACCCGCAGTGGTCCGCTGCGCCGCGCAAAACGTTGCTCGGGGGTGGCCTGGTTGACAAATTCTGTGCGCAGCGGGTTGCCGACCCAGTGTGCCGTGGGCATCACATCGGGAAATGCGGTGAAAGCCCGGTCGGCTATATGCGCCAGCACCCGGTTGGCCATGCCGGCCACTGCGTTCTGTTCATGCAGCACCAGCGGCTTGCCCAGCAGCACGGCCATCATGCCGGCGGGGAAGGTGATGTAGCCGCCCAGCCCCAAAACAACGTCTGGCCGGATGCGGCGCAGTACCTGGATGCTCTGCCAGAACGCCCGCAGCAGGCGCAGCGGAAGCAGGGCCAGCGTGAGCAGGCCTTTGCCGCGTACACCGGAAAAATCCAGTGCCTCGAACACGAACCCCTGGGGTGGCACCAGGCGGCTTTCCATGCTTGCCACCTTGGAGCTGCCGCTGCCACCGAGCCAGACCACGTTCCAGCCACGGGCGCGCAGCGCCTGTGCCACCGCCAGACCCGGAAAGATATGGCCGCCGGTGCCTCCCGCCATCACCATCGCAGTGCGCCGGATCGGCCGTTGCGGCGCTGTGCCCTGTGTCGTGTCCATTTGGTGGTTGGCTGCCGGACGCTGCATCCGGACCTGCCCGTCTTCCGAACGACGGCCGGTGTCGGTCTGTGTGGCCAGACCCTTGGTGGCAGGCTCGACCGTGATCGCGGTTCCGGCGATGCGCAGGTCGGTGGTGTGCGCGCTATCGGGCAATCTGCGGCTCATGGTCGGCCTCCGTGCATCAGTTGCCGGCTTTCGATGTCGATGCGCAGCACCACAGCAATCGCCACCAGATTGACCAGAATGGCGGTGCCGCCGTAACTCATCAGCGGGAGTGTCAGACCCTTGGTTGGCAAGGCGCCCAGGTTCACGCCCATGTTGATGAAGGCCTGGAACCCGATCCAGATACCCACACCCTGGGCCACCAGACCGGCAAACACGCGGTCCAGTGCGATCGCCTGGCGTCCGATGTGGATCATGCGTCGGGTCAGCCAGACGAACAGTGCGATCACGGTCAACACGCCAACCAGGCCGAATTCCTCGCCGATCACGGCAAGCAGGAAATCGGTGTGGGCTTCGGGCAGCCAATGCAACTTCTCGACGCTGCCGCCCAGGCCGACGCCGAAGATCTCGCCGCGTCCGATCGCAATCAGCGAATGCGACAACTGGTAACCCTTGCCGAGCGCGTATTGCTCGTTCCACGGATCGAGATAAGCAAAGATACGTTCGCGACGCCATTCGCTGAACAGGATCATCATCGAAAACGCGACCACCAGAATGGTGGCGATCACGAAGAACATACGGGCGTTGACGCCGCCCAGAAACAGGATGCCCATGGCGATGACCGCGATCACCATGAAGGCGCCCATATCCGGTTCGGCCAGCAGCAACACGCCCACAACAGCGATCGCGATCGCCATCGGCAACACGGCGCGGAAAAACCGCTCCTTGACCTCCATCTTGCGCACCATGTAATCGGCCGCATACAGCAACACCGAGAACTTGGCCAGTTCCGAGGGCTGGAAGCTGAACGGTCCGAGCACCAGCCAGCGTCGCGCCCCGTTGACGCCTTTGCCCAACTGGGGGATCAGTACCATGACCAGCAACAGCAAGGTGATCACGAACAACCAGGGCGCCGCTTTTTCCCAGACGGCCACCGGCACCTGGAAGGCGATCAAACCCGCGACAAAGGCTACCGCGATCCACAACATGTGTCGCAGCAGGAAGTGGGTGTGCGTATAACGTGCGAATTTCGGGTTGTCCGGCATTGCGATGGTGGCCGAATACACCATCACCAGCCCCCAGACAAGCAAGGTCACCGTGACCCATACCAATACCTGATCGAAGCTCTGCATGCGTACCGGTGTCTGCATGCTGGTGGGCGGTACCCGACCCAGGCGCACCGGAATCGACATCTGGCGGGTCCAGCCCTGTGGCCACCAACCGGCGCCCAGGCTGCGCATGCGGTCCCAGGCGGCGTTCATCGTGTGGCTCCCTGGGGCAGCAGGCCCTGGTCTTGCGCGAGTGCGTGCACGTCCTGGACAAACACCCGTGCCCGGTGTTTGTAGTTGTCGAACATGTCGAAACTCGCACAGGCGGGTGACAACAGCACGGCGTCGCCGGGGCGGGCCTCGCGCTGCGCCAATGCCACCGCATGGGCCATGTCGCGCGCATCCAGCAGGGGAACACCACAACCTGCCAGCGCATCGCGGATCGTGGCTGCGTCGCGGCCGATCAGCACCACGGCACGGGCATGCTGGTGGATCGGTTCCGCCAAAGGCGAGAAGTCCTGCCCCTTGCCGTCCCCGCCCAGGATCGGCACCAGCTTGCGTTCGGCGCCCAGTCCGGCCAGGGCGGCGACGGTCGCACCCACGTTGGTACCCTTGCTGTCGTCGAAGAACTCGACCTCGTCGATCACCATGATCGGCTCGAGCCGATGCGGTTCACCGCGGTATTCACGCAGACCGTACAGCACCGGTGCCAGCGTACAACCGGCGCTGGCAGCCAGGGCCAGTGCGGTGAGGGCGTTGATGGCGTTATGCAGGCCGCGGATGCGCAGCGCTTCGGCCGGCATCAGGCGCTGCAGGTGCAATTCTTCCGCTGCCTGGCCTTTGCGCAGCTTGATCGTGGGGTCGCGCTCCTGCGCGCGCACCAGCCACACCATACCGTTGACATTCTCAAGGCCAAATGCGCCCGGTTGCGTCGGTATGCCGGCGCCCACGCTGGTGTACAGGCGTGGTGCGCGGCCCTTGGCCGGCGCGGGCAACATCGCCATCACGGCCGGGTCGTCGCGGTTGAGCACCATCAGTGCCTGGCTGCCGAACACCCGGGCCTTGGCGCTGGCGTAGGCTGTCATGTCGCCGTGCCAGTCAAGGTGGTCCTGGCTCAGGTTCAACACGCAGGCAGCGGTGGGTTCGAATGCCGTAGCCGCCTGTGCGCCTTGCATGAGCGAGGATGCGTCCATATCGGACAGTTGGAAACTTGACAACTCGATCACCCAGACTTCGGGCAAAGTGTCTTCGTCCAGGTGCTGGCCAAGGGTGTCGAGCAAGGTCGGGCCGATGTTGCCTGCCAGTGCCACACTCTTGCCGGCACGCTCGACCAGTTGCGCCGTCAGGGACACCACCGTAGTCTTGCCGTTGGTACCAGTGACGGCCAGGATCCGGGGTTGGTAGGACCGGGTGCTGCCCAGATCGCTCAGCGCCTGTGCGAACAGGTCAAGTTCACCTGCGATCGGGATGCCATCGGCGCGGGCAGCTTCGACCACCGGTGCCACCTGTTCGGGTCTGAGGCCGGGGCTCTTGAGCAGCAGATCGGGGCGAACGGGTTGCAACAATCCGGCGTCGAGCGTGCCGTGTACAAAGTGTGCCGAGGGCACGGTCGTACGCAAGGCCTCCAGCTGGGGTGGCGCGTCACGGCTGTCGGCAACTGTGACCCGTGCGCCCTGGCGGGTACACCAGCGCGCCATGGCCAGACCTGAGCTACCCAGGCCCAGGACCAGTACGTTGGTGTCGTGCAATGGCTGCATCCCGGTCACCGCAGCTTCAGGGTGGAAAGACCCACCAGGCACAACAACATGGTGATGATCCAGAACCGGACCACGACCTGCGATTCTTTCCAGCCAGTTTTTTCGAAGTGGTGATGCAACGGTGCCATCTTGAACAGGCGCCGGCCTTCGCCGAAACGGCGCCTTGTGTACTTGAAGTAACCCACCTGTGCGATCACCGAGACCGCCTCGACGACAAAGATGCCGCCCATGATGGCCAGCACGATCTCCTGGCGCACGATGACCGCAATCGTGCCCAACGCGCCGCCCAGCGCCAGCGCGCCGACATCACCCATGAACACCTGGGCCGGATGGGTGTTGAACCACAGGAAGGCCAGGCCAGCGCCGGCCATCGCAGCGCAGAAGATCAGCAACTCACCCGAGCCGGGGATATGCGGGAACAGCAGGTATTTCGAGTACACCGCGCTGCCGGTCACATACGCAAAGATGCCCAGCGCCGAACCCACCATCACCACCGGCATGATGGCCAGGCCGTCCAGTCCGTCGGTCAGGTTCACCGCGTTGCTCGAACCCACAATCACCAGATAGGTCAGGATGACGAAACCGAGCACGCCCAGCGGGTAACTGATTTCCTTGAAGAACGGCAACAACAGGTCGGCCTTGGGCGGCAGGCTCAGATCGAAACCCGAACGCACCCAGGTCAGGAACAACTCGAACACGCGCAGATTGGAACTTTCCGAGATGCTGAACACCAGGTACAAGGCGGCGACCAGGCCGATCACCGATTGCCAGAAGTATTTTTCACGCGAGCGCATGCCCTCAGGGTTCTTGTGCACGACCTTGCGCCAGTCGTCGACCCAGCCGATGGCGCCGAAACCCAGCGTCACCAGCAAGACGATCCAGATGAAACGGTTGGACAAATCCATCCACAACAGGGTCGACACCGTGATGCAGATCAGGATCAGCACGCCGCCCATGGTCGGCGTGCCGCTCTTGGCCAGGTGGGTTTCCATGCCGTAGCCCCGGATCGGCTGGCCGATCTTGAGCCGCGACAGGTTGCGGATCACGGCCGGCCCGGCGATCAGGCCGATCAGCAGTGCCGTCATGGCGGCCATCACCGCACGCAAGGTCAGGTACTGGAATACGCGCAGGAAGCTGAATTCCGGTCCCAGGGATTGCAACCATTGGGTCAGAATCAGCAACATGCGGCTGCTCCGGTGGTGCTGCCATGGCTGTGGTTGGGGCGATCCATCAGCGCCTCGACCACACGCTCCATGCGCATGAAGCGTGAGCCCTTGACCAGCACGCTGGCAACTGTCGGCATCTGGGCGCGCACGGCGTCGATCAGCGCCGGCATCGTGTCGTGATGGCGCGCACCGGGAAACGATGCTGCTGCATGTGACGACAAAGGGCCGAGCGTGAGCAGCACGTCGATGCCCAGTGCATGGGCCTTCGCGCCGGCCTGGACATGAAACTGCGGACCCTGTTCGCCCACCTCGCCCATGTCGCCCAGCACCATCAGGCGTGGCGCGGGCAGGGTTGCGAGCAACTCCAGCGCGGCGTCGACCGAATCCGGGTTGGCGTTGTAGCTGTCGTCGACCAGCGTGACGGAGCGTTCGCCCCAGCGCATGGCATAGGTCCGCGAGCGGCCCTTGACCGGCTCGAAGGCCTGCAGGCCGGCCACGATCTGGGCCAGGGGCACACCTGCGGCGATGGCACAACTGGCGGCCGCCAGCGCGTTGTGCACGTTGTGCATGCCGGGCATCGGCAATGTGAATTGCAGTGGACCCGCAGGTGTTTGCGCGCGGATGTTCCAGGCGCCACGGTCCCACTGGGGCAGCTCGGCGCGGACGTCGGCAAGCGGTTCGACGCCGGATGCGGACCCGATCGCAAACGCCAGGCTGTTGCGCTGGCCTGCGCGCGCACGCCACGTTGACGCGTAGACGTCGCCTTGCGGGAACACCGCGACACCCGCAGCCGGCAACGCGTCGATGACGGCGCCATTCTCCTGCGCCACCGCCTCGACGGTGGCCATGAATTCCAGGTGTTCGCGATGCGCATTGTTGATCAGCGCCACCGTGGGTTGAGCCATGCCGGCAAGCAGTGCGATCTCGCCCGGGTGATTCATGCCGAGTTCGACCACGGCGATACGGTGGTGGGCGCGCAGGCGCAGCAGGGTCAATGGCAGCCCGATATCGTTGTTGAAATTGCCCTGGGTGGCCAATGCGGCCTCTGCCATCCACAGGCGCAGGATCGTTGCCAGCATCTGGGTCACCGTGGTCTTGCCGTTGCTGCCGGTCACCGCGATCAGGGGCAAGCTGAATTGTTCGCGCCAACGCGTGGCCAGCAGGCCGAGCGCATGGCGGGTGTCCGACACCACGATCCCCGGCAGGTCGGCAGCGCGCAACTGCGCCGCGTCGTGCGCCAACGCTGCCACAGCGCCACCGGCGCGGGCCTGCGCCAGGAACTGGTTACCGTCGAAGTTGTCGCCGCGAATCGCAACAAACAGGTCGCCGGGCTGCAGGGTGCGGGTGTCGGTGTGCACGCGGGTCACCCGTTGCGCCGCGTTGCCCACCAGCGTACTGCCGGGTAACCACTCTACGATCTGGCGCAAGTCCATCATGCGGCAACCCCGTGTGCCAGCGCAGTGCCGCGGCGGCGCGCCAGTGCGGAGCTGGCCTGCTCGAGGTCAGAGAAGGGGCGGCGCTGGCCGGCCACCTCCTGGTAGTCCTCATGGCCCTTGCCCGCCACCAGAATCACATCGGCCGGGGCCGCTGCCATCACGGCAGTGTCGATGGCAGTGGCCCGGTCAGCCTGCTGCTGCACGTTGGCGTGCGGCGCCAAGCCCGGCATGATCTGCGCGATGATCGCCATCGGATCTTCGCTGCGGGGGTTGTCGCTGGTGACCACGACTTGGTCTGCCGCCAGCGCTGATGCGCCCATCAGCGGGCGTTTGCCAAGATCACGGTCACCGCCACATCCGAACACGCACCACAGCCGGCCATGCCGTTGCAGCGCCACGGGACGCAAGGCGTCCAGTGCCTTGTCCAGCGCATCGGGGGTGTGGGCATAGTCGACCACGACCAATGGCTCGCCTGCCTCCAGCAGACGCTGCATGCGCCCGGGCACCGGCGCCAGGTCGGCGCAGGCGTGTATCGCCTGTGCCAGCGGTACGCCCAGCGAACGCATCGCAGCGATCACGCCGAGCAGGTTGGCAACGTTGTACTGGCCGATCAACTGCGTCTGCAGCCGTTCGTGGTGCGCGCCTTCGACCACGTCGAGCACCAGTCCGGTCTCTCCAACCGTGATCGATTTCGCCTGCAGCCGCGCTGCGCTGGCGCAGGAGATGGTCCACACATCGAGTGCCTGCACGGCTGGCAACTGCAGCAGTTCGGCGCCTTTGGCATCGTCGATATTGATCACCGCTGCTGCCAGGCCAGGCCACTGAAACAGACGGGCCTTGGATTGCCAATAGGCCGCCATCGAGCCGTGGTAGTCCAGATGATCCTGCGTGAAGTTGGTGAACACCGCGGTGTGGATCCGGGTGCCGTCAAGCCGGTGTTCGTCGATGCCGATTGACGATGCTTCGATCGCGCAGGCGCGCAGGCCGGTGTCGGCGAAACGGCGCAAACTGGCCTGCAGCAACACCGGATCGGGGGTGGTCAGGCCAGTGGCGATGAGCCGGTCCAAGGCCTGCGCCGATGCTTCGCCGGCCGCTGGTGGCTGGCCCACACCCAAGGTGCCCACCATCGCGCAGGGCATGGGCGGATCGATCTGCGGATGTGACAAGGCCTGCGCCAGCCACCAGGCGGTAGAGGTCTTGCCGTTGGTGCCGGTCACTGCGATCACCGGCAGGGCGTGCGACGGATCATTGAAATAGGCGCAGGCCACCAGCGCGCTGGCCGTGCGCAGACCCGCGTAGGTTGCCACGCGCGCGTTGTTCAGGGAAAAGCGCTCCACACCATCACGCTCGACCAGGCAGGCAGCGGCACCCTTGGCCAGCGCCGAGGGCACATGGGCGCGCGCATCGTGCGCGGCACCCGGCCAGGCGATGAATCCGTCGCCCGGCGCGATGCTGCGGCTGTCGGTGCGCAGGCTGCCAGTCACATGCTGGCGCAGCCATGCGACAGCCGCAGCGGGGGAGTGCAGTTCCTGCATCACAGGCTTTCCTCCACCTCGGTGACGATCTGCGGCTTGACGGCCATGTCGGGTGCGACACCCATCAGGCGCAAGGCTTGCTGCACGGTTTCGCTGAACACCGGTGCGGCCACTTCGCCCCCGTAATACTTGCCGTCGCTGGGTTCGTCGATCATCACGGCCACGACGATGCGCGGCTTCTCGATCGGTGCCATGCCGGTGAACCATGCCCGGTATTTGTTGCTGGCATAACCCTTGCCGACCTGCTTGTGTGCGGTGCCGGACTTGCCTCCGACCGAATAACCCATGGTCTGCGCCCGTTGGCCGGTGCCGCCCGGCCCGGCGGCCATTTGCAGCATCTTGCGTACCTCGGCGGCGTTCTGGGCCGAAAACACCGGCATGCCGACCGCGGGTTCGTCACTCTTGAGGAGGGTGGCGGGAATGATTCGCCCGTCATGCGCAAACGCGGTGTATGAGTGCGCCATCTGGAACAACGAGGCGGACATGCCATAACCGTACGCCATCGTGGCCTGTTCGATTGGCCGCCAGGTTTTCCAGGGGCGCAGCCGTCCGGTCACGGCACCGGGAAATCGCAGCTGCGGCTTCTGGCCGTAACCGAGCTGGGTGTAGGTGTCCCACATCTCGTGCGGGGTCATCTTCTGCGCGATCTTGAGCGCGCCGATGTTGCTCGATTTCTGGATCACGCCTTCGACCGTCAGCGTGCCGTAGTCGTGTGTGTCGTGGATCGTGAAGCCACCCATCGTGTAACGACCGGGGCTGGTCTCGATCAGCGTTTGCGGCTTGACCCGCCCGGCTTCGAGCGCCATCGCCACGGTGATCGGTTTCATCGTCGAGCCGGGCTCGAACACGTCGGTCAAGGCCCGGTTGCGCAACTGCTCGCCGGTCAGGTTGCGCCGGTTGTTGGGTTCATAACTCGGGTAGTTGGCCATCGCCAGTACCTCGCCGGTGATGGTGTCGATCACCACCACGCTGCCGCCACGTGCCTTGTGCGTGGTCACAGCCAGACGCAGCTTCTGGTAGGCGAAGAACTGGATCTTGCTGTCGATGCTCAGCTGGATGTCCTTGCCATCGACGGGTGGAACCTGTTCGCCGACACCTTCGACCACCCGGCCCAGGCGGTCCTTGATGACGCGGCGCGAGCCGGCGTGTCCGGCGAGTTCCTGGTCGAAGGCGAGTTCTATGCCTTCCTGACCCTTGTCCTCGATATTGGTGAACCCCACCACGTGCGCGATCGCCGCGCCTTCCGGGTATTCGCGGCGGTATTCCTTGCGTTGGTAGATGCCCTTGAGATTGAGTGCGGCAATCGACTTGCCCACCGATTCGTCGACCTGGCGCTTGAGCCAGACGAAGGTCTTGTCTTCGTTCTGGAGCTTGCGCTCCAGCGTGGGCAGGGGCATGTCGAGCAACTTGGCCAATTGCCTGAGTGTTGCCGGGTCGCGCGGCACGTCCTCCGGTATGGCCCAGATGCTGGGAGCGGGTACGCTGGAGGCCAGGATCATCCCGTTGCGATCGATGATGCGGCCACGATTGGCCGGCAATGACAAGGTGCGGGCAAATCGCACCTCGCCCTGGCGCTGGAAGAAGTCAGTGGCCACAACCTGGATGTAGACCGCGCGGCCAGCCAGGCCGATGAAGCCGAGCGCAACCGCCGCCACGACGAGCTTGCTGCGCCACACGGGCGTGCGACTGGCCAGCAACGGGCTGGAGGTGTAGGGAATACTCTTGCGGCTCACGTGAGCACCCTCCGCGCTACGCACTGCGGAATTCGCCTTGGGGTGGCCCGGCGGCTCATGGCAGTCGCCCACCTGCTTCGCGGGTTGGCGCGGCGCCTTGTGCGCCGGTCGCCGCTGCGGTGTTGTCGCTGTAGGCAACGTAATGCGTGATGGCCGGCGTGGCTGGGCGCATCTGCAAGCGTTCGCGCGCCAGGCGCTCGACGCGCTGCGGTGTGGCCTGTGCGCGGCGCTCGACCTGCAACCGGTCGCGTTCGGTCTCGAGCCGACGGCCCTCCGCATTGGCGCGTTCGAGTTCGGTGTACAGATGGCGTGACTGGTATTGCACTTGCACCAGATACAGCGCGCTGGCCAGCACCGCCAGCAGCAGAACCAGGCTCAACCGGGTCATGGCACCGATGTCCTCTGGGCCACGCGCATGATGGCGCTGCGCGCGCGCGGGTTGGCTGCCACTTCCGCGGTCGACGGTTTGACGCGGCCCAGCGCGCGCAAGCGCAGCGGCTGCGCCGGCGCGAACGGCACTCGCCGATCAACCTGCTCACGCGCATGGCGGGCAATGAATTGCTTGACGATGCGGTCTTCGAGCGAGTGAAAACTGATCACGACCAGCATGCCTTGGGGTTGCAGTACGTCAAGGCTGGCGGTCAACGCTGTCTGCAAGGCTTCAAGCTCGGCGTTGATGAAAATCCGAAGAGCCTGAAATGTGCGCGTTGCAGGGTTCTGGCCCGGCTCGCGGGTTTTGACCGTGTCAGCCACGAGTTGGGCCAGATCGGTGGTGGATGCAACTGGGCCCCGTTCCTGTCGGCGAGCAACAATCGCCTTTGCAATGGCGCCAGCAAACCGTTCCTCACCATAGTCACGAATCACCTCCGCAATCTGACTGGTTTGGGCTTGTGCAAGCCACTGCGCGACGCTTTGGCCACGGGTCGTGTCCATGCGCATGTCCAAAGGGCCGTCGAAACGAAAGCTGAATCCGCGCTGCGGATCGTCGATCTGGGGCGAACTCACGCCCAGATCCATCAGGATGCCAGCCACCGAGGCCGGGCCCAGGTCGGACAGCTGGTCGAAACCCTGGTGACGGATCGAAAATCGCGGGTCCTGGATCTGCGCCGCGCTGGCCACGGCCTGCGGATCCTTGTCGTAGGCGATCAGCCGATCGGATGGCTCCATGCGTGATAGCAGCAAACGGCTGTGACCACCCCGCCCGAAGGTGGCATCTACAAAACAACGCGGCGTGTCGTCCAGGGGTTGACCGAACACGGCGTCGACCGCCTCGTTCAGCAAGACGGTCGTGTGGAGCAACCCGCTGTTCACCCCGGGCTCTCAAAAGGAAAAGTCCTTGAAGACATCGGGCATCTCGCCTTGCATCGCCTTGGCCTCCTGCGCGTCGTAGGTTGCCTTGTCCCACAGCTCCAGAAAGGTGCCCATGCCCAGCAGCATGGTGTCGCGAGTGATACCGGTAGCCTGACGCAATTCAGGTGACACTAGAACCCGGCCGGTTCCATCCATGTCCACGTCCATTGCATTGCCCAGAAAGATGCGTTTCCACCACTGTGCCGACATTGGCAATTCCGAGACACGGTTGCGGAATTGTTCCCATTCGAGGCGCGGAAACACCATCAGGCAACCGTGCGGATGCCGCGTGATCGTCAGTTGGCCACCATTGGCTCCGCCCAGGGCGTCACGATGCCGGGTCGGCACCGACAGCCGACCCTTGGCATCCAGACTCAACGATGAGGCCCCTTGAAACACGACAATATGCCCTTGGCTGTTGCATTGCATGTGATTGGCTACCCGAATGGCACCAATCACCACTAAATTGCACTTTTTTGCACTGTATCAGCATTTGTCAGTGTTGCAACACGCCCTGTCACAACTTTTTCAATAAAATCAACAACTTAGAATGTGAATTGTCATCAAAATCAACGCAGAAAATCCTTCTAAAAGAAGGACTTACGTTGATGTATGAAAGTAACGCATGAAAGCGCCGCGACGGCGCGGTTGCGTTGCTTACAGGATGTAACGCGAGAGATCCTCGTCCTGGCTCAGTTCGCCGAGCCGTGTGTCGACGTAGGCCGCATCCACCATGATCGTCTGGCCACGCAGATTGCTGGCATCAAAGCTGACCTCGTCCAGCAACCGCTCCATCACCGTGGACAGGCGCCGCGCGCCGATGTTCTCGGTGCGTTCGTTGACGTCGTAGGCGATCTGGGCCAGGCGGTGCACACCTTCGGGCGTGTACTCCAGCGTGACCTGTTCCGTCGCCAGCAGCGCCTGGTATTGCTTGACCAGTGAAGCATGGGTCTGGGTCAGGATGGATTCGAAATCCTGTACCGACAAGGACTGCAACTCGACACGGATGGGGAAACGCCCCTGCAGCTCGGGAATCAGGTCGCTGGGTTTGCTCAGGTGAAACGCCCCGGAGGCGATGAACAGGATGTGGTCGGTCTTGATCGCACCGTATTTGGTCGACACGGTCGTACCTTCCACCAGTGGCAGCAGGTCGCGTTGGACGCCCTGGCGCGACACCTCGCCGGCATTGCTGCCCTCCGAGCGCGACGTGACCTTGTCGATCTCGTCGATGAACACGATGCCGTTCTGCTCCGCGGCATGCAACGCCTGTGTCTTGATCTCATCCTCGTTGACCAGCTTGGCGGCTTCTTCGTCCTGCACCAGACGCAGCGCCTCAGCAATGCGCAACTTGCGTGTCTGGCGCTTTTGCTGTCCCATCTGGCCGAACATGCCACGCAACTGCTCGGTCATCTCCTCCATGCCGGGCGGACCCATGATCTCCAACTGCGCACTGGACTGGCTCAGGTCGATCTCGATCACCTGGCTATCGAGCTGGCCTTCGCGCAGCTTCTTGCGAAACGCCTGGCGCGCCGCGCCTTCGGGCTGGTCGGCGTCGCGCCGGCCACCTTCTTCGCCGCGCGGCGGCGGAATCAGGATGTCCAGGATGCGTTCTTCTGCAGCGTCGATGGCGCGTTCCTGCACCACCCGCTTGGCCGCCTCGCGGGTCTGCTTGATCGCCACGTCGGCCAGGTCACGGATGATCGAATCCACATCCTTGCCCACATACCCGACTTCGGTGAATTTGCTCGCCTCGACCTTGATGAATGGCGCATCGGCCAGCCGGGCCAGGCGGCGCGCGATCTCGGTCTTGCCGACACCGGTGGGGCCGATCATCAGAATGTTTTTTGGTGTGATCTCCGCGCGCAGGCTGCCGTCGACCTGCTGGCGCCGCCAGCGATTGCGCAGTGCAATTGCGACCGCACGTTTGGCGTCGTTTTGCCCGACGATGTGCTTGTCGAGTTCCTGCACGATCTGCTGCGGGGTCAGTGAGGACATGGAGGAACCGGAAGGGGAAGTGGCGGTCAGTGCCGAACTCATGGCAAGGTCTCGATGGTGTGGTGCATGTTGGTGTAAATGCACAATTCACCGGCGATGGCAAGCGACTTGCGCACGATGTCGACCGCTCCCAGTTCCGTGTGTTCAAGCAACGCGATGGCGGCGGCCTGGGCGTAAGCGCCGCCCGAACCGATCGTGACGATGCCATTTTCCGGCTCCAGCACGTCGCCATTGCCGGTGATGATCAAAGAGGCATCCATGTCCGCGACCGCCAGCATGGCTTCGAGCCGGCGCAACACCCGGTCGGTGCGCCAGTCGCGGGTGAGTTCGATGGCGGCGCGCACCAGATGCCCCTGGTGTTTCTCCAATTTGGCTTCGAACCGCTCGAACAAGGTGAAGGCATCCGCGGTGGCCCCGGCAAAACCGGCCAGTACCTTGCCGTGGTAGAGCTTGCGCACCTTGCGCGCCGTGCCCTTGACCACAATGTTGCCCAGCGTGACCTGACCATCACCGCCGATGGCCACGTCGGAGCCGGTAGCGGTCTTGCGTCGCACGCTGATGATGGTCGTTCCGTGAAATTGTTCCATGCTGTGCCGAGTTCGGCGCTGTTGCGCGCCCGTTTCTGAAGTCCCGCGGTGTGCGGTCAGCCCTAATTGGACCGTAACATGATCGTGGCATGGTCGTTGATGCCGATCACGCCAAAAAAGGCCGCCACCAGGCGATGCACATCACGAAACTGGATATGACATCCTTGCGCCTGCAGGTTGGCCACCCAATTCAAGATGCTGCCGGCGGCGGAAAAATCAACCCGTATCAGGTTGGCGCACGATACGATCAGTCGCTCTGACCCGTTGCGCGCCTGCTCCAGCGCGTCCAGCGCCGCGGTGGCTTCTCCCAGGATGTTTCCCGAGAGTTCGGCCACCGCCGCCTGCATCGATTCCAGGCCCATCGGGATCGTCATCGCGGGCGAAAAACCGGGCGCGCCACGCGTGCCCGCATCGTCGTGCGCGTCGTCTGATCCGCCATCGCCAGGCGAACTTGACACGCCGGCGACTGTGGCTGCGCGGTACCGGCAACGGGCGTCTTGCCATGGCGGTGGCGAGACTTCAAAGGTGACGCAATAGTCCAGGGCGACCAGTTCGAACTCGTCCTGCAGCCGCAGGATACGCAGGGCGTCCAGGCGCAATTTCCAGGGCGCCTGGCCTGCATCCCGACCACCCGCCTGGGCCAGGTCGCGCAAAGCCGATTCCAGATTGCGTGCGCCCGAAAAACGCAACTCGACCGGCGTGTCGCACCATTGCGCGAACAACTCACCCAGTGGCACGGCCGCATTGGCGTCCATGCTGGTCAGCGCGCTCCAATCCAGATACCAGGGTGATGCAACATTGGCCACCGCCAGCTGCAAGCTATCCACGTCCGTGGCATCGAAGTGGGCGGGGCTGATCCAGAGCGGCTCGACCATCAGGTCTGAGCGCACCGTGCTGATCGGCGTGGCGGCGTGTCCACTGCCTAGCGCCTCGGGCATTGAAAACCAGATGGGCGCAGAACGTTCGAATCGTTGCGCGAACGTCATCGCGGCCCGATCAAATTGTGCCTGTTGGCCGGTGGCGCGGTACAGGTCCAGCAACGCCGTAGCCCATTGCAGCGCTTGCTCGCGTGAGGCGGACGGCAGCTGCAGCGCATGGACAAGATCTGCCTCGGCGCCCGCGTCGTCTCCATTGGCAAAACGGATCGCCGCTTCTTCCATCTCGCCATCGGTCATGCCGTCGACCATTTCGATGGATGGCGCGCGCGAATGGGTGAATCCGTGTCCATGCCCGAACCGCGGCGGCGCCGAGTACGGCGCGGGGTCGCTGTGGGAGTGGACGCCAAAGTCCGAGTTGTCCTGCGTCGGCGGGAAGTCGGACGTCTCGTTGCCCGTCAAGCTTCCTTCGGGCCGCATCGGGCTCAGGCGCGTGGGCGCGTAGCCATCTTCGTCCAGCACATCGGCCGTATCGGGCTTGCTCTCGGGTTTTGTGGCCAGCGGTGTCTTGGCTGGCTTCGGACTCCCGTTGTTCTTGCCCTGCCACCACTGGTTGGACATCTGGGCTTCGATCTCGTCGATCTTCTTGATCGTCATCGCCCGTTCGTCCTGATTGGTCGGCAGGCTGCTCTGAAAGTACGAGGGTCGGCCGCCCAGTTCGGGATTGGCGTTCGGGTCCCGGTTGCGCAGTTTGCGTAACTGGTCGAATTCGCGCTTGCGGACAAAGTCGTTTTGCCGCTTGCGCTCGATCATTTCCTTGAGCGCCTGCTTGCTGTAGCCAGCATCGGGCTCCGGATCCTGCTTGTCCAGGTCGGTCCAGTTGGTTGTCGGGTTGCGAACGAACTTCGCGACCTTGGACAGCAGGCTGGGAGGGGTGCTTTCTTTGGCGGACATGGGCGGGGCGGACGTTGAAACGATTTTACGTGTCTACCTCTTGTTACTGTTGTTGTCCCGCCGCCCTGGCTCAGTCGCCAAACATCTTCTGTTTGAGTTCGCGCCGTTGTTGCGCTTCGAGCGACAAGGTGGCCGTGGGCCGGGCCAGCAAACGACCGACACCGATCGGCTCTCCGGTCTCGTCGCAATATCCATAGTCCCCTGCGTCGATGCGGGAGATCGACTGTTCGATCTTCTTGAGCAACTTGCGTTCCCGGTCCCGGGTGCGCAGTTCGAGCGCATGCTCCTCTTCGATCGTTGCGCGGTCTGCCGGATCGGGCACCACTACGGTGTCCTCGCGCAGATTTTCGGTTGTCTGGCCGGCGCTGGCCAGGATGTCGCGCTTGAGCACCGCCAGCTTGTGACGAAACGCTGCCATCTGCGTTTCGTTCATGTACTCCGAATCCGGCATCGCCAGAAGTTCGGCGTCGCTGAGTTCTTCCACCGGCTTGGATTTCCAGTTGTTCGCCAGTTTCGGGTCCTTGCGGGTCGCTGACGGCAACGGTGGAATGATCACCGGTGTGTCCGGCAAAGGCCCATAACTGGCAAAGGCCCATAACTGGCTTTGGCCGCAGTGGAGGCGACCGACTGTGCCATCGATGGCACGGTCAGCGATGCCAGTCGAGACGATGGACGTCCGGTACGTTGTGGCACGCCGGACGGCGACATGATGGTCGTCGGTGGCATGACCCGGCCTTCAGATTTGGGCGGGCTGGGCGTCTTGGCGACTTTGGCCGGCTTGCTGGGCACGGGTTGCTTGCTGGCCGCCACTTTTGGGGCGGCGGCCGATTTGACCGCGCTGGCTGGAGCCGTCCTGGTGGCCGGTGGTTTTGCGGCGGTGGTGGGCTTCTTGACTGGCGGCTTGGGAGCCACCTTGGCGGCGACACGCAGCGGCGTCTTGGCAGCTGGCGTTTTGGCCGCGGGTTTGTTGCTTTGCGACGATGTCTTTGCCGGCTTGGCGGACACGGCGACCGACTTGGCCACCTTCGGCGCTGGCTTGATTGCCGATTTTGTTTTCACTGGCGTGGCTTTCACATCGAGACTCCTCACAGAACTTGTCTGCCCTTTAGTGGTGTTGTCAGACCCGCCACGTGTTGACGTGCACACCCGGTGTTGAGTGGGGTCCTGCGCCGCCGCTGCACGCTTACGGGCACCGGTTGCGCAAAGACTTTGGCGCGCGAGTGTACCTCCTTATCGTCGGCCCGCCGGCAATTCGCACAAGGACGGCCGTGTCATGGGGCAGCGATCGGGCGCAACAGGCCTGTTCAGACAAGGCATTGCTCCATGCCTTGAAGGAAGATGTCCTTGGGCAGGTCGATGCCGATGAACACCATCTTGTTGACACGGGGTTCGTCGGCCTGCCACTGCGGACCCAGGTCGCTGCCCATGAGCTGGTGTACGCCCTGGAAGATCACCTTGCGGTCGGTGCCCTGCATGTGCAGCACACCCTTGTAACGCAACATGCGCGGCCCGTAGATATTGACGATGGCACCCAGAAAATCTTCCAGCTTGGCGGGATCGAAGGCGCGCTCGGACCGGAAGACAAAACTTTTCACGTCGTCGTCATGGTGGTGATGGTGGCCGCCTTCATGCTGGTGTGAAGGATGGTCGCAGTGTTCACCATGGTCATGATCGTGGTGCGCGTGATCATGCTCCTCTTCCTTCAGGAAGTCGGGGTCGATCTCCAGCTTGGTATTGAGGTTGAAGCCACGCAGGTCGAATACGTCCTTGATCGGCACCTGGCCGAAATGGACCGCCTGCTGCGGCGCGCGAGGGTTCATGTGTGTGAGCCGGTGCATCAGCGCATCAACCTCGTCCTGGGTGACCAGATCGGTCTTGCTGATGAAGATCTGGTCGGCGAATCCGACCTGGCGCCGTGCTTCCTGCCGGTCGTTGAGCTGGGCGGCGGCGTGTTTGGCATCCACCAGCGTCAGGATCGAATCGAGCAGAAAACTCTCGGCAATCTCGTCGTCCATGAAGAAAGTCTGTGCCACCGGGCCCGGATCGGCCAGTCCGGTGGTCTCGATGACGACCCGGTCGAAATCAAGTACACCGCGGCGTTTTTTGTCGGCCAGGTCTTGCAGCGTGCTGCGCAGATCTTCGCGGATGGTGCAGCAGATGCAGCCATTGTTCATCTGGATGATCTGTTCCTTGACGTCCGATACCAGGATGTCGTTGTCGATGTTTTCTTCACCGAACTCGTTCTCGATCACGGCAATTTTCTGCCCGTGCGCTTCAGACAATACGCGCTTGAGCAGCGTGGTCTTGCCCGAGCCGAGAAAGCCGGTGAGGATGGTGGCGGGGATAAGACTCATGCGGGGCTCCTGACGGTCTGCTTGTGACTGCACGGCGGCAAAAGACCATGCTGGTCCGGCCGGGGCAAAAAAGCAAGGTGAGGAGTGTACCGGCCTATTTCAAGGGCCTGCCTTGAAGGGCCTTGCGTCGCAACGGACTCACTTCGCCGGGTTCTTCAGCCGGGCCCGTGGATGGGCCGCATCGTAGGCCTTGGCCAGGTGCTGGAAATCGAGCCGGGTATAGACCTGTGTCGTGGTGATGTTGGTGTGGCCGAGCAGTTCCTGCACCGCACGCAGGTCGCTGCTGGACTGCAGCACATGGCTGGCGAACGAATGCCGCAACATGTGCGGGTGCACCGGTGTGGCCAGGCCGCTGCGCTGGCTGCGTTGCCGCAGCCGTTGCCAGATCGACTGTGCGCTGAGCCGGCTGCCGCGCCGACCGATGAAAAGCGCGGCGGTGTCGGAGCTGCACAGTGCCGCCGCGCGCAGCACCAGCCAGTCGCGCACCGCCTGCACCGCCTTGCTTCCGATCGGCACACTGCGCCGTTTCGCACCCTTGCCCAGCACGTGGGCCTCGCCTTCGGCCAGGTCGAGCCAGCCGCGCGCCTGGGGGCTGGCCGTGGTGTCGAGCCCGACCAGTTCGCCCACGCGCAGGCCGCCGCCATACAGCAACGCGACGATGGCTGCGTCGCGGGTATCGAGCCAGGGGTCTGAGTCGGCGTCGTGAAATGTGGCCAGCTGCACCGCGTCGTCAACGCTCAGCGCCTTCGGAAGCGGTTTGGCAGAACGCGGTGCGTGAACGTCCTGCACCGGATTGGCCGAGACCAGGCCTTCACGCCCCAGCCAGGCGTAAAAGCCACGCCAGCCCGACAGGATCAGTGCGATGCCACGCGGGCTGCGGCCCTGGCTGTGCATTTGTGCGACCCAGCGCCGGATATGCGGGTTTTGCACTGCCTCCAGCGCCACGCCGGCCTCTCGCGCCAGACCGGCCAGCCTGGCCAGATCCAGCGTGTACAAGGTGACTGTGCGCTCGGCCAGCCGCTTTTCAACCCGGACATGCTCCAGGTACCGCCGCACCTGCGGGTCCTGGGCCGCTGCTTCCGACCGGCGGTCGGGCTGCGGATCGTCGGAGAGCGGCATGGGGTGCGAGTCGGGTCAATCCTGGCGCAGACGGCCCAGCGCCGCGCTGGCGATGTCGGCGACATGTTGCAGGAAATCGGTGCCCATCCCGCTGTTGTAACGTTGCCCGTCGGGCGAGGACAGCACCAGCATGCCGAAGGCCGGCTGCATCGCTCCGGCGCTGGGGTCGCGCAGTGGCAACAAGGCGATCGACGCAGCCGCGCTCGGCTCTGCAAGCCAGGTGACAGCCTCAAAGCCGGTATTGACGCCACAAAATGGTTCGCTGAGCGAGCTGGCGAAGAGTTTGGCGTCTTCGGTGACGCCGCTGGCGAACGCCGCATCCTTGTACGCGCCGGCCACGTCCCAGACCTTGATCGTCACCTGCGGCACCGCAAACTGTTCGCGCACCTGCTCGACGATTTGCTCCGGGATGGCGATGGCACTGGCGTTCTGAAACAATGAAGCCGCCCAGCGCAGCAGCCGATCGGACAACAAGGCGTTTTCGTTGCCATGGCGGATCATGTCCATCAACCGGTGTTCGAGCACCTTGATCTTGTCGCGCAGCATCTCGGCCTGGCGTTCCTGCAGGCTCACCGCGCGTTTGCTGTGCGGGCTGGTCAGGTGCACGCTGGCCAGCAATTCGGCGTGTCGCTCGAAAAAATCCGGCGTGTTGACCAGATAGTTGGCGATATCGTCTTCGGTGATCGGGTTGGTGAGTGCTTGGGTCATGGTTGTTCGGGTATCTCGATTACGCCTTCAAAAACAGTTTGCGCCGGTCCGGTCATCGTGACCGCGCTGTCCGCGCCATCCCAACGCACGGTCAGCAGGCCGCCGCGGGTGGTCACGTCGACCGTCGCGTCGAGCAGGCCCATCCGGATGCCGGCCACCACGGCAGCACAGGCACCGGTGCCGCAACTGAGCGTTTCACCGGCGCCGCGCTCGTAGACACGCAGTGAGACGGTGTTGCGCTCGATCACCTGCATGAAACCCGCGTTGACCTGCTGGGGAAACGCCGTGTGCTGCACGATCAACGGCCCCAGACCTGCAACGTCGGCCCGCTCGACATCGTCCACCCGGCACACCGCATGCGGGTTGCCCATCGACAACACGCCGACGGAGACCGCCGATGCCGACGCGCCGGCGGGCAACGGCAGGCGCCAGGTCTGCCACCCGCCCGTTGCGATCGAAGCCAGACCATTGTCATCGAATGGCACGGCAGCCAAATCGAATATCGGGGCACCCATGTCGACGCTGATCCGGCCGTCAGGCTCATGGTGCAGGACAAGGACGCGGTTGACGGTCTTGACCGTGACGCTGTCCTTGTCGGTCAAGCCACGTTGGCGCACATAGGTCAGGAAACAACGTGCGCCATTGCCGCAGTGCTCGACCTGCAGGCCATCGGCGTTGTGGATCAGGTATTCGAAATCGAACTCCGGACCCGGTGCGGCGCGCACGCTCAGGATCTGGTCGGCGCCGACGCCAAAATGCCGGTCACCCAGGAACCGGTACTGGGCGCTTGTCAGTCCCAGTACGGTGCGGGTCTCGTCCAGCACGACGAAGTCGTTGCCGGCGCCCTGCATCTTGGTGAACGGGATTCGCATCGCTGGGATTATCCCTGAACCCTGGCCCGCTTCACGCACGGTCAACTGGCCTGTCAGACGGCCGCTGCGACGCATGTGCCACGCGGCAGTCGCTTGCAATTTCGCGGCACAATGTGCCATGGTCCGACCGAGTCAATTCCTGCATGGCCAGCGCGAGCCAGCGCCTTTGCGGCCGGCCGCCACTGTCCTGTTGTTGCGCGACGGCCCCGATGGTGTCGAGGTCCTGATGACCCGGCGATCGGCTGGTGCGAGTTTTGCGCCAGGTGCTTTTGTATTTCCCGGCGGTGGCATCGATCCGGCCGACACCCGTGCACATGCCCTGGCGCTGCGCCGTGTCGGGCAGAGCGATCTGCACCTGACGCAGGCGATTGCCGCCATTCGCGAGAGTTTCGAGGAACTGGGCGTGGTGCTCGCGCGCCGCGCCGATGGTGCCTGGCCGGATGTGGCTGATCTGGCGGCGTTGGACCGCGCCGCGCCGTTTGCTGCGCAGTGTGCATCGCGTGGCCTGGTGCTGGCTGCCGACGCGGTGTTCCTGCTGGCGCACTGGATCACCGACCGTGATCTGCCGCGCCGGTTCGACGTGCCGTTCCTGGTGGCCCGCATGCCCGAGGGCCAGCTGCCGGTGGCCGACGAAACGGAACAGTTCGAGCCGGTCTGGGTGCGACCGGCCAACGCGCTGGAGCGGCATGCGGCCGGTAGTTTCTTCATGATCTTCCCGACCATCCGCACCTTGCAGCGCCTCACAATGTTTGCCAGCGTCGATGCGCTGCTGCAGGCCTGTGCTGCGACCGAGCAGCCCTTGTGGACCAGTTGTCCGCGCGCGGGCTGGCTGGCCGGCAAGGAAGAACGTTATATGGAGCAAGAACTTCCGTATGGCGAACTGGAACTGGTGTCACCCGATGGCCAGATCGTGCATCGACTCGATTGGCAGTCCTTGCAGCCGGTTCCGCTGCTGCGCAACCTGGTGCGGCTGACCGCGCCCAATCCGGGCGCCATGACCGGCCCGGGCACGAACAGTTATCTGGTCGGTGATCCGACCACCGGTTTCATCGCGATCGATCCGGGCCCAGCTGATACTCTCCATATCGAGCGCTTGTGGCGCGCGGCCGGCGGCAACATCCGGTTCATCGTGTGCACGCATTCCCACCCGGACCACGCGCCCGGGGCGCCGCCGCTGCAGGCCTTGTGTGAGTCGCAGCCGCCGATCCTCGGCCTGCCCAGTGCCGACACCGCACGCGCGCACAGCGTCTTCACGCCGGATCGCCTGTTGGCCGACGGCGAGGAACTGCATCTGGCAGACCCGGACGGCACCGTGCTGCACACGCTGCGGGTGGTGCATACGCCCGGCCATGCGGCCAACCACCTGTGTCTGGTGCTGGTGCAGGACGGCATCCTGTTCAGCGGCGATCATGTGCTCAATGGCAGCACGACTGTGGTCGACCCGCCGGACGGTGACATGAATGATTATCTGGAGTCGCTCGACAAGCTGACCGCCGCATGCGCCGCGTACGATATCCACTTCATCGCGCCGGCGCACGGTTATGTGATCGCCCAGGCCGCCAATGCCATTGCTTGGCTGAAAGCGCACCGCCTCACCCGCGAGGCCAAGATTCTGGGCGTGATGCAGCGGCAGCCGGAGGGCACGCTCGACGACTGGGTGCAAGAGGCCTACGACGACGTGCCGCCGCGGATGTGGCCGGTAGCCAAACGCTCGTTGCTGGCGCATGTGCAGCGTATCCAGAGCATGGCGGCGGGTAACTGATAGCCGGCAACGGACAGCTTGTCAGCCGATCGTGACGCCGCCGGCTACAGGTCGAAGCCGCCCCGGCCCTCGCTCAACACCGACAGATCCAGCGGCCGCACCGCGCCCATCCACATTGACCGGTCGCCGTGGTCGATGCGTTCGTTGTTGCTGATCGGGTGGATGAACACCACCAGGCCGTTGCGGCGCATCGTCAGCCAGGGAACCAGGCTGCCGAACAGCTCAGGTCGGAATGCCAGCTGGCAGCTCCAGTCCGGGTGCGGACCAACCGGGCGTTCATGGACGCGGCCCATCTTGATCTGCGGGAAGGTCTGCGCCGCCTGCTCGCACAAGGCACGCGCCTGGTCGATGGTGTCGGGGCCGAAATAGACGTGGGCATGGAAGCCACGGATATCGGGGACGGGGCGGTTGGTGTTCATGTGACGTCTCGTGCGCGCGGCGGCAGCGCGTCGTGACGATCGCGAGCCAGCAGCGCTGCCAGTGATAGTGTGAAGCCCACCGATAAGCCGGATTCTGTGCATAGCGGTTGCCCGCCATGTGACTGCCATTAATCTGGGCCGCCGGTCACCCGACGGCTCGGTGCTACCTACCCGCACACACCCCGGGGGCCCCGGGTAGGGGGCGCAGCGAACTGCGCGTCCCAACATGTGCCTATTTGGTATTGCTGCGCGTAGAGATTGCCCGTTTCACCCGCCGCGCCGGTTGCCCGCCTTGGCGACTCGTCTCTGTTGCTCTGATCCTCACCTTATGCCGAACACTTGCGTGCCCGGGTTTCAGTGGACAGCCGTTAGCTGCTACGCTGCCCTGTGCAGTCCGGACTTTCCTCCAGTGCGGTGTTTCCACCCGACGCCAAGGCGTCGGCCTTTGGCACCCGGCGCTAGTGCGTCGAATACCAAGGCTTGCACCAGCGACAGTCTGGTGGGCTTCACGCCTGCGATTATCCACTGCTGAGACAATGCGGCGCAAGCCATCCAGGAAGTGCACACCATGACAGCCGACACTAACTTGCAGGCCATCGGCACCGGGCCACTGGACCGCTCCCACCAGCGGATCAGTGCCAACCAGACGGCCGGTTTCCACACCGTTGGATGGCACCGGTCGATCGCTGTGTTCCTGTCCGAGCGATGATCCGGCTGACCGAACTCAAACTGCCTCTGGAGCACGCGCACGGTGATCTGGAGCGGCTGGTCGTGCAGGTGCTGGGTGTACCGGCTGCCGAACTGGCGGCGATCCAGGTCTTCAAGCGCAGCGTCGATGCACGCAAAGCGCAACTGCTGTTGGTCTATGTGGTCGATGTGACGCTGCACGATGCGGATGCCGAGGCGGCGCTTTTGCAGCGCCTGGCCGGAGTGCCGCAGGTGGGGCCGACCCCGGACATGACCTACCGGTTGCCGCGCCAGGCACCTTTGGGAGCTCCGACGGTGCAAGGCGTGCAGCGTCCGGTCGTGGTCGGATTCGGGCCCTGCGGCATCTTCGCCGCATTGCTGCTGGCGCAGATGGGTTTGCGGCCGATCGTGCTCGAGCGCGGCCGTCCGGTACGCCAGCGCACCCAGGACACCTGGGGCCTGTGGCGCAAGTCGGTGCTGGACCCGGAGTCCAATGTGCAGTTCGGCGAGGGTGGCGCCGGCACCTTCTCGGACGGCAAGTTGTGGAGCCAGATCAAAGACCCGCGCCACCTTGGCCGCAAGGTCATGACCGAGTTCGTCAAGGCTGGCGCACCCGAGGAGATCCTGGTCGATGCGCATCCGCATATCGGCACCTTCAAGCTGGTGAAAGTGGTCGAGCACATGCGCGAACAGATCATTGCGCTGGGCGGCGAGATCCGCTTCGAGCAACGGGTGACCGACCTGCATCTGGAGGATGCACCACCCGATGCCCAGGGACGGACCCGGCGCATCCGCGCCTTGAGCGTGCAGGATCGCCAGTCCGGCCTGGTATCGGAGTTGCCGGCAGGCCAGGTGGTGCTGGCATTGGGCCACAGCGCACGTGACACCTTCGTGATGTTGCACCAGCGCGGTGTGTCGATGGCAGCCAAGCCTTTTTCCATCGGATTTCGCATCGAACATCCGCAAAGCCTGATCGA
>CAJDVP010000039.1_pt1 | contig 32316 bp, 30 predicted proteins | sample 7391311 | NCBI WGS metagenome assembly CAJDVP01 (sample SAMEA7055711, study PRJEB34461) | soil metagenome | biome: terrestrial ecosystem; feature: Peninsula; material: soil | place: Antarctica | collected 2016
GTGCGCCTGGGTCGCAGACTGCGCTTGCTGGCCCGACTGACCGAGTGCCTGGCCAGCGCCAGCCTGCTCGATCAGGTTCCGCCCCAACCGCGTCGTCACCTAATCAGTGAGATGTGTCTATCACGCTGGCGCACCAATGCCATGGTGTGGGTGCTAGAACGCATGGCCGTGACGCTACAAGGCATCGACTACCCCTTGGTGCTGCTCAAGGGCGCCGCGTACATCGGGCAGGATTTGCCCATCGCCAAGGGCCGCTTGCCATCGGACGTCGACATTCTCGTCCCCAAGGCCCATATCACCGATGCGCAGGAACGTCTGCGCAAAGCGGGCTGGATCGAAACGACACTCGACAAGCATGACCAGCGTTATTACCACGAGTGGAGCCACGAGGTACCACCGATGTCACACCCACTGCATGGCGTAGAACTGGATCTGCACCACAACATCCAGCCCCCAATCGCCCGCATGGCAGTCGATGCCGACGTGCTGCTGCAACGCATCCAACCATCGATATGGCCGGCCTGGCATGTACTTGATCCGCTGGATCAGGTGCTGCACAGCGCCGTACACCTTTTCCAGGATTCAGATATTCGCGATCGGCTGCGCGACCTGGTCGACCTAGATGGACTGATGCGCCACTTCGGTGCCCAATCGCCACGCTTTTGGACCGACCTGCCCCAACGCGCCGTTGAGCTGGGCCTGTCGGAGCCACTCGCCCTGGCCTGCCACTTTTGCCGACACTGGCTGCTGACCCCGATTCCTACCGATGCGATATCCGCGATCGAGTCCGCCGGACCAAGCGGCATCAAGCGCGCCTGGCTCCTTCCATTGCTGGCGCAGGTGCTGACGCCCACCGAACCCGATGCGTATCCGTCGGCAGCGCAAGGGTTTGCCGCCACGCTGCTACTTGCCCGGCACCATTACGGCCGCATGCCGCTGAACCTGTTGATACCGCACACATGGCACAAAATGCGAGCATCGCGCCAGTCTACCGAGTCGTTGGAGGCACAGTAGCCCGGGACAGACTGCGAACGGAAATCCAACCAAAATCGGGTGGTCATACTCCACAGCAGCTGTAACTGCCGACTCCCCCGCCGCATCAACGCCGTTGCTCAGTCAAGGCAAAGACCGAGACGATAAATCAAATGCTGGCGCTGCTTGCCTGCAGACAGTGCTAGGCCTCCTAGCACTTTGCGGAACCAGTCCCCTGCACGGATCCTCTCGCAAGGTCCACCGGCATCGGCTCAATCATGGTGGAGATCGCCAGACCAACAACGCGTCGTGGACCAACGCGTGATGTAAAAGCATAACAAGTGTTGCATCCCGTGCCGCAGAAACCTGCCTTGTAGGACAAGGCGTCGAACGCTTGCTTGAATGACCTCCGAACGAACGGTGCGTGCTATGCTTTCTTTAACCTGCGAACCGCAGGCTGCCGCATGATTTGAAGAGGAGATTCCCACATGGCCACCAGCATCACCCAGGCAAAGCCTCTGTTGACCGCCGCCGAGCTTGAACTGTTCAATCACAGCCGGGCAGAACCGATCAAAGAGCTCGCGGCCAAACAACTGGCCGGCAAGGAAAAGCGCACCCGGGCGCTGCGCGACAAATACCGCGACCTGTACCGCCGCCAGACTTTGGCGGTGCGCGGGAAGGCCGCGCGTGCAGGTGCTATGGGAGACGCGAATGCGCGCACGCAGCGCAAGGCGGAAATCATGCAGGAGATGTTGGACCGGTACGAGGCACGCAGCAGCCTGTTGGCCGCACGCGAAGAGCGGGCCGGTGCGTCAAAAGGCGTCAATCGCAAAGCGACTTCCCCGGCGGCCCCCGCCAAGCCGACCAAGTCTGCCTCTCGCGCTCGTAAGCCCGCGGCGAGTACCAAGCGTGCGGGTGCCGCCTCAGCTCCGGCTCCAGTGACTGCCAGCCTCAAAGCCAGCTCCGCTGCCAAACCCGGCAAAACCAAATCGGTCCAGACCAAAACGGGAAAACCTCTAGCGACCGAGCAGGCGTTGAGTGCTGTCGCCAGTCTCAAGCCAGCCAAAGGTGGCTTGGCTGAGCCTACCCACTTCGCCGGGATGGACCCGGCCGCGCGTTCGCTCAAAGCGCCTTCCCCTCGCGCACCCACATACGGCGGCAAAACCCGCGCGCCAGCCGTGAATGCGCCGCTCGACATAGTGCCTTCCGCGAAGCGCGTGAACCCGGTGAAAAACTCACCCGGCAGCCTGGCCATTCAGGGCCATGTGAGCTCAAACGTGCGGCGCAGCCAGGGCAAGCGCGATAGTCGTTGAGCGTGCTGCGCTTGCCACACGCCTAAGCGGCAGGGCCGCTACGCAGGACGCGACGAACCGAAAGGGTTGGCGCGGTTGCTAGACAATTAATAGCAACAAACCTTTACGCAGCAATACATATATGGTGGGCCGTGTAGGACTTGAACCTACGACCAAAGGATTATGAGTCCTCTGCTCTAACCAACTGAGCTAACGGCCCAACCGAACTGGCGATTGTATCGGTCGCTACTTCTGGTAACTCAGCGCGTTGCTGACCAGGCGCGAGGTGATGTCGACGATCTGGATCATGCGGTCGTAGGCCATGCGGGTCGGGCCGATGACGCCCACGGTGCCGACGATCTGGCCGTCGACTTCATACGGGGCGCTGACGATGGACAGATCCTCGAAGGGCAGGACCTGGCTCTCACCGCCAATGAAGATGCGTACGCCTTCGGCTTGACCGGCGACCTCGAGCAGGCGCATCAACTGGGCCTTTTGCTCGAACAACTCGAACGCACGGCGCAACTGGCCCATGTCGCTGGAAAAATCGGACAGTGCGAGCAGGTTGCGTTCGCCCGAGATCAGCACCCCCTCGTCCGGCTCAGCATTTTCCTCGGTGTTGATGGTCACTGCGGCCTGCATCAGTGCGGCAATCTCGCTGCGCAAGGACTCGACCTCCTGCTGCAAACGTTCGCGCACATGTTCGATCGCCATGCCCACGTAATGCGAATTGAGGAAGTTTGCAGCCTCGACCAGCTCGGGCTGGGAATAATCGGTGTCGGTGAATATGACCCGGTTTTGCACGTCCCCGTTGGGCGAGACGATGATGACCAGCAAGCGGCGCTCCGACAACCGCAGGAACTCGATATGCCGAAACACCGAGCTGCGCCTGGGCGCAACCACCACGCCAACAAACTGGGACAGATTGGACAACAAGCCTGCGGCCTTGGTCAGCACCTTTTGCGGCTGGTCTGGCGCCAGCACCTGGGCGGGCAGATCGCCTTTGTGTACCGTCAGCATGGTGTCGACGAACAATCGATAGCCGCGCGCTGTGGGAATACGCCCGGCCGACGTATGCGGACTGACGATCAGGCCCATTTCCTCCAGATCGGCCATCACGTTGCGGATGGTTGCTGGCGACAATTCCAGTCCGCTTTGGCGCGACAAGGTGCGCGATCCCACCGGTTGCCCGTCTGCGATATATCGCTCGACCAGGGCTTTCATGAGCAACTTGGCGCGGTCATCCAGCATACTGGCATTTTAGTGATGTAATTTGCCGATGCAGTCTCAATTCCACCATGTGGCGATCATTGGTAAATACCAGGCTGTGGGTGGCTACCGGTGCCACGGGTGCATCGTCACGCCGAACCCTGGAAGATATTGCGCATTTCCTTCACGCACAGGGTTGCGAGGTGGCTTTCGAGGTAGAAACCGCGCGTAACCTGGGCCTTGTTGGTCACGCGATGCTGGACGTTCCCACCATCGGTGCCAAATGCGATCTCGGTCTGGTCGTCGGCGGCGACGGCACCATGCTCGGGATTGGGCGTCAATTGGCGAGTCACAATCTGCCACTGATCGGCATCAATCAGGGTCGCCTGGGGTTCATTACCGACATACCGCTGGATGGTTACCAGTCCATCCTGCTGCCGATATTGCAAGGTGCCTACGACGAAGACCGACGCAGCCTGATGCAGGCCCGGGTGATGCGCGACGGCCATTGCGTATTCAAGGCCCTGGCCATGAACGATGTGGTCGTGAACCGCGGTGCGACCTCTGGCATGGTGGAGTTGCGGGTTGAGGTCGACGGCCATTTCGTGGCCAACCAGCGCGCCGACGGCCTGATCATCGCCAGCCCGACAGGCTCCACCGCCTATGCCTTGTCTGCCGGTGGCCCGCTGCTGCATCCGTCCATGGCCGGTTGGGTCATGGTGCCGATCGCACCCCATACCTTATCCAATCGCTCGATCGTGTTGCCCGACACCTCGGAAATTGCCATCGAAGTGGTATCGGGTCGCGACGCCAGCGCCAACTTCGACATGCAGTCGCTGGCCTCCCTGTTGCGCGGTGACCGCATCGTGGTCACGCGTTCGCAGCACTGCATGCGTTTCCTGCACCCCAGGGGTTGGGCCTATTTCGACACCTTGCGCAAGAAGCTGCACTGGAACGAAGGAGCGGTCGAGCCGTGACACTGCGACGCATCGTCCTGCGCGATTTCGTCATCGTCGGCGAACTCGAACTCGACCTCTCCAGCGGATTCACCGTGTTGACGGGCGAGACGGGCGCGGGCAAATCCATTCTGATCGACGCGCTGCAACTGGTCACCGGTGCGCGCGCCGATGCCGGCACCGTGCGAGAAGGCGCAAGCCGCACCGACGTCAGCGCGGAATTCGATGCGCCTGCCGGCCTGCAATCGCGGCTCGAAGCGGGCGGCTTCGACACGACCGACACCTTGCTGATGCGCCGCACAGTCGATCTGCAGGGCAAGAGCCGGGGCTGGATCAACGGCAGCCCGGCCACCGCCACGCAGATGCGCGAGATCGGTGAGCAGCTGATCGATATCCATGGCCAACATGCATGGCAAAGCCTGACGCGTCCAGAGGCCGTGCGCAACCTGCTCGATGCCTACGCACGGGTCGACACGACAGTGCTCACCAAGATCTGGAACGACTGGCGCGCCAAAGGCAAGGCACTGTCGGATGCGCAGGCCATTCAGGCCGACCTGCAGCGCGAACATGAGCGCATCAGCTGGCAGATCGGTGAACTCGACAAACTCGCGCCGGGTCCCGATGAATGGGATTTGCTGAGCACCGAGCACAACCGCCTCTCAAATGCGCAAGCGCTGTTGGAGGCAGCCCAGGTTGCCGTCGACGCACTGCAGGACGGCCAAGCCAATGCCGCCGGTGCGGTGCAGACCGCGCTGAACCAGTTGCAGCAGCAGTCGACCCATGAACCGGCCTTTGCAGCGCTGGCCAACGAGTTGTCCTCCAGCCTGGCGCAACTCGAAGACGTTGCCCATTCACTGCGCGCCTACCTGCGCAAGACCGAGCCTAACCCGCAGCGGTTGGCCGAACTCGACGCACGTCTGGCATCCTGGATTTCGCTGTCACGCCGGTACAAGCGGCCTGCGTCGGAACTGCCCCGGTTGCTCGCCGATTGGCGGACCGATCTGGCCCGGCTCGATGCGGCAACCGACCTGGCGGGATTACAAGCGGCCGAACAGGCCGCGCAGGCCGCGTACATGCGCGAAGCCCGGTCACTGTCGCGTGCGCGCGCCAAGGCCGCTCCGTTGCTGGCCAAGGCGATCACCCAGGCAATGCAGGGCCTGGGCATGACGGGGGGCAGCTTCGACGTCCGGCTGGGCGAAGTCGCGCAACCGATGCAGACCGGCCTGGATGAGGTTGGGTTTCTCGTCGCCGGCCATGCCGGAACCACGCCACGACCGGTAGCCAAGGTCGCCTCCGGCGGCGAGCTGTCCCGGCTGGCGCTGGCAATCGCGGTCACAACCAGCCGCCTGGGTACTGCGCAGACGCTGATCTTTGACGAAGTGGACGCCGGTGTGGGCGGTGCGGTGGCCGAAACCGTTGGCAAACTGATGCGCCAATTGGGCGTCGATCGCCAGGTTTTGGCGGTCACCCACCTGCCGCAGGTTGCGGTCAGTGCCGATCAGCATCTGGTAGTGTCCAAGCAGCTGCGTGGTGCCAGCACCCTGAGTGCCGTCGAACAGGTTCAGGGGGAATCCCGCGTGGCCGAGATTGCACGTATGCTTGGCGGTGAGCGCTTGCTGGAAACCACCGTTGCCCATGCCAAGGAGATGCTGCAATCTTCGGCATGAGACACAACAACGACACACCCGAAGGACACGAAGCCATGGACCTTGAACTCGTTCTCATCACCGGCATGTCGGGTTCGGGCAAATCCGTCGCCCTGCATGCGATCGAGGACGCAGGTTATTACTGTGTAGACAATCTGCCGCCAGAGCTGCTGCTGCCCTTTGTCCAGTTGCAGGAAAATCGCCAAAACCCGCGGGTGGCGATCGCGATGGATGTGCGCAGTGCCGCGGCGCTGCCGCAGGTGCCGCAACGCCTTCGTACGCTGGCCGGCATGGGCGTGGTCATCAAATCGCTGTTCCTTGACTCCACAACGGAAACCTTGGTGCGGCGTTACTCGGAATCACGCCGCAAACATCCACTTTCGCAGACCGATACGTTTGATGCGGTCAACGACCAGCGCCGCGCTTTGGTCGAGGCCATCGAGCTCGAGCGCGAGTTGCTGTCCGACCTGCGCGAACACGCGCATGTCATCGATACCAGCCTGATCCGGCCGTCCCAGTTGCAACGCTATGTGAAGTCGCTGATCGCCGTTCCTGGCGGCCACCTGACGCTGGTGTTCGAATCGTTTGCATTCAAACGCGGCATTCCAGGGGACGCCGATTTCGTGTTCGACGTGCGCATGTTGCCCAATCCGCATTACGAACCCGACCTCAAGGCGCTCACCGGCAAAGACGAGCCGGTAATGGCTTTCTTCAGGCAACATGGCCAGGTGCACGACATGTTGTTGCAGATCGCCCAGTTCCTGGACAAGTGGCTGGAGCCGCTGTCCAACGACAACCGCAGCTATGTCACCGTCGCGATCGGCTGCACCGGGGGGCAACACCGCTCCGTGTATCTGGTCGAAGAACTCACGCGCCTGTTTTCCGACCGTTGGACCGCTCTGAGTCGGCATCGCGAACTCGATGCCACACCCGGTCGATACCCGGCCACCACCTTCGGCTGGCCTCAGGGCTGACCCAAAAGGCGCCGCACCGGCGCCGGCAAGCCGAGCTGCGGCCAAGTCTCGGCATCGAACCACTGACCTTCGCCTGATGGTCTGGCCTTCCGAGGCAGATCGATCTGCACCGGATGCAGGTGCAGGTCCTTGTGCGTCAGGACATGCTTGAATGCCGGTTGATCGCGTAACGCACCGCGATAAGCCGGCGCCACCTGCGCCTCCAGCGCTTCTCTGCTGTCGAACGACGGCATGCAATGCAGACCGGCCCAGACTCCGGGCGATGGGCGGCGCTGCAGCCAGACCGCGTCCGCGTCGCGCCGCATCCATAGTAGCCAGACCGATTGGGCGCTGCGCCTGAGTTTGCGGGTACGCACCGGAAACGCCTGCGGATCGCCCTGCTCCCTGGCCTCGCACTGCAATTGCACCGGACACTGGTCACACGCAGGTTGGCGTGGCAAACACACGGTTGCACCCAGGTCCATCATGCCTTGCGTGTAGCGCGGCATGGCTTGCTGCAAGTCGCGACGCGGCAACAATGCAGTCGCTTCGTCCCAGAGCTGCTGCAGATTGGACTGCAGCGCCAGGTCGGCATCGAAACCCAGCACCCGCGTCACGACGCGTCGCACATTGGCATCCAGAATGGCCACCCGCGCACCAAAACACAAGGAGGCGATCGCCGCTGCGGTCGAGCGCCCGATGCCAGGCAGTGTGGCCAGTGCATCTGCGTCGCGCGGGAACGCGCCGCCCCAGCGTTCCACCACCAGCACCGCGCAGCGATGCAGGTTGCGTGCACGGCTGTAGTAGCCCAAGCCGCTCCACAAACCCATCACGTCGTCCACACTGGCAGCGGCCAAACCGTGTACATCCGGATACCGGGAGACAAAACGTTCGAAATAGTCGATGACGGTGGCAACCTGCGTCTGCTGAAGCATCACCTCCGACAACCAGACACGGTAAGGATCACGGGTGTTTTGCCACGGCAGATCGTGGCGGCCATGCGTCTTTTGCCAGGCCACGACACGGCCGGCGAATCCCTTGCGAGGCAGGGTCAAGACCGGACCGTCGCCGATTCGAGCGCGATTGCCGGTTCGGTTGGCGCCTGACGGTGCGACTCGCGCACACGAATCAGGTAGTTGGTCAATTCGCCCAACTTGACTTCGAGCTCGTTGATGGCGGACTCCTGCGCCCCGATCTCGTGGATGCGTTCGGCAAGGCCACCGGTGGCTTGCTGGATCCGGTCGATCGCCTCGATCCGGCGGACAAAATTGCGCCGCCGCTCACGCAACTGCGCGTCGAGTTGTGCGGCAGCCGTCTTGCTCCACAACTCCACTTCGCCCAGGGCAGTCTCATGGATGGTCCGCAGACGGGTAGCCAAGGCACGCACCAGGCGATCAGCGAACTCGGCCTGCGCCAGTCGGAAAATGTTGGTGACACCCAGGTACTGCAGGTGGCCGCGCTCTACCATGTCAAGGTCCTGCACGAAGCTGGACAGCTGCGGAACCGGCGGTGCCTGCAAGGAAAAACCATGTTCACCATTGAGCTGGCGAAAGGTCGCAGCGAGCATCGACTGAATCTCTGCGACCAAGGCCTGCACACGTTTGAAGACTGCGCGCAGGCGGTCGAAAGTCTCGGCATACGCCTTCTTGACACCGAACTTCACGCCCTTCTGGTGCAAAGCTGCATTGAGCTGTGCCATCTCCGTCTTGAGCGCACTGCCGCTCAAGCTGTCAAACACCTCGCGCAACAGCTTCAGGTGCACCGATCGGACTGCGTGAATCTTGGCGCCACTGAGGTCGAACTCCGACTGCTCCTGGGCAATACGCGCACGCATGTGTTTGATCACCGTCGCGTTCTTGCCCTGCAAACCCTTGAGTTCCATCATCTGCTCAGCCAGATCCCGGCGCCGGATATTGATCACCCTTCCCGTCTCCTGACGCAGACTGGAGATGCCAACGGCCACTGCCGACCCCAGGATTTCCTGGCGCTGGCCCATGATGCCCTGTGCCAGGGCTTCCTCCAGCTGGGGCAGGCAGCTGGCGGCCAGCAATTGCGCGTCGTCGGTCACCTTGGCCACCAGGCCCTTGTGGGCTGACATCGGAATCACCTGGCTCAGGGCAATTCCCAGGATTTCGGCCGTCGAAGCACGCTGTCGATCGATCTGCGCCTGAACTTGTCCGGGTGAGCTCAATGCGTCCCACAAAGTGTCGATCTTGTTGAGCACGACCAGACGCAAATCCGTTCCTTCGGGGTCCACCGCAAGGTGCTCGCGCCAGATCGTCATGTCGGACTTCGTCACGCCGGTATCGGCAGCCAGGATGAATACCACCGCCTGTGCCTGCGGCAGCAAGCTGACGGTCAATTCCGGTTCGGCGCCAATCGCGTTCAATCCCGGGGTGTCCAGGATCACCAGTCCCTGCTTGAGCAAAGGATGGGCAATATTGATCAGCGCATGGCGCCACCGCGGCACTTCGACCATGCCTTGCGCATCGACAAGCGGGTTGTCTTCCGGCGCCTGGCTGTGCCAGAAACCCAATGCCTGGGCGTCCTCACGGCTCACACGCCTGGTCTCGGCCACCATTTCCAGGGCGGCAGCGAGCTGCTGCGGATCGTTCACATCAAGGTCGACCCGGGTCCATTTTTCGGGGACCATGCGCCATTCCATCAGCGCCTGCGGTTGCAACCGCGATTCGATCGGCAACAGGCGCAGGCAGGGCGGCACCTCGGCGTCGTAGCCCATCTCGGTCGGGCACATCGTCGTGCGGCCGGCGCTGGCAGGCATGATGCGCCGACCATAACCGGCGAAAAACACGGCGTTGATCAATTCGGACTTGCCGCGCGAGAACTCGCCGACAAACGCCACCATCACCTTGTCGGCTCGCACCTGGACTTCGAGCCGGCGCAGACGCTCTTCCACACCTGCGTCAAGCAGATCATGGTCCTTCATCCACTCGGCAAGCAGTTTGAGACGCAACCCGAACTCACGACGCCACGCGCCATGCTGGTCAAACTGCTCGTTAAATGATGTAGCCAAGGTGATCCCCCTAACTTTCAATATAGCATCGCCCAGACCATTCACCGTCAAAATCGTTGGCAGATGTGGCAGAAATAAGTCGAGCGTTGACCTTGCCGGATCAACGAGATCGCAGCCCCACAGGTCCGGCAGGGCTGCCCGGCGCGGCCGTAGACGGCCGCCTCCAGCTGAAAGTGCCCCACATCGCCGCTCGCGCTGGAGAAATCGCGCAAGGTGCTCCCGCCGCGCTGCACAGCACGTGCCAGCACCTCCCGGATGGCCGCGTGCAGACGCGCGGCACGTACCCGGCCAAGGCGGCTGGCACGCACCGTCGGGCGGATGCCTGCCAGAAACAATGCCTCACAGGCATAGATGTTGCCGACGCCGACCACCAGATCGCCTGCCAGCAAGACTTGTTTGATGGCACTGCGCCGCAACGAGAGTCCGCGTGCGAACAGGGCAACATCAAACTGGTCGGACAACGGCTCCATGCCCAGCCGACCCAGCAGTTTGCGCGCAACCGGCGCATCCTCGTCCGAGGCAAAAACGACCGCGCCAAACCGCCGCGGATCATGCAATCGCAGCCTCCCGCGACTGGTCAGCAGCTCGAAATGGTCATGCGGTCCGCGCTCCGGCAACTGTTCACCAAACACCAGACTGCCCGACATGCCCAGATGGACCAGCAGCAGCCCGTGCGAGAGATCGAGCAAAAGGTACTTGCCGCGTCGGCGCACTTGCAGCACGGTGCGCCCTTGCAGTTCAACAGGATCGCAACCCATCGGCCAGCGCAGCGGTTTTCCAAGCCAGGCCATCTGCACGACAGCGCCCTCTATCCGGGCGGCAAAACTCTGTCGCGTGACCTCGACTTCGGGCAATTCAGGCATGGGTATATCCGTGGGTGACGCACACATCACGTGGCGCGTTGGATTATTATGGATTGATGATCCTCTTCAAACGCAGTGGTGTGCTCATCGTGTTGGCGGCCATGCTCGTCATGCCTCCGGCCGTGGCGCAAAAAGCAGCCGCACCGACGGCTGTCGAACCGTACTCGGGGCTGACGGCCGAGCTGTTTTACCAGTTGTTGCTTGGCGAACTCAACGCGATCGGTGGCGAGCCTGGGGTCGGCTTCTCCATCATCCTGGACGCAGCACGCAAGACCGGCGACACGCGTCTGTTCAAACGTGCGACCGAAATCGCGCTGCGCAGCCACTCCGGAGAGTCAGCGCTGCAAGCCGCGCGCGCATGGCGTACCGCGCTGCCGCAGTCGCGCGAGGCCAACCGCTACCTGCTCCAGATCCTGGTCGGTCTCAACCGGCTTTCAGATGCGCTGGATCCACTCAAACGCGAGCTGGCGCTGGCACCGGCGGCAGAACGCGAAGCGGCCATCAACAACATTCCGAATTATTTTGCGCGTGCCACCGACAAGACCATGGCCATCAGCATCGTCGAGCAGGCGTTGGCGAACGTCCTTGACGATGCGACACTGGGCCCGGCAGCCTGGACCACGATCGGCCGCCTGCGCGCGGCGGCAAAAGACACTCCAGGCGCCCTGGACGCGGCACTGCGCGGCCAGGCACTGGCACCGGGTGCCGATGGTCCGGCAATCCTGGCCCTGGGACTGTTCGCTTCCGGAACTGACGAAGCAGAACCCCTCGTGTTGCGTTACCTGGATAACAACCCGCGCTTCGAAGTGCGCATGGACTACGCCACCGCCCTGCTGGGGCGCCAGCGTTATGCGGAATCGGCAAAACAGCTGGACGAAGTCACGCGCGAACAGCCGCAATACACACGCGCCTGGCTCATCAAGGGAACACTTGAGCAGCAAAACCACCAATTGGACCAGGCGCAGGCCTCGTTGCTGCGTTTCGTCGAATTGCAGACTCAGAACCGATCTGCCTCTGACGCCACCGAAACAGATCAGTTGCTGACCCAGGCTTATCTGCGCCTGGCCGAGATCGCGGAGCAGCAAAAAGACTACGCGACAGCCCAGGACTGGCTCGGGCGCATCGACAACGCACAGGATATGGTCAATGTGCAAAGCCGCCGTGCGGCCATCCTGGCACACCAGGGCAAGCTGGATGAAGCCCGTGCCCTGATTCACGCCTTGCCTGAAGCGACCCCGGCCGATGCACGCATGAAAATCAGCGCAGAGGTTCAGATCCTGCGTGACAACAAACAATATCAGCTGGCCTACGATGTGCTGGTGGGCGCTGTGGCAGCCGATCCCCAAGACCTGGACTTCCAGTACGACCTGGCCATGATCGCCGAAAAATTGGATCGGTTCGACGAGACGGAGCGCATATTGCGCCAGATCATCGCCACCAAGCCCGACTACCACCATGCGTACAACGCGCTGGGTTATTCGCTGGCGGATCGCAATCTGCGGCTCCCGGAAGCACGAGAACTGATCCTCAAGGCGCTCACATTCGCACCGAATGACCCTTTCATTTCCGACAGCCTGGCCTGGGTCGAATACCGCAGCGGCAACGACGCCGAGGCATTGCGGATACTGAAGAAGGCTTTTGCCGACAAGCCCGACGCAGAAATCGCCGCACATCTGGGCGAAGTCATGTGGGTCATGGGGCAAAAGGATGCAGCCATGGCGGTTTGGCGCGACGGTCTGGGCATCAATCCCGACAACGAGACGCTGCGCGAGACAATCAAACGTTTTCACGTGAACCTGTGACGGATCTTGGGCGCAGGCGATGGTTGGCCATCGCTCCGATATGGGTCCTCGCGGCGTGCGCCCAGTTGCCACGGTCGCCGACAGTTTCACCCGTCGAACGCGACCAGTGGAGCGGCCGGCTCGCCTTGCGGATCTCCACCGAACCGGTGCAATCCTTTTTTGCCGCATTCGATCTGCGCGGCAATTCGCGGTCCGGAGAATTGTCCTTGTATTCGCCCCTGGGTTCGACCATTGCGCGCATGCAATGGGCACCGGGCCTGGCGCAGCTCAACTGGAATGGCCAGCAACGCAATTTCGACTCGGTTGGGGCGCTGACGCAGGAAGTCACCGGGACCGAATTGCCGATCACCAGCCTGTTCTCCTGGCTCGCTGGACAGGACAGCCAGGCCGACGGCTGGTCAGCGGATCTGGTCCACCTGGGGGACGGCAAGCTGGTAGCCGAACGTACCCATCCAGGCCCGGCCGTGACGATGCGCCTGGTGCTGGATTGACCCGGCACTTCGGCATGAGCATCCAGGCATGAAGACCCTGTACGACGTTCCGGCGCCGGCAAAACTCAATCTGTTCCTGCATGTCACTGGCAGGCGCGACGATGGTTACCACTTGCTGCAGTCTGCGCTGGTGTTGGTGGACTGGTGCGACACCTTGCATTTCGAACTGCGCCCGAATGGCGCAATCACCCGGGAGGATCTGCGCACCACCCTGCCCGAGGACGACCTCACGCTGCGCGCCGCACGCGCCTTGCAGGCGGCCAGCGGGACAAGTTTGGGTGTCCACATCGGCGTCGATAAATCCATTCCGGCGCAGGCCGGTCTTGGGGGTGGCTCATCCGATGCAGCGTCCTGCCTGCTGGCGCTCAACCGTTTGTGGAACCTGCGCCTGCCATTGACACGATTGCTGGAGATCGGTTTGGCGCTGGGTACGGACGTGCCATTTTTCTTGTCAGGGCACAACGCCTGGGTGGAGGGCATCGGCGAGAAGCTCACCCCGCTGGCGATCGATCCGGCCGCTTTTCTTGTGGTAAAACCGCCCGACGGTTTGCCGACCCAGTCGATTTTTTCGGACCCCAGCCTCAAAAGAAACACCGAGATGGCTATAATTTCAGGCTTTGCTGCAAACCCCCGGGCGTTTGGGCGCAACGACTTGCAAGCCGTTGCAACCCGACATTGCCCAGGCGTTTCCCAAGCCATTGAGTGGCTCGCGGCGCTGGGACTGGACGGCAAGATGACAGGTTCAGGCAGTGCGGTTTTTGCCTGGGCACCAGCACAGGCGGCCCTGGATCCGGCTGTTCCACAAGGAGCACCAGACAGGTTTGAGGCGCGATGGTGCAGTGGTTTGGAGGCGCATCCCCTGTTGGGATGGGCCCAAGCGATGGATTGACGGTAGGCAGTGTAGTGCTGCCTTCCTGTGTAGGGGAGTCGCCAAGACGGTTAAGGCACTGGATTTTGATTCCAGCATGCGAAGGTTCGAATCCTTCCTCCCCTGCCAAATATGATGCCCGCGCCGGTAGCGCAAGTTGCCGGCCCATACCCTGACCCAATCTCCGAGATTTTCATGCCAACCGCGACTATTCCAGAGTTCATGGTTTTCACCGGCAATGCGAATCCGCTCCTGGCGGCCGACATTGCCCACCATTTGGGCATTTCGCTCGGCGCCGCCAAGGTCGGACGATTCTCGGACGGTGAGGTCACGGTGGAGATCACGCAGTCCGTGCGCGCTCGCGACGCCTTCGTGGTGCAAAGCACCTGTGCACCGACCAACGAAAACCTGATGGAACTGCTCATCATGGTCGATGCGCTCAAGCGCGCTTCGGCCGAGCGGATCTGTGCGGTGATACCGTATTTCGGTTACGCCCGCCAGGACCGTCGCCCACGCTCGTCACGCGTGCCGATCTCGGCCAAGGTGGTGGCCAACATGCTGCAGACTGTCGGAGTGGCCCGGGTATTGACCATGGACCTGCACGCAGACCAGATTCAGGGATTCTTCGATATTCCGGTGGACAACATTTATGCCTCGCCGGTGCTGCTGGGCGACCTGCGCCAGAAGAACTACGACGATCTGATCGTCGTTTCGCCCGACGTAGGCGGTGTGGTGCGCGCACGCGCAATGGCCAAACAACTCGGCTGCGACCTTGCCATCATCGACAAACGCCGTCCGAAGGCCAATGTCAGCGAAGTGATGCATGTGATCGGCGAGATCGACGGCCGCAACTGCGTCATCATGGACGACATGATCGATACCGCCGGAACGTTGATGAAGGCGGCCGAGGTGCTCAAGGAACGTGGCGCGAAGAAGGTCTATGCGTATTGCACGCACCCGATTTTTTCAGGCCCTGCCATTGAACGTATCGCACAAGGAACGACGCTTGACGAGGTGGTTGTCACCGACACCATTCCGCTGAGCAATGCCGCCCAGGCGTGCAGAAAAATCCGCCAGTTGACCGTCGCCCCGCTGATCGCCCAAACGATCCAGCGCATCGCAACGGGTGACTCGGTGATGGGATTGTTTTCGGACCAGGAGAACCTTTTCTAAGGTCTTGCGCTGGCCGAAACATGTGGGGCTGGTATGCCGGATGACGGCGAACCAGCATTTTTAGCTGGAGTCTTGCTGGTCGCGGCGGACTCTCATTGGAGTGAATCATGAAAATTGTCGCTTTTGAGCGCGCCATGCAGGGGACGGGTGCGAGCCGCCGTCTCCGCATCACCGGTCGCACACCGGGCATCGTCTACGGTGGTGACGGGGAACCGACACCGATCGAACTGGACCACAATGCTTTGTGGCATGCAATCAAGAAGGAAGCGTTCCACTCGTCCATCCTGGACATGGAAATCGGTGGCGCCACGACCAAGGTGTTGTTGCGTGACCTGCAGATGCATCCGTTCAAGCAACTGATCCTGCACGCTGATTTCCAGCGTGTCGTTGCTCGTACCAAACTGCACGTCAAGGTGCCGCTGCACTATGTCGGCGAAGAAGAATCCACCGCCGTCAAACTCGACCACTGCCTTGTCAGCTATATCCTGACCGAGCTGGATGTCTCCTGCATGCCGTCCAATCTGCCGGAATTCATCGAGGTCGACCTTTCGGGATTGAAGAAGGGTGCCACGCTGCACTTGAAAGAGGTAACCCTGCCCAAGGGCGTCACGGCAGTCAAGAAGGGTGGGGTCATGAACCCGGTGCTGGTGTCGGTAGCGGTACCGGCGGGAGAAGTCGCCGACGCCAATGCAGAGGCGACCGCTGCTGCGTCTGGCGCCGATGCCAAAGCGGCGCCAGACGCCAAGGCCCCTGCTGCCAAGTCACCCGCTGCCAAAGCGCCTGCTGCCAAGAAGTAGACACTCGCGCCGGCGCGCCGGCATGTACAACGGCCCACCTTGGTGGGCCGTTGTCGTTTGCGGCACCGATAATCGGCCGATGATCAAGCTGTTTGTCGGCCTGGGCAATCCCGGCCCCGAATACACCGACACCCGCCATAACGCCGGTTTCTGGTGGATCGACGCGCTGGCCGACACGTTGCGGGTCACGCTCACACCCGACAAGGCGTGGCGCGGCCGTGCGGGCCGTACGATGGTGCGGGGGCGCACAGTCTGGCTACTCAAGCCACAGACCTTCATGAACCTGTCGGGCCATTCGGTGGCGGCATTGGCGCGGTTCTTCAAGATCGAATCGCACGAAATCCTGGTCGGGCACGATGAGCTTGACCTGGTTCCAGGGCAAATGCGGCTCAAACGTGGCGGCAGCCATGCCGGCCACAATGGTTTGCGCGATATCCACGACCAACTTGGCAGTGACGACTACTGGCGATTGCGGCTTGGCATCGGCCACCCCGGCGTGAAGTCGGAAGTCGTCGACTGGGTGCTCAAGAAACCCATGGCCGAACATCGCCAGGCCATTGATGCGTGTATCGCGCGTTCGCTGCCAGCGATGGACCTCCTGCTAAATGATGAGGTTGCCAAGGCAACCATGTTGCTGCATACCCGGCCCAAGCCGCAGAATACGCCAGACGACCAGGACTGACGCACTCGCCCATAGGCGATATCGATCGCCGCTCCCGGCCGGTTTTCAGGGACGAACGGAAGGGCCATGGTCATGCCAGCTTCATCATCACGCCTGACGGCGATCGCGTCGCTACTGTTGCTGGGCATGTTGCCGATGGCAAACCATGCACAGGCCATCTACCGCTGTGGCAACAGCTACAGCCAGATGCCGTGCCCCGATGCTTCGGTGATCCAAGCCGACGACCGCCGTAGCGCAGAACAAAAGGCGCAAACAGATGCCGCTGCGGCGCAAGCGGCTCGCCAGGCTGACCGGATGGAGCACGAACGCCTGGCCCGTGAGCGTATGGCAGTTGCCGCCCAGACGCCCACGCGCCCGGAACCAACCTCGGCGAAGCGGAAAGTATCGCGTTCGAAACGGTTGGCTGCTACAACCAAACCACCTGCGCAACCCTATTTCACTGCGTCATCCGAGCGCAACGACAAGAAAAAGCGCGAGGCCCGGAGCGGCAAGTGAGATTGCCCGCGTCGGGTCAGGTCAGGACACGTCAGGTCTGGCTCTGCACCTGCAGCCGCCGGTACTTGCGCCACAGGGTTTCGTTGTCCTCGATGAAATCCGGGTGAATCGGAATACAGGCAACAGGGCACAGTTGAACACACTGGGGCTCGTCGAAGTGCCCGACACATTCGGTACACTTGTCGGGATCGATTTCATAGATCTCCAGCCCGAGTGAAATCGCCTCGTTGGGGCACTCGGGCTCACACACATCGCAATTGATGCATTCGTCGGTAATGATCAAAGACATGAACGGTCCGGCTGTTGACAACACTCTGGCGCCAGCCACTGGCACCTCCACTCTGATTATCTGCCCCGTCGAATGGCCTTTGTGCTGACCCCTGTTTCTGGTGCGTGTTTCTGCCTGACCAGCGCCTGGTTCCACCTGCGCCGCAACTGAACGATGGGGCCGTTTCTCGTCAAGCGTATCCTGACGCTGATCGCGACCCTCATCGGCGCGTCTGTGGTGGTCTTCCTGGTGCTGGAGATCCTGCCAGGCAATGCTGCGGAAATGATGATGGGGCCGGATGCATCGCCCGAGGCGGTGCTGGCGCTGGCCGAAAAACTCGGCCTGCATCACCCGGCCTGGGAGCGTTACTGGGACTGGATCGTCGGAATGTTGACCGGCAACCTGGGCAACAGTTATGCCTACAGCTCACCGGTCGCCGACCTCCTGGTCGAGCGCTTGACGCTGACCGTTCCCCTGGCCCTGATGGCGATGAGCCTGACAACAGTGCTGGCCCTGGTGGTTGGCATCTATGCCGCAGCACGCCACAACAAGCTGGGTGACGTCAGCCTGATGGGCCTGACCCAGGTGGGTATAGCGATACCCAACTTCTGGTTCGCGATCCTGCTGATCCTGTTTTTCTCGGTCAAGCTGCAGTGGTTCTCCGCCGGTGGATTTCCGGGCTGGGAGGAAGGAGCGGGCCCGGCGATGCGGTCACTGCTGCTGCCCGCCTTGTCGCTGGCTGTGGTGCAGGCAGCCATCCTGGCGCGTATCACCCGCTCCGCCGTGCTCGAGGTGATGCGCGAGGACTACGTGCGCACTGCCCGCGCCAAGGGACTGTCGCAACGCGCAACACTCTGGGGCCATGTGCTGCGCAACGCGATGATCCCGGTGATCACCATCATGGGGCTGCAAGCGGCCGAGTTGCTGGCCGGCACCATCGTCGTCGAGAACGTTTTCTACCTGCCTGGTCTGGGGCGGCTGATCTTCCAGTCGATCTCCAACCGCGACCTGATCGTCGTCCGCAACTGCGTCATGTTCCTGGCCACCATGGTCGTCGTCGTCAACTTCCACGGCCGCTGCGAAGGCGAATGCCACGGCAACTTCCACGGCAGTGCCGACGACCAACACACCGCCGTTCTGGCGGCGAGCGCTGGGCCATCGCAGCTTCGTGTTGGGCGGCATCCTGACGCTGCTGCTGCTGCTGGCAGCCGGGATGTCTCTGGTGTGGACACCCTGGTCGCCGTACGAGATGGATCTGCCGGGCAAACTCGCCGGACCCAGCGCAGCGCACTGGCTGGGAACCGATGCGTTCGGCCGCGATGTAGCGTCCCTGCTGCTGGTGGGAGCACGCAACTCGATCCTGGTGGGGGTGATCGCCGTCAGTATCGGCCTGATCGCCGGCACCGCATTCGGGCTGATCGCCTCCGCCCGGCGTGGCTGGGTCGAGGAGATGATCATGCGGCTGTCCGACTTCACCTTCGCGTTTCCAGCCATCCTGTCGGCGATCATGATGACCGCGGTATTTGGCGCAGGCATCATCAACTCCATCATTGCCATCGGCATCTTCAACATTCCGACATTTGCCCGCATCACGCGTGCGTCGGCCAACGCCATCTGGTCGCGCGAGTTCGTGCTGGCCGCACGCGCCTGCGGCAAAGGACCGTGGAGCATCACGATGGACCACGTGCTGCCCAACATCATGTCGGTGCTGACCGTTCAGGTGACGATCCGGTTCGCGATTGCGATCCTGGCCGAAGCAGCCTTGTCCTACCTGGGCCTGGGCACGCAACCCCCCCAGCCGTCCTGGGGCCGCATGCTGGCCGAGGCCCAGACGCTGTTGTTCCAGGCACCATTGCTGGCGGTCTTTCCCGGCGTGGCCATTGCACTGGCAGTGCTCGGCCTCAACTTGCTGGGTGACGGTCTGAGTGACCTGATGGACCCCCGGTTGGCGCGCAAGCGCTGAACCGCCCGCTACCACGACACCCGATGCTCGAAGTCTCCGATCTCAGTGTGCGCCTGCAGACCCAGCGGGGTCCGGCCTACGCGATTCGCAACGTCAGCTTCAAATTGCAACGGGGCGATACCCTGGGTCTTGTCGGCGAATCGGGTTGCGGCAAATCCATCACCGCAATGGCCCTGATAGGCCTGCTGCCGGAAAACGCGGAGGTGACCGGCAGCATCCGCTTCAACGGACAGGAACTGGTTGGTCAAAGCGACGCCGTGTTGTGCCAGCTGCGCGGCAATCGCATCGGCATGATCTTCCAGGAGCCGATGACCGCGCTCAATCCCGTTCATACCATCGGCCACCAGGTCGCCGAGCCGATGCGGTTGCATCGTGGCGCCACGCGCGAAGCCGCCCGTGCCCAGACCATCGCACTGCTCGAGCGGGTCGGCATACCGAATGCAGCGGGCCGCATGGACGCGTATCCGCACCAGTTCTCCGGCGGCCAGCGCCAGCGCATCACGATCGCGATGGCGCTGGCCTGCGAACCCGATGTGCTGATTGCCGATGAACCGACCACCGCGCTGGACGTGACCATTCAGGGACAGATCCTGGACCTGATCCACGATCTGGTGCTTGAACGTTCAATGTCGCTGATTCTGATCTCGCACGATCTGGGTGTCATCGCACAAAACGTCGAGCGCATGTTGGTGATGTATGGCGGCAGCGTGGTCGAAAGTGGCGCCACACGTCAGGTTTTCAGCAACATGGCCCATCCCTATACACGTGGGCTGTTTGGCGCACGGCCACGCCTGGGCGCAGCTGCCGGCACACGCCTGACCACGATCGACGGCACCGTGCCCGAGCTGGTAGACCTGCCCATCGGTTGTCCCTTTGCCGACCGTTGCACCTGGGCCGAACCGGCATGCTTCATCAACCGGCCACCCCCGGAGACGGTCGATCCCGGACATGTGGCCAGCTGCTGGCGGCTGGACGTCGTGATGGCCCAGGACAAGCGATGATGGCAACGACGACACAACCCGCCGCCGGCATGCCCACAGATGCGTTGCTGGTCGTTGACCAGGTCACCCGTACCTATTTGCTGCCGCGCGAGAAAGTCTGGCAAAGCCCGCCAATGGTGCATGCGGTGCAGGGCATGAGCTTCACGCTGCAAGCCGGCCGCAGCCTGGGCATCGTCGGCGAATCAGGCTCGGGCAAATCCACGCTGGCCCGGTTGGTGATGGCGCTGGAGCCGCCCACCAGCGGACGGGTCAGCATACTCGGACGCGATATGGCCACGCTGGATGCAGTCAGCCTGCGTCAGGCGCGGCGCGACTTCCAGATGGTTTTCCAGGATCCATACGGTTCGCTCGATCCACGCCAGACGGTGCTGCGCATCGTGACCGAACCGCTGCAGGCTCAGCACGACACCACACGCGACGAGCAGGCGCGTAAAGCGCGGGAGGTTCTGCTGTCGGTCGGTCTGCGTGTCACTGATCTGGACAAATACCCACACGAATTCTCCGGTGGGCAACGCCAGCGTATCGCCATCGCCCGTGCACTCATCACCCGGCCGCGCCTGATCGTGGCCGACGAACCCGTCAGCGCGCTCGACGTGTCCGTGCAGGCCCAGGTGCTCAATCTGATGCAGGATCTGCAGGCCGAATTCGACGTCACCTACCTGTTGATCAGCCATGACCTGGCCGTGGTCGACCATCTGTGCGCCGAAGTGGCCGTCGTGTTCCAGGGCCGCATCGTCGAGCAAGGCACACCACAAACCCTGTTCCACAATGCGGCGCATCCCTACACCCGGGCATTGCTCGATGCGGTTCCGCGCATGGAGCCACGCAGCCCCGGAGACGAGCGCAAACGTACCCCCGCAGTCGAACCCCGTGTGCAGCTTCCCGGGGCATGCCCATATGCCTATCGTTGCCCGTACGCGCAAGCACGCTGCGACGAGGTGCGACCGGAATTGGTCGCACTCGCGCCCGGGCATCTGGTGGCCTGCCATTTCCCACTGGGCGGCGATGCGGCGACGCAAACCTCGAATACACCCGGAACATGAGCCCGACGGACCGCCCCAGGACACGGACCTCCCGTGCGCCACACCGATGGCCAATCGGACGCTCGATTTTCAAGATTGCCAGCAAGGGATTTCCATGACGCTGCAGGTCATTTAAGCCGCTTGCGTCATGCTATCGTACAAATATGGACCGCGCCCCCGCGCGGGCGCTCCGACATTCACTAAAGGAAGTCAAATCATGCTCAAACGCCGTTCTGTACTCACCTCGTCCATCGCCACCGCGGCACTGGCGAGTATTCCATTCGCTACCCAGGCCCAATCGAAGAAGGACACCATCGTGATGGCGATGGCACTGGAGCCTTCGCCCGGCCTGGACCCGACCGGAGGCGCGGCGGCCGCGATCTCGGAAATCTCGCTGTACAACATCTTCGAGACCCTGGTCAAGATCAACAGTGATGGTTCGATCATCCCGTTGCTGGCTGAGAGTTGGGAGGTGTCTCCCGACCTGCGAACCTACACATTCAAATTGCGCAAGGACGCAAAATTCCAGAACGGCGTCCCCTTCAACGCCAACATCGTCAAGTATTCTTTCGAGCGCGCTGCTGCCGAAAAGAGCATCAACAAAGACAAGCGCCTGTTCCAGAAGTTCGAGCGGGTTGCGGTGATCGACGATTACACGGTCGTGATTCTGGACAAGGACATCAACCCGCAGTTGCTGTTCGAACTGGGCCAAGGAACCGCCGTGATGGTTGAGCCCAGCAGCGCCGAGACGAATGGCACCAAACCGGTGGGCACCGGCCCGTTCAAGCTCGATGTCTGGAACAAGGGCTCATCGATCGTATTGTCCAGATGGGATGATTACCGCAACGCAGCGGCAATCAAGATGAAAAAGGTCACATTCCGTTTCATCAGCGATCCGGCGGCCCAGATCGCCGCGATGCTGGCGGGCGACGTCGATGCCTTCCCGCGTTTCACGGGGCGTGGTGTGCCGCAATTCAAGTCCGACCCGCGGTTCCAGGTCCTCGTCGGCGGTTCGCGCGCCAAGACGATTCTTGCGCTCAACAACAAGAAAAAACCGCTCGATGATGTGCGGGTGCGCCGCGCGATCTCGATGGCCATCGATCGCAAGGCGGTGATCGAAGCAGCCGGCGACGGTTACGGCGTGCCGATCGGCAGCCACTATGTGCCCGGCGCGCTCGGTTATGTCGACACCACCGGCATCAACCCGTTCAACGTCGAAAAAGCGAAAGCCTTGCTGGCCGAAGCCGGCGTCAAGACGCCACTGGAGTTGTCGCTGAAGCTGCCGCCACCGTCGTATGCACGCCAAGGCGGTGAGTTGATTGCCGCGGAGCTGGCCAAGATCGGCATCGTCTGCAAGATCGAGAACATCGAATGGGCTCAATGGCTCAGCGGCGTCTATGGTACGAAAAACTACGACATGACGATCATTTCGCATGTCGAGCCATTCGATCTGGGCAACTACTCGCGCAAGAATTACTACTGGGGTTACGAGAACCCGAAGTTCGACGCCTTGTACGAACGCATCCAGAACTCGCCGAACATCGACGAACGGGCCAAACTGCTCGGAGAGGCACAACGCATGCTGGCCAACGATGCGGTCAATGTCTTCCTGTACCAGCCACAGTGGATCACGGTGGCCAACAAGCGGGTCAAGGGCCTGTGGAAGGATGTTCCGATCTTTGCCAACGACCTGTCCGCCTTGTCCTGGGGCGGATGAGCGCAGCGCCGGGCCGTTCCCAAGCAAGCTCGCACCGCAGCCCGCAGGGCGAAGGTACCCTCGTGACTACCGATAGCCTGGGCAACCCGGTCCAATTGCAGGACCGGGCCAGTCTGAGCGCGCTGAACGACTTCATCGAAGGTTTCATCACCTGCGAAGCGCGCGCGGTCAATGTCTTGTCGGTCGCCGAGCAGGATCGCAGCGCGATCGTGCAAGCCTGTTGTGCTGCCCTGCACATGTTCGCCGAGTCGCGGGACGGTCCGGTCAATGCCCGGCCGTTCATCGACGCTGCAAAGCAAGCAGCGCCCCGGGCCAGCGAACGCGAACAGCGTTTCGTTGCGGCCATTTCAGCCTGGATCGACGGCGACATGGCTCATGCCATGGCTTTGCACGATGAACAGGCGCGGCTGCATCCGCGCGACCTGGCCTCACTCAAACTGGGCCAGTACCACTGCTTCAACGTGGGAGATGCAGCAGGCATGCTGCGTCTGGCGCAAGCCGCGCTGCCGGCGGCAGCCGACGTACCCCAGATGCATGGCATGGCGGCATTTGCCTGGGAGCAATGCCACCTGCTGGCGCAGGCCGAGGCTGCCGCACGCACCGCGCTGGCCATGACCGAACGCGAACCGTGGGCACACCATGCCCTGGCGCATGTGATGCTGACCCAGGGACGCCTGCAGGAAGGTCTGCAGTTCATGCAGCACAGCAGCCGGACATGGACAGAATTGAACTCATTCATGGTGACCCACAACTGGTGGCACCTGGCCTTGTTCGCGATCGATCTGGATGACCCGGATCTCGCGTTGCAGACCTACGACCAACAGGTCTGGGGCGTTGTCAAATCCTATTCGCAGGATCAGGTCGGCGCAGTCTCGCTGCTCGCGCGACTCGAGCTGGCCGGCATCGATGTGGGCGACCGCTGGCAAGATGTTGCCGACCACATTGCGCTGCGCCTGGAGGACCAGGTACTACCCTTCCTCGACCTGCAATATCTGTATGGCCTGGCACGTGCGGGCCGCCTGCAGGCCGACACCTTGCTGCACAACATTTTGCAGCGTGGCGAACGGTCGGGTCCGACCACCCATGGCGATGCCGACACGATCTGGCAACAGGTCGCCGTGCCGGCCGCACAGGGCCTGATGGCCTACGCCCAGGGGCGGTATCAACAAGCGCTTGAAGGCCTGGGGCAGGCACAGCCGAAACTGGCGCAGATCGGTGGAAGCCACGCACAACGCGACCTGTTTGACCAGATCCATCTCGATGCGCTGATGCGCGCCGGGCACTGGGGCGCTGCGCAGCAACAGCTGCAACAACAGCTCAACCAGCAACCACAGTCCCGCCGGTTGCGGCGGCTGGCGCAACGCAGCTACGAGACGCTCGGGCTCGACGTCTCGGTCTGAGCCACCACTGGCGCCAGCTTGCTCTGGTCATAGACCGGCTGCGCCGGCATACCTTCCAGATGTGCAGTTTCTGCCCAGCTGATGATCTCCACCGTACGATCCTGCATCCGTACCCGGCTGATGCCGCCATTGGGAATCGCGCTCTGGCGCGGGCCTGACAACGGCAGGCCCATCGCGCTGCGGTACACCATGTCCAATACGCCGCCATGGGTCACGACCACGAGCCGCTGCCCGCCTCGGGCCCGGGTCAGGCGTTGCAACGCCGCGATGACTCTGGTATGAAAGGCCCGGGTGGTTTCGCCACCTGCAAACGCATAATCGGCGTCGAATCCCGCGAAGCGCGCCCACTCCTGCGGGAACTGTTTCTGGATGGCGTCGGCCCGCATGCCGTCGACGACGCCAAATGCCTGTTCGCGCAAACCTGCATCGTGCAACGGTTCAAGCCCCAGCTGCAAAGATGCGGGCTGGGCAGTTTGACGTGTGCGCAGCAAATCGCTGCTGACAAGCTGATCCACCGCTTCGCCGGCCAGATGTTCAGCCACCCTGCGCGCCTGTTCAAAGCCGGTGTCGTTCAGAGGCACATCGATATGACCTTGGAAGCGCAATTCACGGTTCCAGTCGGTCTCGCCGTGGCGGATAAGGATCAATTCTGTCATGCGTCAATTATCGGTGGGCAACGCAGCATCAAGGCCGTGCAGGGTCTTGCCGATGTCATGACGCATCGGCATCGTCATCTTCCGCCGAGTCGCCGTACCTCTCCTCGTCGGCCTTGACGATCATCACCGGCACCCGGGCCGAATGCAGCACTTCATTGGAAACCGATCCCAGCAAGGCACTGCGCAGCGCGCTGGTACCGCGCGCGCCCATGATGATCATGTCGCAACCGTAACGCTCGCTGATGTCGATGATGGTGTTTGCGGGGTCGCCACTGGCCACTTCAGCCTCGAAAGGGATATTGGCCGCGCTCAAAATGGCTTTGGCCGGTTCCAGGATATCGGCGCCTGCAGCCTGACTGACACGTTCGAGCACCAAGGGGTCGGGCGCCGTCATCATCTCGTACAGGTTGGCTGGCTCCTGCACATTGGCCAACACGATCTCGGCGGAAAGGCCCCGCTGCAACAACTGCAGCGCAACCCGTACCGCCTTGCGAGAAACTTCCGATCCATCGACTGGCAACAACAACTTCATGGTGATCCTCCGTTCAGGGAATGTCGTATACAGATCTCAGCATACCGTGTCGGCGTGTGGCGAATCGATAATCCGCGCATGAACCAACTGATTCTGCTTCCCGGCCTGGCCAGCAACCACGTGATGTGGCAGGCGCAACTCGCAGCGCTGCCTGATGCCTGGTCTGCCCATGTCACCGACGTGCATGCGCGCTGCGACTCGATCGAAGCCATGGCGCGTACCCTGTTGCAAGAGCACCCAGGCGAACTGGTCCTGTGCGGCGCCTCGATGGGCGGCATCGTGGCGATGGAGGTCGCGCACCAGGCGCCCCATCGCATCCGCGGCCTGGCCTTGCTCGGCAGTTCGGCGCGGCCGGAATCCGATGACACCCGTGCGCTGCGCGAAGCGGCCATTGTGTTGTTTGACCAGGGCCGCGCAGCCGAAGTCCTGCGCGCCAACGTGCCACTGGCATTCCATCCCAGCCGCAGCACCGACAAGCCCCTGGTGCAGCGTTATCTGGATTTTGTGCTGGAGGCCGGCGCAGAGCAGTTGATCCGCCAGAATCGCGCCATCATGGCCCGGCCCGACGCGCGGCGCCATTTGCCCGATCTGCGTTGCCCTGTTTTGATGGTGTGTGGTGATGCCGATCAGCTCACGCCGGTCGAGTGTGCACAGGAGATTGTTTCCCTGATACCTCAGGCGCGGCTGGAAATACTCGCGCAATGTGGCCACATGTTGACCATGGAACAACCCGAACAGGTGAACGTCTTGTTGCGCGACTGGCTCGCCACACTGCCGCCTCTGGCGCAAGAGGCAGCGTGATGGCGTCCGGCATCACGCCTGCTGAGCCTTGAGTTCCTTCACCTTGTCGTTCAAACGGCGCAGCACCGACGGTTCGACGAAGTTGTCGACCTCACCACCGAGCATCGCAATCTCGCGCACGAAGGAACTGGAGATGAACTGGTATCTGTCGCTGGGTGTGAGAAACACGGTCTCCACGTCCGGCATCAACGAGCGGTTCATGCCGGCAAGCTGAAATTCGTAATCAAAGTCGGTGACTGCACGCAGGCCGCGCACCATGGCCTTGGCGCCAGTTTCGACAACAAAGTCACGCATCAGGCCGCTGAAGCCGGCGACGGTAACATGGGGATAGGGCCTCACCACTTCGCGCGCCATCTCCACCCGTTCTTCCAGCGAAAACAGGGCCTGCTTGTGATACCCAGACGCCACCGCAACTATCACACGACTGAACAACTGCGCGGCCCTGCGCACGACATCTTCATGGCCCAGGGTCATCGGGTCGAATGTCCCCGGATAAACAGCAATGATATTGTTGGGCATGAATTGCTCCTGGGAACCGTCGTCCACACGACTCATGCGGTGCATTATGCATGGCGGGTATCACCCGACCGCTGCAAAAGGTGCGCGTGCACCAGACCGGCCTTGAGATGACGCGACACGACGAGGCCACTCGATGCGACCATCGCGTCCGTCCATAGCACCGGCGCCTCCAGGTACACCCAGCCCCCGGGGCGCACGGCCGCAGCAGCAGCCTGCAAGGCAGCATCGAACCGGTCATAGTCGAAGGGCGGATCCAGAAACACCACGTCCACGCTGGCGGCATCCAGGCCCTGCAAAGTCGCCACTCCATCGCCGCGCTGGATACGCACCATGTCGGCCTGCAGCCGTTGTTGGACCTGGGCCAGTTGCAGCACCAGGCTCCTGTCCTGCTCGACCAGCAATACGTCGCTGGCGCCACGCGAGGCGGCTTCGAAACCCAGCGCACCGGTGCCGGCAAAACCATCGACGCAGCGCCAGCCGCTCAGGTCCTGACCCAGCCAGTTGAAGACCGTCTCGCGGACGCGGTCTGGCGTCGGGCGCAAGCCCGGTCGATTGGCCACCGGCAGTCGGCTGCGTTTCCAGCGCCCGCCAACGATACGGACCGTATGAACGCCATGAACGGCGGGTGGGTTTTTTTTCAAGCTCACGGCGTCTTGTCGTGCGCCCCGACCACCACCGTCACCATGGTCTCGGGGTGCAACACCCGGGCGAAAGCCGATCGGATGTCCTTCACCGTCAGCCGCTCGACCGCAGAAGTCCAGGTGTCGAGATAGTCCAGCGGCAGATCGTTCCATGCGATGTTGGCTACATTGCCGAGCAGCTTGCGGTTGCTGTCCAAGAGCAGCGCAAATCCGCCGATGAGATTGGACTTGGCCGCCTGCAATTCCTGTTCGGTCGGCCCCTCCTGAACAAACTGCGCCACCACGTCGCGCGACACGGCAATCGCCTGTGCCGCCTGGTCGGGCCGGGTCTGCAAACCCACACTGAACGCGCCGGCATTCAGGCCAGGCGCGAAATAGCTGGACACGCTGTAGCTCAATCCGCGCTTTTCGCGCACCTGCGTATACAGGCGCGACACGAATCCACCGCCGCCGAGTACATAGTTGCCGACGGTCAATGCCAGGAAGTCCGGGTCGTTGCGCCGGATGCCGGGTTGTCCGATCAGTACATGGGCTTGCGCCGAGTCGAACGGAATCGACAACGTGTGTGCGGGCGCCGTCAACGGCGCCACCTCGGGGACAGGGGGTAACGCATCGCACGAGGGGCTGTTGGCATCGTCGGCCAGCCGCGCAAACAAGGCGCTCACGAGTGCATCGGCCTGCGCGCGTGACACATCACCCACAACCGAGACCTTGGCCCGGCAGGGCCGGATCGCCCGCTGGTACACCGCGCGCATATCCTGCACCGTGATGCGGCCCAGGCTGGCCTCGCTCGTCTGATAGCCGTAGGGGTGTGTTCCATACACAGCGGCCTCGAACGCCTTGCCGGCCACCGTGCCAGGCCGGGTATCGGCCTCGCGGATGGACGCCGACCACTGCTCGCGTTCACGTTGCCAGATCTCGGGCGGAAACGATGGTTCACCCAATTGGCGCGCCGCCAGCGCCAGCACGCGGGGCAGCAACTGCGGATCAGTCAGACTGCGCAAGGTAAAGACCATCCGGTCGCTGGTGGCGCCCGAGCCGAACGCGGCGCCCAGATCGGCCCAGGCTTCGCCCAGTCGAAATCGATCTGCACATCGACCATCGGCAAGGACCTGCTCTGGACCAGGTAGACCTGGGCACCTCCAGTCTGTGTCCAATGTTCGATCGGAATCACCGCCCAGGCGGCGGGCATCGCCAACAGGACGGCCAGGGTGACCATCACGAGTCGCGCTAGCGTATTGCGCATCATCATTGGATGTCCTCGGGGCCTTGGGCGCCGGCCGGCCGCTTGCGGCGGGCGTCGACGGGTTGCGGCCGCAGCAGGCCCACGCTCAGCTGGTCGTCACCGAAATAACGGCCCGCCACCGCCTGTACCTGTTGCGCCGTGACCTGGCGCAACAGGGCGACCAGCCTGTCACCGGCGTCCAGCGGCAGGCCCAGCACCCAGTTGCTGCCCAGTGCCCGCGCCTGGCTGAACAACGAGTCCAGCTTGTACACCTGGGAGGCCACCCACTGCGTCTTGACGCGCGCCAGCTCCTGCTCCGAGACACCTTCGCGGGCGATACGCGCCACCTGCGCACGCAAGGCAGTCTCTACCTGTTCGGCGGTCTTGCCTTTGGCGGGCACACCATCGAGCACGAACATCTGCGGCCCGCGACCCCACAGGCCGTTGCTCGCGCCAGCACTGTCGGCAACACGATCAGGACCCTGGGTCAAGGCACGCTCCAGGCGCGCACCCTGATACCCATCAAGCACCGCCGCCAGCATGGTCAGCGCCAGCACATCGCGTCCCCGGTCGGTCAGCGTGCCACGCAAATCGGCGCCATCAAGCTGCGGCACCTTGAATGCCAGTGCCAGGTAGGCCTGATCCGCCGGCGCCTTGACGTCGATCCTTCGCACACCGACCTGCGGCGGTTCCAGCCGCGGCTTGCGCACCGGCACTGCGGCAGACGGTATCGCGCCGTAGATCTCCTGCGCCCAGGCGCGCACCTGCACCGGATCGACATCTCCGGCAATCACAACAGCTGCGTTGGCTGGCACATACCAGCGCCGATGGAAGGCGCGTACGTCGTCCGGCGTCAACGCGTCGAGGTCGCTCATCCAGCCGACGATGGGCCGGTGGTAGGGCGATGCCACATAGGCGGTGGCGTTGAGCGTCTCGTACAGCTGGGCCCGCGGGTTGTCGTCGGTGCGCATGCGGCGCTCTTCCTTGACTACCTCGATCTCGCGCGCGAATTCGGCGTCCGCCCACTGGTTGTTGGCGAACCGGTCTGCCTCCAGTTGCATCACCTCGCGCAAGCGATCGGCCGGTATCTGCTGGTAGTAACCGGTGGTGTCGCGTGTGGTGAAAGCGTTCTCGCGCCCACCGAGCGCCGCGACCCGGCGCGAGAACTCGCCTGGCGCCAACGAAGGCGTACCCTTGAACATCATGTGTTCCAGCGCATGGGCGACGCCGGAAGTGCCATCGACTTCATCCATCGATCCGACTCGCACCCACAGCATGTGCACCGCGGTGGGCGATCTTCGCTCGGGTTTGATGATCACCTCCATGCCGTTGTCCAGCGTGAAGCGGGTGATCGGATCGGGGCTCTGTGCGTATGCAGCCACACACACCACCAACAACAGGCAGGTCCAAAAACGTTTCATAGAATGCTCGGAGTCAACTTCTGCTCCACATGTTCAGTTTTTTCCGGAAAAAATCTCCCCCACCAGCCGTGCCCGACTCGGACAAGACTGTGGTGCCGGACGCTACCACGCTGGCGCCGGAGACGCTGCCACCCTCAGTAGTACGCGCAGGCACAGTGCGATTCTCATTGCCGGGTCAGTCCGAGGACGACTCGCCGGTGGCAGTTTCGGCCCGTGCCACCTGGACGCAGCGTCTGCGCGACGGCCTGCGCCGCACCGGCTCGAATATCACCACCGTCTTCACCGGTACAAAAATCGACGAGGCGCTGTACGAAGAACTGGAGTCGGCCCTGGTGCTGGCCGATGCCGGCGTCAAGGCCACGGCGCATCTGCTCGAGGACCTGCGCCGCCGTGTGAAGGATACCAAGGCCACGAACCCGTTGGCGGTCAAGGGCTTGTTGACCGATAGCCTGACTGAACTGCTGCAACCGCTGGAGAAGGCGCTGGTCATCGGAGAAACCAAGCCCACTGTGATGATGGTCGTCGGTGTCAATGGTGCGGGCAAGACCACGTCGATCGGCAAACTCACGCGCCACCTCAGCTATCGCGGCGCGTCGGTGCTGCTGGCCGCGGCGGACACGTTCCGGGCCGCAGCCAAGGAGCAACTCGGGGTCTGGGCCGATCGCAACACCGTGGAAATCATCAGCCAGCAGGGCGGCGACCCGGCCGCAGTCAGTTACGACGCCGTGTTGGCCGGTCGCGCACGCGGCAAGGATGTGGTGCTGGTGGACACGGCCGGCCGCCTGCCGACCCAGTTGCACCTGATGGAGGAGTTGCGCAAGATCCGGCGCGTGATCTCGAAGGCCGATGCCACGGCGCCACACGAGGTGCTGCTGGTGATTGATGGCAATACCGGGCAAAACGCTTTGAACCAGGTGAAAGCATTCGACGAGGCGCTGCAACTGACCGGTCTGATCATCACCAAACTCGACGGCACCGCCAAGGGTGGCGTGTTGGCAGCGATCGCGCGCGAGCGGCCGGTGCCCGTCTATTTCATCGGTGTGGGCGAAAAACTCGAAGAACTCGAAACCTTCAATGCCCGCGAATTCGCACAGGCTTTGCTGGGCTGACATCATTCAATTCCGGTTACCCGGGTAAGAATCCGGCGGTACCAGCGACCGAGCTGCATCGCAGGCCTGCACGCCGCTATGTTCACGCGCGCGTATCGCCTCACCAAATCTCTTGACCATGACAAGCTCCCCCCAACCGCTGCCACTGTCCCGACGCCAACTGATCGCGGCTATGGCAGGTTGCGCGATTTTGCCCGCGCTCGCCCAATCCGCGGGTGACTGGGCGGCAATGACAGCGCGCGCCCGCGGCCAGACCGTGTATTTCAACGCCTGGGCTGGCAGCGAGCGTACCAATACCTACCTGCAGTGGGCCGCCGAACAGGTGCAGCGCCAGTTCGGCGTCACGCTCAAGCACGTCAAGATCACCGAAATCGCCGAGGTGGTCAAGCGGGTCCGCTCGGAAAAGGCGGCAGGCAAGCTGGACGGCACGGTGGACCTGGTCTGGATCAACGGCGAAAACTTCCTGACCATGAAACGCGAAGCCCTGCTATTCGGCCCTTTCGCCGAAAAGCTGCCGAATTTCCAGTATGTCGACCTGGTCGGGAAACCGACAACCCAGATCGATTTTTCGGAACCAGTCGAGGGAATGGAATCCCCCTGGGGCATGGCCCAGCTGACCTTTTTTGCCGATCGCAGGCGGGTTCCGACACCGCCGCGCAGCATGGCGGACCTGCTCGGTTTCGCCAAGGCCAATCCGGGTCGCGTCAGCTACCCGCGGCCACCCGACTTCCATGGCAGCACCTTCGTCAAACAGGCGCTGATCGAGGCGCTGGGCGACCGCAGCGCCTTGTACAAGCCGGTCACACCC
>CAJDVP010000006.1_pt1 | contig 31820 bp, 24 predicted proteins | sample 7391311 | NCBI WGS metagenome assembly CAJDVP01 (sample SAMEA7055711, study PRJEB34461) | soil metagenome | biome: terrestrial ecosystem; feature: Peninsula; material: soil | place: Antarctica | collected 2016
CCGCAGATACCACTCACACAACAACCGCACCTGCTTTTCCGTATAGCCCTTGCTGATCATGCGATCGACGAAGTCCTGGTGCTTCTTCTGGTCGTCGGCACTGGCCTTGGCATTGAACGAGATCACCGGCAGAAGATCTTCGGTGTTGGAGAACATCTTCTTCTCGATCACCGCCCGCAACTTTTCGTACGACGTCCAGCTCGGATTGTGGCCTTCGTTCTTGGCTCTCGCACGCAGCACGAAATTGACCACCTCGTTACGGAAATCCTTCGGGTTCGAGATGCCCGCGGGCTTTTCCATTTTTTCGAGTTCGTCGTTCAGTGCGGCGCGGTCGAGCATCTCACCGGTGTTGACGTCGCGGTATTCCTGGTCCTGGATCCAGAAGTCGGCGTAGGTGACGTAACGGTCGAAGATGTTCTGCCCGTATTCGGAATAACTCTCCAGGTAGGCGGTCTGTATTTCCTTGCCGATGAACTCGGCATACCGCGGCGAGAGGAACTCCTTGATCGTGCGCAGGTATTTTTCCTCGACTTCCGGCGCAAACTGCTCCTGCTCTATCTGCTGTTCGAGCACGTACATCAGGTGCACCGGGTTGGCGGCGACTTCGCGGTGGTCGAAGTTGAACACTCTCGAGAGGATCTTGAATGCGAAACGGGTCGACAGCCCGGTCATGCCTTCGTCGACTCCGGCGAAATCACGATACTCCTGGTAACTCTTGGCCTTCGGGTCGGTGTCCTTGAGGTTCTCGCCGTCGTAGACACGCATCTTCGAGAAGATGCTGGAGTTCTCAGGATCCTTGAGGCGCGATAACACCGAGAACTGCGCCAGCATGCGCAAGGTGTCCGGCGCACAGGGCGCCTCGGACAAAGACGAATTGGTGAGCAGCTTCTCGTAGATGTGAATTTCATCGGATACGCGCAAGGTGTAGGGCACCTTGACGATGTAGATCCGATCCAGGAACGCCTCGTTGTTGCGGTTGTTCTTGAAGGTCACCCATTCGGCTTCGTTGGAGTGGGCCAGCACCAGGCCGTCAAATGGGATGGCGCCGAATCCTTCCGTACCCTTGTAGTTGCCTTCCTGCGTTGCGGTGAGCAAGGGGTGCAGCACCTTGATCGGGGCCTTGAACATCTCGACGAACTCCAGCACGCCGCGGTTGGCCAGGCACAGACCACCGGAGTAGGAATAGGCGTCCGGGTCGTCCTGCGAGAAGGACTCCAGTTTGCGAATGTCGATCTTGCCCACCAGAGACGAGATGTCCTGGTTGTTCTCGTCACCCGGCTCGGTCTTGGCGACCGCGATCTGGGACAACACGGACGGATTGAGCCGCACGACCCGGAACCGGGTGATGTCGCCACCATATTCGCGCAAGCGCTTGACTGCCCATGGGCTCATGATGGTGTTGAGATAACGAGGCGCAATGCCGTAGTCGTCCTGCAACAAAGGTGCGTCTTCGACCGGATTGAACAGCCCCAGCGGAGACTCGTGAACCGGCGAGCCCTTGATGGCGTAGATCGGGATCTTTTCGATCAGGTACTTGAGCTTTTCAGCCAGCGTGGACTTGCCCCCGCCCACCGGTCCGAGCAGGTAGAGGATCTGCTTCTTCTCCTCCAGACCTTGCGCCGCATGGCGGAAATAGGACACGATGTGTTCGATCGCATCCTCCATGCCGTACAGGTCACCAAAGCTGGGATAACGGCGCAGCATCTTGTTGGCGAAGATGCGTGACAAGCGCTGATCGGTCCGGGTATCGACCAACTCTGGCTCTCCGATGGCCGCAAGCATGCGTTCGGCCACACTGGCGTAGACACCCGGGTCCTTCTTGCACAGTTCCAGATAGCCCTGTAAGGACATTTCTTCTTCCTGTGCTGCCGCGAATCGACCCTGGTAACGCGTGAAAATCGTCATCGACTTCCTCCTTGGTACCGGAGCGGGTCACATTGGCAATGAAGCGCTCCGTGGCAATGTGCAAATCATGATAACCATTCCCCTTCGGTACTGCTACCGGGAGGGATAAGTGTTCAACGCGGGTATGGATTGCGTTGACTTAGGGTTCATCGTGTTGCAAATCGCGTCGCGCAGCATCGACGCAGTGATCGACGCAATTGCGGTGCCAACGCGCGCAGCGTCGCGTGTGCCAAAAGGCGCCGCGCCTGATCAGCGGATCAGGATGTCGTTCTTCACTTTTTTGACGCCGTTGACGTCGCGTGCAAGCTGCACCGCACGATTGCGTTCTGCCACCGTCTTGACGAATCCGGACAACTGCACCGTACCCTTGAATGTCTCGACGTTGACCGACAGGCCACTGACGGCCGGATCGTTGAGCAGCACTGACTTTACGCGCGAGGTGAGCACCGTGTCGTTGATGTATTCGCCAGTGCTTTCCTGCGTAACGCTGCCGGCGCAGGCAACCAGCATCGCACTGAGCATGCAAGCCAGCACAAGTTGGGCAAATCGCTGCACTTTCATTTCGTCTCCTTCGCGGTTTTTGCGGGTAACGACGTGTGCTCGACAGCGGCGTCAGCGTCGTGCGACGAGTTCAGTCAGCGACAAGGGCTGCTGTGATTCCTGCCGTGACTCCGATGGCATCGTCTCCACCATGCTGGCACCTATGCGCTCGTGCAGCAATCTGAATTCGGTGGATATGAGCTGGTGCAGGTTCTCGATGCGTGAGGCTTCCGCGGTGTCCGCCAGCGCTTGCACGCGCTGGATCTCCTTGAGCAACTTGCGGCTTTCCATCAAGGAACTGATCTGGTTGTTCAGGTAGGCCACCAGGAAAAAAGCCAGCAACACCCCGGCCACGGCCAGCAGCACGGCACCCAGCGGTGCCTGCACCTGCAACACGACCAGGTCCAGTGGAGCCGGGAGCATCAGGGTGTGCCAGTTCAGCACGCACAATGCGATGACGATGGCCAATGCGCCCCAGGCCAATAAGTTGCTAACCCGTTTCATGGTGGTCCTCCTCGTAGGGGTGATGCGGTCCCAAACGCTGTTGTGTCACGCAACCGCCTGATGGCCAAGTGTATATGGGGACAGCCGTATGGCAATGACCGTGGCAATGTCGCGACATTGGCAATGCGTCGGGGGCGGGGCCTTGTGCGCCGGCCGTGGGGTGGGTAGGTTGCGGCCGTGGTACCGGCGCGCGCTGCTGGTCGATCAATCATGCAGTACCTCGAGCAATCGGTCCAGACCACCGGATGTGATCGCCACCATGGCCTGTTCCTGCACCCGTGGTTTGGCGTGGTAGGCCACCGAGAGTCCCGCTACCGACATCATGGGCAGGTCATTGGCACCATCACCGACCGCGATCGCTTGCGCCGGAGTCAGTCCCAGCTGTGCACAGGTCTGCAGCAGCATGCGCTTCTTTTCCTCACCGTCGCAGATGTCACCCCAGTCCTGGTCGAGCATCCGTCCGGTCAATTTGCCATCCACGATTTCCAGCTGGTTGGCGCGCGTGTAGTCCAGGCCCAGGCGATCGCGGATACGGTCCGAGAACCAGGTAAACCCCCCGCTGACCAGCAGCGTCTTGAGCCCGGCCGCCTTGCAGCGAGCGACCAGCCTGCGCACGCCCGGATTCAGGCGCAAGGTGTCTTTATAGACCGATTCGAGGTGGGTCGTCGGCACGCCGGCCAGCAAGGCCACGCGTTGGCGCAGGCTCTGCTTGTAATCCGCAATCTCGCCGCGCATGGCAGCCTCGGTGATGGCGGCCACCTCGGCCTTGCGGCCCGCCGCCGCGGCGATCTCGTCGACGCATTCGATATTGATCAACGTCGAGTCCATGTCGAAGGCAATCAGCCCGTAGTCGCGCAGGTGCAGCGGCGTAATGATTCCACGGGTGTGTAGCCCGGGGGCCACTTCGATACGCTCGGATGTGAGTGGATTCATGGTCACGCAGTGGTAATTCATGCATGCGCCGGAGCCGGTTGGCGACTCGGTTGGCCCAGGCTGCGAAGCAGGTCGCGCACCATCTGTGACCGTTCATGGGGTTGCTCGAGTTCACGCTCGATGCGCAGTTTCTCGTTGCCCACCAGCTTGATGTGCCGATGCTTGCGGATCAGCTCGATGATGCGCATCGGATCGATGGGTGGTTCCTTGCAGAACGTGATGGTGGTTATCGCAGCAGTCGCGTCCACCTTGATGACACCGTAGGCCTGGGCAATCACCCGCAGCCGATGCACGTCGATGAGCGTCTGCGCCTGGGGTGGCAACTTCCCGAAGCGATCGACCAGTTCTTCGAGCAGCGTGTCGATCTGCTCGCTCGTACGGGCGCTGGCCAGTTTCTTGTAGAAGCTCAGGCGCAGATGCACGTCGCCGCAGTAGTCGCTCGGCAGCAGGGCTGGCGCATGCAGGTTGATGTCGGTGGTCACCGCCAGCGGCGACAACAGATCGGGTTCGATTCCCTGCTTGAGTGACCGCACCGCCTCGGCGAGCATTTCGTTGTAGAGCTGGAAGCCGATCTCCAGAATGTTGCCGCTCTGGTTTTCGCCCAGTACTTCGCCGGCGCCGCGGATCTCCAGATCGTGCATGGCGAGATAGAAACCCGAACCGAGCTCTTCCATCTGCTGGATCGCTTCCAGACGCTGGCTGGCCTGCTTCGTCAGTCCCTGCACGTCGGGCACCATCAGGTAAGCGTAGGCCTGGTGATGGCTGCGTCCCACCCGTCCGCGCAGCTGGTGCAGTTGCGCCAGGCCGAACTTGTCGGCACGGCTCATGACGATGGTGTTGGCGGTGGGCACATCGATGCCGGTCTCGATGATGGTCGAACACAGCAGCAGGTTGCTGCGTTGCGCGATGAAGTCCCGCATCACCGCTTCGAGCTGACGCTCAGGCATCTGGCCATGCGCCACCGCGATGCGTGCCTCGGGCAACAGCTCCTCGAGCCTGGCACGCCGGTTCTCGATTGTCTCAACCTCGTTGTGCAGAAAATACACCTGCCCGCCCCGCTTGAGTTCGCGCAACACGGCTTCGCGGATCACGCCGTTGCCTTCGGTCCGAACGAAGGTCTTGATCGCCAGGCGGCGCTGCGGCGCGGTGGCGATGACGCTGAGATCACGCAGGCCCTCCAGCGCCATGCCCAGCGTGCGGGGAATCGGCGTGGCCGTGAGCGTCAAAACGTCGACCTCGGCACGCAAGGCCTTCATCGCCTCCTTGTGGCGCACGCCGAAGCGGTGTTCCTCGTCGATGATCAGCAGGCCCAGGTTGGCGAAGCGGGTGTCCTGGCTGAGCAGCTTGTGTGTGCCCACGACGATGTCGATGGTTCCGTCGGCCAGACCCTTGAGGCTCGCAGTGTTTTCCTTGCCCGATCGGAAACGGCTCATCTGGGTCACCTTGACGGGCCATTTGCCAAACCGGTCGATCAGCGTCTGATAATGTTGTTCGGCCAGCAGTGTCGTGGGCGCCAGGAATGCAACCTGCTTGCCGCCGGTGACGGCGACAAAGGCCGCGCGCAGGGCCACCTCGGTCTTGCCGAAACCGACATCGCCGCAAACCAGCCGATCCATCGGACGCGGGCTGACCATGTCCTGGATCACCGCATGGATCGCTGCCTGCTGGTCAGCGGTTTCTTCGAAACCGAAATCATTGGCAAATGCTTCGTAGTCGTCGGGCGAATAGCGGAATGCATGGCCCTCGCGCAGCGCACGCCGGGCATAGATGTTGAGCAGTTCCGCGGCCGAGTCGCGCACCTGCTGCGCCGCCTTGCGTTTGGCCTTGTCCCATTGTCCTGAGCCGAGCTTGTGCAGCGGCGCTTCATCTGCGCTCAGGCCGGTGTAGCGGCTGATCAATTGCAGCTGGCTGACCGGCACATACAGCACCGCCTCGCCTGCGTATTCCAGTTGCAGGAACTCCTGCGTTGCGTTCTCACCGTTGGCATCCTGCGACCCGAGCGCCAGGTTCACAAGACCACGGTACCGGCCGACACCGTGCGCGCTGTGCACCACCGGGTCGCCGACGTTGAGTTCACTCAGATCCTTGATCAGAGCCTCGACATCGCTGACCTGCTCCTGCTTCTTGCGCCGGCGGACCATCGGGCCAGCGGCAAACAGCTCGGTCTCGGTGACGAAGTCGATGCCTGCATCGAGCCACGCAAAGCCGTTCATCAGGCGCGACGTCGCCAGGCCCAGTTTCTCCCCGTTGTCCTGAAACTCCTGCAGCGAATCCACACGAACCGGTTCGACCCCGCTGGCCCGCAGGAAGTCGATCAGGCTCTCGCGTCGGCCCGCGCTCTCTGCCAGCAGCAATACCCGGTTGGGGCTGCGTGCAATATGGTCCTTGAGCCGCACCAGCGGATCTTCGGCGCCCCGCACCACCGTCAAGGGAGGCAGGCTGCGCCAGCTGTTTTGTGCGTCCTCGCTGGCGTCATCGGGTCTTTCGGTGGCGCGCAGCGACAGCTGGGCATACGGCTTGGCCCGTGCATAGAACTGTTCGGCATCCAGGAACAAGGCCTGGGGGGGCAGTACCGGGCGTTCAGGGTCACCCTGCACCAGTCGGTAGCGGTCGCGCGTGTCTTGCCAGAAACCAGCGAAGGCCGACTCCATGTCGCCGTGCAGGACCAGGGTCGCGTCCGGACCCAGGTAGTCGAAGACCGTCGCAGTGTCATCGAAAAACAGTGGCAGGTAGTACTCGATGCCGGCGGTCGCCACACCCACGCCCATGTCCTTGTAGATGCGGCTCTTGGTCGGATCGCCTTCGAGCAGTTCACGCCAGTGGCTGCGAAAACGTGCCCGGGCCTGGTCGTCCATCGGGAACTCACGTCCGGGCAACAAGCGTACCTCGGGCACCGGATACAGGCTGCGCTGGGTATCCGGGTCGAAGCTGCGGATGCTGTCGATTTCGTCGTCGAACAGGTCGACCCGGTACGGCATCGGGGAGCCCATCGGATACAGGTCGATCAGACTGCCACGCACCGCATATTCACCCGGACTGACCACCTGGCTCACATGGCTGTAGCCAGCCAGCGTGAGTTGCGCCTTGAGCCGGGCTTCGTCGAGTTTTTGCCCGGTCTTGAAATGGAAGGTGTAGGCGGCCAGGAAGGACGGAGGTGCGAGTCGGTACAGCGCCGTGGTGGCCGGGACCAGCACCAGATCGATACCATGCTCCTGCCCGCGCCGGGAAATCTGCCACAAGGTAGCCAGGCGTTCGCTGATCAGGTCCTGGTGGGGCGAAAATGTGTCGTAAGGCAGGGTTTCCCAGTCCGGGAACACCGCGGCGCGTACCGTGGGGGCGAAAAACGCGACTTCCTCGATCAGGCGCTGTGTATCGGCGGCCTGGGCGGTGACGATCACCGTCAGACGACCCAGCGCCTTGTCCGCTTGCGCCTGGCGGGCAAGCAGCAATGCGTCGGCGGAACCGGGGGGGCGCGGCAGGGTGAACCGGTGGCCGGGTTTGAGTTTGGGCAGATCCATGCAGTGCAGTGGCAAGAGTGGGGAGGGGGTCAGACTGGCAAAAACGCCAAAACCCCTCATCCAGGGTTCGGGAGGGGCTGGCGCGATTTTAGAATGCATGTTCCCGCATGGCTGAAGCTCACACCAATACCCCATCGAAAAATGCTGTGCAGCCAGTCCTGCCACCATCGGCGCCAGCGCTGATATGGGCGTTGCTGCCCTGCGCCGGTGTCGGAGCACGCGCCGGGCTGGCAACGCCCAAGCAATACCAGCCACTGGCCGGTCAGGCGCTGGTGCTGCACACGCTGGCTGCTTTTGCCGCGGTGCCACGTATTGCACAAACGCTGGTGCTGCTGGCGCAGGACGACCAGTACTTTGCCGCTTTGCAGCGCAGCACGACGGACCGCTGTGCCAGTGCACCGTGTGGCGCTGCAACCCGCGCGGGCACGGTGGCCAACGGTCTGGCCGAGTTGCGGGAACGCGGCGCACGGGAGCTCGACTGGGTGCTGGTCCACGATGCGGCGCGTTGCCTGATCACGCCGGAGTTGGTGAACCGCCTGATCGATGCCTGCCAGGATGATGCGATTGGTGGTCTGTTGGCGATACCGGTCGGCGACACGATCAAGATGGCGCAGGGTGAGCGGGTGGCGACGACACTCGATCGCAGTCAGGTCTGGCTGGCCCAGACGCCACAGATGTTTCGCATCGGCGGTTTGCAGCGGGCGCTGGCGCATGCGGGTGCCACGGTTACCGACGAGGCCTCGGCGATCGAGTCATTGGGCCTGGCGCCACGGCTTGTCGCAGGCGATCCGACCAACATCAAGGTGACCGTGGCACAGGATTTCATGCTGGCCCACGCCATCTTGCTGGCGCGCGCTGCGCAACAACGCGGAGATGATCGATGACGGAACCGGAAGCACCACGAGCCGGCCTGGACCTTGTGCCTGAATGGCGTATCGGCGAGGGCTGGGACGTGCATCGCCTGGTCAGCGGGCGACGCCTGGTGATCGGTGGTGTGTGTATTCCTTTCGAGCGCGGGTTGCTCGGTCACTCTGACGCCGACGTGTTGCTGCATGCCATCACCGACGCGCTCCTGGGCGCTGCCGCGCTGGGCGACATCGGCCAGCATTTTCCCGATACCGATGCACGTTTTCGGGGGGCGGACTCGGCCGTCCTCCTGGCTGAAGCCACATCACGTGTCCGCGCGGCCGGCTGGCGCGTCGGAAATGTCGACAGCACCGTCGTTGCCCAGGCGCCGAAGTTGATGCCGTGGATTCCGGCCATGCGCGCTGCGATCGCGGCGGCGATGGGTATTGCGCCAGAGCAGGTCAATGTCAAGGCCAAGACCGCAGAGCAGCTGGGACCGGTCGGGCAGGGTGAAGCGATGGAGGCACGCGCCATCGTGCTGGTGTTGCGTAGGTAATCCTTCAGGCGGTATGTCGCCTGAAGGTTCAAGGCGCCCGGTTGAGCGTGATGCGCGCTGACAATCCACCCGAGGCGCGGTTGCTCAAGACCAGGCTGCCGCCCATGCGCTGAATGTTTTTTTCGACAATCGCCAGTCCCAGACCGGCGCCGGTCGCCGCGGTGCGTGCGGTGTCACCGCGGAAAAAGGCCTTTGTCAATCGGGCCAGGTGGGCCTGCATCACTCCGGCCCCACGGTCGCGTACCTCGATCACGACCCGTGATCCGTTTCCCACGGCAATGATGTCGACCTCGGCCACATCGCCCACTGGCGACTTGCCATATCGCATGGCGTTCTCCAGCAGGTTGGAGAGGGCGCGAATCAGGTCGACCTCGTCTGCCAGCACCTTGAGCTCCGCGGGTACCTCGATCGTCAGCCGGATGTCGCTGGTATCCTTGAGTGCATACACACAACGGTTGACGACATCGGCCAGCATGACCGGCGTCAGGGTGTCCTGGTCCGGCCTTGCATAGTCAAGAAACTTGTTGATGATGGCGTTGGCCTGGTCGATGTCGGCCGCCATCTGTTCGCGGGTGCCGTCGTCGGCCACGCTGAGTTCGGTTTCCAGGCGCAGCCGCGACAACGGAGTGCGCAGGTCGTGCGAAATGCCAGCCAGCATGATGACCCTGTCCTGCTCGATCTGCGCGAGTTTGCGCGCCATCCGGTTGAACTCGATATTGACCTCCCGGATCTCCTTGGTGGCAATCGATTCATCGAGAAATCCGGTGCTGAACTCGCCTTCGCGCACCCGGCTGGCGGCAACCGACAGATCACGCAAGGGACGGTTGATCAGGCCGGCAATCAAGGCCGCGCCAGCCAGTGACAAGGCGGCTGCGATGACCAGCCAGATGATCCAGGTCTGCCCCACCGGCGGGTTGAGCCGGGTAGGGTCGGTCAACATCCAGTACCGGTCTTCGTCAATCGTGAAGCCGACCCACAGCCCCGGCTCGTCGTTGACGCTGGTGGCCACAACGGTATCGGGGCCCAGCCGTGACGCCAGTTCCTGTGTCATGCGTTGGCCCAATCCATCATCCGGGAACGGCTCGAAGTGGTCATCGGGCTCGCGCGGCAGGATACGCACCGCCTCCTGCTCGGTCATGGTCTTGATCAGGGAGACACGTGCGATCGAGTCCGAATGGATCAGCGCAGCGCGGCTGAGGTTGACGATGGAGGCAATCTGCTGCGCGGTCTGCACTGCTCGGGGTTCGAGCTCGAACACCCGCAAGGTCTGCAACCATGCGAGGATGCTCACCAGCAACAAGGCGGCCAGCAGAAAGAAGGTTCGGCCGAACAGTCCGAAGCCGCGCCGGTGCGCCAATGACGGCATTGCAGACGCCTCGGTCGGTACGGCCAGTTCAGCGGGGATGTCGGTGCCGTGCACTCAGAGAGTGTGAGGGTCAGGCGGCGCCGTCGGGCACGAACACATAACCGACCCCCCAGACCGTCTGGATGAACCGCGGACTGGCCGGATCGGCCTCGATCATCTTGCGCAGGCGCGAGATCTGCACGTCCAGGCTGCGGTCGAAGGGTTCGAACTCACGGCCGCGCGCCAGTTGCGCCAGCTTTTCGCGTGACATCGGCTGACGTGGATGGCGCACCAGGGCTTTGAGCATCGCGAACTCACCGGTCGTCAGCGGCTGCTCCTGACCGGACTTGAGCAGGCTGCGTGCCCCCAGGTCGAAATGGAATGGCCCGAACTGCACCACCTCGTTTTCGCTCGATGGCGCGCCGGGCGCCTCGGCAACCGGTCGACGACGCAACACGGCGTTGATACGGGCCAGCAGTTCGCGTGGATTGAAGGGCTTGCCGAGATAGTCGTCTGCCCCGACTTCCAGCCCGACGATGCGGTCCACATCCTCAACCTTGGCTGTCAGCATGATGATCGGTGTGCGATCGTTTGCCGCACGTAGCCGGCGGCAGATCGACAGCCCGTCTTCGCCGGGCAACATCAGGTCCAGGACAATCAGATCCACGGTTTCCCGCAACAGGATGCGGTTCAGGGCCTTGCCGTCTTCCGCCTGATAGACCTCGAATCCTTCCTGAGTGAGATACCGCCGAAGCAGATCGCGGATGCGACTGTCGTCGTCAACTACCAGAATCTTGTCGCTGCGGCCAACTGCTTGCGCCATGGAGCCTCCTCACATTTGTAACAATGCCCATTCTGATGGCTTGAACCGTTTTGTTTGGTGCGAATTGGCCGGACCCTGACACACTGTTACAACTCTCGCTGACTTGGCACATTTGCTGCTCCCGAGGCAGAGCCGGGACCCCTTCTCGAACGGTTATTCTCGCTGCATGCATAAATGGCTCGCCTTGGTGTTGGTTGCTTGCACAGGTGTTTCTGCCTGGGCGCAAAGTGGACCGGTGCCGCCGGAGCAGGAACGCGATCTGCAACTGAGTCGACAACAGAAGCGACTGGAATTGCGCGCCGCCGTCTTGTCGGCTAATCGCCGTGAGGAAGGAGCAGAGCAATTGTCCGATGCGACGCCGGTCGAGTATCAGATGACCGTCAAGGAGCGTGCCGAGTTGCGCGAGCAGTTGCGCCAGTACCATCCTGTATCGCCGCGGCCCCGTCCCTGAACCAGCGACGCCGTGGCGTTGCATCCGCGTCAGACGCGCGCCGTGTGCGCCACACTCTGGCCGCAACATACAAAAATTGTTCACGAGGGAGAAGCGGTATGAATCGGTGTTTACGCATGGTGGTTGCCAGTGGGCTGGTGTTGCTGGCTGTTGAGGCCCAGGCCCAGGCGATCGGTCCCTATCCACCGATTCCGCGCAACGTCGTGCAACTGTCGGCCAGTGCCACGGTCGAGGTGCCACAGGACTGGTTGACTCTGACGCTCAGTACCAGCCGCGATGGCCCGGACGCTGCGGCCGTTCAGGCGCAGCTCAAGCAGGCGCTGGACGAGGCGCTCGCCACGGCACGGCAACAAGCGCAAGCCGGTCAGCTTGAGGTACGTACCGGCAATTTCCATGTGTCACCGCGTTACAGCGAAGGTCGGATCACCGGATGGCTGGGCAGCGCCGAACTGGTGCTCGAGGGCCAGGACTTCACGCGCATCGCCGCACTGGCAGGTAGCATCCCGTCGCTGACCATGGCGGGTGAGCAGTTTAGCCTGAGCCGCGCCGCACAAGATCGCGTCGAAACGCAGGTGCAATCGACTGCCATCGATCGATTCAAGGCCAAGGCCAGCGAGATTGCCACGGGATTCGGATTTACCAGGTACACCTTGCGTGAGGTCTCGGTCAATGCGAGCGACCAGGGTCCGACACCGCGGCCGCGCATGATGGCGATGCAGGCCAAGAGCGTGGCAGCCGATGCGCCGGTGCCTCTGGAAGCGGGCAAGACGGCAGTTGTCGTGACCGTGTCCGGTTCGGTGCAACTGCAGTAGGCCTGGAGCGCGCGACATGGAGACGGTCGAAACCGTCGTCGTGGGTGCTGGTGTGGTGGGACTGGCGGTTGCGCGCGCACTGGCGCTGCAGGGGCATGAGGTGCTGGTGCTTGAGCAAGCCGATGCGATCGGGACCGGTACCAGTTCGCGCAACAGTGAGGTGATCCACGCCGGTATCTACTACCCGCAGGGATCACTCAAGGCACGCCTGTGTGTCCAGGGCAATGCGATGTTATATGCGTATTGCGCCGCGCGCGCCGTCGCGCACCGTCGCTGTGGCAAGCTGATAGTGGCCACGCGAGCAGATCAACTGGTCCAGCTGGAGTCGATCCGTGCCATGGCGGTTGCAAATGGTGTCACCGATCTGCAGATGTTGTCGCATGCACAGGCGCAGGTGCTCGAACCGGCGCTCAATTGTGTAGGCGCCCTTTTGTCGCCGAGCACGGGCATTGTCGACAGCCATGCCCTGATGTTGGCGTTGCTGGCTGACATGGAGCATGCAGGTGGTGCGCTGGTGCTTCGCTCGGGTCTGGTGTCAGCACGGTGCATGGACACCGGAATTGAATTGCTGACCATCGATGGAACACGCTTGCGCAGCCGTGTGCTCGTCAATGCAGCGGGGCTCGATGCGCCGCTGCTGGCACAGCGCATCCAGGGCCTGGCGCCGCAATACGTGCCGACGCCGCATTACGCCAAGGGCAACTATTTCACCCTGGCTGGGCGCTCACCATTTACGCGGTTGATTTACCCGGTACCCGAAGGCGCCGGATTGGGTGTGCACCTGACGCTCGACATGGGTGGCCAGGCCAAGTTCGGTCCGGATGTGCAATGGGTGCGATCACCCGATGACCTGGTCGTCGACCCGTCGCGCGGCGACGCGTTTTATGCCGAGGTCCGAAAATACTGGCCGGCGCTGTCCGATGGTGCCTTGTTGCCCGGGTATGCTGGCATTCGTCCCAAGTTGCAACCCGCGTCAGCCGGGCCGGCCGATTTCGTCATCCAGGGTCCGGCCCAGCATGGCGTGGGCGGCCTGGTGAACCTGTTTGGCATCGAGTCGCCGGGCCTGACGAGTGCGCTGGCGATTGCCGGCCAGGTGGCAGACACTCTGGCGCGGAAACACGGTGCCGGAGCTTAAGGTGACTGGCGGGCGCGGGCGTGCGCGCGCAGGGCCTCGGCGGCTTGCTGCACCAATGCCGGGCCCTTGTAGATCAGGCCAGTGTAGATTTGCACCAGGTCCGCGCCGGCGTCGATCTTGCCGACTGCGTCGCTGGCACTGAGGATGCCACCCACGCCGATGATCGGGAACGACTTGCCCAATGCGGCACGCAGCAGGCGAATCACATGGTTGCTCAGTTCGTACACCGGTGTGCCCGACAATCCGCCGGTTTCCTGTGCATGGGCCAGGTGGGCGACCGCGCGGCGGTCTATCGTCGTGTTGGTGGCGACGACGCCGTCCATCGCATGCTGGAGCAACGACCGGGCGATGCTGCCGACCTGGGTCTCGTCCAGATCAGGTGCGACCTTCACGAACAGCGGAACCTGGCGGCCGTGGCGCTGGCGCAAGACCTCACGCCGCTCCTGCAAGGCTGCAAGCAACGCATCGAGTGCGACATCATTTTGCAAGGTGCGCAGGTTGGAGGTGTTCGGGCTGGAGATGTTGACGGTCACATAGTCCGCATGCGGATAGACACCGTCCAGGCAAGCCAGATAGTCCTGCGCAGCTTGCGCCATCGGTGTGCTGGCGTTTTTTCCGATATTGAGTCCCAGGATACGACCCTTGCTTCGAAACGACGATTGCTGCACGTTGGCCAGGAATGTGTCCAGCCCATCGTTGTTGAAACCGAGCCGGTTGATCAGGGCATTCGCCTGCGGCAGGCGAAACATGCGTGGTTTGGGGTTGCCCGGTTGCGACTTCGGCGTGACCGTGCCGACCTCGACGAAACCGAAACCCATTGACCCGAAAGCGTCGATGCAGCGCGCGTTCTTGTCCATCCCCGCTGCCAGACCGACCCGGTTGGGGAAACGCAGACCCGCCAGTTGCACCGGATCATCGACCAGGCTGGCGCAATACGCCAGAGCCAGGGGCGTGCGATGGGTGCGGGCCAGAGCATCGAGCGTGAGTTCATGGGCGGTTTCGGGATCGAGTCCGAACAGGAAGGGGCGGGCCAGAGCGTAGGGAATCAGTGACATCGGATAATTCAGAGTGGATGTCCCGATTGTCCCAAACCTCAGCGGCTACCACCGCAAGAATCCAAAATGCCATCTCAAGATGAACTCAAGACCATGGTCGGCCAGGCAGCCCTTCAATATGTCGTTCCCGGTGAGCTGGTCGGAGTTGGTACCGGCTCGACCGTCAACAAATTCATCGATGCGCTGGCCACGATCAAGGCATCGATCCGTGGCGCTGTGTCAAGTTCACAGTCCAGCACCGAGCGCCTGCGTGCGGCCGGCATCCCTGTGTTCGACTCCAACGCGGTCGAGAGCCTGGCGGTCTATGTCGACGGCGCCGATGAAATCGATGACAGTGGTTATATGGTCAAGGGCGGTGGAGCTGCCCTGACGCGTGAAAAGATCGTCGCGGCACAGTCGCGGCGTTTTGTGTGTATCGCCGACGAGTCCAAGCTGGTGCATACCCTTGGACGTTTCCCGTTGCCGGTTGAGGTGATACCCATGGCCAGTGCGCGCATCATGCGCCAGTTTGCCGCGCTGGGTGGAACGGCGCGTGTGCGCCTGGACGGCGAAAAGCCGCTGCTGACCGACAACGGTCAACAGGTACTGGACGTGTCGGGTCTGTCGATCACCGACCCGCTGGCATTCGAGAGTGCTGTGAACCAGTGGCCGGGTGTTGTCACTGTGGGGGTTTTTGCGCACCAGAAGGCGCATCTGTGCCTGCTCGGAACCGCGACGGGCGTGCGCACCATGGTGTTCGACGCTACGTGAGCGTGGCGTGTGGCCGATAACGCCGCGTTGCCGCGGCGTGTGGACTCAGAACTTGATACCCGCCGGATTGCTCGGTGACGGACCGGCAGCGGGCACGGTCGGGGCTTCGACAGAGGGCTCTTCTCCGGCTTCGCGTGCCTCGGCAGCATCGGGCACCGGCGAAATATTTTGCTTGCTGACCAATGGCTTGGGCGTCGGATACTGGAAGTTGCTGGGCAACTGGGATGCCGCAGGGTAGTTCGCGGCATTCAGGAACTGCTTCCATTCTGCCTCGGCATAGCCCTTGATCTTCTGGCCGCCGATGGTCAGGAAAGGCAAGGACTTGTCGCCGCTCAAGCGTTGCAGGGCTTCCACGTCGTCGTTGCTGCTGATGGTGTATTCGGCATAGGGAATACCACGACCCTGCAGCATCAACCGTGCTGCATTGCAGGGCACACAGCCCGCGCTGGAGTACAACGTGACCGGATAACGCGCCACGACCTGGCGCAGTTCATACGGCAGGTTGCCGTTTTGGGGATTCGCGTCCACCGGCCGGCTGTTGGTGGCGCGGGTCGTGACGTTGGCAGCCGCAACCGCGGGCTTGTCGGAGAAGGTGACCTTGCCATCCGGTCCGACGATACGGTAGACGCTCTGAGCTTGCGCGGACATCGATGCCAGCGCAACAAGGGCTGTGATGGCTGCAGCCAGAGCCAGCTTCCGATTCTTCATATCGTCAATCCTTCCCAACAGTTACGCTCGTCCCGGTACCTGCCATGCCCTGGTGTCGCAACAACGCGTCGAGAGTCGGCTCACGACCACGAAATGCCTTGAATGATTCCATGGCTGGGCGGCTGCCGCCGGCCTCCAGGATGGCTTCACGGTATTTTCTACCGGTTTTCGCATCTGGCAAGCCGGAATCCGTGGCGGATTCCTCGAATACCGCATATGCATCCGCGCTGAGCACCTCAGCCCACTTGTAGCTGTAGTAGCCGGCGGCGTAGCCACCGGCAAAGATGTGGCTGAAGGTATTGGGCGTGCGGCTCCAACTGGGTGGCTCGATGACCGCCACTTCGTGGCGCACCTGTTCGAGTAGTGGCAACACATCGTCGTTCGGCGCATGCGTGGTGTGCAGCAGCATGTCGAACAACGCGAACTCGATTTGGCGCAGCGTCTGCATGCCGCTCTGGTAATTCTTGGCTGCCAGCATCTTGTCGAACAATGCGCGTGGCAGCGGTTCGCCGGTGTCCACATGAGCCGTCATGTGGCGCAGCACGTCCCACTCCCAGCAGAAATTTTCCATGAACTGGCTAGGCAATTCGACGGCATCCCATTCGACGCCGCTGATACCCGAGACCTGGCGCTCGTTGACCTGCGTCAGCATGTGGTGCAGCCCATGCCCGAATTCATGGAACAAGGTGATCACGTCGTCATGGGTCAACATGGCGCTCTGGCGTACGTCGCCCTTCATGAGACCGTGGGCAAAGTTGCATACCAGATGGGCCACCGGTGTCTGCAGTTGCCGGTCATCCGGCCGCAACCAGCGGGCACGGACATCATCCATCCAGGCGCCGCCGCGTTTGCCGTCGCGTGCCGTGGGATCGAGGTAGAACTGACCGACCAGGCCGGTGCCGGCACGTTCGATCCGGTAGAACGAAACGTCGGGATTCCATACTGGCGCCGTGTCCGGACGGATAGCCACGTCGAAAAGCGTCTCGACGATCTTGAACAGGCCGGCCAGAACCTTGGGCAGTGGAAAATACTGTTTGACCTCCTGCTCGCTGAAAGCATACCGTGCGTGCTTGAGTTTCTCTCCGACATAGGTCCAGTCCCAGGCCTGTGGATCGGCAATACCCAGTTCGGTGCGTGCAAAACTGCGCAGGTCAGCCAGATCCTGCAACGCGTAGGGTTTGGCGCGCCGGGCCAGGTCATGCAGGAATTCGGTCACTGCCTGGGGCGACGGCGCCATCTTGGCCGCCAGTGACAGTTCGCCGTAGTTGGCAAAACCCAGCAGGCGGGCTTCTTCCTGGCGCAAGGCGAGGATCTCTCGCATCAGGCCGGCATTGTCGTATTGGCGCAGATCCTCTTGCGCCTGCTCGGAGGCGCGTGTCGCATACGCGCGGTACATCTGTTCACGCAACGCGGGGGAGTCGGCGAATTGCATCACCGGCAGATAACACGGCAGTTTCAGGTTCAGCCGGTGGCCTTCGCGCTCCAATGCCTTGGCCGCATCGCGGGTGGAATGCACTACGTCTTCAGGAACACCAGCCAAGGTGTCGGTGTCGACGAACAGGCTGAACTTGTCCGTCGCGTCAAGCGCGTTTTCACTGAATTTCTGTCCCAGTTCGGCCAGGCGTTCCTGGATCGCGGAGAAACGTTGCTTGTCACTGCCGCCAAGTTCCGCGCCCCCGAGGACAAAGTCACGCAGCGCATTCTTGCGCGCCTGCCGCTGCTCGGCATTCAGCGATGCATCGGGTATCGCCTTGTATTTGGCGTACAGGCGTTCGTCTGAACCCAGACGGGTCCAGAATTCGGTCACCTGGGGCAGGCTGGCGTTGTAGGCTGCCCGCAGTTCCGGCGTATCGGCCACGCTGTTCAGATGGCTCACGGCGCCCCAGGCACGCCCGAGTCGTTCGGTGGCGACATCCAGCACCGTGGCGATCGCAGTCCAGCCGGCCTCAAATGCGGGGGCAGTGACCGTCTCCAGGGCCGTCTGGGCGTCTGCCAGCAATTGGTTGATGGCTGGCGCAACGTGTTCCGGTTGGATCTGGTCGAATTGCGGCAGGCCGCCGTGGTGCAATAGTGGATTCATGGTCTCTAGCTCGGCAACGTCAGTGGCAATACGCCACTGTTCGCACATCGGGGTTGACCGGCCAGTTTACAAGCGGGACGCAGTGCGCTCAGCCGCTTCTATCGTGTTGACCAGCAGCATCGTGATGGTCATGGGGCCAACGCCACCGGGCACCGGCGTGATGAAACCCGCCACATGGCTGACGCCGGCAAAGTCAACGTCACCGCACAACTTGCCCTCGTCGTTGCGGTTCATGCCCACATCGACCACGATCGCGCCCGGCCTGACCATGTCGGCTGTCACGACATTGCGTCGACCGACCGCCGCGACGATGACGTCTGCCTGCAGCGTGTGCAGTTTGAGATCGGGTGTCGCACTGTGGCAGATGGTCACGGTGGCATTGGCCTTCAGCAGCATCAGCGCCATCGGTTTGCCCACGGTGTTGCTGCGTCCGATCACGACCGCGTGTTTGCCGCGCAGATTGACGCCGGTCGAATCGATCAGTTTCATGCATCCATACGGTGTGCATGGATTGAAGCCGGGTGCGCCGGTCATCAGTTCACCTGCGCTTTGCGTCGAATAACCGTCGACATCCTTGGCGGTGGCGATGGTCTCAATGACCCGTTGTGGGTCGATGTGGCGGGGCAGCGGCATCTGCACGAGGATGCCGTGGATCGCCGAATCTGCATTGAGCGCTTCGATCCGCTCCAGCAACGCCTCCTGGCTCAGGCTCGCGTCGTATTTCTCGAACACAGAATGCAGCCCGGATTCCTCGCACGCCTTGATCTTGTTGCGCACGTAAACCTGACTGGCCGGGTCTTCTCCGACCAGGATCACGGCCAACCCGGGCCGTACGCCTTTGCGGGTCAGCGCAGTGGCACGGGTTGCGACGTCTGCACGAAGCTGCCGCGACAATGCGACACCATCGATGACTTGTGCGGTGGTGGTTTGTGTCATTGGCTCAGGTCTTGGCTGTGTTCTGACCCAACGCGATCTTCAACAGGTCGGCGACCGTGTTCGCGTTGAGTTTTTCCATGATGTTGGCGCGGTGCGCCTCCACCGTCTTGATGCTGATGCCCAGGTCGTCGGCCATCTGCTTGTTCAACCGGCCTGCGACGATACGTTCGAGCACCTGGGACTCGCGCAGCGTCAGCTTGGACAGCAGCGCGTCGCGGCTGGCAGCGAGTTGGTGTTCGGTGAAGGTTTCCTTGGCATGTTCGAGCATGCGCTCAACGATCCGCAGCAACTGGTCTTCCTTGAACGGCTTCTGGATGAAATCCATCGCGCCTTTCTTCATCGTGTCCACGGCCATCGGCACGTCACCATGGCCGGTGATGAAGACGATGGGCAGCGGAGAGTGATTTTCGAGCAGGCGGTTTTGCAATTCCAGTCCGTTCATGCCGCCCATGCGGATGTCGACGATGAGGCATGCGACTTCGCGTGCGTCGTAGCGACTCAGAAAGGACTCGGCAGAATCGAAGCAGCGCACCCGATAGTCCTTGCCCTCGAGCAGCCACTGGAGCGAATCTCGCACCGCCTCATCGTCGTCGACGACATAGACGGTTCCCTTCTTTGGAATCAAACTCATGCGGCTATCCTGGGGTCTTGATGGGGCTGTGCAGTGCCTGTGGAGCAACGCTGGCTGGCTCGCCCACGGGTAGCCAGAACGAAAATCGGCAGCCCGTAACTTCGGCGCCATTGTAGATGTTCTCCGCCCGGATCCGACCCTGGTGGGATTCGACGATCGAGCGGCACAGGCTCAGGCCGATGCCCATACCGTAACTCTTGGTGGAATGGAACGCTTCGTAGAGCCGGTCAAGCACCTCGGGCGGCAATCCGCTGCCGGAGTCGAGTACCGAAAATTCGATCAGCTGCCGGCCGTCCACCACCGTCTCCACCACAGTCAGTTCGACCTTGCGTTGTGCGGTCGGGCGTTGTGCGCTGTCAACCGATTCGGCTGCGTTCTTGAGCAGGTTGATCAGCACCTGTTCAATCAGGATCGGATCGACCATCAGCATCGGCAAACGCGACGCCACCTGACATGTCAGGCGCACGTTGCGCCGGCGCAATTCGATTTCTGCCAGCTCCACCGCTTCATCGACCATGTCGCCGATGCGCGACCAGGCGCGTTTAGGCTCACTGCGCTTCACGAACGAGCGGATACGCTGGATGATCTGGCCGGCTCGCTGGGCCTGGCGTGCGGTTTTTTCCAGCGCGCTGAGCAAGTCCTGTCGGGATATCTGCTCGGCTTCGATGCGCGACACCATGCCCTGGCAATAGTTGTTGATGGCGGTCAGCGGCTGGTTCAGTTCATGGGCCACGCTCGACGCCATTTCACCCATCGTGATCAGTCGGCTGGCGTTTTGAGCCCGGTCGGCCTGTGCCGCGGCCTGTTGTTCGGCCAACCGGCGTGCCGTGATGTCGGAGGCGATCACCATCTGTGCCAGGCGGCCATCGACCCAGCTCAGGTAACGGGTGCGTACCTCAAGCCAACGGCCCAATTCGCTGAGGTAGATCTCGGCGTTCTCCGGTTCGGCATCGGGCAGCACATCGGTCGGCATCCCGACAAAGGAATCGACATGGTCCAGCGATTCGTCGTTGACCGCCTGGGTTGGAATGCCGGCCTGCGCGACCAGACGCAGGTGGCCATCGGACTGGTTGCCGAACCAGAGCCGGTACAACTTGTTGGCGAACAATATTTCATCACTGCCCAGCGGCGCAACCGAGATCGACGCGTCCAGAGCCTCCAGCACGGTGGTGAAACGTTCGAAGGAGGCCGACAACTGTTCGCGGATGCGATTGGGCTCGGTGATGTCGGTCATCGCCGTGATCCAGCCAGTCTGGGTGCCGCGTGCGTCGATCAATGGCGACACGTACAGGCGGGCATCAAACAAGGAGTCGTCCGGTCGCTTGACCCGCATCTGGACGCCGCCCGGCGTGGCCGCCTGTCCGGACAATTCGACCGTCAACTGCTGGCTGAGGTTTGCATGGTCGGTATCGGGCCAGTAAGGGAAGGGTGCCGTGCGCCCGACCAGGTCGGACTCTCTCCAGCCGGTCATCTGGCAGAAGGCTGCATTCACATAGGTGATGCGCCCTTGCAGGTCCATCGCACGCATGCCGGTCAGCATCGAGTTTTCCATCGCCCGGCGAAAGTTGGTTTCCGCCACCAGGGCCTGTTGCGCCTGGTGGCGCCTGCGGTTGTGGCGCCAGTTGGCGATCAGCATCCAGGCGGTCATCATGCTGAGCACCCCCACCAGCCAGAATAGGCCACTGCCGATGACCCCGAGTGATGTGCGATATGCCTGCGCGCGCAGAATCAGACCGTTGCCCACGGGCGAAACCGGTACTTCATATTCATTGACCGGTACCCCCCATGGCAGCCAGGTGCTGGCCGGAGCTCGTTCCGGCACGCTGGTTCCCGCAAGCCGCGCGCCTTGGTCGTCGAGCAGGGAAATGGCGTAGCGCGCCGATACCTCGGCGGGCACACCATACCGGTACAAGCCGTCAACCGAATATTCAGCCAGCACGACGCCGGCGAATCGCGTGCCGTCGTTCATCGGGATGTGCAATTGCAGCAGGGGAACTACGGCACCGTTGGCCGCACGTTGCGCATAGATGGGTTGCAATGTCTCGCGCGCCAGTTCGAAATTGTTGCGTGTCTCGGCCGATGTCAACATTTCACCGGGCTGGGGTGAGGCGCCCGGCTGCAAACTGGCGGTGGCGTAGGTTGCGCGTACCCGCAAGTCCTGGTCGACCCAGCTCACGCGTTCGAGGTCCGGATATTGGATCACCAAGGCCTCCGCACGGACCTGGAATTCCTCGGTGTCCAGGTCGCTGTTGGAGATGTCGCGCGCGATGCGCATCAGTTGTTCCTGCCGCTCGAGCAGGCGCAGACGCAGGCGTTGTTGGGTGTATTCGACGTCGCGTCTCACCGCCTCGTGTTCGCGATCCACCTCTTCCAGTCGCAAGTAACCAAAAGATGCAACGATTGCCGCGAGAAACAGCAGCACAGCGGCCAAGGGCGCCAACACTGCATAACGGTCCTGCCGTTTCGGGTTGAGTTGCCACCACCAATGGCGCATCCGCTGTGCCGGTGCAGCGGATGCAGGCGCCTTGTTGGTGGATGAGAGCGACATGGCGGAAGTGTATGGGAGTGCACGGGACTGCGTCGCCGGCGTGGTTGGCAGTTGCCATTGGCGAAAACATTTAAATTTCACTATGCGAATGTATAACGCGTTATTTGAAATCTCAGTTGGTGTATGGCAGAATCAAGATACAGTGTCCATTAAAGTGTTCATATTGGGTCACAACATAGGAGATAGATATGGCGCAAGACTCCCCTGAAAAGGCCGGTGTGGTCAGTGGTGATGACGATGCCCAGGAAACCCGGGAATGGATGGATGCCTTGTCGGCGGTGATCTCGACCGAAGGACCCAAGCGCGCGCACAATCTACTCGAGCAATTGCTCGAACATGCCCGGCAAAACAGCATTGACTTGCCTTTTTCGACCACCACAGGTTACGTCAACACTTTGGAGCCCGAACAGGAGGCGCGCAGCCCCGGCAACCTGGAAATCGAAGGCCGTCTGCGTGCCTACATGCGCTGGAATGCGATGGCAATGGTGGTCAAGGCGAACCGGCTTCACCCAGCCGACGGCGGCGACCTGGGCGGGCACATCGCTTCTTTCCAGTCGGTGGCACACATGTTCGCTGCCGGCTTCAACCACTTCTGGCATGCCGAGAGCGAAGGCCATGGTGGTGATCTGCTCTACATCCAGGGGCATTCCTCACCGGGTATTTACGCGCGGGCCTATATGGAAGGCCGCTTGAGCGAGGAGCAGATGAACAACTTCCGTCAGGAGGTTGGCGGCAACGGGTTGTCGAGTTACCCGCATCCCAAGCTGATGCCGCATTTCTGGCAGTTCCCCACGGTGTCCATGGGGCTGGGGCCGCTGATGTCGATTTACCAGGCGCGGTTCCTGAAATACCTGCATGCGCGCGGCATTGCCGACACCGCCAACCGCAAGGTGTGGGTGTTTTGCGGCGACGGCGAGATGGACGAGCCTGAAAGCCTGGGTGCGATTGGCCTGGCGGCGCGGGAAAACCTCGACAACCTGGTGTTTGTCATCAACTGCAATCTGCAGCGACTCGATGGTCCGGTCCGTGGTAACGGCAAGATTATCCAGGAGCTTGAGGGCAATTTCCGCGGTACCGGCTGGAACGTCATCAAACTGTTGTGGGGGGAAAACTGGGATCCGCTGCTCGAGCGCGACAAGGATGGCGCCTTGCGCAAAATCATGATGGACACACTGGACGGCGACTACCAGGCATTCAAGGCCAATGACGGCGCCTTCGTTCGCAAGAATTTCTTCGGGCGTGACCCTCGGACACTGGAGATGGTGGCCAACATGTCGGACAAGGAGATCTGGAGCCTGCGCCGGGGCGGCCATGACGCACAGAAGGTGTATGCAGCCTTTCACCATGCCAACGAGGCCAAAGGGCATCCGACCGTATTGCTCGTCAAGACCGTCAAAGGTTACGGCATGGGCGAGGCGGGCGAGGGCAAGAACACCGCGCACCAGACCAAGAAGATGTCGGACGAGGGCATCCGTTATTTCCGTGATCGGTTCAACATTCCGATTCCCGATAGCGAGCTGCCAAAAATTCCGTTCTACAAACCCGCCGACGACACGCCGGAGATGCGTTACCTGCACGAACGGCGCAAGGCGCTGGGTGGTTACATGCCCAAGCGGCGCGCGAAGGCAGACGAGACATTCGAGATCCCGCCGATCGAGACCTTCAAGGCGGTCACCGACGCTACGGCGGAAGGACGCGAGATCAGCACGACGCAGGCGTTTGTTCGGTTCCTGACCCAACTGTTGCGTGACAAGGTGCTTGGCCCGCGGGTGGTGCCGATCCTGGTCGACGAGGCGCGAACTTTCGGCATGGAGGGCTTGTTCCGCCAGATTGGCATCTACAACCCGCAAGGACAGAAATACACCCCGGTCGACAAGGACCAGGTCATGTATTACAGGGAGGACAAGGCAGGCCAGATCCTTCAGGAAGGCATCAACGAGCCCGGCGGCATGTGCAGCTGGATCGCTGCATCGACCTCGTACTCGACCAACAACCGGATCATGATTCCGTTCTACGTCTACTACTCGATGTTCGGTTTCCAGCGTGTCGGCGATCTGGCCTGGGCCGCGGGTGACATGCAGGCGCGCGGCTTCCTGCTCGGTGGCACTTCGGGCCGCACGACACTCAACGGCGAAGGCCTGCAACACGAGGACGGCCACAGCCATATCCTGGCCAGCACGATTCCCAACTGCCTCAGTTATGACCCGACCTTCGCGCATGAGATCGGCGTGATCCTGCACCATGGCCTCAAGCGCATGGTGGAACAACAGGACAACGTCTTCTACTACATCACCCTGCTCAACGAGAACTACCCGATGCCGGGCCTGCAACCCGGTACCGAGGAGCAGATCATCAAGGGCATGTATCTGTGCAAACCGGGTTCCAAGAAGACAACACGCGTGCAGTTGCTCGGTTCGGGATCGATCCTGCGGGAATCGATCGCGGCGCAGGAACTGCTGGAGAAGGACTGGGACATTGCGGCCGACGTCTGGAGCTGCCCGAGTTTCACCGAGATGGGACGCGAAGGACAAGATTGCGAACGCCACAACCTGCTCCATCCCGATGGCCCGGCCCGCGTGCCTTTTGTGACTCAGCAACTGGAGAAACATGCGGGTCCGGTGGTTGCCTCCACTGACTACATCAAAGCCTATGCCGAGCAGATTCGCCCGTTTCTGCCCCAGGAGCGGATTTACAAGGTACTGGGCACCGATGGTTTCGGTCGCAGCGACTTCCGCAGCAAGCTGCGCGCGCACTTCGAAATCGATCGCCACTTCATCGTGCTGGCGGCCCTCAAGGCGCTGAGCGAGGAAGGTACGGTGCCGGTTGCCAAGGTCGTCGAGGCGATCAAGCAGTACGGTATCGACGTGGACAGAGTCAACCCGTTGTACGCTTGATGGTCGATCCCGCTGGTGGAACAACGTTCGGCCGGTGACAGTGGCAGCGCGTCCACAACAAAATCAGGAGGCAGAAACATGGCTTTGATAGACATTAAGGTGCCCGACATCGGAGACTTCGATGAGGTCGCGGTGATCGAATTGCTCGTCAAGGTCGGTGACACCGTCAAGACCGAACAGTCGCTGATCACGGTCGAGTCGGACAAGGCGTCGATGGAGATTCCGTCGAGTGATGCCGGTGAGATCAAGGAACTCCTGGTCAAGCTCGGGGACAAGGTCAAGGAAGGGGTGGTGATCGCGCGCCTGGAGAGCGGCGCCGCGGTGGCACAAAAGCCGACTACGCCCTCGCCAGCCCAGGCCGACGTACCCAAGGCAGACGCTGCCCCGGCCGCCACGGCTACGGCTACGGCTACAGCGGAGCCTGCACCCCTGGCCGGCGCCGGACCGGTCAACGTCATGGTGCCCGACATCGGCGATTTCAAGGATGTTGCAGTCATCGAGGTGCTGGTCAAGGTCGGCGATGCGGTCAAGGTCGAACAATCCCTGGTGACCGTGGAGTCGGACAAGGCGTCGATGGAAATTCCTTCCAGCGCGGCCGGTGTGGTCAAGGAGATCGCGGTCAAGCTGGGCGACAAGCTCAATATTGGCGACCTGCTCGTGGTGGTTCAGGCCTCCGGCGGCGCAGCGTCCGTTGCCCCCGCGCGCTCCGCTGCGGTGGAAAAGCCGGCCGCCGCCGCCCAGGCTGCTGCTGTGCCAGCCAAAGCTGAAGCGCCGGCAGAGAAGACGCCACCGGCAGCAGCGGCTGCCGCCCCGCTTGCTGCAGCACACGATCCTGCAGCGCCAGTGCGTCCGGGATTGCCACATGCCTCGCCGTCGATTCGCAAACTGGCCCGAGAAATGGGCGTGCCGCTGGACGAGGTCAAGGGCAATGGCCCCAAGGGCCGCATCACTGCCGCAGATGTGCAGGCCTTTACCCGCGCCGTGATGAGTGGCGCCAGCCAGACCCGCGCCGCAGCCGCAAAGGCGGGTGCTGCCGGCGGTTCGGACGGTAGTGCGGCATTGGGATTGCTTGCGTGGCCAAATCTGGACTTCAGCAAGTTTGGTCCGACCGAGCGCAAGGACATATCGCGCATCAGGAAGATCAGTGGCGCCAATCTGCATCGCAATTGGGTCATGATTCCGCATGTCACCAACCACGACGATGCCGACATCACCGCTCTGGAGGCGTTCCGTATATCGACCAACAAGGAGAACGAGGGCTCCGGCATCAAGGTGACGATGCTCGCATTCCTGATAAAGGCCTGCGTGGCGGCGTTGCGCAAATTCCCCGAGTTCAATGCCTCGATCGACGGCGACGAGCTGGTCTACAAGCAGTATTACCACATCGGTTTCGCAGCTGACACGTCCAATGGCCTGATGGTGCCGGTGATCAAGGATGCCGACACAAAAGGCATCATGCAGATCTCTCAGGAGATGGGCGAGCTGGCGAAGAAGGCGCGCGACGGCAAACTCAGCCCCAGCGAGATGTCCGGCGCCAGTTTCACGATCTCGTCGCTGGGCGGCATCGGTGGACGGTATTTCACTCCCATCATCAATGCGCCGGAAGTCGCGATCCTGGGTGTCTGCCGCTCGGTCATGGAACCGGTATGGGATGGCAAGGCGTTTGCGCCGCGGCTGATGCTGCCGTTGTCGCTCAGCTGGGATCACCGGGTCATCGATGGCGCGGGTGCAGCCCGTTTCAACGTCTACCTCGGCCAGATCCTGGGGGATTTCCGCAGAGTCCTGCTATAGGGCAGGATGCGCGGCGGCATGGCGTGCCGGCCGATGACAGACAGACAAACGAATAACGAGAGGGTCGTTCACATGGCGCAGATGGAGATCAAGGTTCCGGACATTGGTGACTTCGACGAAGTCACCGTGATCGAGTTGATGGTCAAGCCCGGGGACACGATCGCGCCGGAGCAGTCCTTGATCACAGTCGAGAGTGACAAGGCGTCGATGGAGATCCCGGCATCGCATGGCGGTGTCGTTCAAGGGCTCAAGGTCAAGCTGGGCGACAAGGTCACTGAAGGTTCGGTAATCCTGCTGCTGGATGCCGCGGCGCCGGCCGCCGCACCCGAACCCGTCAACCAAACGCAGCCGGTTGCCGGCGCAGCGCCGGCCAAGGCCGATCTGCCAGCGGCCGCAGCGGCAAGTCCGGTAGCGGCGCTGGCGTTCGCCGGCAAGGCAGACATCGATTGCGATGTGCTGGTGCTGGGCGCCGGCCCGGGCGGTTATTCGGCCGCATTCCGCGCCGCCGACCTGGGGCTGAAGGTGGTGCTGGTCGAACGCTATGCGGCGTTGGGCGGTGTCTGCCTGAACGTGGGCTGCATTCCGTCCAAAGCCTTGTTGCATGTGGCCTCCGTGATGGACGAGGTGCGTCATTTCGCCGATCTGGGTGTCAGCTATCCGGAACCGCTGCTGGACGTCGACAAATTGCGCGCGCACAAGGACAAGGTGGTCGGCAAACTCACGTCAGGCCTCGCGGCCATGGCGAAGATGCGCAAGGTCACCACCGTACGGGGTTACGGCGCCTTCGCTGGACCTCACCACGTCGTGGTCGAGGAGACCACGGGGGAAAGCCAGGACAAGACCGGAAAGGCCAAGACCATCGGTTTTCGGCATTGCATCATTGCCGCCGGTTCGCAGGCGGTGCGGCTGCCCTTCATGCCTGACGACCCGCGGGTCGTGGACTCAACCGGCGCGCTCGCCTTGCGCCAGATTCCCAAGCGGATGTTGATCCTGGGTGGCGGCATCATCGGCCTGGAGATGGGCACCGTCTACAGCAGCCTGGGCGCACGCCTGGACGTGGTGGAGATGCTCGATGGACTGATGCAGGGTGCAGACCGCGACCTGGTCAAGGTCTGGCAGAAGATGAACGCCCCGCGTTTCGACAACATCATGCTGAGTACCAAGACCGTGGCGGCCAAGGCGACCGACGCAGGTATCGAGGTGACCTTTGCTGCATCTTTGCCATCGGCGACATCGTCGGCCAGCCGATGCTGGCGCACAAGGCGACCCATGAGGCCCATGTCGCAGCCGAGGTGATCGCCGGCGAACAGCAGGGCAATCGGGAACTGGCCCGTGCGGCTTTTGATGCGCGGGTAGTGCCCAGCGTGGCATACACCGATCCGGAGGTGGCCTGGGTCGGACTGACCGAAGACCAGGCCAAAGCACAAGGCATCCGGGTCAAGAAGGGCTTGTTTCCGTGGGCGGCGTCCGGTCGGGCAATTGCCAATGGTCGCGATGAAGGGTTCACCAAGCTGCTGTTCGACGATTCACCTGAGGCCCATGGTCATGGCCGTATCCTGGGTGGTGGCATTGTCGGTACCCATGCCGGCGACATGATTGGTGAAATTGCCCTGGCCATCGAGATGGGTGCCGATGCCGTCGATATCGGCAAGACGATCCATCCGCACCCCACGCTCGGCGAGAGTATCGGTATGGCGGCGGAGGTGGCCCTCGGCAGTTGCACCGATCTGCCGCCGGCGCGGCGTTGACTCCGCCAGATGAGGCTGGTCTACCACCAGCCCTGCTCATGCAACCGGGGCCTGCGTGTCCTGATACGGGAATGTGTGCAGAAATGTTGATGGTTCGTGATGCGCCGTGGAACTGGCGCGGTCAGGAGTGGTTGTCGTGAGCAGCGACCCGGACGAATCCGGATCGGGAGATGCGCGCGCGCGACCCGCGGTCAGCAAAACCCGTCGCACAAAGGGGCAGAGTGCAACCGCGCCTGCTGCCGACAAACCCGCGACGCACAAGCCCAGGTTGATCAGCACATTGCGCGGCCTACCGTCTCTGCTGCAACTCCTTCGACGTTCGGGCATCCCTGATGACAAATTGCCACACGCACGATTTTCCACAACGACCTTTGGCATACGGTCGCTGGTGGTGGCGGGTTCGGGTAGCCCGACCGTGGTGTTCGAGTCGGGTATCGGCCAGGGAAAACGCAACTGGGCTCCGGTATTCAATCAGGTGTCCGAGATCACCCAGGCGGTCGCGTATGACCGCGCTGGCTACGGACAAAGTGAGGTTTCCGAGTTGCCGCGCGACGGTCTGCAGATCGTGCTGGAACTGCGTGAGATGTTGCGTACGGAGGGTATCGCCCCGCCCTATGTGTTGGTAGGGCACTCGCTGGGCGGTACCATGGTCAAGTTGTTTGCCAAGACCTGGCCGAACGAGGTGGCCGGTGTCGTGCTGGTGGATGCCCGGCATGAGCAGTTCACCCAGCGCTGTCGCCAGGTCGGCGTGCATCGCCTGTTGTATCAGCCACCAGAGGCGTTTCTGAACATGCTGCCTCCGGTTCCCCGTGCCGAGGTATTGGCCGCGCCGCTCACGCTCAAGCAGGCGCGTCGCGCTGGTAGTTTTCCTGACGTGCCGCTGATCGTATTGACGCAAAGCCAGGCCACCAGCCGCTGGCCGAAGTCGCTGGGCAAGGTGTGGGAGGCCAGTCAGCGCAAGATGGCGACGATGTCCTCACTCGGCCGTATCAAGGTGGTCGGGGATGCCGGCCATAACCTGCACATGGATAGGCCCGATGTCGTGGTGCGCGCAGTGCTGGGCGTAGTGCAGGCCGCGCGGATGATCCGGGACAAACGCGCCTCCGTGCCCGGCACTGATCAACCCCGCAGGGTGTAGCCTGGAGGCTGGCGCGTCGTCAGGGCTGGCCGATATCGGTCTCGACCCGGCGTGCACCGTCGAACCGTGCGCGCCAATACCCGATCCGCATGTCCTCGACCCGCACCTGTGCGCCCGGCCTGGGCGCGTGGATGAACTTGTTGTCACCCACATAGATGCCGACATGGCTGAAGGCGCGGCGCAGCGTGTTGAAAAACACGAGGTCACCGGGCTTGAGTTCACTCTTGTCGATTTTTTGCGTTGCCGCAGCTTGCTGATCGGCGGTGCGTGGCAGCATCAGTCCGATGGTCTGCTGATACATGGCGCGCACGAAGCCGCTGCAATCAAAGCCTGTATCGGACGAAGTGCCACCGCGTTTGTAGGGAACTCCGAGGAAACCCATGGCGCTGATGACCAGTTCTGACGCCTTTTCACTTGCTGTCTGTCCGGCCTGGCTGATATGCCGTATCAGTCCGCGCTCCATCAACAGTTTGTCGATGTCATCGGTATTGGCTGGCGTGGGACCGGCATGGGCCGTTTGGACCAGCAAGAGGGCACAGGCCAGGGCCAATACGGACGGAATCACGTGCATCGGCGGACGATAACGACCCGCAGCCAGGCTGTCAAGTATTTTCAGCGCCCAAGTGCTTGATTTCATTGAGTTCATGATTTTCGAGACACGGGAGGTCTCTAACCATGCGCTACCATCACCAACGGCCAGGGTGAGGGCCATCACTGCGCAGGCCGATGTCCGCCATCGCGGCGGCCTGCCAATCATTCGCACTGCACAGGAGACCGCCATGTTCAACGCCATCCATCTGACCAATTCCGATGGGTTCATCGCACGCCTGGCGACACTGGACGAGGCCGAACTACCTGCCGGCGATGTCACCGTCCGGGTGGAGTATTCAACGCTGAACTACAAGGATGCTCTGGCCATCACCAACCGTTCGCCGGTGGTGCGCCAGTGGCCGATGGTGGCCGGCATAGATGGCGCCGGCACCGTGGTCGAATCGACCCATGCGGCTTGGAAGGCCGGTGACCGGTTCGTGCATAACGGTTGGGGCGTCGGCGAGACCCATTGGGGTTGCCTGGCCGAGAAGGCGCGGCTCCAGGGCGACTGGCTGGTACGTCTGCCCGCCGTGTTCACCACACGTCAGGCAATGGCGATCGGTACTGCCGGCTATACCGCGATGTTGTGTGTGCTGGCACTGGAAGACCACGGCGTGGTGCCGTCGTCGGGCGAGATTCTGGTCACTGGCGCCACCGGCGGCGTGGGCAGTGTTGCCGTGGCCCTGCTGGGTCGCCTGGGTTACACGGTCGTTGCTGCCACCGGCAAGGCAGCCGAACAGGCCTACCTCACGCGGCTGGGGGCCGCATCGGTGTTGCCGCGCGAGAAGTTGTCGGTGGCAGGCAAACCGTTTCAGAAAGAACGCTGGGCCGGTGTCGTCGATGCGGTCGGTTCACACACCTTGGCCAACGCGATTGCGCAAACCCGCTATGGCGGTGTCGTCGCCGCCTGCGGCCTGGCCCAAGGCACCGACCTGCCCACGTCGGTGCTGCCCTTCATCCTGCGTGGTGTGACCCTGGCCGGCGTCGACTCGGTGATGGCGCCCTTGGCGCGTCGCCAGCGGGCATGGGAACGACTCGCGTGTGACCTCGATCCCGCGCTGCTTGAGACGATGATCGATGAAATCACACTTGGCGGAGCGATCGCCAAGGCGCAGGAATTGATGGAGGGGCAGGTGCGGGGTCGGGTCGTCGTGCGTACCGGCGCGTGACGGGTCAAGGGAAAATTCTGGCCACTGGTATGCCTGTGCGATTTCGTGGTGACGGCACACGACTGGCCATCGGCGCCGCGCACACAGGACGGCTCGGACCAGCTACGGGCCAACGCTGCTGACACGGCCGGTGGTTCGGCGATGCTGTTGTAGCCCTATTGCCGCGAGAATTGCCATGCCAGCAAGGTTGCCTGCGTTGGCCCGATGTCCATGTTTCCGACCGTAGCGGTAAAGTGACGGAAGGCCAGGCGTGGCTACGTCAGGCTGCAGCAAGCTGTGCGGTGACAATCGTCAAGCCGGAACATCAGAACATGCAGGAGCTTTTCCATGACCTCGTATGCCAATTTCTATCAGCGTTCCATCCAGGACCGTGATGCTTTCTGGGCCGAGCAGGCGGCCCTGGTGGATTGGCA
>CAJDVP010000007.1_pt1 | contig 29756 bp, 23 predicted proteins | sample 7391311 | NCBI WGS metagenome assembly CAJDVP01 (sample SAMEA7055711, study PRJEB34461) | soil metagenome | biome: terrestrial ecosystem; feature: Peninsula; material: soil | place: Antarctica | collected 2016
CCAGAACACCAACATCGGTGTCGAAGTGGCGATGCAATGGAACAGCGGCTACAACGAGCAGGTGCTGTGTTTCACCAACAACATCCCGCAGCGCGACGGCGGTACCCACCTGACCGGTCTGCGTGCCGGGATGACCCGGGTCATCAACAAATACATCGACGACAGCGAGATCGCCAAGAAAGCCAAGGTCGAGGTCACCGGTGACGACATGCGCGAGGGCCTGTGTTGCGTGCTCAGCGTCAAGGTGCCCGAACCCAAGTTCAGCAGCCAGACGAAAGACAAACTGGTCAGCAGCGAAGTGCGTGGCCCGGTTGAAGACATCGTCGGCAAACTGCTTCACGACTATCTGCAGGAGCGCCCCACCGACGCCAAGCTGATCGTGGGCAAGATCATCGAGGCAGCGCGGGCGCGTGAGGCCGCACGCAAGGCGCGCGACATGACGCGGCGCAAGGGTGTGCTCGATGGCATGGGCCTGCCCGGCAAGCTGGCCGATTGCCAGGAAAAGGACCCGGCGTTGTGCGAGATCTACATCGTCGAGGGCGACTCTGCCGGAGGGTCTGCCAAGCAGGGACGCGATCGCAAGTTCCAGGCCATTTTGCCGCTGCGCGGCAAGATCCTGAACGTCGAGAAAGCCCGCTACGAAAAGCTGCTCACCAGCAACGAGATCCTGACGCTGATCACCGCGTTGGGCACCGGCATCGGCAAGGCCGGTGGCAGCACTGGTAGCGACGATTTCGACGTAGCCAAGCTGCGTTACCACCGCATCATCATCATGACCGACGCCGACGTGGACGGCGCACATATCCGCACCTTGCTACTGACATTTTTCTACCGCCAGATGCCTGAACTGGTCGAGCGCGGACACATCTACATCGCACAGCCGCCACTGTACAAGGTCAAGTCCGGCAAGGAGGAGCTGTACCTCAAGGATGCTGCTGCGCTCGACAGTTACCTGATGCGTATCGCTTTGATCAACGCATCGGTTTTCACCGGTGGTGACAATGGCACCGAGCTGACGGGCGACACCTTGGCCACACTGGCGCGCAAGCACCAGGTGGCACAGGCCGTAATCGCCCGGCTGCAGAACTTCATGGACGCCGAAGCGCTGCGGGCGATCGCCGATGGGGTGGTGCTCAACCTCGATACGGTGGCCGACGCCGAGTTGTCCGCCACGGTGCTGCAAGACCAGTTGCCTGACGCCGAGGTAGCCGGGGAGTTCGATACGCGTACCGACAAGCCGATCCTGCGCATCAGCCGACGTCACCACGGCAACGTCAAGAGCAGCGTGCTCACACAGGATTTTGTGCACGGCGCCGACTACGCCGCCCTGGCCGAGGCCGCCAACACCTTCCGCGGCTTGCTCAGCGAAGGCGCCAAGGTGACCCGCGGCGAAGGCGAACGCAAGAAAGAATTCCCGGTCAACGATTTTCGCGAAGCCATGGCCTGGCTGATCGCGCAGGCTGAAAGTTCCACCTCCCGCCAGCGCTACAAGGGTCTGGGCGAGATGAACCCGATGCAGTTGTGGGAAACCACGATGGACCCGGCCGTGCGCCGCTTGCTGCGGGTGCAGATCGACGACGCGATCGAGGCCGACCGGGTGTTCACAATGCTGATGGGCGACGAGGTCGAGCCGAGGCGCGAATTCATCGAGGCGAATGCGCTGCGGGCTGGGAATATTGACGTGTGAGTGGATCTCGATAGGCCGTCCACACCCTTGCGACACATCGAGCGAGTTCGTTCTCGCACCTCTATCGGCCAATCACTACCGCGCATGTGCGGAGCGCTTTCGACGACGGCCGCGACGGGCCTGGAGAGTGAAGCTGATAGAGTTATTTTCCGTCAGTAAGATACGCGAGGATGATGGTCTGATGGCTGCAAATGTTCCTGGCTCGAGCGATGTGCGAATGCGCGGCTTCACGCGTCGAGTGGAAGTTGCCGCCGCGTTGTCATGGATCGATCAACACGCGACGCGCCTGGGTTCGCAGGCGGTGTCCATCGAGCACGCCGTGGATCGGATCCTGGCGCACGAGGTGGTCGCGACAATCGACGTGCCGGCCTTCGACCGCTCCGCGATGGACGGTTATGCGCTGCGTGGCGAGGAGACCACCGGCGCGAGCGAGTACAACCCGCTGACTTTTCAGGTCATCGGCCAGGCGCTGCCGGGCCAGCGCTTCGATGGCACGGTGCTGCCCGGGCAGGCGGTGCGCATCATGACCGGCGCGCCGCTGCCCGGGGGTGCCGATGCGGTCGTGCCTGCCGAGTACGCGCGCGCAACAGACGCTGGCATGGAGACCTCAATGGCCTTCGGCTCGGGCAAGCACGTCGGACGCTTGGGCGAGGACATCGCGCGCGGCGCCTCGGTGCTGGCTGCGGGCCGGCGTCTGCGTCCGCAGGACCTGGGGGTTCTCGGCTCGTTGGGGCTGGCCCAAGCCGAGGTGCTGTGCCGGCCGCAGGTGCGCATCGTCGTCACCGGCGGTGAGGTGGTCGCCCCCGGAATGCCCAAGGCGCTGTACGAGATCTACGACGCCAATTCCGCCATGCTTCGCGGGCTCGTGCAGCGCGACGGTGGGCAACTGGAGGACACGATCCGCACCGGTGACGACCCGGCCAGCATCCGCGCAGCGATCACCGCCGAAGGAGCCGATATCGTCCTGGTCTCGGGCGGTTCGAGCGTAGGCACCGAAGACCATGCCCCCAGGCTGCTGGCGCAGGTGGGTGAACTGGCCATCCACGGAATCGCGATGCGCCCGTCCAGCCCCGCGGGTTTCGGTCGCATCGGCTCGACACTGGTGTTCCTATTGCCGGGCAATCCGGTGTCCTGCCTGTGTGCCTACGACTTCTTCGCCGGTCGCGCCATCCGCCTGCGCGGTGGCCGTCCTGCGCCCTGGCCGTATCCGGTGGTGAAGTCGATGGTCGGACGCAAGATCGTGTCGGCCATTGGTCGCGTGGACTATGTCCGTGTGCGCATGCGCGAGGGTTTGGTCGAGCCGCTCGCGCTGAGTGGCGCCTCGGTGCTGTCCTCGACCGTCCGGGCCGACGGCTTCGTCGTCGTGCCGGCCGAAAGCGAAGGCTTTGCCCCTCACACCGAAATCATTGTGTACCTGTATGACTTGCCTTAGAAGATGAGCACCTCACCTCCCTCCACAGCGTCGGCACCCGCGGCCGATGGTCGCCAGACGCAGTTCCTGACCGTCATCACGCGCGACGAGGCCACTGAGCGCTTCCAGCGCCATCTGCAACTGCAGCCGCTCGGTTTCGAGTCGGTAACGCTGGCGGCCGCGCTCAACCGGGTGCTGGGCGGCGACGTCATTGCCGACGTGGACGTGCCGGCTTTCGATCGCTCCAACGTGGACGGTTTCGCGATCCAGGCTGCCGACACCTTCGGGGCCACGGAAGAGTCGCCGCGAAGTGTCAAGCGCAACGCCGAAGTGCTCACGCCCGGCGTTGTGCCGACGACAGGCGTGCGCGAGGGTGAGGCCACCATCATCGCCACCGGCGCGATGCTGCCGCGCGGCGCCGATGCCGTCGTCATGGTCGAGTACACCGAAATCACTGACAGCGACGGCACGCTCTCGGTGGAGATCAGCCGGGCAGTAACGCAGGGCGACAACGTCAGCTTCGCGGGCACCGACATTGCACGCGGCGAGACGGTGCTGCGCGCCGGGCAGCTGCTGACCTCGCGCGAGATCGGCGTGCTGGCGGCGATCGGTGTCGCCGAGGTAAGCGTCTGCCGCCGCCCGCGCGTTGCCATCCTGTCTACCGGCGACGAGATCGTGGCACCCGGGTCACCGCTGCCGCTGGGCGCCATCTACGACTCGAACGCATCGATCGTCGGTGCAGCCGTGGCCGAGTTGGGGGGTGAGCCCATCCTGCTCGGCGTCGTGCCCGACAACGAACAGCAGCTTGCCGAAGCGCTGGACACGGCGCTGCAATACGACGTGGTGCTACTTTCGGGCGGCACGTCCAAGGGCGCCGGCGACCTGTCGTACCGGGTGGCGAGCCGCCTGGGCGATCCCGGCATCGTGGCGCACGGCGTGGCGCTGAAGCCCGGCAAGCCGATCTGCCTGGCGGTGAGCAACGGCAAGCCGGTGGTCATCCTGCCGGGCTTCCCCACCTCGGCCATCTTCACCTTCCACGAATTCGTCGCGCCGGTGATCCGCGCTTTCGCCGGCCTGCCCCCACAGCGCCGGCACACCGTCGCCGCAACCTTGCCGATGCGGGTGAACTCCGAGCGCGGGCGCACCGAATATTTGCTTGTCAGTCTGGTGCAGGGCGACGGCGCGCCGAGCGCCTACCCCATGGGCAAGGGCTCCGGCTCCGTGACGACCTTCAGCGGTGCCGACGGATTCATCACGATCGACCAGCACACCGAGATCGTCGACGCTGGCACCGAGGTGCAGGTGCAGTTGCTGGCACAGGGGCTCGAGCCGGCCGACCTGGTGATCATCGGCAGCCATTGTGTCGGGCTCGATATGCTGGTCGGTCGGCTGATGCGCGAAGGCGTGCGCCCCAAGGTGCTGTACGTTGGCAGCATGGGTGGGCTGAAGGCGGCGATGCGCGGTGAGTGCGACATCGCCAGCATGCACCTGATGGATCCTGAGACGGGCGAATACAACCGGCACCTGCTCGACGACACGTTGACGCTGGTGCCGGGCTACCGCCGCATGCAAGGCATCGTGTTCCGCGAAGGCGACGCGCGCTTCGCAGGCAAGAGCGCCGAGGACGCCGTGGCCGCGGCGCTGGCCGATCCGGCCTGCGCGATGGTCAACCGCAATGCCGGCAGCGGTACGCGCGTGCTCATCGACAAGTTGCTCGGTTCGCACAAGCCGCCGGGCCATGGCGTGCAGACCAAGTCGCACAACGCGGTGGCCGCCGCAGTAAGCCAGGGCCGTGCCGACTGGGGAGTGGCCATCGACACGGTGGCGCGGCAGTACGAGCTGGGCTTTATCGCGTTGCGCGAAGAGCAGTATGACTTCATCGTGCCGAAGGCCAGGATGGAACGGCCAGCCGTGCGCGCGTTCTGCAACCTGCTGGCCGACCCTGCCGCGCGCCAACAACTCACTGACCTGGGTTTTCGGCTGTAGCGGCGCGAAGCTCCCTGTATACCTGCGGGTGACCACCGCATTGTTGGACCGACTCACCCATCACTGCCACATCGTAGAGACGGGCAACGAGTCCTACCGGTTCCAGCACAGCACGCTGGCTGCCAAGCGCCGGATCAAGGCCAGGGAGCAAACACGCAAGGCCGGCAAGGGGGCACCAGTTCTGATTCACCTGGTGGCCCAACTGCAGGGGTCACTCCAAGGGTGAGTCAATGTTCAATCGGCGCCGACAAAGCAGGGCAGTAAAGGCCCCGCAACTGCGAGGTCTTTCTGTTGTGACCTGCATACTGGCAATCATATAGTTCGTCCAGGGTAAGGGATCACAGGATGGAACGCAACGAGAGTCTGAATAGCATATGGCGCGCTTGTCGTCGGCACCCGGTCTGGACAGGATCGGTGATTTTCGTTGCTGTGGCGCTGGGTAAGGGACTCAATGCGACACTCGGGACCGCTTCGAGGCCTGCAGCATCGTTTGCAATTGCTTCACCAATATCAGGCAGCACTGTCAGCAGCCCGATGCAGCTGCGTATAGCAGTGGCGGGCGCCAAAATCGGTAGACCCAGAGACGGACTCGATCACCTGCACGTGAAAGTGGACGATGGCGAGGTACAGGCCATCTACTATCCCTCCGCGCCTACTGTGCTGCTGTCACCTGGTCAACACACGATAGTTGTTGATCTCGCCGGCCCGGATCATCGGTCACTCACACCGCCAAAATTTGTCACGTTCTTCGTCCGCTAAGGGTGGCGCTATGACGCACGCAACGCTGGCTCGGCATGGCCTGCGCACGCGAGTCCTGCATTCGCTCAACGCGCTCGTGATCGCCGTACTCCTCGTCACGGGCCTCGCACTGGGTGACATTTTCGCTAATAGTGTGGTGAAACTGCTCGGCGGCCACCTGGCGGTCAATTCCGTGCATCGCCAATTGGGGATGATATTCGCCACGGCACTGGCGTTACTGGTGCTGTTGCTGCCAGGACGGGTCAGGTGCTTGTTGCACGACACCACACATTTCAAGCGTGACGAGCTGAGCTGGCCACTCGATTTTTTGCGCTTTTATCTACGGCCGGCACGACATCCCGTACCGTTCCACGATGGTCGCTTCGACCCCCTGCAACGCGTCATTTTCGCCGGCATCATTGGCTGCGTGGTACTGGCCTGCGTCAGCGGTGTGTACATCTATCTGGCGCCACCGCTTCGACAGTTCCTGCTTGTGTACATGATACGCACGCACATCGTGACATCCTGGCTATTGATTGGATTCCTGTGCGCGCACATCCTGGCGGGCAGCGGGTTGCTGCGCACACATCGTGGCATTGCCACTGCTATGTTTGGTGATGGCCGAGTTGCTGTGGGTCTGGCGAACAACCTGTGGCCAGGTTGGACACGCCGGCAAACAGACAAGACGCTGACGGTCCCACCGCGTTCGCCCTCCGCGCAATCCGATGCACAGGATCATCGAGCGCAATCCTAGGCTGAAGTTCCATCCCCTCACGAACGCGTTTGTGCTTGTACGACGTGGGTTTGCAGCGGATCGGGGGTTCCGCATTCTGTCTACAGTGTCATTGTCTCAATCAGATCGAACGCCCGGCGCTGCGCCCCAGGGGTGAGCGGCAGGTGTTGCGCACGACGGTGGAGAGCTCGGCCATCAAGGCGCGAACTGTCTGGCGCAGTTGCTGCGGCCCGAGTGACCCACAGTGGAATGTTCAATAGCCCCAGGTGAGGCCAAACATGACGCCCGCAGTGCCCAGAATCTGGATCTCGATGGCGGTGCGCGCATTGAGCCGGTAGCCCACTGCCGGGATGATCACCGGCGAGAAGCCGCCGACGTTGAGCGGTACCTTGTTCTTGAACTTGCCCACATAGCCGTACATGATTCCGCCACTGAGCGAGAAGTAGAGGTTCGGCATCGAGTCGATCGGGTTGGGCCAGTATTTGCCGGTGAACGCGTAGGCCGAGGGCTGTCCGAAGGAGTTGGTGAACAGGCTGAAGCCGCAGAAACGGGTGTTGGGAAGCAGTCGCTGCACGCTCACCGCCTCCACCGCCTTGTGGTTTTCCGAGTACGTCCAGTGGTGGGTGTAGGGCGACACGAAGATCTCAATGGGACGGCCGTCAGGGCTTCCATCGACCGGCTGGTCGATGCCGGGGCACACTTCCCAGCTATCTGGCCAAAAGCCCGCCTGGCCCAGCGGGGCGAAGCCGGCGAGCGCGAGGCCCAAGGCCAGCGCGCGGATCGGCTTGGCGCTTGCAGCCATGACGATGCTGTGCATATGAGTAGAAATGGAACGGTATCGCGATTCTGACACTTGCAACTCAAACCGTGAAATGACGGCAAGTCAAGGCTTTGTCGGCCGCGAAGCAGCCGGTTTAGCAGGCGCGGCCGCAGATGCAGGCGCCGACGCTCCCGCCGCAACTCCCCTTGCCAGCGCCGGCGCCTGCCGCGCCGACTCCAGTGCCTTGCGGATCTTGTCCGGATCGCGGTCGCGCAGTCCCTCGGACAGGGCTTGCGAGGCGTCACCGCGCAACGCGGCATAAGCGCGCAGAACTTCCAATGTATGGGCCGAAGGCGCCGCTGGGTCCAGGCTCAGGGCCGAGAGCTGCTCGAAACTCTGTTGGTACGGTGTGGTCACGCTGCTGTCGATACGCCCGGCTAATTGGTCAAAACTGAGGGCGTCGGCTTTGCCCTTGCCCAGGATGGTTTCCCACTGCTGGCTGATGTGCTGGTCCTGTGCCAGAAACTGCGAAATCGCCTGACGCGCACGCAGTTCTTCGCCCATCCGATAACTCGGCGCCGGGATGCGTGTGATCAGGATCGCGATTGCAGCCACCAAGGTGGCCGCGGCCAGCGTGCGGGTGCCGCGGCTGCGCGGGCTTTGCGGCGTCCAGCGCCGGGCCAGTGCGGCGCCCAGCAGCGCGCCACAGACCAGGCCACCCAGGTGGGCGGCGTTGTCGATGCCCGGCACCACGAATCCCATCACCAGCGCCAGCACGATGAATACGCTGGCTGCGCCGAACAACCAGCGGAATTCGCCCGGATGGATCTGGCGCCGTTCGCGCCACAGGAACACCAGCAGGGCACCGTACAGGCTGAAGATCGCACCCGACGCGCCGCCCGAGACCGCCCGGTTGCCCTGGATCGCCAGCGACACCAGATTGCCGATGACACCGCTGCCCAGATACAGCGCCAGGTACCGCCAGCGGCCGTACAGCTGTTCCATCAGCCGGCCGACGTCCCACAAGGCCCACATGTTGAACGCCAGGTGGATGATGCCGAAATGCACGAACAACGCGCTGCCCAGGCGCCACCATTGGCCGTCCTGGGTCGCCGGGCCGAAGTTGGCGCCCCACTGCAGCGGGATGGTGGTGGAGGTGTGCCACCAGCCGGCGCCATTGACGATCATGGCCAGGAACACCAGGATGTTGGCGGCCAGCAAGGCCACCGTCACCGGCGCCTGGCGAGGCCGGGCGTGCAACAGGCTGGTCAGGGCGGTGTCGTCGGTGTCGTGGTGCAGGATGCTGTTGTTCACGCTGGCAAGATGGGCGGTTCGCAAACCATCCCCGATTAGAGCGCAAGCGGCCATGTGCAACGGCTGTACTGGACGCAAAGGCCAAAATGGTGACAATTCGTGCATGACTTCCACCCATGCACAGATCACGGCGCCGGTCTTGTCGACCCAGGATGCCACCCGGATCGATGACACCCGCATCGGTGCTGTGCGCCCGCTGATCACCCCGGCTCTGCTGCAGGAGTGGTTGCCGGCGCCCGCTGCCGCGCTGGACCTGGTCGAACAGAGCTGGCTGGCGATATCGCGGGTGTTGCATGGACAGGACGATCGCCTGGTGGTGGTGGTCGGACCGTGTTCTATCCACGACCATGCGCAGGCACTCGAATATGGCCGGCAGCTCAAGCAACAGGCCGATGCGCTGGCGGCAGATCTGCTGGTCGTGATGCGGGTCTACTTCGAGAAGCCGCGCACCACCGTGGGCTGGAAGGGTTATATCAACGATCCGCACCTGGATGGCACGTTTGCGATCAACCAGGGCCTGCAGATGGCGCGCCGGTTGATGCTCGAACTGCTGGGGCTGGGCCTGCCGCTGGGCACCGAGTTCCTGGATCTGCTGAGCCCGCAATTCATCTCCGATCTGGTCAGCTGGGGCGCCATCGGGGCGCGTACCACCGAGAGCCAGAGCCACCGCCAGCTCGCCTCCGGCCTGAGCTGCCCGGTCGGGTTCAAGAACGGCACCGACGGCGGCGTCAAGGTGGCCAGCGACGCGATCCAGGCGGCTTCGGCCACCCATGCCTTCATGGGCATGACCAAGATGGGGCAAGCTGCCGTGTTCGAGACCCGCGGCAACCAGGATTGCCACGTGGTCTTGCGTGGCGGCAAGAACCCCAATTACAGCGCCACCGATATCGAAGCCGCCTGCGGTGTGTTGCGCGCCGCCGGATTGCGCGAGCAGGTCATGGTCGATGTGTCCCATGCCAACAGCAGCAAGCAGTACCAACGCCAGATTTCGGTGGCGCAGGATGTAGCCGCCCAGGTGGCTGCTGGCGAACAGCGCATCATCGGCGTGATGATCGAGAGCCACCTGAACGAAGGCCGCCAGGACATCGTCGCCGGTCAGGCGCTGGCGCCGGGCGTTTCGGTGACCGATGCTTGCATCAGCATGGCGCAGACGGTGCCGCTGCTGCAACAACTGGCGCAGGCGGTGCAGCAACGCAGGGCCATCCAAGCGGGATCACACGCACGATGATCATCAAGGAGTTGGACCCTTTTCAGGGCGGTAGCCAGGACGAGATTGCCCACCGTATTGCGCAGGACCGGATGGCGTATCACCTGCGCCGGTACTTCGGCAAGAGCGAAGAGGTCGATGTGCTTAACTACCTGCGGGTGAGTTCAGACACCGGGGTGACCCAGATCGACCATCTGTTGTTGCACCCGTTCGGTTTGATCGTCGTGGAGCGCGACAATCTGCAGGACCAGATACAGATCAAGGACGATGGCCAGTGGATACGCTGGCGCGGGCAGGAATCGGTGGAGATCCGTTCGCCGATCACGCGGGCTTATCTGCGTGCCTTGTCGCTCAAGGCCTTCCTGGACAAGTACGTCAAGCAAAAGGGGTTTTTCGACAGCATCGAACTCGACGTGCTGGTTGCAGTTCCCGATACCGACAAGATCACGTGGCCGTCCATGGGTTACCTGCCGGAGGTCTGCAAGACCGACCAGGTCCATGAACGCGTGAACCAGCGTATTCTCCAGTGTCGTCGCGCCGCGACGACATCGGGCGCTTTGACCTCGCCGGAGCGGCTCAGGCTGGGAGAGTTCTTGCGGTCCTTGCATCGGCCGCTGGTTCGAGCCGTGCCACGATAAACAAAATGATCCTGGCCGGATCGGGCATGCGCCTCGGACCGGAACAGGATTCAGGGAGGTTCTGGCGACAATGATTCTCAAAGAGCTCGACCCGTTTCATGGCGGAGACGAACAGGCGTTTGCGGCCCGGATCTCCGCGGACCGCATGGCATATTACCTGCGCCGGTATTTCCGGCGCAGCAATACGGTCGATGTGCTCAATGGCTTGCGTATCCGTTCCGGTGGATCGATGGCGCGCATCGACCACCTGCTGCTGCATGCGCACGGCATGCTGGTGATCGAACGCGAGAGTGTCGGCGCAAGGGTGCAGATTGACGACGACGGCAACTGGACGTCCTGGGTCGACGGTCGGCCGCTGGCACTGGGTTCGCCGATCACACGCGCCTATGTGCAGGCCTTGCTGCTCAAGGCCTTCCTGGATAAACGTGTGCGGCAGAAGGGGTTTTTCGACAACCTGGAACTGGACGTGCTGGTGGTCGTGGGCGACGGCAGCGAGATCGAATGGCCCCAGACCGGCCAATTGGTCGAGGTCTGCAACCGGGATGCCGTGTACGACCGGGCGGCGCAACGTTTCGATCAGTGCCGGCTCGCTTCCCGTAGCCCCGGTCCGTTGAGCGAGGTCGAGCGTCGCACCCTGGGTTCATTCCTGTGCCTGTCGCATTGGCCACGCTCGGAGTTTGAGCCGGAATGACGCGTTAGGCCGCATCGTGGGTACAGTGTGGCGATGCGATTGTTCACCCGGTCCCTGCTGCTGCTGCTCGCCGGCCTGGTGTTCTTTTTCTGCGCTGGGCTGGTGGCCGTCTGGGCACCTGACAAGCCGGTGTCCGAATTGGCGCCGCGATGGGCCCAGCCGCCGTCGCGTTTCCTGTCTGTGGGTGGCATGCAGGTGCATCTGCGCGATGAAGGCCCACGCGACGATCCGACCCCGATCGTGTTGTTGCATGGCACCTCGGACAGCCTGCAGACCTGGGACGGCTGGAGCGCAGCCCTGCGCACCCAACGCCGGGTCATCCGGTTCGACTTGCCGGGCTTTGGATTGACCGGGCCCGATCCGCAAAATGACTATTCAATCGACGCGTATGTACGCTTCGTGCTGGCGGTGCTGGATCAGCTCGGTGTGCAGTCCTGCGTGTTGGGAGGCAATTCGCTGGGTGGCCAGATCGCCTGGCAGACGGCAGTTGTGCAGCCGCAACGGGTGCACCAGCTGATCCTCGTTGATGCTGCGGGATATCCTTTGCAGCCGCAGTCCGCACCTCTGGCGTTCCGGCTGGCGCAAAGCCGCTTCGCCGGTGTGCTGCTGGAGCGGTTATTGCCGCGCGGCCTGGTGTTGGCCGGCTTGCGCAACGTCGTCGGCGACCCGACAATTGTCACTTCCGAACTGGTCGACCGGTATTACGATATGGCGGTTCGCGCGGGCAACCGCCGAGCCTTGGTACAACGTCTGGCATTGGTCAACGTGGATCAATCCGAGCAGATCGGACGCTTGCGGTTGCCCACGCTGGTGTTGTGGGGCGGGCGTGACCGCCTGATACCGGTGCAATCGGGGCAGCGCTTTGCGCACGACATTCCGGACGCCCGGTTGGTCGTATGGCCGGAACTGGGCCATCTGCCGCAACTGGAGGATCCGGCGCGCACAGTGGTGGAAGTCCAGCGTTTTCTTGGCATCATGCCTTCACGATAAGGGTTTGCTATATATGGCAGAAAGAACGGTGCCTGACTTGGCGCGCGAGACGCTCAAGCAGTTGATCACGCGCAAGCTGGCCCCCACGCCTGCCAATTACCGCTCGGTGTTCAATGAGATTGGCAAGTTGCCCAACGACCCGCCTTTTCCGCTTGAGGCGCTGCGCAAGATCGCACAGCAGTTGCCGACCCGGACACCTGGGCAGCAAAAGCAGCGCGCCTTGCTCGAATACGCCGTGTCGCAACTCAACTGGCAGGGCGTGCAGGACGCGTTGGTGGCGTATGGGAGTTTCACGCCTCGCGAGAGTTTCGCGACTTCCGGGTTCGGCGGACTCAGCGGCAATGGCCACGCCGCCAAGGCTCCCGACACCCTGTCTGCGGGTATCGAGCATGCGGGGGGCAGTGCCGGAGCTCCTGCACTCACCGCGGAGTTCCTGCAGCAGATTTCCCGGCTGGTCGAGTTCACGCGTCCGGCGCTGGGCGAGGATGATGCGCGTTTTGTCGAGCAGACGAACGAACTGATCACCGCCTTGCGCGATGCCAGCGCCGACGTGGTGCAGGTCAAGAAAATGTTGGCCACCTACACCCATCGGGTGTCGTTCGCAGCCGAAGAGCAGGCCGAGATCCGTTCCACATTGCTGCATCTGCTGCGCCTGATCATGGAGAACGTCGGTGAACTGAGCATGGACGACCGTTGGCTCAAGGGCCAGATCGATGCGTTGATGCAGGCAGCCACACCGCCTTTGACATTACGCCGGCTGGACGATGTGGAGCGGCGGTTGCGCGACGTGATCCTCAAGCAATCCGAAGCCAAGGGCCGGGCGCTTGAGGCGCAAGAGGAAATGCGCCAGATGCTGTTTGTGTTCATCGAGCGGCTGGCTGCGATGGCCGACTCGACCGACGCCTATGGTGCCGAAATGGAACTACACGCAAGCCAGATCGAGCAGGCCAAAAGTCTGGCCGAGCTCGCGCCGGTGCTCAAGCAGGTGGTGGGCGCAACCCGAGCCATTGCGCAGCAATCGTTGGCCGCCCGCGACCAATTGCAGGGCATGCGCCAACAGGCGCAGGTCACCGAGGTCGAGTTGGTCAAGCTGCACCAGGAGCTCGACCGTGTCAGCGCCCAGGTCCGCCACGATGCGCTGACCGGCGCGCTCAACCGCAAAGGCCTGGAAGAGGCGCTCGACCGGGAGTTGTCGGTGCTTCGGCGCAAGGAATCGGCCTTGTGCATCGCGATGCTCGATATCGACAATTTCAAGCGCATCAATGACGAACGCGGGCACGCCACCGGCGACGAGGCCTTGACCCATCTGGCCACGGTGGCGCGGGAATGCATGCGACCGCAAGATTCCCTGGCACGTTATGGTGGTGAGGAGTTCGTGGTCCTGATGCCCGATACGCCACTGGACAACGGCATTGAAGCGATGACCCGGCTGCAACGCGAATTGACCAAGCAGTTTTTCCTGGCGGGCTCGGAGAAGCTGTTGATCACGTTCAGCGCCGGCGTGGCGCAATTCGCAGTGGACGAAGACCGCGAATCGGCGCTCAAACGCGCCGACAAGGCCATGTACATGGCCAAACGTGCAGGCAAGAACCGGGTGCTGGGCGCGTGATACTCGCCCGGTGGATGTGAAGTCGTGACATTGCAGGGTGACGCAGCATGTGGATTCTGATTGTTGGATTGGTTCTGTTTCTGGGTGTGCACTCGGTGCGTATCGTCGCTGACGACTGGCGTGTCCGGACCATTGCGCGGTGGGGCCTGGGGCCGTGGAAGGCTGTGTATTCCATCGTCTCGCTGCTCGGTTTCGTGTTGATCATCTGGGGGTTTTCCTTGGCGCGGATGACTCCGATGCAACTGTGGAGCGCGCCGCCAGGCATGCGGCACCTGGCCTGGCTGCTCACCCTGGTGGCGTTCGTGTTGTTGGTGGCCGCTTATGTGCCGGGGAATCATTTCAAGGCCTGGTTCCATCATCCGATGGTGCTGGCGGTGAAGGTTTGGGCGCTGGCCCATTTGCTGGTCAATGGCAACCTGGCCCATGTGGTGTTGTTTGGTTCCTTCCTGGTCTGGGCAGTGTGGAACTTTTCCGCGGCGCGCCGGCGCGACCGGGCTGGCCAGGTCGTATATGGGCCCGGGCGCTGGGGGCCCACGGTCATCACGCTGGTGGTCGGTGGACTTGCCTGGGCCGCTTTCGGGCTGTGGCTGCACGGCCTGTTGATAGGCGTGCGGGTGATGGGCTGACGGGCCCGGACGACGCGCTATCTGCCTACTTGATGTCCAGTAACCACTGGATCAGATACTTGGCGACGAAACCGACCATACCGAACGCCAGCCCCAGGAAAAGCACGAATGCGCCGAACTTGCCGGCTTTGGATTCCCAGGCCAGCTGGGCGACGATGAACAGCATGTAGAGCATGAACGCGCCCACGCCGAACGTCAGGCCAAAAGAGGCGATCTGTTCCTCGGTAAAGCCGAACATCGTGTGACTGCCTTCTGAGCTCAATGGCCCAGCGGGCGCTCCGCAAGGGTTTGTGCGTCCACCAGCGCAACATAGGCATGCCAGCTCGCATGGCCCAGCAGTGGCACCAGCACCACCAGACCCAGCAGACCGGTGGCAAAACCCAGCAACACCAACAGCATGATCAGCGTCGCCCAGACTGCCATCGGCCCGGGGTTGGCGAGCACCACGCGCCAGCTCGTCAGCACAGCCGGCATGACGCTGACGCGCCGGTCGAGCAGCATGGGCATCGCGATCACGCTGGAGGCGAAAATCGGCGCCGCCAGTACGCCGCCCATCAGTAACCAGGTCTCGAACAGGTAGTTGTCTCTGGCCAGCACGACCTGGCGCAGGAAGTCGATCGGCGCGTGGACCGGCGCGCCGGCCATCAACGTGATCAGTGCCGCTGATGTGAGGACCCAGCCGGTGCCGGCCAGTGCCAGCAAGAGTCCGAATCGCACCATGCTCCAGTAACCACCGCGCTCCGACAGCCGCGACTGTTGCCAGCTCAACCAGGTGTCGACCAGCAATTGCAGATGAACCGGACGGCCATGCGCCAACGCGCGGCTGATCGCATACAGGCTGGTGGCCAGCACCGGGGCGACCACCAGGAAGCCGGAGAAGGCCCCGGCCAGCAGCCAGAATCTGTCATGCGCCAGCAGCAACAGCGCAAGCCCGAAGGCGGCCAGTGCCACGCCATGCAGCAGGCTGAGCCAGCCGCCATGGATCAGGTCGCGCCAGCCCAGCGCCAGCCAATGCAGGGGTGCCAGCATGTCCACCGATCGGACCGCCACGGTCTCGGGGCGGTCGATGCGAAGGGGCTGGGGCGGTGTCGGGGGCATGTGTTGGACGAAACGGTCTGCGACAAGTGTACGCAGGATCATCGCGACGCTTCACCTGCAACGGCGATGGCGCTTGTCCTCGACAATGCCGGTTTCCCAGCAACTGGAGTGACTCCATGGCGCGCCCGATTCTCGACGAGTCTCATATTCATCCCGCGATCCACGACACGGTGGCCAACAACCGCCAGCAACTGGTGCGCGAGGTCCAGGCTGCGATCGCCGCGCACCCGGTGGTGGTCGTGGGCATGGCCATGAACCCGATGCCCAAGAAGGCGCGCAAGTTGCTTGATGCCGCCGGGGTGGCCTATCACTATCTGGAGTACGGCAGCTACTTCAACACCTGGCGCGATCGCAATGCGCTCAAGATGTGGACCGGTTGGCCCACATTTCCGATGGTGTTCGTCAAGGGCATGCTGGTTGGCGGCGCCAATGACGTGCAGAAGTTGCTGGCCAGCGGTGAGATGAAGAAACTGCTCGGCTGAGATCCGCGCGCATGACTTGCGCCGTACGCGCGGGTCGGGTTATCGGCCCTGGCGGTGGCCGCTCTTGCCGCCGTGCTTGCCATATCCCGTGCCCATCATGGTATTGGTATCGAAGACCTTTTGCTGTTCGGCGGTCAAAGTGTCATAGAAATTGCGCGTGGCCTGATGGCGCCGGTCCATCTGCGTATCGCGCTCAGCCTTCATGGCTGCCATCTGGTCCAGACGCTGGGGCGTCGTCATGGCCTTGAGTTCCTCGAACATCTTGCGGCGCTCGTCGCGGCTCTTGCCCATCATGCCGTTGGCTGGCGGCTGCATCGCGGCCAGGTAATCGTTCCACGCGCCCTCCTGTGCGGCATTGAGATTGAGCTTGGCCTTGAGCGCGGCGTGGCGGGTTGCCATGCGTTGCTGCATCTTGGCCGGGTCCATGCGACTTTGGTGTTTCATGGCATGTCCCTGCATCGGAGCAACCGGAGGTGGTGTCTGTGCCTGCGCCCATAAGGCCGAGGTGGCCAGCACGGTCGTGATGATCAGGGGTTTGATGATGGATTTCATGTGACAGTCCTTTCAGGGGTTCATGACCTGACAGCGGCGTTGCGCGTCAGATTGAACATCAGTGTGCACCGCAGATGTTTCTGCCTGATGCGCATACGACAAGGGTGTGTAAAGTTCAGACTGACCGGTGCGCCGCCGTGGCGCCGCACGATCGCGGTCAGTGCACGCTGCCCAGCAACTGCGCCAGCGCCATTGCGTTGACCAGCGTGATATCGGACTTTTTGGCGAACAGGCAGGTGTTGTCGTTCGGCTCGCCGAGCGTGATGTAGAGGCAGTGACTGGCGTCCAGCGCGCGGCGTGTCTGGTCGAGCGCGCGCAGCGGTTCGACCCCATGGCTGGCGGCCTTCCAGCGCTTGGCCGCCACCAGGGTGGTCTGTGCACCGCGTATGAGCTGCAGGTCGGCGGCTTGCCCGTCCAGCCGGGACACGGTGTAACCCTGGTTGCGGTAGGCTTGCTCCAGCGCCTCGCGAAAGTCACGCCAGGGCATGTCAGCGGCATTTTGCAGGGTCTGCTCGACCACCCGTGCGCTGGGTGCGCGCAATTGCCGGTAAGCGGTGATCGAGCCGATGACCAGGAATGGGATCGCACCGACCCAGCCAAATACCACATAACGCGGCGGCAACAAAGCGACAGAGGCCAGTACGAATACCGCCACCACGGCAAAGCTGATCCACCATGACGATCGCAACAGGATCGCGAACAGTGAGTTCTCGGCCATCTTCAGTTTCACGCAACACACTCCCGCGTTCGCCCGGTTGCAGGCGGTTGCTGTTTGTACCATGGCCCATCCGGTGTCGCGCAGGTCACAGGGGGCTGCCCCACGTGCCGCCGGATTGCCATAAACTCGTGTCAGTCAATTTCCGGTCCCGTACAAGGGGAAAAGCCGTGACCCGCATCATCATGAAACGAGAAGGGGTGTCGTCGTGACCCACGTAAGCATACAGATCATCCGAGACGAACATGCCGCACTGGCTGCCATGTTGCGTTCGCTGGTCTTGATGATCGATCGCGGGCCACATGACGCCGCCGAGCAGTATTTCGACGTATTGCGCGCGATGTTGTTCTACATCGACGAGTTTCCCGAACGCCTGCACCATCCCAAGGAAACCCAGCTGTTGTTTCCCAAGGTGGCGCTGGCCGCGCCCCAGACGCAGGAGACGATTGCGCAACTGGACAAAGACCATCATCGCGGCGAAGCCGCGGTGCGTGAATTGCAGCACAAGTTGCTGGCCTGGGAGTTGCTGGGCGAGACGCGGCGCGAAGCATTCGAGTCGGCCGCGCGCAGCTATGTCACGTTCTACCTGGAGCACATGCATCTGGAAGAGCGGGAGATTCTTCCCGCGGCCGAAAAATGCCTGACGACGCAGGACTGGGCCACGCTCGACGCTGCGTTTTCCAGCAACTGCGACCCGCTGACCGGCAAATATCCGCGTGACCCGGTGTACGAGCGCCTGTTCACCCGTATCGTGACGATGGCGCCCGAACCGATCGGGGTCGGTTCGTCACACTGACACAGCTTCGACAATCGATCAAGCGTCGTGCGCGCACTACACGACGTTGCGTCCTGGGAACAGCGGCTCGGTGCCGTTCAGGCTTCGAGCGCCGGATAGTCGGTATAGCCCCTCTCCGTGCCCCCGTAGAAGCTGGTTCGCTCGGGCGTATTCAGCGGCGCGCCTTCGCGCAGACGACGCGGCAGGTCCGGGTTGGCGATGAACAACCTGCCGAACGCGATCAGGTCGGCGCCGTGCGCCAATGACTGGTCCGCCAGTGCGCGGTCGTAGCCATTGTTGACCATCCAGGCGCCAGTGCCGCCGGCGGCGCGATAAAGCGCACGCAAGGCGGCGTAATCAAACGGGTGGTCGCCCTGTACATGGTCACGATCCGCGCCAGTGGCGCCTTCGATCAGGTGCAGGTAGGCCAGGCCCAGCGGCGCCAACTGGCGCACCACATGCGAAAACAGGGCCTGCGGATGTGGGTCGAATACATCATTGGCGGGTGTCACCGGTGACACCCGCAAACCCACGCGGCCACCTCCGATCGCATCGGTGACGGCTTGCATCACTTCGATCAGCAAGCGGGCCCGGTTCTCGATCGATCCGCCATAAGCGTCGGTACGATGGTTGGAACTGCTGCGCAGGAACTGGTCCAGCAGGTAACCATTGGCGCCATGCACTTCGACGCCGTCGAAACCGGCTTCAATGGCACACAGCGCGGCGTGCCGGTAGTCGGCCACGATGCCGGGCAATTCGTCCAGCCGCAACGCGCGGGGCTCGGAGGCAGGGACGAAGGTAGGTACACCGCCCTGGATCAACACCGTCTTTGTCTTGGCTGCGATAGCCGATGGCGCAACCGGAGCCTGGCCTTGCGGTTGCAGGTCCACATGCGATACCCGGCCCACATGCCAAAGTTGCACGACGATCTTCCCCCCTTGCGCATGGACCGCATCGGTGATCGGTTTCCAGGCTGCGACCTGCTCGGGGCTCCAGATACCGGGCACGTTGGCATAACCCTGTCCCTGGTGGCTGATGGCGGTGGCTTCGGAGATGATCAGGCCGGCGCTGGCGCGTTGGCTGTAGTACGTGGCCATCAACGGCGTGGGGATGGCGCCAGGGGCACGGTTGCGGGTCAAGGGCGCCATCACGATGCGATTGGCCAGACGCAGGCTGCCGGCTTGCACGGGATCGAAAAGGGTGCTCATCGGCTTTAGATGGAGCCGTTGGGCCCAATTGCAACGCGCTACTTGCCGAAACGCACCTTGCACTTGATGCCAGCCAGCATGTTGCCGGACGGGTTGGGTAGCTCCAGCCGCACGCCAAAAGTGCCACTGGCAGAATCGACGACCTTGTCGACGATCTGCACGGTGGCCTTGAAGCGGCCCTTGGTGGGCGCCTCAGCCTCGATCTCTGCCGGCGCGCCGGCGCGCACCTGGTTGTACAGCGCCACCGGCAAGACCACCTCGACCCGCAGCGGATGCACCTGCGCCATCTTGAGGATCGGCCGTGCGCCTTCGCCGGTTTGGGCCAGCTCGCCCGGATGTTGCTCGACCTCGGTGACGACACCGTCGAACGGGCTGAGCAAGGTGCGCTGACGCAGCATCTCTTCGAGCCGTTTGCTCTCGAGTACTGCCAGCTGCCGGTCGTCGCGCGCCGCCAGCAGCTCCGCCTGGGCCACACGCAGCTCGGCCGCCGCGTCGTCGCGATCCTGCGAAGAGACGAAGTTCTGCCGGCTCAGTTCCTCGCGCCGGCGCAACTTGTCGCGCGCATAGTCGACCCGGGCCTCGGCCGAGTGCATGCTGCCTTCCATGATCGCGCGGAATTTCGCCGAGTCCAGCGCCGCCTGCTCGACATTGGACTGTAATTCGACCAGCCGCTGGCCCTTGCGCACGATGCTGCCGCGGTGCACCAGCACCTTGTCGATCAGCGCTTCGACCGAACTGCGGATCTCGACGCGTTGGTAGGGCTCGATCAGGCACTGGTACTGGTCGTCGGCGGCCTGGGCCACGCCGCCCAGCAAACAGCTGGCCAGCAAGGCGAGGAGGGTCGGTTTGAAGCTCATATCTGGTTTCCGGCGAATGCCAACATGGTATCGAGGTTCTGGTCCTGCTTGAGGGTGTCGCGCCGGGTGCGCGCGTGGATGGCCTGAGCACGGCGCTGCACATGGTGGCGCAGGCGTTCGACCCAGAAAGCCGGTGGCCCGTCCGGGAAACCGTGCACGAGCCAGCGTTGCAGCAGGCCGCCGTGTTCGCGCAACGCGGCATCGTCGATTGCCACGATCGCCACCGCGCTGCCCGGGTCGCCCTGGCGCGCGCAACGCCCGATCAGCTGCCGATCGATGCGCGGCGAATCGTGGAATTCGGTCAACACCACATGCAAGCCACCTTGTGTCGCGATGTCCGGGCCCAAGTGGATGTCGGTGCCACGGCCAGCCATGTTGGTCGCTACCGTGACGATGCCCGGTTGACCGGCTTGCGCGATCACATCGGCCTCGCCGGCATCCTGACGCGCGTTGAGCACCCGGTGCGGGATGCCCGCCTGCGTCAAGGCTTCGGAAAGGTGCTCGGACGCCTCGACCGATCGTGAACCGATCAGCACCGGGCGACCTGCATCGTGCACCCGCTGCACCTCCTGTGCCACCAGGCGCCACTTGTCGGATGCGTGCGCGCAGCAGCGGGTCGGCGCGACCGTGCGGATGCAGGGGCGGTTGGTCGGGATGGCGATGGTCTCCAGCGCGTAGACGGACCAGATCTCGCCGCGCACCTCGTGGGCGGTGCCGGTCATGCCCGACAGTCGCAGGTAACGCCGGAAGAAACGCTGGTAGGTGATACGCGCCAGCGTTCGGTTGTGCTCGGACAGCGGACAAGCCTCCTTGGCCTCGATCAGCTGGTGCAGGCCTTGTTCCCAGGTGCGTCCGGGCAGGATCCGGCCGGTGTACTCATCGATGATGTGCACCTTGTCTTCAGCCACCAGGTACTGCTGGTCGCGATGGAACAGGTGCACGGCGCGCAACGCCTGCGACACCATGTGTTCGCGGCCATGTGCGGTGGTCCAGGCCGGGCCGAGGTTGGCGCACAGGTCGGTCAGGCGGGCGCGTCCGGCCTGCGAGAGTTGCAGTTCCCGGCGCGCAACGATGAGTTCGAAATCGCGCTCCACCTCGAGTTGACCGGCCAACGCCAGTGCTTGCGTGTACATCGCCGGGTCACCGGCGCTGTCGCCCTTTTCGGCCAGAATCAACGGTGTGCGCGCCTCGTCTATCAGCACGCTGTCGGCTTCGTCGACGATCGCGAAATGCAGGCCGCGCAGCAGCAGCGCATTGCCCTGCCCCGGACCGACATGCGAGCGCATGCGCAGCTGTGCCCGGCTGGCGCGGCCGCCGGCGGTGACACGGTCTTTCAGGTAGTCGAACACCAGTTCCTTGTTGGTGCAGTAGGTGACATGGCAGGCGTAGGCCGCGGCACGTTGCGGCAGCGACAGGCCGGTGATGATGACACCCGTGGAAAGGCCGAAGTAACGGTAGAGAGGGCCCATCTCGTCGGCATCGCGCTCGGCCAGATAGTCGTTCACCGTCACGATATGCACCGGCAGGCCGGCCACGCCGGCGATGCAGGCGGCCAGCGCGGCGGTCAGGGTCTTTCCTTCGCCGGTCTGCATCTCGGCCAGTTTGCCGGCGAACAAGGCGGCGGCGCCCATCAGCTGCACGTCGAACGGGCGTTTGCCCAGGCAACGCTGACAGGCTTCGCGCACCAGGGCGAAGGCCCGTGCGGTGGCCACCGGCTCGTCCAGCGCGGCACGTGCGACCCGGCGCATGTCCTGGCGAATCTCCTCGTCCGACAACGCGCCGACCTCTTGCGCCTGGCGCGTGGCGTTGCGGGCCAGCGCCGCCAGGCGCGCGCGCAGCGGCCGCATGCGATGCCACAGGCCTCCCACGACCGCGCGGGTCCAGCCGTCGAGCGCATTTTCCTTGCGATCGAGCCGTTCCGGATAGACGCTGTGCGCCCGTTCGACCTGTGTCAGGCTAGACATGGAACTGCGACAGGAACAGCCGGCGCACCGCCTGCCAAAGACGGATGCCCAGCGGCTCGCTGGCATGGGCAAATCGCACATGGACCCGGCTGCCGATAAAACTTGCCGGTACATCCCTGGGCAGTTGCAGTTCGAACTCGAACACGGATTCCAGCGCGGTTGTGCCCTTTTCGTTGCGTGGGTCCATCGGGATCACGCCGCCACCGCGTTGCCCGAGCGCCGGGCTGGGCAACTCCTTGCCGGCCTTGGGCACCTCGCGCACCAGTTTGGCGGAGTAGACGGTTACGATGTCGTGCGGCAGGCGGATTTCCACGCCCTTCGTGGCCAGGCGTACCAGGTCCACCTGTGACTGGTCCACCACCACCCGTACCAATGGCGTGTATTCGCCGACCACGTAGCCGAGCACATCGCCTTTCTTGACGAAGCGCCCGGGCATGTCCTGCGGCTGGTCGATCAGCAGGCTGCCGCTGGCACTGGCGCGCAACGACAACTGGGAGGCCTCGTCCAGCAGCCGGTCCAGCGCTGCCTGTTCGCGCCGCATGTCTTCTTCCAGCTGGCCAGCCTGAGCCGGGTGCACACCCCAGGCCGCGTCGTAGCGCGCTTGTGCTTCCTCGAGCTTGGCGTGTTGTCCGGCGATGCCCGATTGCAGCTCCGGATCAACGCTCTGCATCACCAGCTGGCCTGGCTCCACCGGCTCGAAGGCACGCGCCGTGACCGCCGTGACGAACCCGCTGCCACCGGCGCGCAGCAGCGCCTGCTCGGGCAACCAGACCACCCCTTGGGCATGGGTGTGGCGTGGCAGTGGGACCACAAACAAGAACAACAGAATCAGCACCAGACTGGCCATCAGCACGGTGCGCGCGCGCAAGGCCCGGGCGGCAAATTGCGGGCCGGTCACGACAGCCGAAATGCCCTTGTAAATCGGCACGCCCAGGCTGGCCACCATGCCCCACGCAGCCAGCAACACGCCCAGGAAAAAGTACTGTTGTGCGACGAAGATCGCGATGCCGAACAACACGAACATGCGGTAGACAAACGCCAATGGCGCATAGGTCAGAAACCAGCGTCGCTCCCCCGGTGTGGCCGGTGGTGGCTCGCTTTGCTTGACCCCGAACACGTAACGCTCGGCCAGGTATTGCCAGTATTTGTTGGCGCGGCTGCCCAGATTGGGAATCTCGATCCAGTCGGCCAGCACGTAATAACCGTCGTACCGCAGCAGCGGGTTGGCGTTGAACAACAAGGTCGTCACGCTGGCCAGCACGATGGCGTTGTAGGTCAGGGAGCGCGCCAGCCCGGGCTCCAGGATGATCCACAGGTAGAACGCCAACGCGGCAATGAACAGCTCGGTGAGCATGCCGGCCGCGCCGACCAGCATGCGGTCGCTCTTTTTCACGAAGGCCGACGAGCTCGACGCCTCGACATACGGAATCGGGAAAAACACCAGCAGCATGATGCCCATCTCGTGCACTTCGCCGCCGTGCATCCGGGTCGCGATGCCGTGGCCCATCTCGTGGCAGGCCTTGATCAGCGGAAACACCACGGCCATGATCAACAGGTTGTCGAAGGCCAGCATCTGCTCGCCGAAGTTCTCGGTCAGATCGGGCCAGTACAGGGGTACCAGCGCCAGCGCCGGCAACACCACCGCCAGCCAGATCGCCAGACCCCATCTACCGAGCAGCGGGCGCATCCAGCCCACCAGCTTGACCAGCACCCGGTCCGGATCCCACAGCGGAAAACGCAGCGAGATCGGGTTCATGAAGCGGCTCATGAACTTGCGGCGCTTTTCCTTGGTGCGGCGCTCGAACAACGCGGCCACGTCCGGATCCACGTCGCACTGCACCAGGTCCGAGCCGTGCAGCTGGCCCACCAGCTTGATCACTTCCTCCTGCGCCGGCGTGTCGTCGGCCAGCTGTGCGGTCAGGCGTTTCCAGATCGCAGCCATGTTGCGCTTGCCGTCCATCAGGCTGATGACCTGGTGCGAGGCCGGATTGAAACGGTGGTACTTGCCGGCGATCCGGTCTTCCATCACATACCAGACCGCGCCACGATAGGCGTGGCGGTGAATCCGCACATGGCCGCGCAGCCGCGGCTTGAGATGTTCGACCCGGTACCAGTTGGTCGACAGCAAAGCGCTGGTCTCACCCGTCATGGTGATATGGCCCCCACGGTTGCGCACTGTGTGTCGCTCCCTGCCCCCCGAGGGGGCTGCCCTGCCTTGGGGCGGCCCGGCGGCAGGGCGTTGTCACAACATCCACTCCCATGACTTCAGGCGCAGCCAGTCGGTGAAGCGGTGGGTCCAGATCCAGAGCAGGCTGCGCTCGCCGGCGCGGATCTTGGCGACGCCTTCCATGCCCGGGCGCATCGGGACCGGGCCTTGTTCGGCGTTGTCAGCCAGTGCTGCCTCGACGCGGAAGTAGTTGCGGCCGTCCTCGGCCACCGAGACCGGTGTGATGCGCTTGACGCTCAGCGGATAGGCCAGACCGGGCAGGCTGGTCAGCACCAGTTCGCCGGGCTCGCCCAGGCGCACATGCGCGATGTCGCGTTCGTCGACCTTGAGGATCACGCGCCAGGCATCGAGTGGTGCGAGTTCGAACAACACCTTGCCCTGCTCGACCGGCGAGCCGAGTTCCTGCGACAGGTCGCCGCGTACCACGACTCCGTCGAACGGCGCGATCACCTCGACGCGGCTGAGTTTTTCCAGTGTCAGATCGAGCTGGGCCCGCGCCTGGTTGGCCTGCGCCGAGGCCAGCCGCAAAGCGACACGGTCGGCCTTGGCCATGGCCTCGCGTTCCTTGCGTACCGAGACCTCGAGCTCGGACTCCCAGCGCACCCGTTCCAGGCGCAGGTCCTTGTCCTCCAGCACCGCCAGCACCTGGCCCTTTTGCACGATGTCGCCCGCGCGTGCCGGTGCCTGCCGGATGTAGCCCTGGAACGGTGCCACCGCGACACGCTGGATCGCGCCTTCGACCACCGCCAGCGATGCGACGCGGTATTCGGCCGGATACAGCGCCAGAAACACGATCAGCAGCGCGACCAGCGCCACAATCAGCTTGATGCCGGGGCGCGAGGTATCGGTGGCACGGCGCACCAGTGTCTGCCAGCTGCGCTGGCTGTGGCGCAGCAGGTTTTCTTCGGCGGTCAGTTTGAGTTCGAGGATCGGGGCCAGCGTCAGTGCCAGGGTTTCCAGAGCCTCGCATTCGTCGCGGGTGAAGGGCGTGTCGCGCTCAAGCAGCCAGACCGCGACCACCCGGTCGCCGGCTTCCAGCGGCACGGCGCACAAGGCGGCGCTGCCGCTCTCGCCGCCGTAGTGGCGCAGTGCCGCGGTGATCAGCGTCGCGCCCTCCTCGGGTTCGGGCACGACGACGATGGCGCGCTGGTCGAAGGCTTCGTTCATCGCCACCGCGGCCAGGTTGATCAGGTTGGTCTTTTCGTCGAAAGTGGCGGAGTGCGAGAGTGCACTGACCTGCACCGTCTTGCCTTTCTCCAGGCCCAGCTGCACCTGATGGCAGCCGAACTGCTGCGCCAGGCGGTTGACGATGGCCAGCGACGATTTGTGCGAATCGGTCTCGCCCAGCGCCGCCAGCGCCAGGTCGAACAGAAAGGCGGAACGATCCAGGCGGGATTCCTGCTCGCCCAACTGGCGCCGGTTGTGCAGGTCCATCAACCAGCCCACGCCCCAGTGCAGCATGCGCATCGCCTGCCCCAGCGCATCGTCGGCGTCGGTCTGCAGCTCCAGCACCACGGCGCCAAACAGGCGACCGCCGCCATCAAGCGGATAGGCGAACTGGGTCGGCGTATCGGTTGCGCGACGCACCACGCCCTGGCGCTTGACCAGCGATTCCTGGGCCACATCGCCCAGGTGGCTCAGGTCGGTCTGGCCCGGCCAGACCGCTGCCGGCGCGTAACTGCCGTCGTCATCCTGCAGCAGGATCACACCACTGTGCGCGGCGGGCACCATGCTGCACAACACCGGCAGCCAGGCCTGGCACAGCTGTTCGGCGGTGCGGGCCTGCGCCAGCGCGGCCCAGGGGTCGGTCGCGACGGCCCGGCCGGTCGCCGGTGTCGTGGCCGCCTGGGGCGCGGAGGGCTCATGTCGCGTCAACATCGATAAAGTCCTGGCGGTGGGGGGAGAGCTGGGATCGTATCCGACCTACAGGCACCGAGCCTGGGCCTTGCAAACTCTCTGGCGCCACGCCCGTCGATGCCGCAGCCGCGGCGACAACCGGAGCCAGGCCTATTTGAGTTCGCCGTGGCGCGATTCGTACTCTGTCATCAATTTGGCCAGCAGCTCGGACAGCCGTTTGGCAGCAAACGGGCTCATCACGATGCGGTGGGCCAGCTCAATCTCGACCTCCGGCTGGCTGCGATCCCAGCTGGTGTTCAGGCCGAAATTGAGCACCACCTCTTCGCGGGTGGAATTGGCGTTGGCGAAGTTGACATAGGAACTCTTCAGGTGCTCGACATTCCACTTGACGCGTGGACCACTTGCGCCGGCAGGCGGGTTTTTTTCCAGGTTCCTTTTCGGTCGCCATTGGTGTTGTTCCCTCGTTGAAGTTGCAAAAGATCAGTGAATCGATTTCACCAGCTAAGCCTTGTTGTCGCAAGCCCCGGACCTGGGTGCCAGGTGATTTGTCAGGCCCATTACGGCAATATTACCTTCCAGTCGTTGCCGGCCGGCTTACTCGTCCCGGCCACCCAACTGACCAGCCAGTTATGGTTGTTCACTGGCGCGCCGATTCCGAAGTCGAGCAGGCCGTTGTTGAAGCGCACCGTGGGGCTTGACTGGCCGTCGGAGACACCATTGCCCAGCTGCAGGCCGTCGTCGGTGGATGCAGGGCCTGCGCTTGTTCCCGCACTGCCCTGGCTATTGGGCGATGGTGTGCTGTCCGGTGCGGTCGCGGGTGCCTGTGCGCGTTGTTCCGCGGCAAGGCGGAACGCCTCGGCGCTCGGGATATCGGGGATCAGGGTGCTGTTGTAGCCCGACAGCTCCTGGTAGACCCGCGACGCATCGATGGTGGTGATGACACCGTTGCCGTCGATGTCGGCAATGATCAGCGGGCTGATGTCACCCCAGGCCGGGAAGCCGGTGTTGAATCGGATCGCTGTGCGCTGGATCAACTGCACATCGTCGATTTCGTACGTCATGTTCCCGTTCGCGTCGCCGATGTAGCCCACGATGTGCAGGGCATCGTCGTCGGCGCATGCGACCAGCGCGCCGTTGATCGTGACGGCGGCGATGTCGACCCGGTGTTTGGCCTTGTAGGGGGCGTCGAACGGCACCATCGCGGTGAGCTTGACGAGTTCCAGCGCGCCTGCGGGTAGCAGGGTGGCGCTGGTGATTGCGATGCGTGCCAGGCCCGGCTGCGTGAGGTCGACATCCAGTGTGGCGCCGGCCGGCAGGTCGCTGCCACCGCTGGCGTTTGTGATCTGCAGTAGCGCCGGGTCGTAGCGGATCTCGAACTGCAGGCTGCGCACGTCGCCGGCGCTGGTCAGCGTGACCGGCAGGCCACCTTGGCTGGCTGCCGGCACGTGGACGCTCTGGCCCGGACCGCGCATGAAGTCGGGCAAGCCGAGCCTGATCTGCGTCGGCGGGTTGACCGAGTAGACGGCCGTGAAGTCGTCGCCGGTCGTGCCGTCGCCGTCACCATCGAGGTCACCGCTGGCGCTGGTCAGCGCATGCGGGCCGCTCCTGATCGTGACGGTGTAGTCGTCCGCATTCAGTGGCGTTCCGGTCTTGAGGAAACTGAAACCCATGCCGTCGGCATCGACCAGCAGCGATCCTTGGATGGCGCCGCTGGTCGCGCCCTGCAATGACACGTCGCCGGGCATCCGGCCGATGCCATAGAGGTTGAGCTCGCTCTGGTCGAAGGCCTGGTTGAAACGCACGCCGAAGCCGTCGCATGCGGGCGTGAAACTCAGCACCTGCAGCGGCATCGTGCGCACATCGATATCGAGTAGCGGACCGGCCCAGTTGCCGTCTTCGTCGCGCGCCAGCGCCTGGATACGCGTTGCGCCGCGCGCCGCGGTGTAGACATGGCTGGCCTGCGTCGCGTCGCCGGCCAGCGTGTCCTGGCTGCCGTCACCCCAGTCGATGACCCATTCGGTGATGGTGTCCTCGCCCGGGTCCGTCGCACTGAGCAGCACCGTGTAGGCCAAGCCCTGGTGCGCCACTGGCGGCCCCGCCAGGCCCAACATCGGCGGCACGTTGGCCACGTGGGCGGTGAAGCTGCGGGTACTGCTGCCGCCGAAGGCGTCGCTGACGCGGACCGTGAAGGTGTAGGCGTCGTCGCCATCGGTCGCGCTCCAGGTCAACCGACCCTGGTCGTCGACCTGCGCGCCCGTGGGCGCAGTGTCCAGGCTGTAGGTGATCGTGTCGCCGTCCACGTCGCTGGCGATCAGGTCCAGCTCCAGCGTCTGGCCTTCGTCCAGAAACACGTCGGCGGGTTGGACCAGCTGCGGGTCGTCGTTGACCGGGCGCACGATGAGGGTCACCGTTGCAATGGCGCTGTCGAGCGCACCGTCATGGGCGCGGTAGGTGAAACTGTCTTGCCCGTTGAAATCGGCGTTCGGCTTGTAGCTGAAGCCACCGTCGGCGTCCAGTTGCAGGATGCCGTTCGATGGGCCGCTGACCAGAACGGCAGACAACGTATCACCGTCGACGTCGTAGTCGTTGCCGAGCATGCCAGCAGGCGCGACTGTCAAGACGGTATCTTCGTCGAGCGAGAATGTGTTGTCGCTGGCGACCGGTGCATCGTTGACCGGGCGCACCGTGATCGTCACCGTGGCCAGGTCACTGTCGAATTCACCGTCGTTGGCGATGTAGCTGAAGCTGTCGCTGCCATGGAAGTCGGGCTGCGGCGTGTAGCGGTAGCTGCCGTCGGCCAGCAGTTCCAGGCTGCCGTGTTCGGGCCCGGTGACGATGCGGGTCGTCAGCGGGTCGTTCTGCGCGTCTTCGTCGTTGGCCAGCACGTCGATGACCACGCTGTCGTCCTCGTCGACGGCGACGCTGTCGTCGTTGGCGCGCGGCGCGGTGTTGCTGCCATCGCCGGTGACGATGCGCACGTTGTCGATCACCGCCCGACTGTGCAGGCTGCCCAGGCCAAGCAGGTCGAAATACAGCGTTGCGGCGGTGCCGGCGGCTATGCCGCCGAGGTCGACGTCGACCTGTATCGGCGAGGTGAAGTCGAGCAGGCCGCCGGCGTTGTTGCCCAGGCCGCTGACCGTAACCCGGCTTGACGCATAGGTGGCGCCGCCGGTCTGGATATTGAGCGCAGCATCGGTCAGGCTGATCGGTGCCAGGCCGACCAGGCTGATGCCGGCCGCATCGAGCAGTGCGAACTCGAACGCGTCGCCCGAGGCGCCGGCGCCATTGGCCACGAGATCGAGCGCCATGATGGTGAAGCTCAGGCGCTGTGCGTCATCGGGAATCAGGAATCCCTGCTGGAAGCCGGACATGAACACCGGGCCTTCGGTCAACACGCCTTGGCCGTCGACGACACCGGCCAGGCCGGAGTGGGTCCAGCCGAAATCGGCCGCCAACGGGTCTGCGTTGTTGAAGTTGCCGTTCACGACGCCGGCGCCGATCAAGGCGGCGATGCCGCTGGCAGCGGGATCGAACAGCGTGAACGCCAGATCGCCAGCCGTGGGCAGACGCCGCGTCCCGGCATCGAGGTAGGCGCTCATGACGCTTGCGGATGCGAGCTCGGAGCCGAGAT
>CAJDVP010000038.1_pt1 | contig 29741 bp, 26 predicted proteins | sample 7391311 | NCBI WGS metagenome assembly CAJDVP01 (sample SAMEA7055711, study PRJEB34461) | soil metagenome | biome: terrestrial ecosystem; feature: Peninsula; material: soil | place: Antarctica | collected 2016
ACGATCAGATCGTCACCCCCTTCGCCGAACAAGAGGTCGTTGCCGCCTTGTCCGAACAAGCGGTCGCCACCCGAGCCGGCTTCATCGGCATTGGTGCCGAAGTCGCCATACAACCAGTCGGTCCGGTTGTCGTCATCCAGACCGGACTGCAGGTGGCCATACAAGGTGTCGTGTTGCGCGCCGCCGAGCAACACGTCGCTGCCGCCACCACCTTCGAGCAGGTCATCGCCGTCGTTGCCCTCCAGGATGTCGTCGTCGTCGCCGCCGAGCAGATGGTCGTTGCCGCCATTGCCATACAAGCGGTCGCGCCCAGCTTCACCGTACAGAACGTCAGCGCCGTCGTCGGAACCACGCAGGATGTCGTCATCCGCGCCGCCCCACAACTGGTCTCCGACGCCGCCACCACCGAGCAGTTCATCCTCGCCGGCCTCGCCATACAGCCAGTCGGCATCCAGGCCACCATCGATGAAGTCGCCTCCGGCGCCGCCGAAGATATGGTCTTCGCCAAAGCCGCCGTACAACCGGTCATTGCCAGCCTGGCCACGGATCAGATCGCCGTGTTCGCCACCCCAGATCTCGTCGTCATCGTCGCCGCCGTCGATGATATCGGCGCCACCCAGGCCCCAGATCCGGTCACGGCCGGCGCCGCCGAAGATGCGATCACCGAAGTAGATCGCATCGAACAGATCATCGTCGTCACCGCCGCTGTCGGAGCCGACGATCAGATCGTCGCCATCGTCGCCGTACAACAGCTTGCCCAGGCCGATGCCGGCCAGCAATACGTCATTACCTGCGCCACCGTGCAGCGTGTCGGCGCCCAAGCCGCCCTCGAGCAGGTCTTCGCCATCGTCGCCGTACAGGATGTCGTTGCCATCCTCGCCCAGCAGGTGGTCGTCGTCTTCATTGCCGTGCAGCACGTCGTTGCCGGCGCCACCGTACAGGCGGTCGCGTCCGGTGTTGCCGAACAGGCTGTCGTTCCCTTCTTCACCGTACAACTGGTCATCCCCGTCGCCGCCGAAGATGGTGTCGTCATCGCGGCCACCATACAGACGGTCAACCCCGAGTCCGCCGACGATCAGATCATTGCCGTCGCCCCCGAGCACCAGGTCATCGCCCGCGTCGCCGTACAGGAAGTCGGCTCCGGTGTCACCATAGATGCGGTCGTCGCCCTCCTGCCCACGCACCATGTCGCTGCCCGCGCCGCCGCGGATCAGGTCCCGCCCGGAGCCGCCCCAGATCTGGTCGTCGCCTGCGTCACCATTGAGGTTGTCGTCGCCGCTGTCGCCGTAAATCCGGTCTGCCCCGCCGCCGCCATGCACGACATCGTCGCCGCTGCCACCGCGTATCAGGTCGGCGCCCGCTTCGCCCCACAGGATGTCGCTGCCGGCGTTGCCATGCATCTCGTCGTCGCCACTGCCGCCAAACAGGACATCGTCGCCCTCTTCGCCCGCCAGGTAGTCGGCGCCGCCCTGGCCATACAGCAGATCGTTACCGGGAGTGCCGCCCATGCGATCCTGCGCGCCCTCGTGGCCGGTACCCAGGTCGCCGAACAACATGTCGGCCGCGCCATCGTCGCCACTGGCGTCCGCGGCATGCCCGTACAACACATCGTCACCGGCGCCACCGTACAGCCAGTCGACCCCACTGTCGCCGGACAAGATATCGTTGCCCTGCTCGCCGTACAACAGGTCGAAGCCCGCGCCACCGTGCAACTGATCGTCACCTGCGCCGCCAAACAGCACGTCGTTGCCGGCGCCACCGAACAACCGGTCGTTGCCGATGTTGCCGTCGAGCTGGTCGTTGCCACCCTGACCGTAGAGCTGGTCGTCGCCACCACGGCCGTCGATGATGTCATCGGCGTTATCGTCGCCGACGCCGCTCTGGCTGTGACCGTAGATGATGTCGTTGGCCTTGCCGCCCTTGAGGTTGTCGCGGCCGGCTCCGCCCTGGATGAACGCCGCGCCGCCACCGGCGATGATGATGTCGTCGCCGTCACCACCGGAGAGTTCGACCGGGTCGAGCACACCGAATCCGGGTCACGGCGGCATGCGCCGGATCACCGTCGGGAACCTCCTGCAGCGTGCCGTAGAGTTGGGTGAAACCGAAGGCTTCGACCAGCACCGAGTCGCTGCCGACAGCGGTCACCCGGAACGACTCGTCGCCATCGGTGATGTCGCCATGCGCACGATTGGCCGCGCGGTCGCCCATGTTCAGGTACAAGGTGCCGTCGGCCTCGTCCAGCGTCGCAAGAATCGGTGGTGGTGCGTCGCAGTCGACGGAAAAGCTCACCAGCGTGACACGCGCGATTTCGACGGGGATCGTCACTCCGACGAAAAAGAGGCCCAAGTCGAGCCCGATCCGCAGTTCGAGTTCGAGGTAGGCACCGAATTCGCCCTCGAAATCAAAGATGCACAACGGGCCACCGCCCTGGATGCGCTCCAGGAACTCGCCCTGACGCATCTTGCCGTCGCCATCGATGTCATGCAGATTCAGACCGAGTTGCGCATAGATTCCCCCTTCGACCTCGAGTGACAGCACTACCGCACTGACCCGCACGCCGGCGCCGATGTGCGCCTCGAGGAACAGCTCGGGCAGGTCCTCCCACTCACCATCGACGTTGTAAGTGTCAGCCACGTAGAACCCGTCGAACAACTTGCGGGCATCGGCATTGCCTTGCTTGGCCGATTCGGCAAACGTGCGAATGCCGTGGGTGTCGTAACCGAAACTGAAACGTATGCCTGCGCGCAGGCCGCCTTCAAGCGTGACATACACCGCGGGTGGCGCATAGACCGGGCCGAACGCCTGTTCGATGTCGAAACCGACACTGAACTCCGGCATGTCGTAACGGAAGATGTCGACGTCCTGACCCAGCAGCAGCTTGAAGGCCAGCGTTGGATCGTCCAGCAGAGGAAACGAGAATCCGGAGCCGCCCGTGCCCTTGATGTCGTTCTTCGCGTCATTGAATCCGGGGCTCTTGGAGGCCAGCTGGTCGGCCAATGCCTGGGTCGGATCGGTCTTGCGCCCGCTGAAATCGATGCCGCCAAAATTGACCCCGCTGCTGTCGCGCAGATCCTGCCCGCCGCCGAGATCGTTCAGATTGAAGCTGCCGAAGTCGATGAAGACATCGTCGCCCAGTGTGTCGAGCCGGTCCAGGAAGTCGACCAATTGACCTGCCGCTTCCATAAAGTCCGCCGCTTCGGGCGAAACAAGGTCTGGCGCGATCTGGCTGGCCATTTCCAGGAACGTCACGTCCTTGCCGGTGATGTCGGAGATCACCGGTATGCGTGCATTGAGCACATCGAGCACCGGCCGGATCGGCTCCAGGATCGGGTTGATGGTGTTGACGATCGGGCTGACGATGCGGTTGAGGAACTGGCCCAGGTTCAGCTGCACGTTGTTGAAGCTGACATCCTGCAGATCGCCCTCGAAACCGTTGGCGGTTCCGAAATCCCACAGCAGGTGGAAGTCGGTCAGCAGTTGCGGGAAGCCGGCGTCGAAAAATGCTGCATTGGCAACATCGTTGCTTGATCCGAGGACGCCGGCGGTCAGCTTGAGATTAGCCTCTGCCTCCAGGTCCAGCGTCACATCGACGACCTGCGAGAAATCGAGCCCACTGGCCAGTTCGTTGAAGGTCAGGCGATTGTTGCTGCCGATCGGGTCCTTCAGGTCGATCGCGAAGCTGCCGCTCAGGTGTGTCGGGTCGGAGGCATCGTCCTCGATCTTCAGACGCAGGAAGGCCAGTTCGCCGCCGATGGCCATGCCAGGCGTTGTGGCTTCGATCTCGACCATCAACTCGTTGGCGCTTGAGGTGTCGATATACACGCCATCAGACCGGCTGACCCCCAGGCCGAGTTCGAACGCGTAGGTGAACGCGACCTGCACCGCGCTGTTGTCGCTGGCCTGCAGCCCGAGTCCGGGCAGGCCGAGGTCGAAGCCGATCGGCACCGAGGCGATGAAGCTCTGTCCGAGCTTGAGATCGAACTGGACCTCGCTGATGTCGCCGGCGCTGCCGACGGTGCGCAGTCCGATGTCGTTCGCATCGACGACGCCGTCGCCGTTGCGGTCCAGGATGATATCGAGGAAACCGCCACCGTCGCCCAGCACGTCGGCATTGCCGAGCACGTCGAACAAGGCATTGCGCACCATCGAGGCGCCCTTGTCGCCGCCGCCAAATGCCAGCTGCAATTTGGGCACGATCTGGGTGCGCAGATCCGACATGAAATTGGCGGCGTCCTTGAGGTTGTCGCCGACGATCGGCAGGTCAATGCCGAAAACCTCGCCGTCCAGCGCATCCTCAATGCCCGCCAGCACCAGATCGATGCCCTGGATCAGGCTGCCCATGTCGCTGAACAGGTCGATGGAGCCGATCGATCTCGGCCGCCAGATTCGGTGCGGTGAGCGTGGTCGTGCCGCCGATATTGGCCAAGCTGCCGATGTTGAGCGCGATGTCGCCGGCGAAGTTCGACTCCAGCGGGAAATACACCGGCAAGGTGGCCGATGCATGGCCGCTCAAGCTGGTGGTCAGGATCGAGGTGCTCCACTGGTTGCTGAACCAGCGGTCGCCGGTCGCGGGCTTGAACGCAACGCCGAATGCAGCCGGCGCCACGCCGTCGGACACATCGACCACGCCATCGCGGATGAACAGGCCCAGCGGTCCGATCGCGGCGTCGAAGTCCAGGTTACTGCCGGTCACCTTGAGCTCCAGGCCGATCGTCGAATCGTCGTGGATATAAGCACGCGGGTTGGTCGGGTTGGCGAAGTCGAAGCCCCAGATCAGGTCCATGACCGCGCTGCCGGTCACCGACAGGTCGGCGCTGCCGCCGACGTCGATCAGGTTGCCGACGCCGGCCAGGTTCGGTACGCCGCCACCGACGTAGCCGGCCAGCTTGGCCAGGTCCAGGTTGACATGCAGGTTCTGGAACTCGGCCGGCAGACTTTCGGACAGGTGCAGCGCAAAGCGCAGGTCGCTGTCGGTGAAGACCATCGTCAAATCGCTGGGCGCAAGGCCGAAGGCCTGTTCGATGCGCGCCTCGAGCGCCTGCAGGTTCGGCGCACCGAGCGTCTGCAGGTCGGCGATGTCGCCGGTCAGGCTCGGAATGAAGCTGAGCAGGTCGCTGACGCTCTTGTCGATGACGGGCAGGTCGAGATTGAGGAACGAGAAACCCTCGACACTGCCCAGATAGCTGACGAACTGGTTCAGTCCGGCCAGCACATCGTCGATGTCCAGATTCTTGTAGTTGGTCAGCGCCGTCAGGTCGGGGAAAGTGACGCTGAGCGTGGACGGGTTGAACACGTTGCTCATGCTCACGACCACCCGCGGGTCCGCGCCCAGCTCCAGAATGCCGCCCTGCACCTGAACCGGCAGATTGACCGAGGCCGTGCCCGAGGTTGTCAGCTGTGCCCAGGTCCCCAGATTGGTGAGCGATGTGAAGAAGTCGCCGACCCGCACCGGGGCCGACGGTGCGGACGGGTTGCGGATCTTGGCCAGCACAGACGCCTCCGCCGTGGCCGTGCCATCGACGATATCGACGCCGATGAAGCCGAAGTTGGCCGATGCGTCGATATCGGTCGCACTGACATGCACATCGCCGCCGAGCTGGATGTCGCGCAGAAAGGCCCGCGACACGGCGGTCGCGGTGTCGGCCATGATTTCATTCAGTCCGAGTTCGGTCTTGGCGGTGTTGGTCAGAGGGTCCGACACGAACACGCTGACGCTGGCACCGAACATGTCGCCGCTGGCCTTGAACTGCAGCTTGTTCGACACCAGCGACGCGGTGACGTTGGTGACGCCAGCATCCATCAACGCGGTGTTGACATTGGCCACCAGCTGGTTGCGGTTGGTGTTGCCGAGCTGCCGATTCACCGTGACCGCGACCGGCGCCGCGCCGTTGACCGCGACCTGGAACAGGGCATTGGCCGACAACACGCCGTTGGCCGGCAGCAGCAGATTGCCCAGCACGAAGGCTTCAAATGGAGACAGATCGAACCCGAGCGTGAACTGCAGCCGTCCGTCGGCACCGGCTTCCAGCGTGCTGGTGGTGTTCAGGCCACCAAGCGGCGCCAGGTTCAGATTCAGGTTCAGTGGCGTGGTCAGGTTGGCGAACGTGTGTTCGAGCCGGAAGAAGAAAGTCAGCTGATTGGTCGAGGTGTTGTAACCGGCGGAGATCGCCGATGGCGTCAGGCCCAGCAGCGTAGACAACCGTGTGGCGAACTCTTGGGCGTTGTTGAAGTCTGGCACACCCGGGGCCGCCTCCAGGAAGTTGTTGACCACCTCTTTCAACGCGGTGGAGAAGTCCAGCAGGTCCTTGATCTGGGTGTTGCCTGAACCTGCGGGATTGAGGCCGGCAAACGGCACGTCCTGGCCGAACACACTGGACGAGTTGCCAACGTCGCTGAGCCATTGCGCGATCCGGTTCATCGTCGCTGTCACCGCAAACGGCGTCAGGCGACCGAAGTTGCTGATCTCCGCTGCATTGGCGCCCGTCAGGTTCACCGCCACCCCGGTGAACGGATTGCCGGTGATCGCGACCTGCACCGAACCCGGATTGAAACTGCCCAGCTCGGCGATCGTGATCGGCAAATTGGCGCTGACACTGGAGGACGTGCCGTCGAGCGTGACCAGGTTCTGCAGCGTCGTTCCCTGCAACTCGCCCATCGTCACATAGCCGGCCGCATCGGCATCCGGGTTGGCGATCTGCACCTGCAGGTCGGCATCCAGGTCGACGCTGCCACCGGCGACACTGGCCCCCAGGAAACCAAGGCTCACGTCAAAACTCAGGTTGCTCGCATGGATGTCACCCGAAACCACGAAGCTGTCGAAGCGCAGGAAAAATGCGTCGTCGACCGACAAGCCCGGCGTGAGATCGAAACCGAACGCGAAGTCCAGATGCATGCTGGCCGTGAGGTCCAGTGCGCCGCCACTGGCGGTGATGGCCATGCCGCCAGCAGTCTGTGGTATCGACAGATCGATGCCACTGAGCGTACGACTGGCGTCGAGCACCAGATCGAACCGGATCTCGTTTCCGTACAGGTCACCCGAGACGGCCGACAGGCCAGCCACACCCGCCAGGGCGCCCACCAGACCGTCAGTGGTTCGGGGCCCTGCACCGGCCAGATAGGTCTGCACCGGATCGAGCAACTTGGATTGCAGCCATCCGGACATATCGGCGGCGCTGCCAAGGTCGATGCTGACGACCGGCAACTGGAGCCCCAGTTGCTCATAACTCACCAGGGCCGCCGTCCAGTCCCGGAACTGGTTCAGCCCGGCCTGCAGGTTGCCGGCCACGTCCGGAGCCAGATCCGCCGACAACAGCAGCCGCGGCTCCAGGCTTTCAAAGAGAATGCTGCGTCGATGTGGCGGCCGGATCGATGCCGGACGGACCGGTCCACGCAACCGGGATTGCGGGAGCACACCGCGTCGCAGCTTACCGAAAAATTCCGTCAGTGCTGTCATGTCTTTGTCTCTCTCGCATGCGCTGCAACATCCTCGCATGCAGCGCTCCACTCCCCACTTCGGACGCTGTGCGGCACCAACCAAACGCCGGGCCGGCGATATTGGTCGACAAATGCCACACAGTGCAGCTTGCACCCCTGTCCGGGCATTGCAGACACTCGACAAGGTTCCCGCCCCGGCTATCGGAGGATGATGACCCCGAAACAATCATGGGGGAACACCAGAAATCGGGGAACCCCCTCTTTCGGTTATGGGTATTTGCGTAAAAGTACCGCAATCCGCTTCCAAACTCAAGCGTTTTGACAAGGTCATGGCCCGAACGGGCCCGTTAGCAAACAATCGGTCTGCGCATTTGCGGCGATCGACCCTGTCCCATCTCGCGCCAGACCGCGGCGACGCACCCTGTCCGCCGCCGCCGCCGGCGGCTAAACTGGCTGCCTTGCCCGCTTCCCCGGGGTCAACCCCACCCGCTGAGCGCACCGTCCTGCGCACACGCGGCATCGCCTCTCGCCATCCGAATGCCCAAGATCTGTGCCATCGATTTCGGCACTTCCAATTCAGCAATTGCACTGGTGCAGCGCAACGGCGCGTACCTGGTGGCAATCGAAGCTGGCCAGACCACGATGCCCACGGCCATCTTTTATGCGGTCGAAGGCCTGTCGGCATTCCAGCAGCCCAAACATTTTTTCGGGCGCGCTGCGATTGCCGCCTATGTCGACGGCACCGAAGGCCGGTTGATGCGTTCCATGAAGAGTGTGCTGGGATCAACGCTCGCCGAGCAGGCAACCGAGGTCGGTGGTGGTCATACGGTGCGATATCTGGAAGTGATTGCAACCTATCTGCGCCATCTGCGGGAACAGGCCCACCACGCGGCCGGGCAGGCGCCGGAGCGGCTGGTACTGGGCCGGCCGGTATTCTTCGTCGACGACGATCCGGTGCGTGATGCCGCGGCGCAGGCGGCGCTGGAAGCCGCAGCGCGCCAGGGCGGCTTCCGGGAAGTCCATTTCCAGTACGAACCCATTGCCGCAGCACTGGACTTCGAATCCACCACCGAACGCGAACAACTGGTGCTGGTGGCCGACATCGGCGGTGGCACGTCCGACTTCTCGCTGGTGCGTGTCGGGCCTGCGCGGCGGCAGCGGCTGGACCGCCGCGACGACATCCTGGCCAACCATGGCGTGCATATCGCCGGCACCGATTTCGATCGGCAGATCGAATTGGCCCACCTGCTGCCCTGTTGTGGTTACCGCGGTATCGGTCCGACCGGGCGCGAGGTGCCGAGCCGGGTCTATTTCGACCTGGCGACCTGGCACCTGATCAATACCGCCTACACAGCCGGGCGGGTGGCCGAGTTGCGCGCGATGAAGTCGTTTTATGCGGACCCGGTGCACCATGCACGGCTGATGACGGTACTCGACCAGCGGCTGGGCCATATGCTGACGGCGCTGGCCGAAAACGCCAAGATCACCGTCGCAGACCAGGGCCGGGTCACCGTGAGTCTTGCAGCGATCGAAGCCGGCCTGATCGTGGATCTGGACGCGTCAGCCATGTTGGCCAGCATCGAGTCCGACCTGCAACGTATTGCCGACGCGGCTCGCACAACAGCTGCCATGGCCGGTGTGGCGCCAGCAGATGTGGACGCGGTGTATTTCACCGGTGGATCGACCGGGCTGGGAGCGCTGGCAGAGCGTATCGCCGCGCAGTTTCCGCAGGCGCGGCAGGTGCGTGGCAATCGGTTCGCCAGCGTGGCGCAAGGATTGGGACTACACGCCCAACGCCTGTACGGCTGAGCGATGGCTGAATGGCGCGCTGGACTGCATCCCGTGCTCGATTGCGCTGCAGATGCGGTTGGCCGCGGACGCGACCATGAGGCACAGCGGCGCGGCATCCTGACACGATTTTGCACCCTGGTCGACCGCAGACCCGACGCGCCCTGGACCCATATGCGCCTGTTCGAATTTGCCAACCCCGCGCAACGTGATGCCCTGGTCCCGGCGCTGGCCACGGTCGTCGCCACTCTGACACCGGACCCGCTAGCACGTGAAAGCCGCGCCCGCCTGGCGGTCACCTTGCGTGACAAGATGGGCGAGGCGGATTTTGATCTGCTCGATTAAGCCGCTACAGTGACTGACGCTGTGGCCTAATAGGGGGTTGAACTATTTTTTTCCGGAGTTGCCTCATGGCCAAAGAATTTCGCACCGAAGCCGACCGTATTGCCACCCCCCGCCCGATCCCTGTGAAGGGCTTCACCATGCCGGTCACACGCGGCCAGAAACGCAGCCTTGAGCGTGGCGTGACGACCCGCAGCAAGAAGAATCCGGGCAAACGCGCGCACCAGGGCGGTTGACGGCAGCAATGCGCTGCGTGCGCATTGCCCTAACGACACAACGGTGGCAACAAGGCGCCAACCGTTATCGGTTACCCGCGCATTGCAGAGAGCTTGCGCATCAAGGTGCTTTTGCCAAACAGGCTTTCCACCAGATCGACGGCCAGTTCGGCGGTCTGGTTGCGCACGTCCAGCGCCGGATTGAGCTCGACCAGATCGAGTGAGGCCAGACGGCCGGTGTCGGCAACCATTTCCATGCACAACTGGGCCTCGCGGTAGGTCGGTCCGCCGCGCACCGTCGTGCCCACCCCCGGCGCGATATCGGGGTCGAGGAAATCCACGTCCAGGCTGATATGCAGATGGGTGTTGGCGTCGACCAGCGCCAACGCCAGTTCCATGGTGTGGCGCATGCCCATCTCGTCGATGTACCGCATGTCGAACACCTCGATGCCGATGTCGTGCACCAGGCGCTTTTCGCCTTCGTCGACGCTGCGGATGCCGATCTGGCGAATCTCGCGTGGATGAAGCGCCGGCACATGGCCACCGATCTGCACCAGTTCCTGCGGCCCATGGCCACACAGACAGGCCACCGGCATGCCATGGATGTTGCCGCTGGGCGTGAGGGTGGCAGTGTTGAAATCGGCGTGGGCGTCGAACCACAACACGCGCAGCTTCTTGCCGCGTTCGCGGCAATGGCGCGCCACGGCACTTATCGAACCAATGGCCAGACTATGGTCGCCACCCATGACAATTGGCAGCCGCGCGTCGCGCAGCTGCGCCAGTACCGCATCATGCAGCAACTGGTTCCATGCCACCACTTCGGGCAGGTGGCGAAAACCGTTCACCGCACTCTGCCACGGATTGGGCGGTCCCGCCAGATTGCCGCAGTCGCGCACATCGATATCGAACTGGGCCACTGCCTTGTCGATACCTGCCACGCGCAAGGCCTCCGGCCCCATGCGGGCACCCAGCATCCCGGCGCCGATATCGGTCGGCACACCGATCAGGCTCACACCTTCAAAACCGACGGGCAACGGCGCGGCGGACATGGTCAGGCTGGCTCAGGCACCGTCTGCCGCGTGGCCGACGATGCAGGCAAAGGACTGGACGCGCCGGCAGACAAGGGGGCAATCAGCCCGAACAGGTCTTTCGGATCGGCGAAGCGCGGGATCAGCGCCAGGTCCTGCCCTATGCCCAGGCGTTCTGCACAAGCGCGCATGTAACGCAGCGCGGAAAAGTCTTCCAGCGCGAAGCCGACCGAATCGAACACCGTGATCGCATCGGCATCACGACGCCCCTGCGTATGGCCTTGCAAGACCTGCCACAACTCGGTGACCGCAAAATCAGCCGGCATCTGCTGCAGTTCACCTTCGATCCGGGTCTGCGGCTCGTATTCGACGAACACGCTGGCGGCGCGCAACACGTCCGCGTCGAGTTCGGTCTTGCCGGGGCAGTCGCCACCGACCGCATTGATGTGCATTCCGGGCTCGAGCATATCGAATGTGATGATGGTCGCTTGGACTTTGTCGGCAGTCACGGTGGTCACTATATCTGCTCCGCGCACCGCCTGGGCCACGCTGTCACAACGCAGCAGGCGCACATCAGTGTCGCGCAGATTCGCGATCAACTTGTCGGTTGCGCGCGGGTCGTTGTCGAAAAGTCGGATCTCCTCGATACCGAGCAGGTGGAGCTCGGCGTATCACGCGGCACCGTCAGCAACCGCATCACCAAGTTGGAGGACGCTGGCATCATCGTCGGATACACAGTGCGCTTGCGCCCCGACGCCCAGCCGAACCAGATCGGCGCGTGGATGAGCATCGCCGTGGAAGGCAACGAGACACGCTCTGTCATCGCCAGCCTGCTGGGCGAACCGGCCGTGGCGATCTTGCATGACACCAATGGCCGCTGGGACCTGCTGGCTGAATTACGCGCCGGCAACCTGTCGGAGTTGTCACAGGCGCTCGAACGTATCAGGCTGATCCGCGGCATCAGCAGCTCGGAGACCAGCATCCACCTGCAGACCTACCGGTTATCCTGATGGAACGAACCGCAGCACGGACCGCGTTGCACGGGATACCGGCTGGCAATCGGCCATGATGCGACATATGTCCTGGCCACGACCGTCGGTCGCGGCCAGAATCCCCATTTCTAGGAAAGAACCCATGACACGCAAAGGATGCACCACGACCATCACCCTGCTTTGGCTCGTAACAGCTGGCATGTCAGCACAGGCACAAGACTTGAAACCCGGCCTTTGGGAACTCAACACACGCATGCACAGTGACTCGGGTCAGATGGAAAAAGCCATGGCCGAGGCGCAAAAGCAGCTCGCCACCTTGCCACCGGCGCAACGCAAGATGATGGAAGAGATGATGGGCAAGCAGGGTATGGGCATGGGCGCCGGTGGCCCGGGCAACATGGTCGTCAAGGTCTGCATGACGCCAGAGATGCTCGCACGCGATGCGATCGCGACTCAGGAAGGCGACTGCAAGACCGAATCGTCGCCGCGCATGGGCAACACCATGAAGATGAAGTTCACCTGCACAAAGCCCCCGTCCTCGGGCGAAGGCACGGTCACCTTCGTCAGCCCGCAGTCCTACACCACTCAGATGACCGTCACCACCCGTGCCGGCGGCAAACCCGAGACCATCAGGATGGACAGCCAGGGCCGTTGGCTGGCAGCCGATTGCGGCAACATCCAACCGATGTCCACGGGCCGCAAATAGGCGCTGGCGCGGTGATTCAACCTGGCGCCTTGGCGCGTGCACCAAAAATCGCGGTGCCGATCCGCACCATGGTGCTGCCCGCATGAATGGCCGCTTCCAGGTCACCGCTCATGCCCATCGACAAGGTGTCCAGTGCAAGGCCTTGTGCCTGCAAACCCTGCAGCAATTCGGTGGCGCGCCGGTGCAGCGCACAGGCAGCCTCGAAACCGGGCGCGGGCTCGGGAATTGTCATCAACCCGCGCAGACGCAGACGCGGCAACTGCGCCACCGCGTGCGCCAGTGCCGGCAAGTCCTCGGGTGTGACGCCGGCCTTGGTTGGGCCGCCGTCGGTATTGACCTGGATGCAGACCTGCAGCGGCGCCAAGCTGTCGGGCCGCTGGTCGTTCAGTCGCTGCGCGATCTTGAGCCGGTCGAGCGACTGGACCCAGTCGAAATGGCCGGCTACCAGGCGCGTCTTGTTGCTCTGCACCGGACCGATGCAATGCCACACGATGCCATGACCGTGCAACGCGGCGATCTTCTCGACCGCTTCCTGGATGTAGTTCTCGCCAAACTGCGTCTGCCCTGCCGCTGCCACCTCGCGCACGGAAGGCGCGGGAAACGTCTTGGACACCGCCAGCAATTGCACCGACGACGGCGCCCGACCCGCCGCCATGCACGCTGCGACGATGCGCTGGCGCACGGCTTCAAGATTGGTCTCAATCGTGGTCATAATTGACCGATAGAGTAACAAACACTGAGAGACACACGTGGACATCACCCAGCTGCTTGCGTTCAGCGTCAAGAACAAGGCCTCGGACCTGCACCTGTCTGCGGGGTTGCCGCCGATGATCCGCGTGCATGGTGATGTGCGACGCATCAACGTCGAACCACTCGACCACAAGTCAGTGCACGCCATGGTGTACGACATCATGAACGACACCCAGCGCAAAAACTACGAGGAGTTCCTGGAGATCGACTTCTCGTTCGAGATCGAAGGTCTGGCGCGATTCCGCGTGAATGCCTTCAACCACAACCGCGGCGCTGGCGCAGTATTTCGGACCATCCCCTCCAAGATCCTGTCACTGGAGCAACTCAACGCGCCCAAGATCTTCGCTGATCTGGCGCTCAAGCCGCGCGGCATGGTGCTGGTGACCGGGCCAACCGGATCAGGCAAGTCGACCACACTGGCTGCGATGGTGAACTACCTCAACGAGACCGAGTTCGGCCATATCCTGACGGTCGAAGACCCGATCGAGTTCGTGCACGAATCCAAGAAGTGCCTGGTCAACCAACGCGAGGTCGGGCCCCAGACGCTGAGTTTTGCCGCCGCGCTGCGTTCCGCACTGCGCGAAGATCCGGACTGTATCCTGGTGGGCGAGATGCGCGACCTGGAAACCATCCGGCTGGCCATGACGGCCGCCGAGACCGGCCACCTGGTATTCGGTACCTTGCACACGTCCAGCGCCGCCAAGACCATCGACCGGATCATCGACGTGTTCCCGGCGGACGAAAAGGAAATGGTGCGCGCAATGTTGTCCGAATCGCTGCAGGCGGTGATCTCACAGACCTTGTGCAAGACCAAGGACGGCCAGGGCCGCGTGGCAGCCCACGAGATCATGCTCGGCACCAGCGCGATCCGCAACCTGATTCGCGAAGCCAAGGTCGCGCAGATGTATTCGTCGATCCAGACCGGCAACAGCGTGGGCATGCAGACGCTGGACCAGAACCTCAGCGACCTGGTCAAACGCCACGTCATCAGCCCGGCGGAAGCACGCAGCAAGGCGAAGATCCCCGAGAACTTTCCGGGTTGATCCGCAAGAAGGTACGCTGGAACCGCCTCGATGGGAATCTTCGACATCCTCAAATCCAGGGAGCCGGCCGACGGATCGGATGAAAGGCAGGATTTCGTGTTGTTCAGCACGGCATTTGCCGGCCTGGGCGTCGACGTTTCCCTGTTGGTTCCCTGGATGGTGCGCGCGGCAGAGATCGACGCCAAACGCTTGAACGCGGCGCGTGCGACCAAGCTGCTGCAAGGCTTGTGGACCAAGGATCGCTACATGCACCATCTGGACCTCAAGTCGATCCAGGATCTTGAGCAGCACTTCGATTTCGCCACCATTCCCCCCAACCGCGACGTCCTGTTGTCTGGCGCGATTGCGGTCGATCGGGTACAACCCTGGGGTGAACGCCTGCGCCTGGCCGAGATCCGGCCGGGCGAGATTCTGGGTGAGATGTCGCTGCTCGACAGCGGCATCCGTTTTTCGGCCTGCACCACCATGAGCGAATGCGAGGTGGGCGTGCTGACGGCCGAAAGAATGGACGACATGATGGCAGCCAGCCCGCATCTGGCTGCCAACCTGATCGCATTGCTGGCACGCAAGCTGTCATTGCGACTGCGCACCGTCAGTGCGCGGCTCAGTGACAAGAAATGACCGACAGGGAGAAAATACGACATGGAACGCGATCAGGCCACCAAATTCATCACCGACCTGCTACGGCTGATGGTCAGCCGCAACGGCAGCGATCTCTTCATCACCGGCGACTTTCCGCCCGCCATCAAGGTCGACGGCAAGGTGATCAAGGTGTCGCCGCAGCCACTCAATGGCGACCATACCCGGGCGCTTGCGCGATCGGTGATGAACGACAAGCAGGTCGCCGAATTCGAACGCACCAAGGAATGCAATTTCGCAATCTCCCCACCCGGTGTGGGACGCTTCCGCGTCAATGCCTTCGTTCAGCAAGGCAAGGTCGGCATGGTGATGCGCACGATCCCGGCCATCTTGCCCACCATCGACGGCCTGGGCGTGCCGCAGGTGCTCAAGGAGATCGTGACCGCCAAACGTGGCCTCTGTATCCTGGTGGGCGCAACCGGCTCGGGCAAGTCGACCACCCTGGCCGCGATGGTAGATTGGCGCAACGAGAAGACGCAAGGCCACATCATCACGATCGAGGATCCGGTGGAGTTCGTGCATGCGCACAAGAACTGCGTCGTGACCCAGCGCGAGGTGGGACTGGACACCGACAGCTGGGAGATCGCACTCAAGAATGCCCTGCGTCAGGCACCCGACGTCATCCTGATGGGCGAGATCCGCGACCGCGAAACAATGGAGCATGCGGTGGCATTTGCCGAAACCGGCCATCTGTGCCTGGCCACCCTGCACGCCAACAGCGCCAATCAGGCACTGGACCGGATCATCAACTTTTTCCCGGAAGAGCGGCACTCCCAGTTGCTGATGGATCTCTCGCTCAACCTCAAGGCGCTGGTGTCCCAGCGTCTGATCCCCAAACAGGACGGCAAGGGCCGTATCGCGGCGGTCGAAGTCATGCTCAATACCCCGCTGATCTCCGACCTGATCTTCAAGGGCGACGTGTCCGAGATCAAGGAGATCATGAAGAAGAGCCGCAACCTGGGTATGCAGACGTTCGATCAGGCCTTGTTTGACGCGTATGAAAACAACGAAGTCTCCTACGAAGACGCATTGCGCAATGCCGACTCGCTCAACGACCTGCGCTTGCAGATCAAGCTCAACAGCCAACGTGGCAAGACGCAGGACCTGAGCGCCGGCACCGAGAACTTCGCCATCGTCTAGACCAGCACCCCCTGCCGTCATTCCCGGACGGCATGCAGTGGCGCGGACGCGTCACTGATCCGCTTGCAACGCCCTTCACCGCCCGCATACCGCCCGCATTCACCCATGTCCAATATCAACACCAAGTCCTATTCTCAAACCACCCCACGCAAGCTCGCGTTTCTGGGCCTGGGCGTCATGGGTTACCCGATGGCCGGCCACTTGGCACGTGCCGGTCATCAGGTGACCGTATACAACCGCACGGCGGCCAAGGCCACTGGCTGGTGCGCTGAATTTGCCGACGCCCCCGGCGGCGCCACCAGCGCGGCCACGCCCAAGGCGGCAGCCCAGGGCTGCGACATCGTGTTCTGCTGCGTCGGCAATGACGACGACCTGCGTGCCGTGGTGCTCGGCGCTGATCAGGGCGACGGCACACGCGCCGATGACGGCGCACTGGCCGGCATGCACGCCGGCGCCGTCTTCGTCGACCACACCACCGCATCGGCCAGCGTGGCACGCGAACTGCATGCAACGGCCGCGCGGCGGCAGGTGTCTTTCATCGATGCACCGGTGTCTGGCGGTCAGGCCGGCGCGCAAAACGGCATGCTCACGGTCATGTGTGGCGGAGATCAGGCCGCGTTCGACCGGGTTGCACCGATGGGCCAGGCGTTTTCCCGTGCCATCACCTTGCTGGGCGACAGCGGCGCCGGGCAACTGGCCAAGATGGTCAACCAGATCTGTATCGCCGGCCTGGTTCAAGGACTGTCCGAAGCCATCGCCTTCGGTCAACGCGCCGGGCTCGGCATGGAGCAGGTGCTGGAGGTGATCGGCAAGGGCGCAGCGCAGAGTTGGCAGATGGACAACCGTGGCAAGACCATGGTGGCCAACCAGTTCGATTTCGGTTTTGCCGTCGACTGGATGCGCAAGGATCTGGGCCTGGTGCTCGACGAGGCACGGCGCAACGGTGCCCAGCTACCGGTCACGGCGCTGGTCGACCAGTTTTACGCCGACGTGCAACAGATGGGCGGCACCCGCTGGGACACGTCGAGCCTGATCAAGCGCCTCAAATAAACCTGCGGTCCAACGCCGCGCGTTCGCAGGCCGGTCAGGACTTCGGAGCAGCGGGCAAAGTCCGTTGCAGTTCTTGCTCGGAGATGATCTCCAGCAGCCGTACGACCTTTTGAACCCCTCCGGTGCTGCGCGCGATATCGGTCGCGCGATTGGCTTCGCGCTCTGTGACCCGCCCCATCAGATAGACGACGCCGCGTTCGGTGACCACCTTGAACGCATTGGCAAACAAGTCCTTCGAATCGACCATCGCGGCCTTGACCTTGCCCGTGATCAGCGCATCGGACGAGCGTTGCGTCAGCGACGACGCTCCCAACACCGCCAGTTCGTTGACAATCGTGCGTACATTCTCGACCTGCGACACGATCTGTTCGACCAGTTGTTTGTCCTGGGCGCTGGGCACCTCACCGGTGAGCAGCACCTGGCGGTTGAAGCTGACCACGTTGACGTGCACGCGTGTGCCGAGGTTTTCATTGATACGACCCAGCGCGCGCAGCTCGATGCCTTGATCCTCCAACTGGGTGCCGGAGGTGCGACGGTCGGTGACCACCAGGGCGCCGCCAACCGCCGCGCCCCCGATCACCAGCGGAACACAGGCGCTGAGCAGACTGCCCAGGCTTGCGACGCAGACCACGGTGGCGCACCATTTGATTGCACGTGTCTTCATCATCAGATCACTTCCTCTTGTTCACCCAACAACTGGGCATCTACGGCATCACACATGCAGTGCAATGCCAACATCAGTATCTCCAGTATGCGCGCAGTTCGCTCATGCGGCACGTCGACATGGACGTCGGTGTCACGCAATTTCTGCGCCATGGAGCCGCCACCGTGGCCTGACAGGCCGATCACGATCATCTCGCGCTCGTGCGCGGCCGCGACAGCCTGTTGCACATTCGCACAATTGCCATCGACGGACATCACCAGCAACACGTCTCCGGCGTTGCCCAGCGCCCGAACCTGGCGCGCCAGCGCGCCGGCAAACGCCTGCTCATTGGCAACACCGGTGAGCACTGCATTGCCGGACACCAGTGCCAGTGCGGCCAACTCGGGGCGTTCGCGTTCAAACCGTCCCACGAAACTGGCCGCGAAATACTGCGCCAGCGCGGCGCATCCACCGTTGCCACAGGCCAGCACCTTGCCACCATTGGTCACACACACCAGCAATGCCTGCACCGCGGCGGCAATCGGCTGGCTCAGGATTTGCGCCGTCTGGTATTTCAGATCGGCGCTGTCGATGAACTGCTGTTCGATGCGCTGCTCTAGCATGGTGGCGATGATACCTGCGGCGCACGCGCGCCATCGGCAACGTCGCCATCGCACCAATCCTCACGCGGGCGTGGACGCTGACTTCACAAGCGCTCAGGCCGCGTCAAAAGCCGCGCGCAACCAGGTGACGCCCTGGCCGTCGAAGGCCACCACGTCGAACCGGCATGGCGGCGTCACCGCACAGTGGGCCAGGTAGTGCCGGGCGGCGAAAACGATGCGGCGCTGCTTGCGCGCGCCAATGCTGGCGGCCGCACCACCATGCGCGAGACCGCTGCGCGCACGCACCTCGACAAACACCACCGTGCCATCGGGTGCACGCATCACGAGATCGATTTCACCGCCGCCGCGGCCGGGCGTTCGATAATTACGCGTCATCAGGCGCAACCCGGCGTGCTGCAGATGGCGCAATGCCGTGTCTTCGAAGGCATCACCCGACTGCTTGCTGCTGGTCACCCCTGCGGACGCCTTGACCCCGAAAATACCCATCCATGACCACCTATGCCTCGGCCCTGCTGGCCGCCCGCGACGCGGCGGCCTCGCAACATTATCCGCAGGCGACCCTGTATCTGGTGGCCACGCCGATCGGAAACCTGGCTGATATCAGCTTGCGGGCCCTGTATGTCCTGCAAATGGTGGATAGCGTGGCCTGCGAAGACACCCGCCACACGCAGACCCTGCTGCGCGCCTACGGCATCGAACGGCCGGCGGCCCAGTTGCTGGCATTGCACCAGCACAACGAACGCAAGGCCACGGAGCAGGTCGTACAGCGTCTGCGCCAGGGTCAGCGGGTGGCCTATGTCAGCGACGCCGGTACTCCTGGTATCAGCGATCCGGGCGCGCGCCTGGTCGCCGAACTCCATGCCCAAGGCCTGAAAGTGGTGCCCATCCCCGGTGCGAGCAGCGTCACAACTGCGGTGAGCGTCGCTGGAGTCGACATCACTGCAGGCGACAGTTTCGTTTTCGCCGGCTTCCTGCCCACACGCAGCGCTGAGCTGGCAGCGCGCATCGAAACACTGCGCGCCGAACCGCGTGCCGTCGTCCTGCTGGAGGCGCCGCACCGTGTCGAACCATTGGCCGCTGCGCTCTCGGCGCTAGGCGAGCGGCGGCTCACCGTCGCACGCGAGCTGACCAAGCAGTTCGAGCAAATATGCACCCTGGGTGCAGTGGACTTCAGCGCCTGGCTGGCGGCCGACCCTCACCGCTTGCGTGGCGAGTTCGTATTGGTGCTCCATCCCGACCCGATCCCGCGCACTGACGACGAAGCACTGCGCGTACTCCAGCTGCTGCTCGCGGAGCTACCACTCAAGACCGCCGTGAAACTCGCGGTCGCCATCACCGGAGCACCACGCAACACCCTGTACGAAGCGGCTCTGGGACTGCGCGGCGCAACAGATAGTTAGGAGGCTGTCGGTGGGTCACCCTGTTCAGGTATCCCCTCAACCTAGGCGCTGCGGCCCTCGCACCAGCGTGCCGGGCAGTGCACCGGTGCGTTCGCCGCTTTCCATGATCACCTGGCCCGACTTGAGCGTGGCCACGTAGCCCTCGGCGGTCTGAACCAGACGCCGGCCACCAGCCGGCAGGTCGAACGCCACATAGGGTGGCGGCAGGCGCAGGCGATCGAAGTCGATGATGTTGATGTCGGCCAGATAGCCGGGTTTGAGTTGGCCGCGGTCGTGCATTCCGTAGATGGCCGCGGTGTCGCGGGTCTGGCGCTGCACCATCAGTTCCAGCGGCAGCGTCGGCCCGCGTTTGCGGTCTCGCGCCCAATGCGTGAGCATGTAGGTCGGCATACTGACGTCGCAGATGTAGCCGCAATGCGCGCCGCCGTCAGCCAGGCTCATCATCGTGCGTGGGTGCTGCAGTTCAGCGTGTAGCTGGCTCAGGTCGTTGTAGGCGTAGTTGAAGCTGGGGAAATAGATGATGCCCTTGCCGTCCTGCGCCATCAGCATGTCATAGGCGATCTCCAGCGGCGACTGGCCGGTGCGCTGCGCGATCGACGCGATGCTGCTTTCGGGCGCCGGCTCGTAATCCGGCTCCGCACCAAGTGCATACATCTTGTGAAAACTCTGCGTCAGGTAGGCTAGCCGGGTGTCGTATTGCGCGGCGCCCTCCAGCGCGGCCATGTCGGTCAGCTGGATGCGGATCTGCGGGTCGCGCAGGCGTGTGAGTTTGTCAGCCCAGGGCAGTGACTCGATGGCGCGCCACGTGGGGTGGGCCATGAACGGGTGGGTCGAGCCCTGCCACGCCATCAGAATACCGGCGGGGCGTCCTGCGACGGCGCCATACAGTGGAATACCGGCCGCATGGGTCTGGTCCAGCGCGGCGAGCAACCTCTTCCAGGTGTCGGGCGTCTGATCGGTCTGCACCAGCGCGAAGGCGACCGGCAGATTGTTGCTGCGCGCGAGCTCCGTCATCCAGGGCAGTTCGGTCTCCATCTGGTAGTGATTGGACGTCATCTGGAACACGCCGTGACCCACCTCGGCCAGGACCCGGCCGAGGCCCAGGATCTCGTCGGGCGAGGCAAAGGTGCCGGGCGGGTATTTGCGGTCCTGGTACTTGTGGATGATGGTGCGGCCGGTCGAAAAGCCCACCGCGCCGGCCTTGAGCGCCTCGCGCACCAGGCCGACCATGGCTTTGATGTCGGCCGGCGTGGCCTCATCGTGCGTGATGCCGCGCTCACCCATGACATAGGTGCGCAGCGCCGAGTGTGGAATCTGTGCCGCCACATCGAGCGCGCGCGGCATGCGTTCGAGCGCATCCAGGTATTCGGGGAAGGTCTCCCATTGCCAGTCGATACCTTCGGACAGCACCGTGCCGGGAATATCCTCGACGCCCTCCATCACGCTGATGACCCAGTCGCGCTTGTCTGCGTGTACCGGCGCAAAACCGACGCCGCAGTTGCCCATCACGACACTGGTCACGCCATGGTCGGTCGATGGGCTCAGGTAGGGGTCCCAAGTAGCCTGCCCGTCGTAGTGCGTATGCACGTCGACCCAGCCCGGGGTGACGATGGCGCCGCTGGCATCGATGTCGCGCCGGCCCTGTGCCAGTTTGCCGCCGACGGCCACAATGCGTCCATCGGTGATGCCGACGTCGCCGCCAAAGCGCGGCTGGCCACTACCGTCAACCAGGGTACCGTTACGGATGGTGATATCGAACATGGTGTTTATCCTTTTTTCAGTTTGACTGGTTTGTCCGGGTAAGCCGCCGTGGCGAGAGTCGAAACGGCAAGCAGAATGCCGGCCAGCGCGAAGCGGCATTTATGCATTGCGGGCATTCTTCTGGGCGTCGGGGGGGTCGGAGCCCGCAACGGGTTGAATGGTTGGTGTCTGCGCATCTGCAGGCGGTGGCTCGGTGCCAGGCATCTGGGATGCGGAGTCTGCGTCTTGTGTGTCGGTCTTGCGCCATAGTGAACGCACCAAGCGCATCATCGATTGCGCTTCTTCCCACCGGTTGGATAGTTCATCGCCGTTGCGGTCAGTCATTGCGTATTCCCTGGGGCCGAGCTCGCACACAAAGGTGAGCGATGCGTCATCCGGCGCTATGCCGCGCCAATTCTTGAAGCCGTATTCCCACCAGCCCATGAACAAGTCCAGCCAATGGCGCTGGTGCGCGAAACCGATCTGCACCTGGATCTGCTCACGACTGGCCACGCGGCCGTGAAAGCCCCAGCAGTTGTCGATGATGCGGTGCATCAGGCGGTGGTTCTCCTCGGTGACAGGCCATGCGAATTCACGCCCGACAAGGTAGTGCGAGAGGTCACCGGTCAGCCGCAGGTCGGGAAATCGATCGAGCAGGCGCAGTGTGAAATGCAGGTCTGTCGTCATCCGGTCACGGTGCGTCTCGAAATGCAGTGCAACGCCGGCGTCATGGGCGAGCCGCCGCCAGCCCTCGATCAGGGGAACACATTCCGCGATCGTGTGTGGACGCACATCGGCTTGCAGGTTGACGTGGTCGGCACCGAATTCGCCGACAAGTTCGAGCACGGGCTCGAGGTCGTCGACCGTACGCGGATAGCACTGGGCCTGCCAGGTGAGGCCGGCATCACGCAGTCGGCGAGTTACGTGACGCACATGGTCCCGGTCAGAAAAGCGCACGCCGGCGCCGTCGAAGCCAGCCTGGACGATCATGTCCAGCTTCTGGTCGAGCGACCATTCGAAGCCGTCGGGGCGACGCTGCTCCATCGCCCACATCGACTGGTAGACACGCAGTTGCTGCATGGGTCGGGTCATCGCGATCAGTGGCGTCGGTCAGCAGACATCGGGTTAGCGGACGCTCAGACCGGTACCGCGCTGCGGACCCCGTGCCCGATCTTGAAATCGTTGCCAGCGCGATCGACGCCGCGCAGCAGCCACAACGGCCTTTGCATGTAGTTCATGTGGCTCGATGCACGTGCGTTGGCCGGGAATGCGGGGTCGCGGACATACCGCGTCGTGGCCGGCATGTAGCGGATCGCATAGTCCGAGCGGCGCTTGTCGGAGCGGTTGGCATTGGAGCCATGCACCAGATAGACATCGTGGATCGATATCTGGCCAGCCATCAGGATGTCGTCCCGGGCCTGGGTTTCGTCGATGGAGCTGACTTGCTGGTGCAGGGCGACGTTGGCTTCCGAGGTGACCTCGTGGCGCTCAAGTTTCTTTGATTTGTGTGAGCCCGGAACATAACGCATGCAGCCGTTCTCGGGCACCGAGTCTTCGATCGCCACCCGCACCGTGACGGTGGCCAGCGGGTCGAGCGGCCAGTACTGGCCGTCTTGGTGCCATGGCACGGCCATGCCGTGGCCGGCCGGCTTGCAGAACAACTGGCTGCCCCAGAGCACGATATCGGGGCCGATCAACTGCTCGACCATATCCAGGATCTCGGGGAAGCTGCACAGGTCCAGGAAGGTCTGAGTGCCGATCAGCTTCGAGGTCTGTCCCCACGGGTTGTGCGCGCCGGAGAGCTGCTCGGGACGCACATCGGGGTTGCTCGCGATCAGCGTGTCGACCTCCGCGCGCATGGTCGCCAGCATCGCGTCGGGGAGGCGGTAGTCCGGTATCACCAGGCCTTCGTCATGAAAACGGGCGATCTCTGCGTCGTTCAAGCGGGTTTTGCGTGTCTGTTCCATGGATCGTCTTTCTGTGATGGGTTCTTTTTGCCGGCCCTATCGGCCGCGCGGGTTGACTAACACCGGGTGGCCGTCCAGTAGATCCGACAACTGCTTGGCGATCGCCCGTGCATTTCCATCCGCAGGAAGGGCGCAGGCGGCGAGCGCGGCGCGGACGAGCGCGCGGCGCTCGAAAAACTTGACCATGGTTTGTCTCTTCATGCTTGGTTAACGAGGGGCGCTTGAGTCTGAATTATTGATGCAAGCGCTTGCACAAAGTCTAAAGCAGATATTTGAGTGCGTCAACAATTTCGCTAGCAGATTTCTTTATTCATGGATACGCCCTGAATCAAGAAACACTCAATTCGAATTTCTGACAATTGTGCACGCGGTTGCATCCTCGATAAAATGTCCGGCACTGATGCCTCGTCACTCTTTAAGCCTTGCCACATCCGTACCAGCTTCGGCGGGGACGCCGCGACACGCGTCGCTGGCGGACGTAGCCAAGCTGGCCGGTGTATCGACTGGCACCGTGTCGCGCTCGTTGTACCGTCCGCAGATGATCAGCCCCGCGACGCGCGCGCGGGTCCAGGAAGCGGTCGACCGCCTCGGTTACGTAGCAAATGGCGCTGCGCGGGCACTCACGATGCGGCGCACGATGACGGTCGGCGCGATCGTGCCACGATTTGGAAGTTCGTCCTTCTCGGCGCTGGTGCAGGCTCTGGAGACGCGGATGTCGGCAGAGGGTTACACCCTGTTGTTGTCGGCCCCCGACCAGCGGACACCGCATGCCACTTCGATCCTGCGCGCGTTGCTCGAACGTGGCGTCGATGCGGTTGCCTTGCTCGGGGTTGAGCAACCGGCGTCGGTACTCAATCTGCTGCAGACGCATGCCGTTCCCTATGTACTGATGTGGGCGCCACCGGACGCGCAGGGGAGGTGTATCGGTTTCGATGAGCCACGCGCGGCCAAACTGCTGGTCGAGCATCTGCATGAACTGGGCCACCGCAGCGTGGCTTACATCGGGGCGCCGAGCGCCAATAGCGAACGCGCCCGCCGCCGCTTCAACGACCTGACCCGGGCTATGGCCGCCTGTGGCATGCGCCTGTGCAACGACGCGTTCATTGAAACCGAACACGGCTTCAGCGAGGGTTTCACCGCCATGCGTGCCATTCTTCCCCATCGCGCCCAGTATTCGGCCTTGATCTGCGGCAGTGACTACCTCGCTGCCGGTGCTTTGTCGGCTCTGGATCAGGCCGCAGTCGCCGTACCGGGCGAACTGTCGGTGGCCAGTTTCAATGACAACGACTTCGCCGCCTTCGTGCATCCACCGCTGACCACGGTGCAGCTTCCAATTCGAGAACTTGGTGAACACGCGGCCAACTACCTGCTTGCAAACCTGCGCGGCGAGCCCTCGGCGGCGCCGATGGCGCTGCCGGTGCAGTTGCAGATTCGTGCCAGCACCGGGCCGGCAAAGGCGAATGCACCGACCTGAACGCGGGCGTTGCCCAGTGCCACGTCTGCGATAGCAACGGCGGCAGCCTCGACAGGCGCGGCAAATCAGGCAAATTGCGTGCGATGATGCCGGATGTCTCGCCTATCGTTAGTGCGATCAAACTGGCCGACGACGCGTTTTACCTGGTCCACCATCAGGGTCACAACGACCGGCAAGTGCACGGACGGTGTGTATCACAGCCAAGGCGGTGCCGACAAGCCGGTCCGTTGCCGCGACGAGGTGATCCTGACTGCCGGCGTCATCGAGTCGCCACAGCTGTCCGACATCGGCCCCGCCGTCTTGCTCCGAGCCCACGCTGCGCGCGTCGTTCACGCCAGGGCTGCCTGGCTTCATAACCTCTTGCGCGACTGATCCATGGTTGAGTTTGCCTGGTACTGGCTCGCGCTGGGCGCCATGGTCGTTTTCGCCGCCGGCGTCGTACGCGGGCTGGCGGGATTCGGCTTCTCCGCCGTCTGCGTGGCCGGCTTGTCGCTTTTCGTGTCGCCGGCGCAGGTGGTGCCGCCGATCTTCATCCTGGAAGTGTTCGCCAGCATCAGCATGTTGCGTGGAGCGTTGCGCGATGTCGACTGGCGCTGGCTCAGCTGGTTGGCCCTGGGCAATGTGGTGTGTGTTCCGATCGGGGTAGCCTTGCTGGCCGTGGTACCGGAGACGGCGCTTCGCCTGCTGATCGGCAGCCTGCTACTGGTGGCCGCCGCATTGATGCGCAGCGGCGTGCGTTTCGCGCTGCAGCCCACGGTCGGGGTGCGCCTGGCCACCGGCATGGTGTCCGGCTTTGCCAACGGCGTGGCCGCCATCGGCGGCATCGTCGTGGCGCTTTTGCTGAGCACGGCCCAGGTGCCGGCGGCGACCTTGCGCGCCACCATGGTCATCCTGTTGTTGATGACTGATCTGTATGCATTGGCCTGGGCCGGTTTCATATCGGTCGGCGGCGACGCGGGGCTGGCCCTGCTCAACGTCGATACCCTGCGCACCGCTTTGTGGATGACCCCGGCGATGTTGCTCGGCATCTGGCTCGGTAGCCGCGCATTTGCCGTCATGTCGGCCGAGCAGTTCCGCCGTCAAGTGCTCAATCTGCTGGTATTGATCGCGCTGGCGGGCGTCATCCGCGGACTGATGGACCTGGCCAGCGCGTAAGGCCCTGCTCGTCGGGGCGGGATCGGGGCGGTGCCACCTCAGACTGTGTCCGTGAAGTCGACCCAGGACAGGGTGTCGCAGCCGCAACGCGACCCGATCAACTGGCACGAACCGGCCCATCTGGTAGATTTGCGCCATGGCATTACAACTGGCATCGAGCGTGACCGGCCGCGGCCCTGCGCTGCTGATCCTGCACGGCCTGTTCGGCTCGGCGACCAACTGGCGCAGCATGGGACGCCTGCTTGCAGCGAACTATGAGGTGCATGCGCTGGATCTGCGCAACCATGGCGCCTCGCCCTGGGCCGACACGATGACCTATACCGAGATGGCGGACGATGTGCGCCAGTACATCGAACAGCACGGCCTGGGCACAGTGACGATGATGGGCCACAGCATGGGCGGCAAGACAGCGATGGCGCTGGCACTGACACACCCCGACCAGGTCGAGCGGCTGATCGTCGTGGACATTGCACCACGCAGCTACACCGATGGCCTGAGCAATTACGCGTTGGCCATGCGCAGCATCGACCTGGCGACTCCGGCCAGTCGTGGCGAGGTGCAGCGCCAGTTGCAGGCGTTGCTGCCTGACACTGCGATCGCTCCTTTCCTGGTGCAGAACCTGGTGCCACGCAATGACCACTTCGATTGGCGCATCAATCTGGCTGCGATCACCGCGTCGATGCCCGATCTCATCGACTTCCCGGCCAATCTGCACACACGGGTGTTCGACAAACCGACCACGGCCATCGTGGGTGGTTTATCCGGCTATGTCCCCAACGGCGACAGTACGCCATTTCGGCCCATGTTCCCGTCCATCACGGTCGAGGTGATCGACGGCGCGGCCCATTGGGTGCATGCGGACAAGCCACAGGCATTTCTCGAGGCGGTGCAACGCGCACTCGCACGCTGAGCGACAGGCGTTGAACCCTCAGACGCTGGCGGTCTTGCCGTCTGTACCGTCGTCTGCCGTCTTATTCTCGGCGGCCCGATACAGCAGCACCGGAACCGGCGCATGGCGCACCACCTGCTCGGCGTCGCTACCCAGCAACATCCGGCCGACGCCGCGCCTTCCATGCGTGCCGATGACGATCAGGTCCGCCGGCCAATCCCGGGCCTGCGCACTGACATGTTCGAACAGACGGCCATCCAGACTTTCGAGCAGCACCGAATCGACCTCCACCGCAGCCGCAGTCACATGCGCCTCAGCCTGCGCGAGCAATTCCTGACCAGCTTCCCGCAACAGGCCAGTCACATCAACGGACATCGCGCCGAAACCGTCGGACGAGAATGCCAGCGGCATCTGATCGACCACATGCAGCAGGCGCAGCCGTGCGCCAATGGCCTTGGCCAGCGCGATGGCTTCGTCCAGACCGGCATTGGATGTAGGACTGCCATCGACGGGCACGAGAATATTGCGGTACATGGTGGCGCCTTCCAAATTGGCGAAGAAAGTCTAGCATCACAGGACTGCGAGCCAGAAGAACGCAGACTGGGAGGCTTGCGCAACGTCAATGGACGATGCAGCCAGCAAACCAGCGCGTCATTTGGCGTGCCGGCCTGCCACCAAGCAGGATCATTCCGATGGCACAAAAATCCACAACAACAGGTAGATAATCACGCCGAAACCACCCATCAGCGTCAACAACGCGATCAACAAGCGGCAGACCCACGACTCGAGCCCCAGCGTCGGCGCCAAGCCGCCACACACGCCACCCAGCCAGCGGTCGCTGGTGCTGCGCCGCAAGGCATTGAAACCGGCGACAAACGGCACGCTGGATTGCGGCGTCGACGACGAACCGGAACCACCCGACGAACCGATGAGGCGCAACTTGGCGCGGGCGAACTCCTCGTCCGTCAACACCCCCCGTTGGTGCAACTCGCCCAGCTTGCCCAGTTCTTCGCTCATTGACATCGCATCTCTCCTGTTACCGACATGGTGCGCGACGCACATGCATTCACGCCTCATTATGCGCATTGGCTCAGAATACCCCAATCCGCTCGGGGCAACGCGCAAAATGCGCGCGCACGCATTATGCCGACGAGCCGTTGTGATGGGCGCCAAGCGGTCACTGCCCCGATATGAGGGATTGCACAGGAGTTTTGCATGAACAACATGCTCCACGACAGCGACAACTGCGACACACCCGGGTGCGCCGTGGTCGAACAACATATCACCCCGCGCGAAAAGGACCTCGGCGGGTTCTCCGTCCGCCGCTGCCTGCCCACCATCGGCCGCAAGTCGGTCGGCCCCTGGGTATTTTTCGATCATTTCGGCCCGGTCACGCTGGAACCGGGACCCGGCCCCAATGTGCGACCGCACCCGCATGTGAACCTCGCGACGGTCACTTACCTGTTTGCCGGCGAAATGCTGCACCGCGATTCGCTCGGCAACGTGCAGACGATTCACCCGGGCGACATCAACCTGATGGTGGCCGGTCGTGGCATCGTGCACTCTGAGCGTGAACGACCGCAAGCCACCCTGCACGAACGCCCGCTGCATGGCCTGCAACTGTGGCTGGCGCTGCCGCAGGCTGACGAAGAGACAGACCCCGCATTTCACCACTACCCGAGCGACGCAATTCCAGCCGTTACGGTGGACGGGGTGACGGTGCAAGTGATGATGGGAACGGCCTTTGGCGTGACCTCACCCGTGAGGACCTTTGCGCAGACACTCTATGTCGAGGCCCAATTGGGAGAAGGCCAGTCGCTGGTCCTGCCTGAGGCGCTTGAACGCGCGGTGTATGTGGCGCAGGGACAGGTGCGTCTGGGAAACACCGAAGTCGGACCCCATGCGATGGCCGTGTTGCGCAGCAGCAGCGGCGCTGCCACACTACACGCACTTGCCCCAGCACGCCTGGCCATCATTGGTGGCGAACACCTCGGCCCGAGATTCATCGACTGGAATTTTGTCTCCAGCCGAAAGGAACGAATCGCGCAAGCCAAGGACGATTGGGTCAACGGGCGCTTCCCGAAGGTTCCTGGCGACGAGACCGAATACATACCCTTGCCCCAATAGGCATTTTCGCCCACACAAGCACGCCACGCCCCAGCACCCCCCTCGCAAGAATGGCACCGCTTCGACGCCTGCGAATACGATTGATACGCTTGACCGCATGCCGTCCTATACTGGATTTGCGGCAGTATCAAGGCTGCGTCAGCCCGCCTGGAGAGGAAACCCATGAACACCCACACGACCACCGAGTCCTTGCGGCTTGCAGCCGCTGACGACAAACAAACCAATGCCCAGATCGACGCCCGGCGCGTCAAGGCGACACCGCGGGGTGTCGGCATCGGTTTTCCGATCTACGCGCAACGCGCGCGCAACGCCGAATTGTGGGACGTCGAAGGCCGGCGTTACATCGACTTCGGATCCGGCATTGCGGTGCTCAACACCGGCCACCGGCATCCGAAGATCATCGCAGCCATTGCCGCCCAGCTCGAACGTTTCACGCACACTGCCTACCAGGTCGTGCCGTACGAGTCCACCGTGGAGCTGGCCGAGAAAATCAACGCGCTGACGCCGGGCGACCACGCCAAGAAAACCGCCTTTTTCACCACCGGCGTCGAAGCGGTGGAAAACGCGATCAAGATCGCCCGCGCCGCGACAAAACG
>CAJDVP010000005.1_pt1 | contig 28116 bp, 22 predicted proteins | sample 7391311 | NCBI WGS metagenome assembly CAJDVP01 (sample SAMEA7055711, study PRJEB34461) | soil metagenome | biome: terrestrial ecosystem; feature: Peninsula; material: soil | place: Antarctica | collected 2016
ACGTTCAATGAAAAGTCCCGCAAAGAGCAACGCGAGCGCGAACGCGACGAACCACCATTCGCGCATGAAGTGCAACACGATCGCGGTCTTGAACGGTTCAATCTCGGACAGCATCTCTGCGAATGCCAGCGAGCCGAGCGAGACGCCGAACAGACCAAGGAAGATGATGTACTTGATCGACACGAGCCGCTCATGGACGCGGAACGGAACTTTGATCTGCGGTACTTTCAGCGCCTTCGCGAGATTGTTGGTCAACTCCTGCAGCGCACCAAACGGACACAGCCACCCGCAAAACGGCCCACGGCCCCAGAACAATAGCGCCGCTGCCACCGAACACCAGAGAATGAAGACGAGCGGGTCGACGAGGAATTGCGACCAGCTGAATCCGGTGCGCAGCGAATTCGCGAAGGTCAACACGTTGACAACCGAGAGTTGCGCGTGCGCAAACCAGCCCAGCCAGAACAGCGTGACGATGAGGTAGGTGAGACGGATGCGGTTGAAGAGCTTCTCATGCGGGACGATCAGGTCCTGGAAGAAGAAGATCAGCGTCAGCGCAGCGAGCATCACACCGAGCACGCCAATCGATACCGCCTTGCTGCGCCACATACGCAGCCACAGCGCAGGCCCGGCGTCGTCCAGCGCGTCGTCGACCGTGACTGCACCGGGAATGGCTGCACCGACCGCAGGGGCCGTCGAGGCGCCCGGGGCGGCCGCCGGCGTCGAGGCACCAGGCGCTGCCTTGGTATAAAGGTCGGGGATCTTATAAGGCAATTCAAACGTCACGAAGGCTTTTTCGAGTGCGCCAGTCGCGCGTAGCACCAGAAGTTGAAGCCGCCACGGCGCGGCCGGATCGAACTCCGACCCGGGCGGGATCACGAAGACGTCGACCTCCTTGAGCTTCGGTGCGCCAGCGGCGTTCAGCGCGCCGACGCGCCGATGTTCATGGTCACGAAAACGGATCGTCTCGGTCCCCTGGATCAGTTCGATGCGGTCGAAGATGCCGCCGCGAACGTAGCCCGACCCTTTGAACGAATACAGACCGTCACCGGCGACGAGTACGGCTTTCTGACCCGGGGCGAGCATCTGCGAGACGCTCGCGAATTCAGCGTCGCCGAGCAGGCTGCGGCCGATCGCCGGCTGCGAGACGAGCGCCGCATAGAGATCAATGAACGTGGCATCTTCAGGCCCCGGCTCGGGCCGCTTCGCAGCCACCGGGTTGCCGGCGTCGACGAAGGCCTTGTTGATCTGGCCGACGGTCAGGTGCAGGTGGCTCACCGCATTGGAGTCGAGCAGCGCAGCCCAGTCGACGATCGCGCCGGCCTCGTCGTCGACGACGCGCGCGGGTGCGGCCACGGCCGCCGGTCCCGCGACGCCTGAGGCCAGCGCGCGACTCACGCGCACTGCAGAGCGCACGACACTGTCACCCATCACGAGCACGGTGACAGTCGCGCCGCTCACGATATCGGGATGTGGAGGCTTCTCCTTCGCGGCACTGGCGCGCAGTGGGTTGTAGCCAATGAATGACTTCAAGTATGTGGTGACCTTGTGCTCGGGAATGCCGATCAGGACGATCGGCTCGCTATGGGCGACCAGCTTTGCGCCAACGATCGTGCCTTGCGGATCGAGGCCGACCAGAATGTGAATCGGCTTGCCCGAATATCCAGTGGCATCCACATACTGCGAGTTCAGGTAGGCGTAGCCGAGCAACTCGTCTCCGCGATACGCGGGCGCAACGACCGGTGATTCTCGGATCGGGCCGAAGCGATCGGCGCCGGGAACGATATCGGTGGGGGAGACCTTCGTGAGGAACTGCCCCAGTTCGGCCGCGCCGCCTTGCGCCGCCGCCGGCCCGACGCCTCCAATCAGCAAGGCGGCCAACAGCCAAAGTGCCGCCAGGCGGATACGAATAAGAGTCGACATCACAGACAATGGTATGTAAAAATGAAAGTGCATCACAGCATTACGCTGTAGTCTATGTACTTTCAAGCCGAGGGAGATGATGCGGGAACCGCCATTTGAGCGTGCCATTGATAATCATCAAGTCACGCTCGCAAACCTGGTCGAGATCGCCTACGCGATCGAGCACGAGTCCGTGCGTCGCTACGCTGGGCTGGTTGAGACCATGGAGTTGCGCGGAGAGGTCGCCACCGCAGCGGCATTGCGCGTGATGCTCGGTGAGGCGCGCGCGCGCATTGATCGCGTCGCCCGCTGGGCTTCCTCTTTGGGCCAGCCGTTGCCGAACGGCGAGACTCACGAACACAGTGTGCCGGTTGATCTGTGGAAAGCTTGGGATGAAGTCGCCGGCAGCGCGCTGTTGACGCCATACCGGGCCTTCGCGATCGCGGCCGACAGCAAGCAAAAGGCCTTCTCGCTGTACAGTTACCTCGCCGCCTACGCCACCGATCCGAAGGTCCGCAAGCAAGCCGAAAAAATGGCGCTGGAGGAACTCGGCCACGCCTCGCTGATGCGTCGCTGGCGCCGCCAGGCGTGGCATCGTGAGCGCCGAGCCATTCGCGAAAGACCGTCGACCGTCGCATCGGGCGAGATGCTGCACACCTTGCTGGCGCGGGGGGAAGCTGAGATCCGTGAGCGCCACCGCGCGATCGCCGCTCGATTGCGAACACTCGGCGATGAAGAAAGCGCACGACTGCTGGAGCATCTCACCGAAACGCCACTGTGGCCAGCAGCCACGCAGAGGGCAGCCGAGGTACAGCCCGTGCCCGGCGGCGACATCCTGCAGCTGCTCATCAGCGCGCAGGAACCCCTGGAAGCGTTCAGTGAAACGTTGGAGGAAGCGCTGCGTACGATCGAAGGCGAAATGTTCGCCAAGGTGGAAGACGCCCTTTCGAACGTCGTCGCCAGAATGTCGCAGCTTTCGCTGCATACCGCGCGCCGGCTTCAGGCGGCACAAGCGCGGAGTGGGCCAAAAACACCCCCCACGGCCGTGCGGCCCGACCCCCACGCAGGCACGGCAGACATCATTGCTTGACAAGCATCGTCAACGCGCAATAGCCGTCAGGCGTTGGGCGGCTCCATGCCGGAGGCCAGCCGCGGCGGCCGATCGAAGTACCACAAAGCCACCACCAATGCCACGGTCATGAACGGCATGCCCAGCGGGCGCACCATGCCTACCACCAGCGGCGAGATGATCAGGAAAAACCGCAGCGCCCAGCTGTACAACAGGCCGGCCCGTCTGACGTAGTCCTTGGCCATCGCGTTCAGCGGCGCCCGTTCCTTCGACGCCACCGGCATCGACATCACAAAACCGGCATGACTGAAAAAACGCATGGCCATGGCCGAACAGACGTAAGACGCGAACAGCGTGGCCATGAGCAGGACTTCCAACACGATGCGCAGAGGCGGCGTAACGTCAAAAGTTGATGCATCGATGTTGCTGCTCGCCAGGCTGATGGTGCCCATCAGTGCCAATGCCGCTGTGGAAGCGGCAATCGTCGCCGACATCAGCGAATTGCGCAGCGCCTGAACCGCAACGATCTCGAAGCCCGGTTGGCGACTCAGTGCATCCACCCAGTGCACACGCAGGGTGGCATGGGCCGAACGCGCAATACGGTCGGGACGTCGCAGGCCGACCCACAAAACCGACATTTCGTAGACGGCAAAAATCAGGGTGCTGACACCAAAGGCATACCAGTTCTGGACGGCGTTCATGGCACCAGGCTCCTTTGAATGTCGGCGTTTGAAGGAGACCGTCGCATGAGTGATCAATGCACGGTACACACCCGTGATGGTAACGGCGCCAAGCATTCCGTTGGCAACATCGCGCCTGCGATGCCACAATCGGACAGCAGTACCCCAGGAGACCAAACATGAGCGCTATCGACCACTTGGTAGAACAACGCATACTCGAATCCGAATCGCACCTGCGCCACATCGACGAATTGCTTGCCAAGGCGCGTGGCAACGCAGCCCTTGCGCCACAAACCGCCACGCAGCTGAGCCGGTTCGAGCAGGACCACGAACGGCTGACCCGCGAAGTGGACGCCTTGCGCAAATCGCCTGCGCCAGATGCGGACGAACGCAGCAAAGGGCTCAAGGCCGTTTTGCAGACCCTCGGGCTGGAACTGGAAAAGACACTGACGGCAATCGGCGACAAACCCGACCACTGACGATCAGACAGGCTTGCCGTGACCGGCTCGGCCGTGTCGGCCTTGGGTCAGAGTCAGCCCGATTGCGCGCTGAATTCATCCCAGCGCGCGAGCTTGCCTTTTTCCGGCTTTCCGGTGGGAGTTCGCGGCATCGCAACGATGAACGCCACGTGGCGCGGCACCATGAATTTGGCCATGCGCGAGGCGCAGTAGTCCCGCAGCGTCTGCTCGGACAGGCTGCTCCCCGCCTTGAGCACGACGAAGAGTTTCACGTCCTCCTCGGCGAATTCGCCCGGTATGCCGATGGCCGCGCAATCTTCGATGTCCGGATGCGTCAGCGCCGCTTCCTCGATCTCATAGCCGGAAACCATCTCGCCCTTGACCCGGATCCGCTCGCTCATGCGGTACATGAAATAGAGGCGACCTTCGTCGTCGAGTCGGGCCACATCGCCCGTGTGGAACCACAGATTGCGCCGGCTCTCCAGGGTTTTCTCCGGCATGCCGAAATACCCATCTGCCAATACGCCCGGCTCTCGTCCGCGCACGACCAGCTCACCTGGCACGCCACACGGCAGCAATTCGTCGTTTGCGTCAACGATGCCGACCTCAAAGTGGTCAAGGACAATGCCGCCCTCGTGTTCCCATTGCGGCACTGCGACCCAACCCGCGTCGGTCGACCCATAACCACCACCAGGAACCAGGCGCAGTTGGAAGCGCTCTTCGAATGCTTTGCGCGGCACCGGCAGCGGCGTGCCCCAGGCGATGCGCACCGCATGGCTGGTCTCCAGCGGGCTCGGTGAGGCAGCCCACAACAGTTGCTGCACCGATCCGAGCATCATGAACCAGGTCACACCGTGGCGGTTGATGTCAATCCAGAATGCGCTGACGCTGAATCCGGCGCGCAGAACGACACGTCCGCCGACCATCATCGACGGCAACACGTCGTAGTAGGCCGGGCCGATATGCGACAACGGGTACGGTGAATAAACCACGTCGTCACCGGTCAGCGCGAACGGCCAAACCATGTTCTCGGCTGTGCGCACTGCATAACGGTGCGACAGCAGGCAGCCCTTGGACACCCCAGTCGTTCCGGATGTGAACAGAATTGCAGCCGTGTCGGTGTCGCGGCTGCTGGAGCGGATATGGTCGCAGCGTTGCGACAGGATGGCATCGAATGCTAGAACGTCGAGCGCGGGAAACAGCGTGCGGGCGCGCTCCAGTCCGTCGACCATGACAAGCGTACGAAGGTGCGGCAACTGCTCGCGAACCTGAACCAGTGCGTCCAGATGGGCGTTCGAACTCAGCAAGATCGACGCCTGGGTCAAGTCGATCATGCGCGCCAGCGCGGCACCACGAAACGCCCGGTTGATCGACACCTCGACCGAACCCGTCTTCTTCAGCGCATAAGAAGTCGCCAGGTATTCGATGTTGTTCTCCAGCATGATCGCCACATGCGACAGAGACTGCGCGAAGCGCTCGATCAAGCCGTGCGCAACCCGGTTCACGAGTGTCTCGAAGGCTGTGTAACTCCAGGTCTGGTTGGACTCGACAAATGTGACGAAGGGTCGTTCCTGGTATTTATCCGCGCACTGGTGCAGCAGTTCGCCGAGCGTGATGCGCAGCCCGGGCGCACCAGGCGCTGGCGGGGTCGGCTGCACATCGGTCAACAGCTGGTGAGCAGGCAGGTTGGCGGCGGCATGATTGGCCGCCTGGCTCGAGCTTGCGCGGCCAAGTATTGGCATGCGATGTTCACCGGTTACTTCGTTCGTCCGCAGGACAAGGTCATCACCCATCCCGTGGACAGCCACTTGCTGGAGATCGCCTGGCACCAGGGGATCAGCGCCGTCAAGCGCGCCTCACCTTGAAACAAACAGACTCTTGCCAAGGTCGGCAAGCCGCTGCACGGCAACGCCGGCAATTGCGCCAACGCCAAGCATTTTTCTTCGCCTCAAGCAAACCGTCAAGCACCTCGTGCAATCGCGTAAAATCGCGCCGATCGCGGGTGTGGTTCAATGGTAGAACGGCAGCTTCCCAAGCTTTAGACGAGGGTTCGATTCCCTTCACCCGCTCCATCAAGCCGTTTCACGCCATCCAACCAAGTCCCGAAAGTTCGTTCAGTGCCGGATGCCATGTCCCGTTCTGAACCAGTAGTTGGGAAAAGAGCGCCCAGCTGATGCCTTCCATCTCCGACACACAAACCCGTCATGACCAGCACGGTCATTACCCCCAGGCCGTCACGGTGGAGGATTTCCGGCACAACCTGACCGCCGTTCGGGCACGCATTGACGCTGCCTGTCAGCGCGTTGAGCGTAACCCCGCACAAGTGCGCCTGCTGCCGGTCAGCAAAACCAAACCCGAAGCGACTCTTCGCCTGGCCTACGCGGCCGGATGTCGCCTGCTCGGCGAAAACAAGGTACAGGAGGCGCACCAGAAATGGGAGGCGATGCAAGACCTGTCCGATCTTCGCTGGTCGGTCATTGGCCACCTGCAGACCAACAAGGCCAAACTGGTGGCGCACTTCGCCACCGAGTTCCAGGCGCTGGACAGCCTGCGCGTAGCCCAGGCGCTGGATCGCCATTTGCAGACCGAGGGGCGTTCGCTGGACGTATTCGTACAGGTCAACACGTCCGGCGAGGCCAGCAAATATGGTCTGACGCCAGAGGATGTGCCCGGATTCATCAAAGAACTGCCGGCGCTTTCCGCGCTTCGCGTTCGCGGACTGATGACGCTCGCGCTGTTCTCCGGTGAGGCCGAACGGGTGCGCCAGTGCTTCATTGTGCTTCGCACCCTGCGCGACCAACTGCGTCAGAGCGCCCCCGCAGGAGTCAGCCTGGATGAACTGTCCATGGGCATGTCCGGCGACTTCGAGATCGCCATCGAGGAAGGCGCGACCGTGGTGCGTGTCGGGCAGGCCATTTTCGGCGCACGCGCCTTGCCGGACAGCCATTATTGGCCGACACCTGCCGATTCCGAAGAATCACCATCATGACGACTCACCTGCCACAGGGAACGTCATGATCGAAGCCACCCCAATCACGGCGCTGCATCCGCTGATGCACGATGTCGTCTCGGTGCAATCGCAAGTGGTCTATGGCCGGGTCGGCAACAACGTCGCGCGCCCAACCCTGGAAGCGCTGGGTCTGACGGTCGCCGCCGTGCCAACCGTCGTGTACAGCAATACCCCGCATTACCCGACGATCCATGGAGGCGCGTTGCCGGTCAAATGGTTCCGCGGCTATCTGGAAGACTTGTCTGCGCGTGGAGCCCTGCAAAACCTGAAGGCCATTTTGGTCGGCTACCTGGGCAGTCCGGCGCAGGCAGCGGTGCTGGCCCGCTGGGTCAAGCGGCAGTTGGCCCAACACCCAGACCTGCGGGTTGTCATCGATCCCGTGATGGGAGACCACGACCACGGTATCTACGTCCATCCCAAACTGGCAGAGGCCTACCGTCAGTACCTGATGCCGTTGGCCCATGGATTGGCGCCAAACGGTTTTGAACTCGCGCACCTGACCGGACAGCCGGTACATGATGTCGAAAGCGTCGTTACCGCCGCCCGCCGCCTGCTGACCGGCAACACCGAATGGGTTGCCGTGACCAGCGCAGCACCCGACACCTGGGCCACTGGCGAGATGAAGGTCGTTCTCGTCACCCGCACGCGGGCCAAGGTCATAACCCATGCGCGCGTGGATGCCTCGCCCAAGGGAACCGGCGACCTGTTCTGCTCCGCCATGACCGGGCATTGGCTGCGCGGCGTGTCTTTGCCGCAGGCGGCGACGAAAGCATGTGCGCAAGTGGTGCAGGCGCTTCGACGAACCAAACAGGCGCAGTGCATTGAACTGCTGCTGCCCACGGCTACAACCCGTCAAGACATCAACACGGTGCCCATGCGTGCACAGAGGCGGCGACAGGCTGCACGGGACCTGGCGTCGGCCGGCAAGCGCTGACGCCGTTTCTAGATAGATCCCCACGATTTAGCTCAGTGGCAGCACGCAGACCAGCAGGCATTCGGCGATTCGGCGATTCGCCCATCGCACTTCGCTGCTACGCGGACATGACCCGAGTCAAGACGATGTGCCGCGCGTGGTTCAATACTCCCTCCACCTGCACTTATGCAAAGAGTCCCCGACATGCCCCCCGTCCTGCCTCACACGTTCTCGCGCCCAACGACACAAGAGCGCCCGCTGGCGGTCACGCACATCTTGCAGCCGCACACCGTGCGCCGTAGCGCCACGTTTGCGTGGCTGATGTGCACCTTCGTCGGCCTGGCGTGCGCGCAGACGTCTGGTGGAGCAACGCCTGGAGCAACCGATAGCGCCAGTGCAGGGGTATTGCCGGAGGTGGTGGTAAGCGGGTCGCGGCAGGAGCAGGCCAGTGACGATTTGCCGGTGTCCATCGACGTGATTGGCGCGAAGGATGTCAGCGACAGCCAGAGCACCGACCTGCGTGATGCAGTGCGAGACTTACCCAACGTTTCGGTGCAGACTTCGCCAGCGCGCTTTTCGATCAGCGGTGTCGGTGCCAGCGCGCTGCGGGACGGCAATACCGGTCTCAACATCCGCGGCCTGGGCGGCAATCGGGTGCTGATGCTGGTCGACGGCATCCGCATTCCGCGCAGCTACGCATTCCGCACGATCACCTTCGACCGCGAATACCTCGCGCTCGAATTGCTCAAGCGCATAGAAATCGTGCGCGGCCCGGCTTCTGCCCTGTATGGCTCGGACGGCATGGCCGGAATGGCCAACTTCATCACCTACGAGCCGGGCGATTTCCTGAAAAATGGCCCTGATGGCAGCACCAGAAATATCGGCGGACGCGCGTCCGCTGGCTGGAGCGGCGACGACAACGGCCTCAGCGTCGCTGGCACCGTGGCCGGTCGCGCCAGCGACAGCCTGGATTGGCTGCTCACCGCAAGCACGCGCGGCGCGCATGCACTGGACACCAAAGGGGCGAACCAGGAGCCCAACGTGAACCGCACCGTCGCCAACCCACAGCAGGACCGCTCCAACGCGCTCCTCGCAAAGATCGTGCTGCGGCCCATGGCAGGCCATAAACACACCTTCTCGCTGGAGCACGTCGAGAAAAGCAGCGACATCGACCTACTTTCCAGCCGTGCGCCGCTACCGCTCTCAGGCACGCGAAGCCAGATCGCCGGCGCAATCGTCGATGAGTTCGCCACCCGGGACATGGAGCGCGACCGCTTCACCTGGGAAGGGCGCTTTGCGCTTGGCAGCACCTGGGCCGACAACCTGCAGACCGTGATAGCCGCGCAGCGCGCGACATCACGCCAGGTAGGCACCAGCGTGCGCAAAAGTCTGCCTATGCGCGTGCGCGACATCCGCTACGGCGAGCGCACCTGGCAAGCGGGTGCGCAGGCGGACAAGTTGCTCACACAGGGTGACTGGGCGCACAGCATCACCTACGGCTACGACTATGTGCGCAGCAATATCGATAACTTGTATACGGGCCTGGCACCGCTGCCGCCGGAAGTTTTCCCGCTCAAGCGATTTCCCGATACGCGCGAGACCACACACGCGCTGTATTTGCAGGATGAATCGATCTGGCGCGACTGGAGCTTCACGCCCGGCCTGCGGCTTGACCACTTCGCGCTCGACGTCACCAGCCAGGCCGGGTTCTATCCGCCGGCCTCCGCACCCGGAAAATCGCTAAGCGGCTCGGCGCTTTCGCCCAAGTTTGGCGTGCTCTTTCGCGCAACGCCCGTCTGGACCGTCTATGGCCAGTACGCCGCAGGGTTTCGCGCACCCGACGCCGGCCAGGTCAATGGCTATTTCGAGAACATGGCCGAGCAAGTATTGGTGATACCCAACCCCGATCTCAAACCCGAGCGCAGTCGGGGTCTGGAACTGGGCGCGCGCGCGCGCTTCGACGCCCTGCGTCTGGATGTCGCTGCGTTTTCGACCAACTACAGCAACCTCATCGTGGACCGCGTGCTGATCGGTGGCAGCGGCAGCGCAGCCGACCCGCGCATCTTTCAGACCATCAACACCGACCGGGCGCGCATCCACGGGTTTGAAGTCAAGGGCACTCTGGAATGGGGCCGCACCGACTGGTTGGGCGGCGCACGCCTCACCACCCCCTTCAGCTACGGCCAGGTTCGCGGAAAGAACAGTGCTACTCGCGCGCCGCTGAACTCAGTCGAACCGTCGCAACTTGCACTTGGCTTGCAGCTGGATACCACGCCGTGGACGCTGCGTTTCGATCTGCGCCGCCACGCAGCCAAGAAGGCCTCGGACATCGACAACTCCGCTGCCGTCAAGGCCCCGGCCACACAGTTCACCATCCCTGCAGCGACCACGCTCGATGTGGCCCTGCAATGGCGGCTACGCAAAGGCCTGCGCCTGAACTTGGCTGTGCGCAACCTGACCGACCGCCGGTATTGGCTGTGGTCAGACGTGCAAGGCCTGGCCGCCGCTTCGACAACCAACGACGCATATACGCAGCCAGGGCGCAGCGGCTTTGTCTCGGTGGTGATGGATTTCTAAGCGAGAAAATTTAAACAAATCAGCTGCGGCCGCCTCCGGCAATCTCACGACCCGGCGCCAGTCGGAGGCCCGTCCCCGTTGGCCTTGTCACTCTCTGTCTGCGGCGCAAAATACAATGCCGTCCAACCGGCCTCCAGCTTGAACTTCTGCTCCTTCGAATAAAGCCGGAACGCGCCCGCGGGTGAAACCCCGCCCAGCAGCAACCAGTCCTTGCCCTGTTCGCCCAGGCGCGTCACGAACTCGGTCCAGCCGTGGCTCTTGGTGAGTTTGCTGGTCTGCACGGTCCAGCCCTGAGTCAGCCGTTGGCTGAGCATATCGAACGTCGCATTCGGATCGAAGGCGAAGAAGCCGCGTTGCTGCAACTGGAGCGCCTTGATCGCCTGCCCCGACGCGGCGTCGGTGGCCAGCTGGAACGCCCGGTGATGGCCGAACCGCCATCCCTGAGCCTTGCAGACCAGCGCGTTGTAGAACTCGTTTTCGGTGGCGCACAACAGGTGGCTCAGGTGCTGTGTCTCCAAGGTATGTTCCGCACGGTCAGACAGGACTTCGCCGTAAAAAACCGGAAGACCGTCCATGCGCGCGGGTTTGAGTCGGACATACGCGCCGTCGACGATCAGCACGTCGATTTCGAGCCGATGCAAGGCGGCGCCAAACGCACACGACCAAGGTGTCGCACCGACAATCATCAAACCGTTCGCGCTCGCCGCGGCCAAACCCAGGCGCCGCGCCAGATGGCCGATGCTCAGGCCATGCACCAGAACGGTGGTGATGATGACTGCAAACGTGATCGGCAGCAACAAGGTCGCATCCGGATAACCGGCTGCGACCAAAGCAGGGCCAAAGAGGCCAGCGGTCGCCGCAGCGACGATGCCGCGTGGCGCGGTCCAGCTCAGCAAGCGCTTGTCTGCGGCACGCATGGGAGCGCCAGCGGTGGCCAGCGTAATCGTCAGCGGACGCACGACAAGCAACATGACCAGCACGTACAAGGCAACGCGCCAATCGAGTTGCGCCAACGCGTCGACCTGCAGTTGCGCGGGAATCACGATGAACAGCACCGACAGCAGCACTACCGTCAGATGCTCGTTGAAACGGTGCAGGGCCTCGATCTCGATCAGCTTCATGTTGCCGATTACCAGCCCCATCACCGTGACGCTGAGCAGGCCGGCTTCATGCTGGATCTGATTGCTCAACCAATAGACGACCAGCACCCACACCATCAGGATCGGGCCCTTGAGGTGTTCGGGCGCCGCGCCACGCCGATACAACCAGCCGATGCCCCAGCCTCCCAGGCCGCCGAACACCGCGGCTGCCGCTATCGCTGCACCCAGGCCTTGCAGCGCAGTTTGCCAGTTGCCCCCGATCGTGAGGTACTGGAAGGTAAGGACCGCCATCAGCACGCCGATCGGGTCGTTGACGATACCTTCCCATTTCAGCAAGGATGCTGATTCCTTGTTCAACCGTGCCTGCCGGATCAGCGGAAGGATCACGGTCGGCCCGGTCACGACCAGAATGGCGCCCAGCACGGCGGCGACCGGCCAACCAAGCCCGGCAACATAATGCGCGGCCAACGTGCCGAACAACCAGGCCAATGGGGGGCCGACCAAGGTGAGTCGCCCGATGCCGTGGCCGACGCTACGGAACTCAGCGAGCTTGAGGGCCATGCCACCTTCGAAAAGGATGATGGCGACACCGAAGCCAATCAGTTCGCCGAGTTCATCATGGGGCATCTCCAGCACAGTGATGCCGGTTGCCGGGCCGAGGATCAGGCCGACGGCAATCAGCACCACGATGGCGGGCAGGCGGATACGTGCCGCGAGCCACTGGCTGGCCAGACCGGCAACGAGCACGATCAACAGGATTTGGGGGGCGTGCAGGTTCACAGGGTTGCAGTATGGGCCATATCGGCATGATTGCAGTCAGACACATGATCGGCTGCGCAAGCCCCATGGGAATACCGTATCGTCAAAAGCCAGGTGCCGCGCGGTCGGCCTTATCCACCCGATTCGATCCATCCATCCATTGCAGAACCGCTAAAGAACCAATTCGGTACCGGTGTACCTGCCGCGATCGGCGCAATATGCCCGACTGTCAGCGCGCGTTCAGAGCAGCGTCACACCCGTACGCTCCTGCACCTGTTCGCGGGTCACATCCGGTGCCAGTTCGACCAGTTTGAGCCCAGCGGGCGTGACGTCCATCACCGCCATGTCGGTAATGATGCGGTTGACCACCCCCACGCCGGTCAAGGGCAACGTGCATTCAGGCAGGATCTTCAGGTCAAAGCCACCATCTTTTTTCCTGGCAACATGTTCCATCAGGACGATGACGCGTTTGACGCCGGCCACCAGGTCCATCGCACCGCCCATGCCCTTGACCATCTTGCCCGGAATCATCCAGTTGGCCAGATCACCCTTCTCGCTGACCTGCATCGCGCCCAGGATGGACAGGTTGATCTTGCCGCCGCGAATCATCGCGAAGCTGTCGTGGCTGCCGAAGATCGACGAACCAGCCATCGTGGTCACAGTCTGTTTGCCGGCATTGATCAGGTCGGCATCGACCTCGTCATCGGTAGGAAACGGGCCGATACCCAACATGCCATTTTCCGACTGCAGCCACACTTCGATGTCCGCGGGTACATGGTTGGCCACCTGCGTCGGGATGCCGATACCCAGATTTACGTAAAAACCGTCTTGCAGTTCCTTGGCAGCACGTGCCGCCATCTGGTCTTGAGTCCAGGCCATTGATTTTCTCCTGTGTGCGTGTGGTTCGGCGGATTCAGGCCGCAGCCTTTTCGCGGATGGTGCGTTTCTCGATCCGTTTTTCCGGCTGGGTATTGAGCACGATGCGGTGTGCATAGATGCCCGGCAGATGCACCTGGTCCGGCTCGATCGCGCCGTTCTCGACGATCTCCTCGACCTCGACGACGCTGATCTTGCCCGCCATGGCCACAGCCGGGTTGAAGTTGCGTGCGGTATAGCGAAACTGCAGGTTGCCGGACTTGTCGGCCCGGTGCGCCTTGACCAGCGCCACGTCGGGCACCAGCGAACGCTCCATCACATAGGTGTGGCCATCAAACTCGCGCAATTCCTTGCCCTCGGCAACCAGGGTGCCGACACCGGTCTTGGTGAAGAAAGCGGGAATACCCGCGCCACCGGCACGTAGTTTTTCCGCCAAGGTGCCTTGCGGCGTGAACTCGAGTTCCAGTTCGCCGGCCAGGTATTGGCGCTCGAACTCCTTGTTTTCACCGACGTAACTCGAAATCATGCGCTTGATCTGGCGTGTCTCCAGCAACCGGCCCAGCCCGAAACCGTCGACGCCGGCGTTGTTGGAGATCACCGTCAGGTTCTTGACACCACTGTCACGCAGCGCATCGATCAGCGCTTCGGGTATGCCGCACAGACCGAATCCACCCACGGCTATCAGCTGACCATCCTTGACGATACCTTCGAGTGCCTTGGCGGCAGAGGGATAAATCTTGTTCACGCGCGTCTCCTCATGATGAACCCTGAACGATACTACGTAACGTCATACGTAGTATTCCGTACCCATACGAACACGCATGTTTTCTGTAAAGCACGGACAACTCTCGGGCGAACTGCCCCAAACCAATGTCAGCTGTTCGGCGGGTGGCGACGTGGCCCTCGCCGTGCGCATGCCTGCCAGCAAACCGACGCCGGAGATTGACTACCGACAGGCCTTCGACCTGGCGCCGATCGGACTGGTATTGTCGCGCCACCGAAGCATCATCGACTGCAATACACGCCTGTGCGAGATGTTCGGCCTGTCGCGCGAGCTGCTGATCGGCCAGACCTTCCAGATGTTGTATCCGAGCCAGCAGGAATACGAACGCACCGGTGCCCGTGTCGCGCCCATTCTCAATGCCAACGGCCACTACGCGGACGATCGGGTCATGAAACGCGGCAGTGGCGAGACCTTCTGGTGCCATGTGACCGGCCGCGCGATGAACCGCGCCAACCCGCACGAAGCCGGCATCTGGACCTTCATGGACCTGTCCTCGCGCCGGCCGGTCAAGGCCGAGCTGACCGCACGTGAACGCGAAGTTGCCGCGCATCTGATGGACGGCATGACCAGCAAGCAGATCGGGCGGGCACTGGCGATCAGCCACCGGACGGTGGAAGTCTACCGTGCACGTCTGATGCGAAAATACGCCGCAACGACGACCGCCGACCTGGTCCAGAAGTTGATCGGTGGCTGAGCCACCGACACGCCGTCTTCGCGGCCATGAACGCATTCTTTACGTACGATGAAAAGCAGCTCCATCGCAGGTAGTAAGCTGTGAGACCATCCCCACCAACCCACCGCGAGGAACTCCCATGACCCGTTACCCCAACCCCGAACTCAAGGACTTGCCCGAGGACATCCGGGAGCGCATTCTGGAAGTGCAGGAGAAGTCCGGCTTCATTCCCAATGTGTTCCTCGGACTGGCCCGCCGACCGGCCGAGTGGCGCGCTTTTTTCGCCTACCACGACGCCTTGATGTTGCGCGAGGAGTCGAACCTGACCAAGGGCGAGCGCGAGATGATCGTCACCACCACCAGCGCAGCGAATAATTGCCTGTATTGTGTGGTCGCCCACGGCGCGATCCTGCGCATCTATGAAAAGAAGCCGCTGGTGGCCGATCAGGTCGCAGTGAACTACCGCAAGGCCGACATCACGCCACGCCAGCGTGCCATCCTCGATTTCGCGATCAAGGTCTGCCAACACGCCGACAAACTCGAAGACGCCGACTTCGACGCCCTGCATGGACATGGCCTGAACGACGAGGACATCTGGGACATCGGCGCGATCACCGCGTTTTTCGGCCTGTCCAACCGGATGGCCAACCTGAGCGGCATGATGCCCAACCCCGAGTTCTACCTGATGGGACGGGTGCCACGACAGAAGTGAGCCCGCCCGCGCGGGCCTCACGCCACGCCGGCAGCCACCCAGTTCCCGTGAAAACCAGGCGGTATCCGATGCGGCATCGTCACCACAGCTTGCGCCTGCGCGTCGAATCGCAGGGCATCGATGATCACGAGGTCGGTGGTCTGCGTCGCCATGTCGACGACAAACCCCATCAACCATCCATCGTTCTCGGCTGACGTGGCGTGGCGCGGGACGAACACGAACTCGCCCGGATACCGATCGGCGCCGAATGCATGAATTGCACGCTCACCGGTCTGCAGGTCATGCCGGATCAGATGGGTGCGTGAGCCGAAGGCCGAACCCTCGTCCGCCAGCGGGACCGTATAGGCATATCGATACGGCTTACCCAGGCGGCGTTCGTCGCAGCGCGGGAACTCCTGCGGATGGGCATCAATGCGCTCGCGTTGCACGCTCCTTTGAGATGGCGTGATGGTCCACCGCTCAAAGGCGGACTCGCGCGAATCCGGGCCTTGCGCGCTGTCGGCAAACATGGTGTCGTGCGCCACAAGGTCGACGACAACCTTGCCATCGTCGGTTTCGAACGCATTGCAGGCGTGGAACACATAACACGGATCCACGTCGCACCAGCTAATCTCAGCGCCGCGCCCCTCGCGCGGCAACAGTCCGACGCGGGCGCCATGCCGCGGATTCCACTTGTAGGGAAACGACTGGCCTGCCAGCAAGGCCTTCATCGAGAAAGTGACAGGCAGATCGAACACCAGCACATGGTGGAGTGTGATCATGCAGTCGTGAATGCTCGGCCCATGGCGCACTGCAATCGGCTCTTCGCGCCGCACCCGGCCCTGCCGGTCGACGACAACGTGGCGGATCGTCTCGAGGTCGGGACCGTTGTAGCAGATCGCGTGCAACTCGCCGCTGTCCGGGTCCAGGTGCGGGTGTGCGCTGAACGATCCGTGCAGGCTGCCACCAAACGGATCGTGCGCCACGGTGTCCAACACGTCGTCGATCTGCACCGGATAGGCCCCGGCCTCCACCAGCGCCCAGGTTTTGCCGGCATGGCCGAGCACGTTGGTGTTGACCATATCGCCGCCGCGGTTGCGTGGACCCGGCGCCGGCGCCTCGCCCAGCGCCGCACTCACCGCATTCGATCGGATCCAGCGGTTGCGGTACCACAGCGCCTGCCCACCCTTGAGCCGGACACCATGCACCATGCCGTCCCCCACAAACCAATGGTGCGCCGCGGGATTGGGCTTGGTCAGCGGGTTGGGCCCGATGCGCAAGTAATGCCCATCGAGTTCAGGCGGGATCGTGCCGCGCACCGCCAGTGATTCGAGCGTCAATTCGCGCGCCATCGGCGTATGGATACCCGACAAGAAGCGGTGCGGCTGCGCAGGTTCAGCCAACCGGTCACGGTTGAAAGTGGCCACCTTCATCAACCCCTTGGTGACGCCGCGGCGAACGACATCTTCGAAGGCACTGGCCATGGCTTGCTCCTCGACTGGGCGGCAGGAATACCGGCGCCAGCCAGTTTAGCCCTCAGCTGACCAGAGCGCGCAACCAATCCGGCAGCGTCTTGGCCTTCTGGTTCGGGATATCGGTCCAGATCGTCGTTGCGCCACCTTCGGCGCAGATGATGCCGGGCTCGTCAACCCGTTCCATCGTGACCCAGGTCTCGAAGGTGGTGCGCGCCGGGTCGCTGGCGTACATCGTGACCCGGACATCACCCGGGTAGGTCACCTGGCGGTAGAAGTTGCAGAAAGCGTTGACGATCACGATGCCTTCATCTGCATCGTTCGGCAGCGCGTTGAGCGAGACCATCCAATCGATGCGACACCCCTCCATGTAGCGGAAATAGGTGGTGTTGTTCAAGTGCCCCATCGCGTCCATGTCACCCCAGCGGATCGGGATGATGCTCTCGAACACCCGCTTCTTGTGTTCCGGCAGCGTGTACCTCATGCCGAGAAACCATCATCAGCGGCGATCACGGCGCCATTGACGAAATGGCTTTCCTTGGAACACAACATCACCAGGATCGCGTCGAGGTCCTGTACCTGCCCGACTCGCTTGCGCGGCAGCATCTGGACCAGCTTGCGCCCCTGCTCGGTATCCCAGTGGTGGTGGTTGAGCTCGGTGTCGATATAACCCGGACAGATCGCGTTGACATTGATACCGAACCGACCCCACTCCACTGCCATGGCGCGGGTCATCTGCACCACCGCCGCCTTGCTCATGCAATACACACCGATCTGCGGCAACACCCGTAGACCGGCCATCGACGCAATATTGACGATACGTCCACCGATGTAGGTGCCGGGCGCAGCGCCGCTGGCACGCGCCAACATGCGTTTACCCACCTCCTGCGCCACGAAAAACGCGCCCTTGACGTTGGTGTTGAACATGAAGTCGTAGTCTTCCTCACTCACATCCTGCAACCGCTGCGTGGTGCTGACACCGGAATTGTTGACCAGGATGTCGATCGATCCGACCTCCGTCTCGGCACGCGCCACCGCAGCCTTGATCGAGTGATGGTCGGTCACATCCAGCGCCACCACATGCGCGTCGCCACCGGCAGCCTCGATCTGGGCCCGCAATTCCTTGAGTCTTTCGATACGCCGGCTGGCCAGAATGACGGCCGCGCCGGCACTGGCCAAGGTGCGCGCAAACTGTGCGCCCAGACCACCGGATGCGCCGGTGATGAAGGCCACGCGGCCCGAGAGGTCGATGCTGTATGCCATGGCTCAGTCTCCACAAATGAGGTTCATCGGAGGATTATGGCGTTGCTGCTGCAAGCGCCGCCTAAAATTGCGACTCCTACATGACAGTGCCATCGACTCCATTGAAAGCCCAGCCCATGACGCCAGAAGCCATCCTCGAACAATTCGGCCCACGCGAGGCCATGGAATACGACGTGGTCGTCGTTGGCGGCGGGCCGGCTGGCCTGGCCACCGCGATCCGCCTCAAACAACTGGCAGCCGCTGGAGACAAGGAACTCTCGGTGGTGGTACTGGAGAAAGGCTCGGAGCCCGGTGCACATATCCTGTCGGGGGCCATCATGGATCCGAAGGCCCTGACCGAGCTGATTCCCGATTGGAAGGCGCGCGGCGCACCGTTGAACCAGATGGTCACCGACGACGCGATGGTGTTTCTGGGCGAAAAGTCCTCGTTCCGCACCCCAAATTTCTTTCTGCCAGCATGCCTGCAGAACCATGGCAATTACATCGTCAGCCTGGGTTCGGTCACCCGCTGGATGGCCGAGCAGGCCGAGGCGCTGGGCGTCGAGATCTTTCCGGGATTCCCGGCCGCCGAGGTCTTGTACAACGACGACGGTTCGATCAAGGGGGTGGCCACCGGCAACATGGGCGTGGGCAAGGACGGAGAACCGGGCGAGAACTTCCAGCTCGGCATGGAACTGCATGCCAAATACACCATCTTCGCCGAAGGCGCACGGGGTCACCTGGGGCGCCAGTTGATCGCACGATTCAAACTCGACGCCGACAGTGACCCGCAGACCTACGGCCTCGGCGTCAAGGAATTGTGGGAAATCGATCCGCAACGCCATGTACCCGGCTTCGTGCTGCACACCGCCGGCTGGCCGATGGACAACGATACCTACGGCGGCGCTTTCATGTACCACTTCGACGACAACAAGGTGGCCCTGGGCTTTATCACCGGGCTCGACTACAGCAACCCCTATTTGAGCCCATTCGAGGAATTCCAGCGCTGGAAAACCCACCCCAACATCCGCTACTACCTCGAAGGCGACGAAGCCAAAGGCATCAAGCCGGGCAAACGGCTTAGCTACGGCGCACGCGCCCTCACCGCTGGTGGCCTTTTGAGCCTGCCCAAGACCATCTTCCCCGGTGGCGCGCTGGTGGGCTGCGAAGCCGGTTACATGAACGTCAGCCGCATCAAGGGCAGCCATGCCGCGATCAAGAGCGGCATGCTGGCCGCGCAGGCGGCGTTCGACGCGATCGGAGCCGGCCGTCAGCATGATGAACTCAGTGCGTATCCGGCAACATTCGAGAAGAGCTGGCTGCATGCCGAACTGGAGAAGGCACGCAACTTCAAGACCTGGTTCAAGAAAGGCCTGAGCGTCGCAACCCTGATGAACGGCATCGAGCAATTCGTGCTGCGCGGCAAATTTCCGTGGACGCTGCACCGCAACAAACCCGACCATGTCTACCTCAAGCCTGCAGCACAATGCAAACCCATCGTCTACCCCAAGCCCGATGGCAAATTGACGTTCGACCGGCTCTCCAGCGTGTTCATCAGCAACACCAACCATGAAGAGAATCAACCGCCGCACCTGACCCTCAAGGATGCATCGGTTCCTGTTGCGATCAACCTGGCCATCTACGCCGGACCCGAGGCCAGGTATTGCCCTGCAGGTGTGTATGAATTCGTCAAAGGCGAAGACAACACCGAGCGCCTGCAGATCAATGCGCAAAACTGTGTGCACTGCAAAACCTGCGATATCAAGGACCCGACCCAGAACATCGTCTGGGTCACGCCCGAAGGCGGCGGAGGACCCAATTACGCAGGCATGTAGATACACCCCGAGAGCCTGCCCGGCTCCCGGGTCGCGCACAGGGCATGCGATGTCCGCTGCGCGATGGCAGATGTATCCGGCTATACAATCTTGCGGGTCAGGAGAGAGCCTTGGGTTTGCAAGGCCGCCGAAGGCGCAGCACCCGCTGATCGCAGCGGGTTGAACGCTCAGGCAAAAGGACTGACAACCGCCTGTCGGAAGCCATGCCGATCGGCGTTTCCCCACTGGAGAGAGGGCACCGCAAAGGCGCCCCACCGAAGGAGCAAGCCGCACACCACACCCGGCGCGGAACGGGTGTAGCGGTGAATCTCTCAGGTACCACGGACAGCGGGGGCAGCCCATGGCGACGGCCATGGACATTGACCCCCAGGAGAAACCGCTTGTCCAGTTCCACCGAAACCTTGCGCCAGACACCACTGCATGCCCTGCACCTGGAACTGGGCGCCCGCATGGTGCCGTTCGCCGGCTACAACATGCCGGTCCAGTATCCCGCCGGCCTGATGGCCGAACACCAGCACACCCGCGCCGCGGCCGGACTGTTCGATGTATCGCACATGGGCCAGTTGCGCCTGCTCGGACCCGACGCCGCTCGGGCATTCGAATCGCTGATGCCAGTGGACGTGATCGACCTGCCGACGGGCAAGCAGCGGTACGGCCTCCTGCTGAACGACGCCGGCGGCATCCTTGATGACCTGATGTTCGTGAATCGCGACGTGCAGCACGGCGGTGACCTGTTTGTCATCGTGAACGGTGCCTGCAAGGTGGCGGACCTGGCCCATATAGAGGCCCACATCGGCCAGCGTTGCGAAGTCATCCCTTGCCCCGAACTGGCACTGCTGGCCTTGCAGGGACCACAGGCCGTCGACGTGCTTCAGCGCTTGGCGCCGGGCATTGACGCGCTCACCTTCATGACCGGCGGCCGTTTCAGCATCCATGGTCTGGACCCCGCGCTACCGCAGATCGACTTCTACGCAACCCGCAGCGGCTACACCGGTGAGGACGGATTCGAGATCTCGGTGCATGAAAAAAACGCCGAGGCGCTGGCCCGCCTGCTGCTGGAACAACCGGAGGTCAAACCTGTCGGACTGGGCGCGCGCAACTCGCTGCGACTGGAGGCGGGCCTGTGCCTGTATGGCAACGACATGGACACCACGACCACACCGGTCGAGGCGGGACTGAACTGGGCGATCCAGAAAGTACGCCGCACAGGCGGTGAGCGCGCCGGCGGATTTCCTGGTGCCGCAGTGGTGCTGGCACAACTTGCTGGTGGCGACAACGCACCCCAACGCAAACGCGTCGGACTCAAGGCGCTGCAACGCATACCGGTACGCGAACACACGCTGATACAGGACACCAACGGCAAGCCAGTGGGCGAAGTCACCAGCGGCTTGCTCGGCCCCACCATCAACGAACCGATTGCCATGGCCTACGTCAACAGTGACTGCGCCGTTCCGGGCACCCGCTTGCAGGCCCTGGTGCGTGGCAAGCCGGTCCCGATGGAGGTCGTCGGCATGCCGTTCGTGCCAACGCACTACCACCGCGGCTGAGTGACCGTCCACCCGACCACGCACAGACCCGCGCAGCTCCACCCCATCACCAACCCAGCCCCCGGAGACACCCATGGCACTGAAATACACTGAAGACCACGAATGGCTTGCCATCGAAGGCGAGCATGCCACCGTCGGCATCACCCAGCATGCGCAGGACGCCTTGGGCGATGTGGTCTTCGTCGATCTGCCTGCCGTGGGTACGCACCTCGATGCCAAAGCCATCGCCGGAGTGGTCGAGTCGGTCAAGGCTGCGGCCGACGTCTACATGCCGGTCAGCGGCAGCATCACCGAGGTGAATGAAGCCCTGCGCGCAGACCCGTCGCTGGCCAACTCCGATCCACAGGGTGCGGGCTGGTTCTTCAAGGTCAAGCTGTCGGATGTGTCGCAACTCGACGCGCTGATGGACGAAACCGCCTACGGCACTTTCTCGACCAAGACCTGAGGCACCTGCCCCTTCCACATCCCATTGAGTGAGACCTGTATGCCGTCGTCATCCTCCGCGCCACTGGACATCCTCGAACACCCGGACGAATTCGTCGATCGCCATATCGGCATCAGCGCCACCGACCAGGCGCACATGTTGTCGGTCGTCGGCGCCGCCACCAGGCAGGCGCTGATCGACGGGATCGTGCCCGGCTCGATCGTGCGACGCCAGCCAATGCAGATCCCGGCGGCCATCACCGAGGCGCAGGCGCTGGACGAGATGCGCGCGATCGCCGACCGCAACCAGGTGTTCCGCAGCTTCATCGGCCAGGGTTATTACGGCACGTACACACCGACCGTGATCCTGCGCAACGTGCTGGAGAACCCGGCCTGGTACACCGCCTACACGCCCTACCAGGCCGAGATTTCGCAGGGCCGCCTGGAGGCGCTGATCAATTTCCAGACCATGATCTGCGACCTCACCGGCATGGCGATCGCCAACGCATCGATGCTCGACGAGGCCACAGCCGCGGCCGAGGCGATGACGCTGGCCAGACGCAGCGTGAAGAACAAGAGCAACCGCTTCCTGGTGGCCGATGACTGCCATCCCCAGACCATTGAGGTGATCCAGACCCGTGCTGCGCCGTTGGATATCGCAGTGCACGTGGGTCCGCTGGCAGAGCTGATGGCGGACGACGACTACTTTGGTGTGCTGGCGCAATACCCGGCCAGCACCGGCACCGTGCACGACCTGCATCCGCTGGCCGACAAGGCACGTGCCAACAACGCGGCGTTCTGCGTCGCCGCCGATCTGCTGGCCTTGTGCCTGCTGGCGCCGCCGGGCGAATGGGGCGCCGACATCGTGGTTGGCACGACACAACGCTTCGGCATGCCCATGTGCAACGGGGGTCCGCATGCGGCCTACCTGGCGTGTCGTGACGACTTCAAGCGGTCGATGCCGGGCCGACTGGCGGGCGTCAGCATCGATACCCATGGCAACCCGGCCTACCGCCTGGCTCTGCAGACGCGCGAACAACATATCCGGCGCGAGAAGGCGACATCCAACATCTGCACCGCGCAGGTGTTGCCGGCCGTGATCGCCAGCATGTACGCGATCTACCACGGCCCGGCCGGCCTGACACGTATCGCCCGCCGGGTGGCGATGCTCACCTCGATGCTGGCGCGCGGCTTGCAACAACTCGGATGCACGCTGGCCAATACCAGCGCATTCGATACCCTGACCGTGTTGACCGGCGCTGCGACCGCCACGGTGCGGGAGCAAGCGACACAGGCTCGGGTGAACCTGCGCAATACCAGCGATAGCGCTCTGACGGTATCGCTTGACGAAACCACTACCCGCGCCGATCTGGAACTGCTGCTGGGACTGTTTGCGCCAAAGGTCCAGAGACCACCGACGATCGAGTCACTGCTGGCCGCACCGGAGTCGCTGCTGCCAGAGGGCTTGACGCGACGCAGCGCCTTCCTGACCCATCCGGTGTTCAACCGGCATCACAGTGAGACCGCCATGCTGCGCTACATCCGCAGCCTGTCCGACAAGGACCTCGCGCTGGACCGCTGCATGATCCCGCTGGGCAGTTGCACGATGAAACTCAACGCCACCAGCGAGATGATCCCCATCACCTGGCCGCAGTTCGCCAACATCCATCCGTTCGCGCCGGCCGATCAGCGTGAAGGGTATGCGGAGCTGGACAGACAGTTGGGCGCCTGGTTGTGCCAGGCCACCGGTTATGCCGCCGTCAGCCTGCAACCCAATGCCGGCAGCCAGGGTGAATATGCCGGGCTGCTGGCGATCCGCGCCTACCATGCCTCCCGTGGCGATGCCCACCGCACCATCTGCCTGATCCCGTCGAGCGCCCATGGCACCAACCCGGCCAGCGCGCAGATGGCAGGCCTGAGCGTGGTCGTCGTTGCCTGCGACAGCAACGGCAACGTCGACATGGCCGACCTGCAGGCGCTATGCGAAAAGCACAGTGCCAACCTGGCCGCCGCGATGATCACCTATCCCAGCACGCACGGTGTGTTCGAGACCCACGTCAAGGAGTTGTGCGCGCTGGTGCACCAGCATGGTGGCCGTGTCTATGTGGACGGCGCCAACATGAACGCGCTGGTCGGCATCGCGGCACCAGGCGAGTTCGGTGGCGACGTCAGCCACCTGAACCTGCACAAGACTTTTTGCATTCCGCACGGCGGCGGTGGACCGGGAGTGGGACCGGTCTGTGTGGTGGACGATCTCGTGCCCTTTCTTCCGGGTCACGTCACGGGTGGCCTGACAAGTCATGGCCTGGGGGTCGGGCGCGGCGCCGGGCCGTCCCAAGGCGCGCCAGCCCCCTCGGGGGGCAGCGCAGTACGCGCAGCGACAAGCGTGGGGGCCATGAGCACCGCCGGGCCGTCCCAAGGTGCGAACGCCCCCTCGGGGGGCAGCGCAGTACGCGTAGCGACAAGCGTGGGGGCGATATCAGCGGCACCGCTGGGCAATGCGGCGGTGTTGCCGATCAGCTGGATGTATTGCCGCATGATGGGGCCGGACGGTCTGAAAGCCGCCACCGAGGTTGCGATCCTGAGCGCCAACTACATCAGCGCCCGGTTACGGGACCACTACCCGACGCTGTACGCCAGCGCCAACGGCCATGTCGCACACGAATGTATCCTGGACCTGCGGCCGCTCAAGGAATCGAGTGGTGGCGCGCAAGGCGTCAGCGCCGAAGACGTGGCCAAACGCCTGATGGACTACGGCTTCCATGCGCCGACGCTGAGTTTTCCAGTGCCCGGCACTTTGATGGTCGAGCCCACGGAGAGCGAAACGCGGCATGAACTCGACCGTTTCATCGACGCGATGATCGCGATCCGCGACGAGATCCGCAGAATTGAAAGCGGCGAATGGCCGCAGGACAACAATCCGCTCAAACATGCACCGCATACCGCGGCCTCGGTGATCGGTGACACCTGGGATCGGCCCTATTCACGCGAGACCGGCGCGTTTCCGCTTGCCAGCCTGAAGCAGTCGAAGTACTGGCCGCCGGTCGGGCGCATCGACAACGTCTATGGTGACCGCAACCTGTTCTGCAGTTGTGTGCCGATGGCGGACTACGCGTGACCTGCGCGCGACAGGCTGCCGGCGCTCAGGGTGGCGCGCGTCGTGCCACGGCTGCGGTGGGGCATACTGACCACTTCGCGTTGACACGCTGACACCTCTCCACGGGCCCTTCCATGCTCTACGCCATCCTCAAGACGTTACACCTGTTGTCTATCATTCTCTGGATTGGCGGCATGGCATTCGTGTTGTTTTTCCTGCGCCCTGCGCTGGCCAGCCTGCAGCCACCCGAGCGTGTGAGGTTGATGCACGACGTGTTGCGTCGCTTCTTCGGTGCTGTGTCGGCCTCCATCCTCATCGTGCTGGGCAGCGGCGTGTGGATGATGATCCAATTCGCCCGCGGCGGTGGCGCCGACAGCGGCGTACCGATGCCGATGAGCTGGATGGTGATGGCGACCCTGGGCCTGCTGATGATGGCCATTTATGGCCACATCCGCTTCGTGCTCTACAAGCGGCTGCAACGCGCGCTGGCCAGCAGCGCCTGGTCGGCTGGCGGCGCTGCGCTGGGATCGATCCGGCTCTGGGTGCTGGTCAATCTGTTGCTCGGTCTGGTGATCATCGTCGTGCTGATGTTGTTCTAGCGTCAGCCAGCCAACCCGTAAGGACCCCCACGCTCAAGGGCGCGCCGATACGCTGGTCGCGCCTGGAAACGTGCGACCCAGGCATCGATGTGGGGAAATTGTGCGCGCAAACCCCGCGCGGCCTCGCCGACAAAACTCATCTGGATGTCAGCGCCGGTGAGATCATCTCCGACCAGCCACTTGCGTCCATCCAGTGCCTGGTTCACATAACCCAGATGGTTGGCAATCTCGCTGTCGATAAGTGGCGCCAGGGGCGCGCCCGCTTCACCGAGCTGGCCCACATACAGCTTGAGCATCAGCGGCAACATGGCGGAGCCTTCAGCGTAATGCAGCCATTGCTGGTAGGTTTCGTATTCAGGCCAGCCGATGGACGGCTGCAGCCGCCCTTCACCGTGATGGCGGATCAAGTAATCGACGATTGCGCCGGATTCGAACACGGTCTGACCGTCCTCGACGAGTACCGGCGACTTGCCCAGTGGATGCACCGCCTTGAGTTCGGGCGGCGCCAATCGGGTGGTGGCGTCGCGCCGGTAGTGCTTGACCTGGTATGGCAAAGCCAGCTCTTCGAGCAGCCACAGCACCCGCTGCGAGCGTGAATCATTGAGGTGGTGGACGACGATCATGATGTGCTCCTGTCTCTGATGCAGGTTCCCCAGACCTGACGCGACCGCACGGATATGGCGCACGATTTGGATTTGCCAGTATAGGACCCGCACAAGCACGGGTCCGCCAGCATCTTGCTGATGCGAATGTCAGTCGGCGGACCCAGCCGAAGGCGCTGGCGCAAGCTGCGCCTTCATGGTCTTGGCGGCACTGGTGTACCCCCCGTCCCCACCATCGACAAAGTGCACATGCAAGCCGCCGGATGCCTCCGTCACCAGGCAGGTCATCAACGCCGTATGGGACACGTTCATGCCGTAACGCAGCCGGCCGGTGGCCAGTTGGCGGTCGAGATAGGCTTTGATGGTCGCGATGCAGTCCTGCGGGCAGTCGATGACGAAACTCACCGTATCGTCCTGTTTGCAGAAGTCGGTGTTGCTGGCGACTTCCGCTACATATTGCTTCGGGTCAAATCCGCCCACCGGCTTGCCAACCAGGAAAATCACACGCGCCAGCAAGGTCTGCGCCAGTACCCGCAACACGGACTTCCACAACGGTCCGCCGCGCCGACTGACTTGCGCTTCCAGCAGCAGACCCTTGGGTGGCCAACTGGTCGACAAGTTGTCCGGTCGTACTGCGGCCGCCGCCCCACCCTGGCGGGCCAATGACATGACCTCGGCATGGACCGCGCCCGGATCGCTGGCCCCCTGGATGATCAGCGTCAACATCCGGCCCCGGCCGGACTGCAAGGGATTCCAGCGGCAGGACAAACCGTCGAGATCGACCGGCACGCCATCGTCGAGTGCCACTGGCACCGCGACCCGTGCAATCAGGTCGGCATTGCCGCGCCCCCGGACCGCAGCTTCGAGCAACCCGACACCACCTCCCGCGAACACACCAAAACTATTGCCCGGTGTGGGTTCGAACCGGCCGACCCGCACCTCGCTGCCGTGCTGGCGCAACAGGGACACTGGACAGATGCCGACCCGCAACTGCATGCCGAACTCGCGCTCGGCGAATCCGCGCACGCGGGCCAAGGTCTGACGCGCGGCCTGCGCATGGGCGGGCGGCACCATGACCACCGATCCGTCGCCGCCGAACAGGAATGGCAGCCGGGTCGGCGCGCACAGGTTCTTGAGTGCGGCAATTGCCATCGCGGCGACAAAATTCACGGTCTTGTGTTTGCCGCCAGCAACGGCTTGGGTCGAGCTGACGATGTCGGTCACCACCAATTCCCAGTCGTCCGGCGCGGCGCGATAAGCACTGGCGTCGAAGGTCGCGCTGGCCTGCGCCAGCACCGGCAAATCAGCGAAAAAATCGTCGATGCCTGGAGTCACGATGCTGGAGGGTCGGTCCATCGGCGGCCTGGGTTGCGCCAGAAGGTTCCGGGCCGGTCGGTACGGGTCAAACCGCGCCGTCAGACGATCGGGCCGGCAGCCTGGCGCGCGCCGTCTTGGTCTCGGAGCGTTGCGCCTTGTCCTGCAGACGCCGGTTTACCGAGGCCCGGGTCGGGCGTGTTGCACGTCGCACGATCGGCGCCACCGCCACGCTCTGGACCAACTCGTGCAGGCGGGCAAACGCATCGAGCCGGTTCTGGTCCTGGGTACGGTGCGACTGGGCCTTGATGACCACCACGCCCAGTTGCGTGATGCGCTTGTCACGCAAGGCCAGCAGCCGTCGCTTGACGTCCTCCGGCAGGCTGGATGCCGGAACGTCGAAACGCAGGTGAATTGCACTGGAGACCTTGTTGACGTTTTGCCCACCCGCTCCTTGCGCGCGCACTGCCGTGATCTCCACTTCGGACTCCACGAC
>CAJDVP010000108.1_pt1 | contig 27654 bp, 20 predicted proteins | sample 7391311 | NCBI WGS metagenome assembly CAJDVP01 (sample SAMEA7055711, study PRJEB34461) | soil metagenome | biome: terrestrial ecosystem; feature: Peninsula; material: soil | place: Antarctica | collected 2016
GTGCGGCGAAGAATGGCCAGAAACTGGCAGGCGTAACGAAACAGATCCGGACGCAAGGCCCGCATCTGGCGCTTGTCCACGAAACCGGCGGCGTAATGGTCCGGCAGGAAACCCAGGAATCGGCCGGAGAGGACCAACGTGGCGATCGCCTCCTGGTCGAACGCAGTGGCCTGGCGCGCCAGCCGCATCTGCTGGCTGATCTCCATATTGGGCGAGTGGTAGCCCAGGCCAGTGAACCGGTGTGAAACCAAGGTGTCCCAGTCCATCGCGGCATCGTCGGCGGCATACAACGGGTGGTTGGCGCCGCAATAGAGCAGCATGGTCTCATCGAACAAGGCGTCGTAGGACAGGCTGTCCGAGCGGCGATGGCCTGGTATCACACCCACCTGGAACTGGCCATCGATCACGCCACGTTCGATGGCATTGATCGGCGCCACATGCAGATTGAGCGCGACATCGGGCGCCTGCGCGCAAAACAGCGCAATGGCCGCACCGATATGGGCGGCCGGATTGGTTGCGGTCTTGTCGAATACCGCGACCTGCAATTGCCCGCCCAGACGTCGGTGGATCTCGTCGACACTGGTGCGAAAGGCCTCGGTGGATGCCAGCAGGCGCTGCGTCTGCGCATAGATCTGCTCGCCTTCGGCCGTGAGCGAAAAGCCACCCCGACCGCGGCGGCACAAGGTCATCGCCAGCCGCACCTCCAGATCTTTCACATGGCGGCTGATGGTCGAGGTGCCGATGTTGAGCTCGAGTTCGGCCGCCGCCATGCCGCCACAGTCGACGACGGTCTTGAACACGCGCAGCAGGCGCAGATCCATGTCGCCCAACTGACCCAGGATGGCATGGCTCTTTACTTGCATAACCCGGCAACTGAGTGGTGATATTTAGTCATTCATAAGAGTAACAGAGTCGGCCACAATGTCTGCTTCACCCAACCCATGCCCCAATCAGGCATTTGCCGGAGAACACACCATGAATCTGAACGACGCCCAACACCTCTCGCCCGCCGCCCGCACCGACGCCGCCTGGCTGGAAGCGCACTGGATGCCGTACACCGGCAACCGCGAATTCAAGGCCCACCCGCGCATGATCGTCAGCGCCAAGGGCAGTTATTACACCGACAGCAACGGACGCAAGATTTTCGACGGGCTCTCCGGCCTGTGGTGTTGTGGTCTGGGCCATGCTCGGCCGGAAATCACCGAGGCGGTGAGCCGCCAGGTGGCCCAGCTCGAGTACTCGCCCGGCTTCCAGTTCGGCCACCCGCTGTCGTTCGAGCTGGCCAACAAGATCAAGGAGCTCACGCCCGAGGGCCTGGACTACGTGTTTTTCACCGGCTCGGGCTCGGAAGCCGCAGACACCTCGCTCAAGATGGCACGCGCCTACTGGCGCACCAAGGGCCAAGGCACCAAGACCCGCTTCATCGGGCGCGAAAAGGGCTATCACGGCGTGAACTTCGGCGGCATTTCGGTCGGCGGCATCGCGGCCAACCGCAAAGCCTATGGCCAGGGCATCGAGGCCGACCACATTCCACACACCATGGTGGCAGGCAACACCTTCCAGAAGGGCATGCCGACAAAGGGCGTGGAGCTGGCCGACGAACTGCTCAGAGTCATTGCGCTGCACGATGCGTCCAATATCGCCGCGGTCATCGTCGAGCCGTTCTCGGGCTCGGCAGGTGTCATCATCCCGCCAGCGGGTTATCTGCAGCGGCTGCGCGAGATCTGCACCGCCAACAACATCCTGTTGATCTTCGACGAGGTCATCACCGGCTTCGGTCGTTGTGGTTTCAATACCGGATCGGAAGCGTTTGGCGTCACACCCGACATCCTGAACATTGCCAAACAGGTCACCAACGGTGCCCAGCCGCTGGGCGCCGTGGTTGCCAAGAAGGAGATCTACGACACCTTCATGGCCGCCGGCGGCCCGGACTACATGCTGGAATTCGCCCACGGTTACACCTACTCGGCTCACCCGGTCACATGCGCCGCTGGCGTGGCTGCGCTCGACGTGCTGGTGAAGGATGACCTGGTCAACCGGGTCAAGGGCCTGGCGCCATATTTCGAGAACGCGGTGCACAGCCTCAAGGGCACGAAACACGTCACCGATATCCGCAACTATGGGCTGGCGGCAGGTTTCACCATCGACCCAGCGCCCGGTGAACCGGCCAAGCGTCCGTTCCAGATCGCGATGAAATGCCTGGAAAAAGGCTTCTATGTGCGTTACGGTGGCGACACCATCCAGATCGCACCGCCGTTCATCGTCGAGAAATCCGAAATCGACAGCCTGGTGAATGCATTGGGCGAGTCCTTGCGCGAGACCGACTAAGCGTCGCCTCCGACATTTCCATCACCGAACCCATCACCATGTACAACGACCCTTTCCTCCAGATGAGCGGCACCAGCAGCACTACGATGCCGACCATCGGCCACCTGATTGACGGCAAGCTCGTCGCCGGCGGCAGCCGCTCGCAAGACGTGTTCAACCCGGCCACCGGCAAAGCGGAGAAACGTCTGCTGCTGGCCGATGCGGCCACGCTGGAGATGGCAATTGCATCGAGCCAGGCGGCTTATCCGGCCTGGCGCGCAACCCCGCCGCACAAGCGGGCACGGGTGATGTACAAGCTCAAGCATTTGCTTGAAGAAAACGCCGATCGGGTCTGCGCCTTGTTGACCGCCGAACACGGCAAGGTGGTTGGTGACGCACAAGGCGAGTTGCAACGCGGCATCGAAAACATCGAGTACGCGAGTTACGCGCCCGAACTGCTCAAGGGCGAACACAGCAAAAACGCCGGCCCATCGATCGACTCCTGGAGCGAGTTCCAGCCGCTGGGCGTGACCGCCGGCATCACACCGTTCAACTTCCCGGTCATGGTGCCGCTGTGGATGTGGCCGATGGCGGTGGTGTGTGGCAACACCTTCATCCTGAAGCCGTCCGAACGGGATCCGTCGAGCGCGCTGCTGATAGCGCAACTGGCGCTGGAGGCCGGCCTGCCACCGGGTGTGCTCAACGTGGTCAACGGCGACAAGGAAGCGGTAGACATTCTGCTGACCGACAAACGTATCGCGGCAGTGAGTTTTGTTGGCTCCACGCCGATCGCCGAATACGTGTACGCCACCGGCTGCGCCAACGGCAAACGGGTGCAGGCCCTGGGCGGTGCGAAGAACCATGCGGTGGTGATGCCTGACGCCGACGTGGCCAACGCCGTCAGCGCGATGATCGGGGCCGCTTTCGGCTCGTGCGGCGAACGCTGCATGGCGGTGCCGCTGGTGGTTGCTGTGGGCGACGAAACGGCAGACGCCATGATCGCCGGCCTGAAGACCGAGATCGCCAAGATCAAGGTTGGCCCGGGCAAGGATGCATCGAACGACATGGGCCCGCTGATCACCAAGCCGCATTTCGAGAAGGTCAAATCCTATGTGGATCAGGGCGTCAAGGAAGGCGCCACGCTGCTGATTGATGGCCGCAATATCGCCAAGCCGGCGGGCCACGATGACGGGTACTTCATGGGCCCGTGCCTGTTTGACAACGTCAAACCAGGCATGTCGATCTACCAGGACGAGATCTTCGGCCCGGTGCTCGGCATCGTACGCGTCAAGACGCTGCAAGAAGCCATGGACCTGATCGACCAACACGAATACGGCAACGGCACCTGCATCTTCACCCGCGACGGCGAAGCCGCCCGTTATTTCAGCGACAACATCCTGGTCGGCATGGTCGGCGTCAACGTGCCGCTGCCGGTGCCGGTGGCCTACCACTCGTTTGGCGGCTGGAAACGTTCATTGTTCGGTGACCTGCACGCCTATGGGCCAGATGCGGTGCGGTTTTACACCAAGCGCAAGACCATCACCCAGCGCTGGCCGTCGGCAGGAGTGCGCGAAGGAACGAACTTCAGTTTTCCGGCGAATCACTGAGCGCACTGCGACGAGCCGCGACGCTACGCGGGGTCAAGGAAGCAGGTTCCATCGACTAGCGCGATGCCGATGGCAAGCAGTCAAAGGAACCAGGCCATGCGAATCGGACTTCCCCGTGAAATCAAGAACCAGGAGTACCGTGTCGGTCTGACCCCGGCCAGCGTCCGCGAACTGACAGCCCGCGGGCACTCGGTAGTGGTGCAGTCCGGTGCCGGTGCAGCGATCGGTCTGCTGGACGAACGTTATGCCGCCGCGGGAGCGCAGCTGGTCCCCGACGCCATCCGCGTGTTTGCCGACACCGACATGATCGTCAAGGTCAAGGAGCTGCAACCGCAGGAATACGCGATGTTGCGCCCTGGCCAGATCCTGTACACCTATCTGCATCTCGCACCCGACCCCGAACAAACCAGGGCCCTGATCGATTCCGGCGCCATCTGCATCGCCTACGAAACCATCACTGGTCCCGGCGGTGGATTGCCCTTGCTCGCGCCCATGAGCGAAGTCGCCGGCCGCATGGCGGTGCAGGCCGGGGCCACACACCTGCAAACGTCCAAGGGCGGCATGGGTGTCTTGCTCGGTGGCGTGCCCGGAGTGCCTTCGGCGCATGTGGTCATCATCGGCGCCGGCGTAGTGGGCACTCACGCCGCTCAGGTGGCAATCGGCATGGGTGCGCGTGTCACGGTACTGGACAAGAACGTAGACCGGTTGCGTCAGCTCGACCTGCTGTTTGGCAACCGGATCCATTCCCTGTATTCCAGTGCCCAGAATCTGGAAGATGCCGTACTGGACGCAGAACTGGTCGTTGGGGGCGTGCTGATTGCGGGTGCGACGACGCCCAGACTGGTGACGCGCAAGATGATCACCGGGATGAAAAAAGGCGCGGTGGTCGTCGACGTGGCGATCGACCAGGGTGGCTGTTTCGAGACTTCGCACCCGACCACGCACGACGATCCGACCTTCACCGTGGACGGCGTGATCCACTACTGTGTCGCCAACATGCCGGGCGCAGTGGCACGCACCTCGACCTTGGCACTGAACAACGCGACGATCGGCCATGCGCTGGCGCTGGCGGACAAGGGCTGGATACAGGCGATGAAAGACGATCCGCACCTGCGCAACGGCCTGAACGTGGCCAATGGCAAAGTCACCTACGAGGCGGTGGCGCGGGCGCTCAATTACGCTTACGTGCCAGCAACCACATTGCTGGTCTGATCGGCATCACCCATTACTTGCGTGCTTCGCGCAGCGCGACCAGGCCTGAAGCGCTGATCAGGATCGCTCCGGCGACCGTAGTCCAGCGCGGGACTTCGCCAAAGAACAGGAACCCCCACAAAGGCGCCCACAGAATGCCGGTGTATTCGAACGGCGTGACCAGATTGGCCGGGCTGATGCGGTAGGCATTGGTCAGCAGCAACATGCCGGCCGATGCAATGACACCGCATGATGCGATCAACAGTCCATCGGTCACTGTGGGCCAGGTCCATGGTCGCACCAGGAACGAGATACTCGGATGGCCTGCATCGCGAATGGCGAACCAGTGGGTACAGGCGGCGATCGCCAAGGCGCCCACCAGGAACACCCCATTTTGGTAAAACGCCATCACCGAGGCAGGTTGTGCGGTGCCGATACGGCGTGCCATCAACATCGAGGTTGCGTACATCAGGGCTGCCAATAACGACAACAACGCGGCCCACTCGAACAAGCCGGTACCAGGCTGCAGAATCACCAGCACACCACCAAAACCAACCACCAGCGCAGCCCACGCCTTGATGCCGATCCGTTCACCCAGAACCGGGCCGGCCAGCGAAGTGACGAACAATGGCACTGTGAAATACAACGCCACCGCATACGCCAGGTTCATCGCCGGAAAAGCCATGTAATAGGCGGTGTACGCCACGAACATGATGCCCGCGCGGGCCGTCAACGATCGGAATTGGGTTGAAAAAATGGCACGCCAACCCGCCTCGAATTGGACCATCACCAACAGAATCGGAATGGCCACCAGGGATCGGATCGCCAATACCTGGGTCAACGCATAGTCACCGCTGACCTGCTTGACCACCGCATCCTGCAGCGAAAAGACAAACACCCCTGCGCACAGGAAACGAATGCCTCGGGCGGCGTCGGGGTGGGCCAAGTCGTGGGCGGTGAGTCAGAGTGCCCGTATTGTGCGGCCGCACCGGCCCCACGACTGAAGCATTGGTGCGACCCGTTGTGCCGCGGATACACATCGCGCCGGGGCGGGCCACTGAAAAACGGCCTCACCCCGAAAAATGGCAAGACTTACTTGCCGGCGATGACCCGCACCATCTCGAGCACCTTGCAGGAATATCCCCACTCGTTGTCGTACCAGGCCACGACCTTGATGAAAGTACCGTCGAGCGCCATGCCGGCATCCGCATCGAACACCGAGGTGCAGCTCTCGCCAAGAAAATCGGTGGATACCACCTTGTCCTCCGTGTAGCCCAGCACACCCTTCATGCTGCCCTCGGAAGCCTTTTTCATGATGGCGCAGATGGCGGCGTAAGTCGCCTCCTTGGACAACTCCACTGTCAGGTCGACCACCGAGACATCGGAAGTCGGCACCCGGAACGACATGCCGGTAAGCTTCTTGTTCAGTTCCGGAATTACGACACCCACCGCCTTGGCTGCACCGGTGCTCGATGGAATGATGTTGTTCAGGATACCGCGGCCACCGCGCCAGTCTTTGTTCGACGGGCTGTCGACGGTCTTTTGCGACGCGGTCACCGCGTGCACGGTTGTCATCAGGCCACGTTTGATGCCCCAGTTGTCATGCAGCACCTTGGCCACCGGGGCCAGGCAGTTGGTGGTGCACGACGCGTTGGAAATGATGGCCTCGCCTTTGTAAGTCTTGTCGTTGACGCCAAAAACGAACATCGGCGTGTCGTCCTTGCTCGGCGCGGACATGATCACCTTCCTGGCGCCGGCATCGATGTGTGGTCAGGAACAGTCCGGTGGACTCGACCACGATATCCGCCCCGACCTCGCCCCACTTGAGTTCAGCCGGGTCCTTGACGGCTGTCAGGCGGATCTTGCGTCCATTGACGACCAATGTGTTGCCATCCACCGACACCGTACCCTTGAAGCGGCCATGCACCGAGTCATACGACAACATGTAGGCCAGGTAGTCGGGTTCGAGCAGGTCATTGATGCCCACCACCTCGATATCGCTGAAATCTTGCACCGCCGCACGAAACACCATGCGTCCGATGCGACCGAAACCATTGATGCCAATCTTGATAGCCATGAACTAGTCCTCCGTTGAGTAAAACCAAAAACCTGACTGCGCCACGTTCAGCGCTTGGCCAAGACCTTTTGCACCGTGTCGGCCACATTCTCCGGCGTAAAGCCGAAGTATTTGAACAACACCGGCGCAGGCGCCGATTCGCCATAGGTATCGATGCCCACGACTGCCGCGCAGCCGTATTTCCACCAGCCATCGGTGACGCCCATCTCCACTGCAATCCGTGGCAGGCCGGCCGGCAACACCTCGGTCTTGTAGGCAACCGGTTGGCGGTCGAAGGTGGTGGTACTGGGCATGGACACGACACGCACCGCGATCTTGCGCGTGGCCAGCAACTCCTGCGCCTTGAGCGCCAGTTGCACCTCGGAGCCTGTGGCGATGATCACCGCCTGCGCTCGTCTGCGCAAACCGACCTCGGTGGGCTCGGCCAGCACATAGGCGCCCTTGTTGATCGCGTCCAGGCCTGCGGCATCCGGAGCGGCCGCGCAGTGGCCCTTGGGCGCGTAGCTGATGTTCTGCCGGCTCAGCAGCAATGCTGTCGGCCTGGATGTGTTCTGCAACGCGACCGCCCAGGCCACCGCAGTCTCGGCAGTGTCACCCGGACGCCAGACGTCCAGGTTCGGGATCAGGCGCAGCGACGCGGCATGTTCGATCGACTGATGGGTCGGGCCGTCCTCGCCCAGGCCGATGCTGTCATGCGTGAACACATGCACCACGCGCAGCTTCATCAAGGCAGCCATGCGGATCGCATTGCGGCTGTAATCGCTGAAGGTCAGGAAGGTGCCGCCATACGGAATATAGCCGCCGTGCAGCGCGATGCCGTTCATCACCGCGGCCATGCCGAATTCGCGCACGCCGTAGTTGATGTGGCGCCCGTCCTGCAAGACACCTTGCGCGTCGGGTGTTTTCACCACGGCGCCATCGAGGTCGAACCGCAGGCTCGGCGTACTCTTGGTGTTGGTGAGATTCGAACCGGTCAGATCGGCCGAACCGCCAAGCATCTCCGGCAAAGCAGCGGTAAAGGATTCCAGCGCCAATTGCGACGCCTTGCGGCTGGCAACGGTTTCCGCCTTCTGGTCGGCGCCGATCACAGTGTCGACCACTGTCTGCGCGAAACCACGCGGCAACTCGCCTTGCATGCGGCGCGCCAGTTCGGCCGCGAGTTCGGGAAAGGCGGCCCGATAGGTGGCAAAACGCGCATTCCAGTCGGTTTCTGCGCGTTCGCCGGAGGTCTTGGCATCCCAGGCGGCATAAATGTCCTGCGGCACGACAAACGGTGGCTCGCTCCAGCCCAACGCTTCACGCGTCAACACGATTTCGTCTGCACCCAGCGGTTCGCCATGCGCCTTGGCCGTATTGGCACGGTTCGGGCTGCCCTGGCCGATACGTGTCTTGCACATGATCAGTGTCGGACGTTCGCCCTGGCTGCGCGCCTCTGCAATCGCCGTGGACACGGCCACCGTGTCATTCCCCTGGATCGGCCCGATGACGTTCCAGCCATAGGCCACAAACCGCAAGGCGGTGTTGTCGACAAACCAGGGCGCGACCGGCCCATCGATGGAGATGCCGTTGTCGTCGTACAGTGCGACCAGTTTGTTGAGCTTCCAGGCACCCGCCAGTGCCGCCGCTTCATGGCTCACACCTTCCATCATGCAGCCGTCACCCATGAACACATAGGTATGGTGGTCGACGATGGCATGGTCCTCGCGGTTGAATTCGGCCGCCAGCAGCTTTTCTGCCAATGCCATGCCCACCGCATTGGCGAACCCTTGGCCCAACGGACCCGTCGTGGTTTCAACCCCCGGCGTCAGGCCTTGCTCCGGGTGTCCGGGCGTCTTGCTGTGCAACTGGCGGAAGTGTTTCAACTCCTCCATCGGCAAGGCGTAACCGGTCAGGTGCAGCAGCGCATACAGCAGCATCGATGCGTGGCCGTTGGACAAGACAAAACGGTCACGGTCAAACCAATGCGGGTTGCCGGGATTGTGTTTCAGGTGTCCCGCAGGCAGGCCGTCCGACGATGCCGGCCCCCACAAGGCCACCGCCATTTCCGCCATACCCATGGGTGCTCCGGGATGTCCCGATTTGGCTTGTTGCACAGCGTCCATTGCCAAGGCGCGGATTGCATTGGCCATTGCGTTTGCAGTTGTCATGAGTGAAGTGTTCGTAAAAGAGGCCGACCCCGGATGGGTCGCAACCGGCAATTTTATCGTTCACACGTCAGATGGCCCGAATGACATGGATCAGGCCGTTGTCGCGATACTGTCAAAAATGCGCTATTGCCGCATCGCGCGGCGCGCATCATGTGCGCTGGTACATGCTGTTGGCGGATACATTCACGGCATGTGCATGCATGATCCACTGCTTCTCGGCCAATGTGGCGCAATGGTCATGGCCGCAGGGCGGGGCAAGCGTATGCGCCCGCTCACCGATACCTGCCCCAAGCCCTTGCTGAGGGTACGTGGCAAGCCTTTGATGCAATGGGCCATCGAAGCGCTGGCGCGCGACGGGGTGCGCAACATTCTCATCAACACGGACTGGCTGGGCGAGCAGATCGAGGCGTATTTCGCCGATCCGTCGATCATCGCGGCCCTGGCCCCGCAACATCCGGATGCTGCCACACCTGCGGACCCACCCGTGCGGTTATCGTTCTCGCGCGAAGGCCACGACTTCGGTGGCGCTCTGGAGACTGCTGGTGGCATCACGCGTGCCTTACCAGGATTGGCTGACCCATTCTGGCTGCTGGCCGGCGACATTTTCGCGCCGGGGTTCCAATTCTGCGAGCAGCAACGTGCGGCATTCATCGCGAGCGACGCCTTGGCACACATCTGGCTGGTGCCCAATCCGGCGCACAACCCCAAAGGCGACTTTGCGTTGTCGAGCGAAGGCCTGGCGCGCAACGAGGGTCCGTTGCGCCATACCTACAGCACCATCGGCCTGTTTCGCCATGCCCTGTTTGCGCCGCCGTATTGCGAAATTGCACCGGGGAATCCACAAGGAACCCGGGCCGCGCTGGCGCCACTGCTGCGGTTGGCAGCGCAACATGACCGGTTGACAGCAGCGCTTTACACTGGACCCTGGACCGATGTGGGGACTCCCGAACGCCTGGCCCGCCTTCAGTTGCCGGGCGTTTTCTGAACCGAAAAGAGACAGCACCATGACCCGTTCCCCGTATGCCATCCGACGCGCCGCACTTGCACAACACTTGGGCAAACGCGCCATTGCCATCATCCCCACCGCGCCGGAACGTACGCGCAACCGCGACAACGACTACCTTTACCGGCACGACAGCTATTTCTATTACCTCAGCGGCTTCACCGAGCCCAAAGCCTGGCTGGTCATCACCGGCGACGGCACGAGCACCCTGTTCTGCCAGCCCAAGGACATGGAGCGTGAAATCTGGGACGGCTACCGGCTGGGCCCGCTCGATGCGCCGCAGCATCTGGGAGTGGATGCCGCATTTCCGGTCACGGAACTCGACGCGCAACTGCCACGCCTGCTCGATGGCCGTGACGTGGTCTGGTATCCGTTCGGCATCCATCCCGGACTGGAGACGCAGGTCGACGGCTGGTTGGCGAACCTGCGTGCCCGGGTCCGTTTTGGCGCCTTGTGCCCGGACCAGCAACGCGACCTGTGCAGCCTGCTCGACGAGATGCGGCTGATCAAGGATGCGTCTGAACAAGACACCATGCGACGTGCCGCGCGCATCAGCGCCGGTGCCCATGTGCGCGCCATGCAGTTGTCGGCCCGCATGGTACGTGCGGGCCAGGATGTGCGCGAATACCATCTGGACGCAGAGCTGCTGCACGAGTTTCGCCGGCATGGCTCGCAACACACGGCCTACGGTTCCATCGTGGCCGCCGGCGCCAATGCCTGTGTATTGCATTACCGGGCCGATGCCGCTCCGATCCGCGACGGTGAACTGGTGCTGATCGATGCGGGATGCGAACTCGACGGTTATGCCAGCGACATCACCCGCACTTTTCCGGCCAACGGCCGCTTTACGGGCCCACAGCGCGCGTTGTACGACCTGGTACACGCCAGCCAGGAAGCGGCCGTCGTGGCCACACGCGCCGGCGCACGATTCACCGATCCGCACGACGCCAGCGTCAAGGTGCTGGCGCAAGGCATGCTCGACCTGGGCCTGCTCGATGCCGACAAGGTCGGAACACTGCAGGACGTGATCGACAACCGCAGCTATTTCCAGTTCTACATGCACCGCACCGGGCACTGGCTGGGCATGGACGTACACGACTGCGGCGCCTACCTCGAACCCGGCGAGCTGGGCCAGACCAGCGAACGCAAGGATGCGCTGAGCGGAGAGACCATCATCAACCGGCCGGCGCGGGTGCTGCATCCTGGCATGGTGCTGACGATAGAACCGGGCATATACGTGCGCCCTGCGCCCGGGGTGCCCGAGCAGTTCCACAACATCGGCATCCGGATCGAGGACGACGCGATCGTCACCGCCGATGGCTGCGAGTTGATCAGCCGCGACGTGCCGGTGGCTTCTGCGGAAATCGAAGCCCTGATGCGCGGGTAGGCGCTGGCGACAACGCAGAGCGTGCAGTGACACGCCATCACCAACTTGCACGCTGCCGCTGCAGCAGACCACGCGGTTTGTAGCCAAGCCTACAATTTCACCCCGGCCCCTGCACCCGATGCATCCTGGCATCGGCTGCGGCCGGCCGCAAGTGACAGGAGAACCCCAGATGCTCGAGAACACACCCGACTCCGATGAGTTACGCGCTCAGTTGCGCAAATCGGCACTGGAGTATCACGAGTTCCCCAAGCCCGGAAAAATTGCCATAGCGGCGACCAAGCAACTGCTCAACCAACGCGATCTCGCGTTGGCTTATTCACCCGGTGTTGCCGCGGCGTGCGAGGAAATCGTTGCAGACCCCAACAATGCCTTCAAGTACACCAGCCGTGGCAATCTGGTGGCCGTGGTAACCAACGGCACGGCGGTGCTCGGGCTGGGGGACATCGGTCCGCTGGCCGCCAAGCCGGTGATGGAAGGCAAGGCGGTGCTGTTCAAGAAGTTCGCCGGTATCGACGTGTTCGATATCGAGGTCGACGAGAAGCACGACATGGACAAGCTGGTGGACATCATTGCGTCGCTGGAACCCACGTTCGGCGGCATCAATCTGGAGGACATCAAGGCGCCGGACTGTTTCTATGTGGAACGCAAGCTGCGGGAGCGGATGAAGATCCCGGTGTTCCATGACGACCAGCATGGCACCGCCATTGTCGTGGGTGCGGCGATGCTCAACGGGTTGAAGGTCGTGGGCAAGGAGTTGACCACGGTGAAGTTGGTTGCCTCGGGGGCCGGGGCGGCAGCATTGGCCTGTCTGAATCTGCTGCTCAAGCTTGGCATGCCCCGTGAAAACATCTTCGTGACCGACCTGGCAGGTGTGGTGTATGAAGGCCGGACCGAATTGATGGACGACAACAAGATCATCTTTGCGCAAAAGACATCGGCACGCAGCCTGGGCGAGGTGATCGAGGGAGCCGACATATTCCTGGGCCTGTCCGCCGGCGGCGTGCTCAAACCCGAGATGGTGCGCAAGATGGCGGCCAGGCCGCTGATTTTCGCGCTGGCCAATCCCAATCCGGAGATCACGCCCGAAGACGTACTACAGGTGCGCGCTGACGCCATCATGGCCACGGGCCGCGCCGACTACCCGAACCAGGTCAACAATGTCCTGTGTTTCCCTTATATTTTTCGCGGTGCGCTGGACGCCGGTGCATCCACCATCACCGACGAAATGGAGATTGCCGCCGTACGTGCGATCGCCGAGTTGGCCCGTGCGGAGCAAAGTGCGGTGGTTGCTGCGGCTTATGTCGGCCACAATCTGGCATTCGGGCCCGAGTACCTGATCCCGAAGCCGTTTGACCCGCGCTTGATGATGAAGATCGCGCCTGCCGTGGCACAGGCTGCGGCAGAAAGTGGCGTGGCACTGCGCCCGATTGCCGACATGCAGGCCTATCGCGACCGCTTGCAGAGTTTCGTCTATGCGTCCGGCAATACCATGCGACCGATCTTTTCCGCTGCCAAGAATGCAGTGCGCAAACGGGTTGCGTTCTGCGAGGGCGAAGAGGAACGGATCCTGCGGGCCTGCCAGATCATCGTGGACGAAGGCCTGGCACGTCCGACCCTGATCGGCCGCCCCGTCATCATCGCGCAGCGCATCGAGAAGTTCGGCTTGCGGCTGCGCGAGGAGTCCGACTATGACGTGGTCAACGTCGAGCATGACGCGCGGTATCGCGACTTCTGGCAGACCTACCATCGCATGACCGAACGTCTGGGCGTTACACAACAGATGGCGAAGATCGAGATGCGTCGGCGGCTCACGCTGATCGGGTCGATGTTGCTGCACAAAGGGGACGTAGACGGCATGATCTGCGGCACCTGGGGCAGCACCACGATCCACCTGCAATACATCGACCAGGTGATCGGCAAACGCAAAGGCGGCAGCCCGAGAACACGGCAGGACGTGTCGATTTTCGCCTGCATGAACGGCCTGATGTTGCCGGACCGGTTGATCTTCCTGGCCGACACCCATGTCAATGCCGATCCGACCGCGCAGGAGTTGTGCGAAATCACGGTGATGGCAGCGGAGGAAATGCTGCGCTTCGGATTGCAGCCCAAGGTTGCCTTGTTGTCGCATTCCAATTTCGGCAGCAGCAATCTGCCCAGCGCCATCAAGATGCGCAAGACGCTGGAAGTCTTGCGCGAACAGGCACCCTGGCTGGAGGTGGACGGCGAAATGCATGGTGACTTGGCACTCGACGGCGCAGCGCGCGCCCGATTGATGCCCAATAGCACGCTGGTTGGAAATGCGAACCTGTTGGTGCTTCCCAACATCGACGCCGCCAATATTGCCTACAACCTGCTCAAGACCGCCGCGGGCGGCAACATCGCGGTCGGGCCGGTACTGCTCGGCGCGGCCAGCCCGGTGCACGTGTTGACGGCCAGCACCACGGTGCGGCGCATCGTCAATATGGCAGCTTTGACCGTGGCCGATGCAAACGCCAATCGATAACGTCGAATCGAAAAGCATGCACTGACTTCCAAGTTTTTGCTGCAATGCACAAAATGCCCATCTTTTGTGCATGCCCTTGCAATTTGCCCTCTGATGCGCGACACTGCGTTTCGAGTGATTCAGGGGTAAACCCGCGATTTTGGAGCGTGATTGCATGGCGGCGATCAGAAGAATAAAGTTAGCACTCACTGGCTTAATCCTTGCTGCATCGTGTGTTACGGGTCTTGTTTACGCAAGAGCACCATTTGTCCCGCCAGATCACACAGCGACGATTTCAATTGCCGAAATGCCGGCCCAGGGTGTTCAGACATATGCGCAGATCCCCCGAGGTGGTCCTTTCCGTTACGAAAGAGACGGAGCGGTATTTGGCAATCGCGAACGCCTGCTTCCGATCAAAAACCGCGGCTATTACCGCGAGTACACAGTAGCCACGCCGGGCGTGGGTCATCGGGGTATCCGGCGGATCGTTTGTGGTGGCAAGGCACGGGAGCCCGAAGCTTGTTATTACTCGGCTGATCACTACGCGAGTTTTCGCAGGATCGTGCCTTAGGTTTTTTTGGAACTACATCTATGTCTTATATCGAGAATGAAACGAGGTTGGATATGCCCACTCGTCAGGAACCCGAGGTGCCGCTTCGGGGAGTACGCAGCAACATCGTGCAGTCGATCCGTGCCTTCCGGGTACAGGACCTGCAAGACGCGGCCCAGAGTCTGGGCCACCATTTCCTGTATGCCAACCTGGCCAATGGCCAGTCCAAGCAGGAAGTGCTGGACATGATTGGCCAGCAATTCACGTTGCCCTCGCATGTCGGCAAGAATTTCGATGCGTTGTACGACAGCATGACCGATCCGGTGCACAAGTCCGGCCCGCAACCGGGCTTCGTTGCGGTTCTGGAGCATATTCCTGCCAACGCGAAGTTCGACAAGGAAGCGCGCGAGCAGTTGCTCGACATCTTCCGCGACGCTGCCGACTACTGGGGCGATCGCAAGGTACCGTTCCGATGTTTCTATTCTTTTCTGTAGCCCGTTCCGCACACACCAGCCAAGCGGAACGGGCTAACGAGGCAAAAGGCGATGCACAGGCAAACCAGTCACTGGCCGGCATTCCCCTGACGACCGAAACCGGTGAGAAGATGCCGACCGACAAGTTGTTGGACGTCTCGCCGTTGGCGGCGTAAGCCAGCATATTTCGCAGATGACAAAGCCCGTCCCAGTGACGGGCTTTGTCATGCGCGGCCGGCCAGCGCGACGTATTCGTGCACCGGCACCTCCTGCGCGCGGCGCTGCAGGTCAAAATCTCCGGTGAAAGCCCGCTCGTCCAGCCACCGACCCAGCGTGTGTCGCAGCAACTTGCGTCGCTGGCTGAAAGAAACCTGCACGATGGTGCTGAGAAGGTCCACGTCCACCGCAGGCGCATCGGCGTGCGGTCGCATGCAGACCATCGCACTGTCCACCCTTGGCGGCGGCGCAAAGCTCTCGGGCGGCACATGCAGAAAATTGTCCATCGCGTAACGCCATTGCAGCATCACGCTCAAACGGCCGAATGCTGCGCAATCGGGCGCTGCGACCATGCGATCGACAACCTCCCTTTGCAACATGAAATGCTGGTCCTCAATCACCCCGACATGGTCCAGAAGATGGAACAGGATCGGCGTGGATATGTTGTACGGCAAGTTCCCGACAACTCGTAGTTTGCGCGTCCGCGCTCCCGCTTCAGGGGAAGTGCCAGCTATGCAAACGGATTCAGCCAGTTGCGAAAAATCCACCGTCAGCACATCGGCCTGAACGACCGTCAGACCGGTACGCGCACGCAGGCGTATTGCCAGGTCGCGGTCGAGTTCGATCACCGTCAAATGGCCGACACGCTCGAGCAGCGGTTGCGTCAACGCGCCCAGGCCCGGACCGATCTCAACCATGCACTGCCCCGCCCTGGGGGCCACCGTATGCACGATGGCATCGATGATTCCCTCGTCGACCAGAAAGTGCTGACCAAAGCGTTTGCGCGGTGCGTGTGTACCCATACCGCCAGTGCGCTGTGTCGGCATGACGGCTTTGGCCGAAAAGTGCTGGGTGGTCCGCACCTTGGAACGGGTCAACTCGGGGGCTCGCGCAGATCGACGTAAGCACGGGCCCGCAACTCACGGCTCCAGCTTTCGTATGCCTCGTCGCCTTTCTTCTCACGCAACAATGCACGCACGGCTTCCCGCTGCTCGCGCGCACTCAGTTGCACCGTCCGACGCCCGGTGACGCGAATCAGATGCACGCCAAATCGGGAAACCAGTGGCGGCCCGATTTCACCCGGCGCCAAAGCATTCAGCGCGGCCTCGAATTCCGGCACGAAACGCCCCGGGCCAGACCAGCCGAGATCACCGCCCTGGGCCGCACTGCCATCTTGCGAATACTCCTTGGCCAAAGCCTCGAAACTCGCCTCGCCAGACTGGATCTGACGACGAAAGCCCTCCAGCTCCGCAATCGCCGCCGCTTCGCTGAGTGTCGCCGACGGCCGCAACAGAATATGGCTGGCCCGGGTCTGCTCGACCGAGGTCGCCGTTGCACCGGCAAGGCGCTTGCCGATCAAACGCAGGACGTGCAGACCCGCGCCCGAACGCACCGTGGTCATTGCGCCAGGCTCCAGAGAACGCACCGCATCAACGAACAACTGTGGATAACGATCCACCGGTCGCATGCCGAACATACCCCCGGCATCGGCATCCTGCGCCTTGGACAAGGTGCGCGCCAGCGCCGAGAAATCCTCACCCGAACGAACCCGCGCCATGATCTGATCGGCCTGGGCCTGCACCGTTGCGACTTGTTCGGCACTGGCACCTTCCGGCAACGCCAGCAGGATGTGCGCAATGTTGACTTCTGCCAAGGACCCGGTGGCGTTGCGTTGCTGGTCCATCAGATAGTGATCGATGTCGAGTTCGGAAACGCGCACCCGCTGGCCCACCTCACGCTCGCGCACGCGCGAGAGCAACATCTGTTCGCGCAAGGAGGTGCGGAACTGGGCGCGCGAAATGCCGTCAGCCAACAGGCGCCGGTGCAGCTCCTCGAGATCCACCTGGTTCTGGCGCGCAACTGTCTGTTCGGCCTCATCGAGCGCAGCGTCATCGATCTTGATGCCGACCTCGCGTGCGTACTGAATCTGTGTGCGTTCGATGATGAGCCGCTCGAGCGCCTGCTCCGCCAGCACGGCAGGCGTGGGTATCGCCTGCTGTTGCTGCGCCAGCAGCTGTGCCATGCGCTGCATTTCCTGACGCACTTGCTGGTTGGTGATCGGCTCGCTATTGACGATGGCCACGATGTAGTCCGATGCACGCTGCACGCTGGGGGCCCCACTTGCCACGGTGCCTGCGGTACCTGCGGTACCCGGTAGCCGAATACCCTGTGCCTGCGCGGAGAACACGCAGCAACAAACCAGGCTGGTCCAGAAGATGCGAGAGAGGCCAAATTTCGTCATGATTAATCGTAGTTGCTGAAGCGGCTCGGACTGGTGGTGGTCTCACGCAGGAATTGATAACGTGGAATGCTGCGCTTGAGGGTTTCGAGCGGATTGGAGCCCAGGCGCGAGAATCCCACGAACTCCAACTGAAAAAGGATGCGGTTGCTGGCCGTCGAGGATCCCGTCTGCAACCGGTCCAGCACGACCCGGCCCAACCAGCAACCGCCGTCGTACTCCAAACCGAGCACCGAATCGACCAGCTTGCCATCACGCAAGCTGAAATTCATCCGTCCTACAGAATACCAGCGTCCGGCACCTTGCCCCTGTCCGGCACCGAGTTCTTCGCCTCGGTCTCCCCACAGATCGTTGATCGGCCACTGCCAGGCCAGATCCAGTTGTTCGCTTGCGCCGCGTTGCAGCCGGTACGCGGCACTGACCACCCGGTAGTTGCCCGGACTGTAACGCCCTCCGATGGTCGAACGCACCGAGCGCCGGGTATCGGGGTCGAACTGCACGGTCGAGTCGAATGACCAACGCGGGTCAAGATTCAAGGACGCGCCGACCAGCACATCGCTGAAACCCTTGGCCAGTGTCGCACCACCAGGCAAAGCCACCCGCTGGTCCTTGAAGCGCAACCGTTGCGCGATGCCCAAACGCGCTGCCTCGGCGCCGGTGTCGGGATCCAGCAGACGCGTCGACACACCCATGGTCAGCAGATTGCTGTCCGAAATGCGGTCGTTGCCGACAAACGCGTTGTCGGTATAGACCGTGGCGAAGTTGAAATCGTTGATGCCGCTATCGTAATTGGGCAGTGCACTCTGGTCGCGGTACGGTGTGAATACGTAGAACGCGCGCGGCTCCAATGTCTGGCGAAACGCACGCCCGAAGAATTGCGTGTCGCGCTCGAACACCAGACCACTGTCGACGCTGAATGTGGGCAGGAACCGGCTGGCCGAGGTCTTGCCGTTGACCAGCGCGCTGTCGAACTGATAGTTGGTCGCATGCAAACGCAGCTTGGGTGTGATGAACCCTGAGGGGGAGACGAACGGACGTGAGACCTCGAATTGCGAAAAAAATCGCCGGGCATTGGGCTGATTGTTCAGCGCTCGATCCGATTCGAACTGTGTCGCGTCGGCATCGACCGACATATCGAATCCGTTGAGGTTGAACCGCGCATACCGCATCGCGAGTTGCGGCAACCGATCGTACGGTGGCGTGATCGGAGAGTCCACGTCTTGCAGCGTCTGCCACTTGAGAATACGCAGGCTGGACGTGAAGTTGCCGATGGACCATCCCAGGTTCACATCGTTGGGCAGCAGTCGCTGCGTCAGGCCAGGGCTGACACGCGTGAAATCGCGCCAATAGTTATCGTCACTGACCCGGTTCAGCGACAAGCTCAAGCCCAAATTGCCAATCGCGCTGATTCCAGTCTCCACCACGCCGCTGTGTGTCATCGAATAACCCCAGCGATTCATGCTGCGCAATTTATCGCCCGGCATGAAATTGGCCTTGACCTCACCCTGGTAGTTCGACTCCAGATAGCGAAACTCGGCGCCCAGATCGATGCCCCTTTTGCTCATCACCGAGGGCGTGATGGTTGCATCACGGTTGGGAGCGATGTTCCAGTAATACGGAACCGTCACCTCGACGCCGTTCACGTTGTCAATGCCGAAGGTCGGCGGCAATAGGCCGGACTTGCGTCGATTGCTGAGCGGGAAGGTGAACGCGGGCACCGGAAGCAACGGGACACCTTTGAAGCTCAATACCGCTGACTCCGCCTGGCCGACATCCTCCTCGTTGTCGATGCTGATGCTCGCTGCCCGGATGATCCAGTCGGGCATCCAGCTCGGGCCAGGCGTCCTTTGGCAGGTGGTGTAGCTGGCATTGCGCACCACGGCGCGTTTCTCATCGATGAAATCGACGCGTTCGGCCTCGCCGTGGCCATTGTTCTTCAACAACTGGTACTGCGGGTTGCGGAAAAAACCTTCGAACGACTCGACCTTGAGCCGAAGTTCAGGGCCTTCGTACACGTCGCCAGCGCGGTTGACTCGCACGTGGCCCCGTGCACTGGCCAGGTCCTCGGGTTGGAAATACTCCAGACGATCGGCCCGTATCACCAGATCGCCACGGCGTAGCTCCGCCCGACCTTCAACCACGGTCTCCAGATCGGTGCGTGAAGATATATGTTCGCCAGTCACGAAAGTCGGCTGCGCGTCCCGATCCGCGGGCGCTATGGCCTCCTGCAGCATGCGGCTGCTCTTGAGTTGCAGTGGCGGCAGTTCCGGCTGCGCCTGGGCCCAGGCCGAAGCACCGGACAGGCAAACGCTGGCACCCACAATCACAAGCTGATGGCGCAGCCGGCACCGAGCAGGACCAACGGGCCCGGATTCGGTGAGAAACATCAGGCGGCACATGGGAGAGTCAGACGATGGGGTCGGGCAACAGCAAAAACAGGCCAACGGGCACAGCCGCTGAACAGGGGCTTTGTAGAATGGATTATCCATGAGCGATACAACCCCTTCGGATAACACGTCCGATCCCGCGCGCACGCAGAACCCCACTTCGACCGTGACCTGGACCGACCCGCAGCGGCAGGCGGCATGCGAGCGGTGGCTGGAGCGTATCGGCACGGCACAGGGCCTGGACAATACCAGCCTGCAACTGGCATCGGCCGATGCCAGCTTCCGCAGGTATCTGCGCATCAACAGCCACAGCGGCACCCGAATCATCATGGATGCGCCGCCCGACAAGGAAAACTGTGCACCCTTTGTACATGTCGCCGCACTGATGGCACAGGCGGGTCTGCGTGTACCCGAGGTGTTGGACTGGGACCAGCAGCACGGTTTCCTGTTGCTCAGCGACCTCGGCCAACAGACCATGATGCAAGCGATCGACCCCGCGCATGCGCAGGCAAACCTGCCGCTGTACCTGCAGGCGGTGGACGCGTTGCTCACCTGGCAGATGGCCTCCACGCCAGATGGTTTGCCGCCCTACGACCAAGCCTTGCTGCGACGCGAACTCGATCTGTTTCCCCAGTGGTATCTGCGCCAGCATCGGGCCGTCGAGCCAGACGCCAGCATGCAGGCGACGCTGGAGAGTTGTTTTGCGCTGGTGGTGCGGGAGAACCTCGCCTGGCCCAGTGTGTACGTACACCGCGACTTCATGCCACGCAATCTGATGATGCCCGCGGCCGGCGAACGGCAGGGGAAATCCGATGCTGCCCTGGGTGTGCTCGATTTCCAGGACGCGGTGTTCGGACCGATCACGTACGACATCGCCAGCCTGATGCGTGACGCATTCCTGAGCTGGGACGAAGAATTCGTGCTGGACGTGACCATTCGTTACTGGGAGAAGGCGCGCGCAGCCGGATTGCCAGTCGGTGACGATTTCGGTGCGTTTTACCGTGGCGTCGAATGGATGGGGTTGCAGCGCCACCTCAAGATTGCCGGAATCTTTGCACGTCTGACCTTGCGTGATGGCAAGCCGCAATACTTGGCCGATACGCCACGTTTCATCCATTACATCCGCGCCACCGCCGCACGTTACCGTGAACTCAAACCCCTGCTGCGGCTGGTCGACCAGATTGAGGGCATTACGGAACGCAGCGGGTTTGCCTACGGCCGGATGTAGGCCCATCACATGCACATGTACTGATCACCATGCCGGGTGCACCCCGATTTTTTTGCCCCGCACCACTGGCGAGCGGCTTGCGTCTGGCGCTGCGATCACCTTGTTCGGCCATGCAGGCACCGCCACACCGGGCGGTGAGTTCACCGCGACCGTCACTGCCATGGGGCGCCAGAATGTGGAGGTGCTGGTCGGGCCGCATGATCCGGTGGAACGCGAACCCACGCGTCAACTGCACCTGGCGATCGGCATCCCGGCCAATGAACGCATGGACTGGTTGATCGAGAAAGCAACCGAACTCGGCGTGGCGAGCATCCAGCCGCTGATGACCGAGCGCAGCGTGGTACGACTCGATGCAGAGCGCAGTCTCAAGAAAGTGGCGCATTGGCAGAGCATCGTGGTTGCCGCCTGCGAGCAATGTGGCCGCAATCAGGTGGCGCCGGTACACGCGCCGATGACTCTGAGTCAATGGTTGCACCAGACACCCGCTCCGAACACGATGGCCGACGCGGCATTGATTCTTTCCTTGCAACACGGCGCCTGTCCCTTGCCTCAATGGTGCAGCGGCGCGGGCGCTGCGGCGCACGCCATCGTGTTCCTGTGCGGACCCGAGGGAGGCCTGAGCAAGGCAGAGGAATCAAAGGCGACGGCAGCAGGATTTTTTCCGGTGTCGCTGGGCGAACGCACATTGCGGTCGGAAACCGCCGCGCTGGCGGCGCTTACACTGCTGGCATGAACCGCAATCTCGTGTTGCTGGCCGCCTGCCAGGCCCTGCTGCTGACCAACAACATCATCTTCATCGCCGTCAATAGCTTGATCGGTTTCAATCTGGCACCGCTGGGATGGATGGCAACGCTACCGGTGATGGCGTACGTGGTGGGAGGCGCGCTGAGCACGCCACTGGTTGCGCGAACCCAGTCGGCCTGGGGTCGCAAGGTGTCCTTCCAGATCGGGCTGGTCGTGGCCCTGGTTTCCGTGCTTGCCTGCGCCTACGCGATCGTGGCGCAGAATTTCTGGTTGTTAGTGGCTGCCACCGTGGTTGCCGGTTATTACAACGCGAATGGTCAACTCTATCGATTTGCCGCCGCAGAATTGGCAGCTCCGGGTTACCGCGAAAAGGCCGTCTCCCTGGTTCTGGCCGGAGGCTTGATCGGGGCCGTGCTCGGACCCAACATCGCGACCCGCACCAAGGATTTGACGTCGACCCCATTCGTCGGCGCCTACCTGACCTTGGCCGTGGTCGCGTTGATCGCGATGGCCATCATGGCGCAGCTGCGATTCCCGCCGGTGCCGCCAAAGGCGGTGGGTGATCCCCAAGGTCGTCCGATGCGGGAGATCATGCGCCAGCCGATCTTCATCGTCTCCACGCTGGGCGTGGCATTGGGGTATGGCGTGATGAACCTGTTGATGGCGGCCACACCACTGGCCATGCAGATATGCGCACTTCCGTTCGAAGACACGGCGCTGGTGTTGCAGTGGCATGTGATCGGCATGTACGCACCCGGGTTTTTCACCGGCCACCTGATCCGGCGTTTCGGCGCCCTGCAGATCATGGCCGTGGGCGTGGCGCTCAATGTGGTCTGCATCCTGATCGCCTTGTCGGGTGTTGACCTGCACCAATTCCTCATCGCTTTGTTCCTGCTCGGCGTGGGCTGGAACTTCCTGTTCACCGGCGCAACAACCTTGTCGCTCAAGGCCTACCGTCCGGAAGAAAAAGACCGCGCGCAGGCGGCGATCAATTTCTCCATGTTCGCCGTCATGACCTTGACCTCTTTCGCCGCCGGTGCCGTGGTGACGGACCATGGCTGGCGACTGCTGAATCTGGGTTCACTGGTGCCAGTGGCCCTGACCGCTGCTGCGCTGGCCTGGCTGGCCTGGCGTGTGGCAACCCGCCGCGAGGCGCCGCTGTAAGGCCAGGCCTCCACAACTAGGTTACAACAGCAAATTCACCATGGGACTATCGGTCCCGGTCATTGGCGCCATCGGAGGCAACGCGACCTGCCGGCGGGCCACAGTGACGCCGGTGGACTCGGTGGCAGCACCGACCTGATGGGCATGCTAGGCAAACGCCGAGCCGGGCGGATCGACGCGCGGGTCAAAAACGCGCGTCCAGCCAGGCCTTCAACTGCGCAACCACCTGCGCGGCGCCGGGCGCGGACTCGTTGAAAATCTCGTGGTAGAGCGTCTCGAAGCACTGCGATGTGACGACGGACGCGGGCGCTGCGCTGGCAAAGGCGCGACTGCCGGCCGGATTGACCAGCCTGTCTGCGCCCGCATACAGCAGCAAGGTCGGCACAGACCAGCGGGGTGCGTCGGCGATGACAAGCGGCCCGGTTTCGGCGATGAACGCGCCCAGCCGTGCCGAGATACGGTCATGCACCAGCGGATCGGCCTTGTACCGCGCCACCACACCCGGGTCGTGTGACAGGTACTGGGGATCGAGTCCGTTGCCCACCCGCAGGTTCGGCGCCAACTTCGGCAACACCGCCAGCAGCAGTTTCTGCAAGCCATTGAGACCCGCGTCCAGTGCGGGTGACGACAGCACCAGACCTTCGATGGTGCGCAGTTGCAAGGCGGCAAATCGTGCGGCAACCAGGCCGCCCATGCTGTGGCCCAGAACGATCAACGGTGTCGACGCATGCATGCGCGCACGCGATTCGTCGACCACTTCGGCAAGGTCCTGCAACAGGCGATCGTCCGAGGGCAAGGCGCCGCGTTGGCCCATGGATTCACCATGCCCGAATTGGTCATAGGCACGTACCGCAAAACCCCAGTCGTTCAAGTTTTGGGCCATCGCGTCGTAACGCCAGGCGTGTTCACCCAGGCCGTGCACGATCAGCACCACGCCGCGCACCGGCGCTTTGGAGAGTGGCCAGTCCATCACGATCAGATTGGTACCGTCGCGCGCGGTCAGCGGACTGAAATTGGTTTCAGCCAACCAGTGCTCCTGTCCGTGGCAAACACACGCGAACGCGCGCTGGGATGCGGGTCAATGGCGTGATCGGCATGAAAGACATTCGCTGCGGGTTCACGGCAGGCTGACGATCACCCTGGCCACCGCTGCCGTGAGCTTCTTGGCAAACGGCACATGCAGGAATTCGTTGGGCCCGTGCGCGTTGCTCCTGGGTCCGAGCACACCGCAGACCATCATCTGCGCGCGCGGAAAACCGCGCTCCAGCATGTTCATCAGCGGAATGGTGCCACCTTGCCCGATGGTGCCGCAGGGCGCGCCAAATTGCGCCATCGATGCAGCCTGCAAGGCCTGGTCAAACCAGGGTGTCATCGCTGGCGCATTCCAGCCAGTGGCCACGCCGCCGCTCTCGAAGGTCACGCGGGCCTGGTACGGTGCGTTGTCTTCCAGCAAGGCTTTCATCTCCTGCACCGCCTGCGCCGCATCGACCAGCGGCGGCAGGCGCAGGCTGAGCTTGAACGCGGTGTAAGGCCGCAACACGTTGCCGGCATCGGCCAGGGCCGGGAAGCCTTCAGCGCCGGTGACACTGAGCGTCGGTGTCCAGGTTCGGTTGAGCAGCGCCTGGACCGGGTCGGTTGTAGTGGGCAATACAAAGGTCTGCGCACCATCGCAGTCGTAGTGGGCCCAGGGAAAGCGTTTCGTCACCTCCTGGCCGAGGATCGCCGCGGTGGCGCGCGCCTGGGCCAGTCGCTCGGGCGGCACCTCACAATGGAAACTGGCCGGCAACAGGCGTCCAGTGGCGCTGTCTTCCAGCCGGTCCAGCACCTGGCGCATGATGCGAAAACTCGATGGCACCAGACCTGAGGCGTCGCCCGAGTGGATGCCTTCGGTCAATACCTCGACCTTGAGCGTGCCGCTGGCCATGCCGCGCAAACTGGTGGTCAGCCAGAGCTGGTCATAATTGCCGGCACCTGAATCGAGGCAGATCACCAGCGCCACATCGCCAAGGCGGGGTCGCAAGGCGTCGATGTAGGGCAGCAGATCGTACGAGCCGCTTTCTTCCGAGGTCTCTATCAGGCCGACGATGCGTGGATGCGGCACGCCCTGGGCCTTGAGCGCCTGCACGGCCGCGATGCTGGCATACACCGCGTAGCCATCGTCGGCGCCACCGCGCCCGTACAACTTGCCATCCTCGTATTTGGGTGTCCAGGGACCGAGGTCGTTACGCCAGCCGGTGAATTCGGGTTGCTTGTCCAGATGGCCGTACATCAGCACGGTCTGGGTCGCATCGGGACGGGTCGCCTCCAGTTCGAAAAACAGCACCGGTGTGCGCCCTTCGATGCGCACGATTTCCAGCCGCAAACCATCGACCTTCTGGGCTTCGACCCAGGCAGCAGCGTTACGCAGGACCGTCTCGATGTGCCCGTGTTCGGCCCAGTGCGCATCGAATCCGGGCGATTTGGCCGGTACCCGGATGTAGTCGCGCAACTGGCCGATGATGTCGTTGTCCCATTGCGCGCTGACGTGTTCCAGCGCGTTGGCATCGTTCAATGCATCGGCCGGCACTTCTTTGTGCAAAGGAGCGTTCATGCGGGACTTTCGTGGATTTGGCGCCATCGTATCAAGTCCTGACCGAACAAGCAGGAGTCGTCTTGCAATGGACAGGGAAAAAACGACAGGCGGTAGACCCTGCGCGCCGTGACCTCGGTCACGTCGACGCGTCGGTGCGGCATGGCGCCATGGTCCAGAACGTGTCGCGTTGCACGGAGCTTGACGAGGCGGCTTGCTCAACGCAAGCGCAGCAGGAACGGTCGCAGTGCCTCGGCGGTCGGTGCACCGCGTATGCCGTCGGGCTGGGTGCACTTGAGCGCCGCCGCTGCGCTGGCATAAGCGCAAGCATCGGTCGGCGACACGCCACGTGCCAGAGCGAGCGTCAATGCCCCATGGAATACGTCGCCGGCGCCGGTGGTGTCCACCGCCTGGACTGGAATCGGCGACACCCGGTGCAAGCGTGCATCCGAGACCAGCATCACTCCATTGGCGCCCAACGTGACGGCAGCGCAGGTGGCCCCCAGACCAATGGCGCGCAGCAACGCCGCCTCCTGGGCCACCGGACCGGCCCATGCCGCCAGGCCCGGTTCGGAGAACACGACCCAGCGTGCCAGCGGCACCAGGGCTGCAAGATCCTGCTGTGGCGCCACGTCCGCGTCGAACACCGAAAGCTTGTCATGGGCACGCGCCCACAACAACGCCGCCCGAGCGCCAGCCGGCCAGCGCGGATCCACCAGCACCGCATCGCAGCCCGCGAACACGCCGTCTTCGGGCACCTGGGCCAGGGCCATGGCATTGCCCCGGTGGTTGAAGATTTGGCGCTCGCCTTGCTGGTCGACGATGATGGCCGAGGCCGAGGTGTGGGCGTGCGGCACCTCCTGCAGATGGGTCAGGTCGATACCCTCCGCTGCGAGTTGCTCGCGCACCATGCGGCCGGCGTCGTCCAGCCCGACAGCCCCGACAAAACGCACCCGGGCACCGAGCCGCGCACACGCAAGCGCAGCATTGGCCGCCATGCCGCCACCGATGATCTGGTAACGGTGTGCCGGCGTCTTGGTGGCGCGCTCCGGAAACTGCTCAATCTGGAACACATGGTCGATGGAGCAATGGCCCACGCAGGCGATCAGCGGACGGGTATCGGGCATATCGAAGGGCAGGTGCATGGACATTCTCCGCGGCTACGGGTTCAGGAAGGCATCAGCATGCCCGACAACAGGGTCGCAATCTCCAGCAACACGGAAAGGATGATCACCTCGATAGCTCTGGTCAAAATACCCGACGACGAATACGCCCAACCCTGTCAAGGGAGGCGTAGTTCACCCGCAAAGCCAGCCGCCATTGCCCAACTCGCCATCGCTGTGACGATGGGCAGTACCGATGCCATCGAGTGGGTCCAGGCCAGTTAGATGTCGGCCAGGGCCTGACCCAGGTCTTCCAGCAGGTCGTCGATATGTTCGATACCGATCGACAGGCGCACCATATCTTCCTTCACACCGGCCTTGGCCATTTCGTCCGGTGCCAGCTGGCGGTGTGTCGTGGTTGCCGGGTGGCAAGCGAGCGACTTCGTATCACCGATGTTGACCAGCCGGGTGAACAGCTTGAGTGCATCCTGGAATTTGGCGCCCGCCGCCAGGCTGTCCTTGGCCTTCAGGCCGAAGCTGATGATGCCCGAGGCGCGCCCACCCATGTAAGTCTTGGCCAGGCCGTGGTCGGGATGGTCCGGCAAGCCGGCATAGTTGACCCAGCCAACCTTGGCGTGCGACTTCAGGAAATTCGCGATGCTCAGAGAGTTGTCACAGATGCGGTCCATGCGTACTGCCAGCGTTTCAATGCCTTGCAGGATCTGGAACGCATTCATCGGGCTGAGCGCGGCCCCGGTGTTGCGCAGTGGCACGACGCGG
>CAJDVP010000028.1_pt1 | contig 27282 bp, 19 predicted proteins | sample 7391311 | NCBI WGS metagenome assembly CAJDVP01 (sample SAMEA7055711, study PRJEB34461) | soil metagenome | biome: terrestrial ecosystem; feature: Peninsula; material: soil | place: Antarctica | collected 2016
CTCAGGCGCGGACGAGCCGGCCGACCAGGCTGAAATACAGGCGATACGGCAACACGGACAACAACTTGAGCCAGACCGTGAAACGTTTCGGGAAATGGATCTCGAAAGCGCCACGTTCCCAGCCCTGCACGATCGCCTGTGCTGCCTGCTCGGGAGACAGCAAGGCCGGCATGCGAAAGCTGTTTTGCGCCGTCAATGGCGTTTCGACGAATCCCGGATTGATGATGGATACGCCGACACCCTTGTCGCGCAGTCCCAGGTACAAGGTCTGCGCAAGGTTGATCAGCGCTGCTTTGGTCGGGCCGTAGGCCAGGCTGCGTGGCAAACCCGCGTATCCGGCAACACTGCCGACCAGGCTCACGAAAGGTTGCCGGCCCTTGGCCCGCAGCATGCCAGGCAACACGGCGTCGAGCAGGTGCAAGGCGCCGACATAGTTGATGTCCACATGGCGCAGCATGTCGTCGAGATCGATCGCATCGGCATCCATCGCGGTGTAGTGGCCGGCGCAGTAGACCATGCCGTCGATGCCGCCTTCCTGCTCCAGCGCCTTTGCCGCTGCGCGCACCGCCACACGGTCGGTCACGTCCAGTGGCACGGCGCGAGCGCCGGGATGTTCGGCGACGAACTGCGCCAGTGTGTCCGCGCTGCGCGCCGACACGATCACGCGGGCGCCACGCGCATGAAGCAAGGCGGCCGTTGCGCGTCCGATGCCGGTGGACGCACCGACCAGCCAGACCGATTTGTCGCGCCAGTCAGTGATGGCAGGGTTCAGCGGCATTGCAGCAGGCCGGCCATCCGAAGATGCAGCGCAGATGGGGGGAAGAACATCAGCGTGTCCTGAATGCGAGCGCGACCTCGCCCAGCAGGGTGCTGAACTTGCGCATCCCGGGCCTTGTTGAGCATCACCGTGTCGTTCATCAGGTCCATCCAGCCATCGAGATACGCCGCGATGATGCGTCCATCACTGGAATTGACGTGTCCGGGGTCATGCAGCTTCGCCTTGTACGGTCCATTGGTGCTGATGCCGGTACAGCAGTGCAGCGGCGCCGATCTTGAGCAGGCAAGGCAACAGGCAATACGCGATGCTCAAGGCCTGCAACGCAGACCCGTCGCGCGTTCCGGGTGCATAGCCGAACATGGCCAGAAACGGCAAGGCCAGGCCGGCGGCCAATGCCAGGTTGAGTTTGGTGGCAAAGTTCCACCAACCGAAATAGGCGCCCTCGGCGCTGCCGCGGTCGCCGGCGTTGGCGATCAGGCCGGCCAGCATGGCGCCCGGCAAGGCCAGGTCGGTGCCAAGCGCCATGCCCGATGCCGCACATACGATCAGAAAAGCGACGCTGTCGCCACTGCCCAGCGTACCGGCCCAGGCGAAGGCAGCCACTGCCAGCACCATGCCGCACAACCAGGTGCGCGCCAGTCCGATCCGTGCAACCAGCGACAACCACAGCGGCATCGAGAGGGCAGCGCAGATGAAATAGATGCCCAGGAATGCAGGCTCCATGGCAGCGGGCGCCTGCAGGCGGTCCTGCACGAAAAACAGCACCAGCGTGGCCGGTATGGCACTGGCAATGCCGTTGAGCACGAAGATGCCCAGAAGGCGGCGGAAGTCGGCACGCCGCAGCGGTTGCCACAGGTCGCGCTGGCGTGTTGCGGCGTGGGTCTGTGGGCGCAAGGCGCGGGTCCAGGCGAACCAGCCGATCGCCAGGCAGGCGCACAACAACAACCAGGTCAACGGCAGGCCGACCAGGGTTGGTGCCATCGATGCCAGCACCACGCCGAGCAGCGCCAGGCCTTCGCGCCAGGCCACGATGCGGCTGCGTCGCTGCGCATTGCCACCGAGCATAGCCCCCCAGGACTGGTGGGCCACACTCAAGGCGCTGTACGCGGCGTAGGTCAGCACCAGGAACACGCCAGCCCACACGGCCAGGCCAAACGGTTCACGGGTGAAAGGAAAAAACAGCAGCCCGAAACCAGTTGCCAGGATCGCGGCAGCGAACAGGCCCATGGCCAGCACCTGGGACGGTGAACGTGCAAACAGATGATCGCACCAGCGCCCGATCAACGGATCGATGACGGCATCAAACAAACGCGCGCCAAGCAGGATCAGCCCCAGTGTGGCCAGCGGCATGCCAAAGGCGGTCGCATAGTGGTTCGGCAAAACGATGTACAGCGGCAACGCGACAAATGCCAGCGGCAGGCCCATGGCGCCGTACAACAGGCCCTGACGCGGGCTGAAGTGTGTCTCGTCGTGCACGGCGGTGCCTTGGCCCTGCGCTGGGTTCACGATCCGCCCGCAGGCGCAGCTTTGCTGGAGCGCTCGTGTCCGGTCATTGCCGAACCAGCGTGTATTGAACCAGGTCGATGTTGGCGGTATCGAACGCGGCCTCGCAGTACGCGAGGTAAAACTCCCAGATCCGCATGAAGCGGTCATCGAAACCCAATTGCGCGATCGCATCGCGGTTGGCCAGGAAGTCGTGGCGCCAGCGGCGCAGGGTTTCCGCATAGTCCTGGCCGAACGCGAGTTCGTCGACGACCGCTAGGCCCGCCTGTGCGGCCTCGCGCCGGAATTCACGCGGGCACGGCAAGCAACCGCCGGGGAAGATGTATTGCTGGATGAAGTCGCTGGAGCGGATGTAGCGATCAAACAATGCATCGTCGATCACGATGCTCTGGATGCAGGCCCGGCCGCCAGGTTTGAGCAGGCGCCGCACGCTCTGGAAATAGGTTGGCCAATACGCACGGCCCACGGCCTCGACCATCTCGATCGAGCAGATCGCGTCATAAGGGCCGTCGTCGATGTCGCGATAGTCCTGCAGGCGCAGGTCGACCGCCGCTGCTGCGTCGACAGGCCGGGCGAGGTCGTCGATGCGCGCGCGGGCGAATGCGAGTTGTTCGGTGCTCAGCGTGACGCCGGTGACCTGGGCGCCGAATTCGGTGCTGGCCATCTCCGCCAGGGCGCCCCAGCCGCAACCGATCTCGAGCACGCGGTCACCGGATTGCACACCGGCCATGCGCAGCGCCCGGCGCACTTTCGCGTTTTGCGCTTCGTGCATGGTCTTGCCATGATCGCCGTCGAACCAGGCCGACGAGTAGTTCATGGTCTTGTCCAGCCACAGGCTGTAGAACGCATTGCCCAGGTCGTAGTGCGCGTGGATGTTCTTCTGGCTGTTGGCGCGGGTGTTGCGGTTGAGCCAATGCTTGAGTCGGTAGACCGCCCGGCCGGCCCAGCTGCCATAGATGGCGTCTTCCAGTTCGTTGCGGTTGCGAATGAACAAGGTCAGCAATTCGGTCAGATCGGGTGTGCTCCAGTCCCCCGCGATGTAGCTCTCGGCAAAACCGATGTCGCCCGATTGCAAAGTGGCTGCGCACATGTTCCAGTTGTGCAGCGTGATCGCAGCGCCCGGTTGCGCAGCGTCGCCCAATCGCCTGGTCGTCCCGTCGGGCAACTGCAACGTGAGGCTGCCGTGGCGCAGGCGTTCGAGCAGTCGCAATGCGGTGCGGGCGCTGGCGGGTGCGTCACGCAAGGTCGAAGGGTAGGGCAAGGTGTGCGTGTTCATGGCTGTGTCGTGGGAGTCTCGAACAAGGGCTTTTACGGCGATTGCATTTCACTGTGTGGTGCCACGGTGGCGCTGCTGGTGTGTGGTCCGGCCGGCTCCTGCCGGGTCACGGCAATGCCCAGCGCGGATGCGGGCTTGTGCACGAAACGCACGCGCTTGAACCACAGCCGTGCCGCCTGCATGTGGATGCGGACGATCACGCCCAGCGTCATGGCCGGGTAACGCCACAAGGCCCTGCGCACAGATTGCGGGCTCACCGGGATCAGGTTGCCGCTGACGCTGGTCTGCAGCACCGCGCCTTGCGCATCGTCATAGTCGATACGCGCCAGCGTGCGTTCGCCCTCGGGGCGCACTGCGCGCATGAACCGGAAGTGGTATCGCCCTTCGACCTGCAGGAACGGCGACACATGGAATTGTTTGACCGCGTCCAGTTGCACGCCCCATTGGGGCTGGTCCAGCAGGTAGCAGTGGCGCTCGCCGAACGTGTTGTTGACCTCGCACACGATGGCGCGTAATGCGCCGTCCCGATCGTTCGCAGCCCGGTGGCAAAACCAGAAACTCACTGGCTTGAAGGTGTAACCGAGCACCCGCGGGTAACAGTGCAACCAGACTTCGCCAGTGGCGTCGTCGATGCCGTGTTGACGCAGCAATTCGTCGATCCATGCCAGCGCGCCGCCATCGGACAACGGCCGGCCATCGCCATGGTCGGCATCGAAGAAGCTCAGTGCGGCGCGGCGATTGCGTGCCAGGCAGGTGCTTGCGGCCGGGTGTTGCGGGTCCTGCATCGACCGCATCGGCAACATCAGGAAATAGCCGGAGTAGGCAAACGCGTTGCGTGCAGGACGTAACCGGGTGTGGCGGACTTCACCAAAGCCGATCATGGGCAAAACGTCCGGCGCCGCAGTCATGGTCCTGGCTGTCACACCAATGCCTCCTCATATTCTGGATGCGCCTCTTCGCGTGCCGGCTTGGGAGCCACAGCGGCCGCGCCGAGCACACGTTGTGCCACCTCCAGCCCGGCTTTGAGTCCGTCTTCATGGAAGCCGTAACCCATCCAGGCGCCGCAGAAATAGGTGTCCCGCACCCCTTGCAATGCCGCGACATGGCCCTGCGCCGCCACCGCTGCACGGTCGAAAACCGGGTGCGCGTAGTCGTAGCTGCCGATGATGGCACCGCGCGCGATGCTGCGGATCGGATTGAGTGACACGATGACCGGCTGCTTCCAGGGCACCGGTTGCAGCTTGTTGATCAGGTAATGCAGGCACACCGCATCGTTTTCACTGGCCGCTGGTGTGCCAGTGGCGCCGCTGCGGGACTCGTAGTTCCACGCCGCCCAGGCACGTTGATGGCGCGGCAACGCCGACGCATCGGTGTGCAGCACGGCACGATTGGGGTGGTAACGGATCGCGCCCAGCGTCGCGCGTTCCTGGGCATTGGCGTCGGACAACAGTGCCAGCGACTGGTCGCTGTGCGTGGCCAGCACGACCTTGTCGAAGTGCTCTTCGCCAAAATCGGTTGCCACAGTGACGCCGGCTCCCGGTGCGTGTCGGCGGATCGCGCGCACCGGGGTGTTCAGGCGCTTGTCCAGCACACGATTGAGGATCTTGTCCACATAGTGGCGGGCGCCGCCGGTCACCGTCCACCATTGCGGCCGGTTGCTCACCTGGTTGAGTCCGTGGTTATGGCAAAAGCGGATCATGGTGGCGACCGGGAACTGCAGCATCTGGTCCTTGGGGCAGCTCCAGATGCATGCCACCATCGGCATGAAGTACCAGTCGCAAAATGCATCGCCAAAACCGTGCGCGCGCAGGAATGCGCCCAGTGGTTGCTGCAACTGCTCTTCGTCGCCGTCACGGGCGATACGCTGCGTCAACGTGTTGAACCGACCAAGGTCCCGCAGCATGCCCAGAAAACGCGGGCTGATCAGGTTGCGGCGCTGCGAAAAGACGCTGCTCACACTGTTGCCGCTCCATTCCAGATGCCGACCGCGGGTGGTGTCGGTGGTCTGCACCGAGAACGACATGTCGGACACACTGGTCTGAACCTTGAGTTCGGCAAACAGCGCGATCAACTGGGGATAGGTGCGTTCGTTGAACACCAGGAAACCGGTGTCGACACCGTGGCGAACCGTACGCCCGTCCACCGGCAATGCGATCTCCACGGTATGGGTATGGCCGCCGAAATAGTCGCCTGCCTCGAACACCGTCACCGAGGCATGCGGGTTGAGCCGGTGCGCAGCGGCCAGTCCGGCGATGCCGGAACCGACGATGGCCACTTTCATGGCTGGCTCCCGAGGGTTCGCAAGGCAGATAAAGTTGCTGCGAAGCGGCCCGGAATCAACAAGGGGGAGGAGAACGACCCCGGGATTGCGCCGGCGCGTACTGCGGCGCGGCGACTTCGCAGCAGGAAAAACCGTGTGGACGACGATGTCGTCGCCCTCCGAAGAGGGACTCTCGAACCGGCCGACAAGTTCCGCATCGGATGCGGGTCATGTCGACGATGGATCAGGGCGGGGTAATTACTCATGAGAAATATTATATACTGATCGGTAATTTGTTGACCAACTAGTTTTTTCTCACTGCAAACCCACCGGCTTGTGCCTGGCATCGGCAACGTGTCAGCGGGTTCGGTGAACCTGCTGTTCGGCACGCATACGTTGGACGATGCTTGCAGCCAGCGGTGGCACTACAAGCCGCAGGTCATGGTGTCCGCACTAAACTTGTCCCTCTATATAACTGATCGACACGGCTCATTCTCGAAAGGCCTCATGCTTTATCCCGAATTGTTCAAACAACTGGAAGCCGTTCGTTGGGACATGGCGCGCGACATCCACTGGGACAACTTCGATGTGAACAAGTTGTCGCAAGAGCAGGCCAGGACCATCAAATACAACGCCATCACCGAGTGGGCCGCGTTGCCGGCGACGGAAATGTTCCTGCGCGACAACCGCCACGACAGCGACTTCTCGGCCTTCATCTCGATCTGGTTTTTCGAGGAGCAGAAACACGCGTTGGTGCTGATGGAATATCTGCGACGTTTCCGCCCCGAGTTCGTTCCCACCGAGGCTGAATTACATGCGGTGCGGTTCGAATTCGACCCGGCACCGGCGATGGAGACCCTGATGCTGCACTTTTGCGGTGAAATCCGGCTCAACCATTGGTATCGGTGCGCCAGCCAGTGGCACTCGGAGCCGGTGATCAAGCAGATCTATACCAAGCTGAGCCAGGATGAAGCCCGCCACGGCGGGGCCTACCTCAAGTACATGAAGCAGGCGATCGCCCGATTTGGCGTGGAGGCCAAAAGCGCCTTTGCCAAGGGCGGCGTGCTGATGGCCAGCGCGCGGCGCACGGCGCAGGCCATGCATCCGACCAACCTGCATGTGAACAAGGCGCTGTTTCCGAACGACACGGTGCAAAGCCGTCTGCCGGATCCGTTGTGGCTGGAACACTGGCTCGATCGGCAGATCAAGTTCGGTGCGGCCTGGGAAGCAAAGGTTGTCGAGCGCATCCTGCACAACGTGAGCCTGATGTTCAATCGCAGTTTTACCACCGTGCAGGAACTCAACAAGTACCGCAAGGAGCTCAGCCGCGAACTGGCACAAAGCTGCGCCGAGGAGGCCCTGCTACCCGGTCCGGCGTGATGCAGTCGGTCCGGCGGTCAGTGCCAGCATGCGGTCAAGCTGGATATTGACCTTGCATTCGCCCGCGGCGACGCCGGCAACGATCCGGTAACTGCGCGCGCTGGTGTCGCGGATCGCGTGTTCCCCGGTGGCAAAGCCGGCCGGGTTGACCAGCACCGCTACCCGCGGAATTGTGGTGTTGGCGCCGCGGCGCACCACGACACCGACTTCCTGGTTGGCCAGTCGTACCAGCGTGCCGGGGGAATACACGCCCACGGCCTTGATCAAGGCCGCGCCGGCTTCGTCGGTGGCTCCCGTCTCGTCGTGGTAGATCGCCTGCATGGCGGCTGATGCGGAGTAAGGCCGGCGTGCGGCCCGTGGCGACAGATGTGCGGCGAATTTATCGGCGCGTTGCAGCAGCCGCGCCATGCGCTGCGCGGGCGAACGCGATGCCAGTGCGCCCGGGCCGGTGTTGTGGTGGTTGCGCACGGCCTCAAGGCAGTGGGCGTCCCGCACGCCGAAACTGCGCAGCAGTGCCTCGGAGCGGCTGGCATGGTGTTCGATGAGTTCCCGTTGTGCCTGTGTCGGCGGGTCGTTCTGCGCCGCCAGCCGGTCCTGCAGATCGGTCATCGCAATGTTCATGGTCAGCGCGGCCTTGCACAGGCTGCGCTCCATCTCCTGCGGCCAGCCGAGCACGTCGCGCGCCGCCAGGCCACACATCACGCTCACCAGCATCGAATGGGTGGCACTGTAGAGCTGGATCTCACTGGCGGCCAGGTGGAACAGCGCAAACAGCGCGCCGTCCGGATTGCGCAGTGCCTGCTCGCTCAGCTGCGACTGCAGACGATCCAGCGCTTCGACAAAATGGTCACCGTCGAGATCACGCAACAGGCGGTTGCCCAGCAACTGCAGGTCGAGCCAGTCGAGTTCGCCGCCCAGAGCGCGATTGCGCGGCACCATCAGCTCCCCGGTGGTCAGCTGGGCCTGCGCGATCTTGCCCAAAGGGCGTTCGTCGCGGACCAGTTCATGCAACTTGCCGACAAAGGCCTTCTGGTGGTGTTCCGATTCAGATACATCGACAAAAAAACCCTTGCCGCGGCCGCGCACCGCCTCCAGGTCATCACGTGACACGATCACGAAACCCTTGCGCGCCAGCAAGGCGCCAGTTTCGTCGCGCAGCGAAAACGCCAGCGGCTGACCAATGACGATCGATTCGTGGGTGACTTGGACCAGATTCATGGCAACAATGGTGGCGTTCCGGAAGTGCAGGGTTGCAGTCGCACAGCATACCCCCGTCGTCACGGCGCAATCGACCCTGGCAGGGCCGAAATGCAGTGTTATTCCGCGGCTTGTCCCGGTGCTTCCCGCCGGTGCTTCCCGCCGGTGCTCACGTCATCACGGTTGCGGCCCGCTGAAAACCGTGCGCCACAACACGAGGACAGCATCGCGCTGCGCATCGAGTTGCCCGGCCGGCACCTGCGTCGGTTCTTCATTGAGCCGGGCGTGGTGTTGCACCTTGCGCAATTCCCGATACGCCTGCGCTGCAGCCGTTCCCACGTCATCTGGCAACAGACCGGCCTCCTGCGCCAATCGCAGCAAGGTGATGTTGCCCAGGTTGGCCACCAACGCCTCATGTTGCGCTGCATGCGCCAACACGAGGTACTGCACCACGAACTCCACATCGACCATGCCGCCCGGGCTGTGCTTGACATCGAACCGGCCTTCCTTGACCGGATGCGCGGCGCGCACCTTGTCGCGCATCTCGACGATCTCTGCGCGTAAATGGTCGATGACGCGCGGCGCGGTGATCACGCCCCGGCGGATTTCGTCGAAGCGCGAGCGCATGCTCTCATCACCCAATACGAACCGGGCCCGCGTCATGGCCTGGTGTTCCCAGGTCCAGGCGGTATTGCTGCCGCGTCGCTCCTGGTACGCCGCAAACGCGTCGAAACTGGTGACCAGCAATCCGGAATTGCCGTTGGGCCGCAGTGCGGTGTCGATCTCGTACAGATCACCATCGCCGGTCTTGACCGTGAGCCAGTTGATCAACTTGCGCACGAACGTGGCGTATACCTCGGCGGAGCGTTCATCGTCGTCTTCATAGACGAAGACGATGTCCAGGTCGCTGCCATAACCCAGTTCCAGGCCGCCGAGTTTGCCGTAGGCGATGATGGCCAGTTGCGCCTCTTCGCGGTGGCGGTTCTTCAGCCGGCTCCAGCACCATCGAGCGGTGACGCGCAAGATCGACTGCGCCAACGCACTGAGGTCGTCGGCTACCTGTTCGACCGTCAGCACACCTTCCACATCGCGCGCCAGCGTGCGAAACACCTCGGCGTGGTGGGCGCGGCGCAACAGGTTGAGCAAGGTTTCGTCGTCGTCTTCCTCGGTGATTTGCAGCGCGCTGCGCCGGTCTTCGAGTTCCAGTTCGAATTCGGCGCTCTGGAATCGCTCCGCCAACATGGTCCGGTTGGCCAGTTCGTCGATGACGCCGGGGTGCAGCAGCAGGTAACGCGCGGGCCATTTCGCATTTCCCAGCAGGCGCAGCAGTCGCTGGTGCACGGCGGGGCGTTCGAGCAGCAGCGCCAGGTAACTTTCGCGGCGCAGCAGCGGCTCGATCCAGTCGGTCAAACGAATGCCGGCCTCCTCGGTGATGGTGGTCTCGGCGATCCAGGCTGCGGTGCGGCTGATCAGCCGAAACAGCCGCATGCGCGACTCGTCGCGCAAGGCCAGGAAGCGGGGATTTTTGCTCCAGTTGGCCACCCGCTCGCGCAGCGCCTGCGGCAAGGTCTCCAGGAAGTCCTCGAAACCCGAAGGCGTGGCGTACGCCTCGGTGATGTTGTTGCAGGATTTGCAATCGTCCTTGCCACCGCCGAGCAAGGCGTCGAACTCATGGGCCACGAATTCACGATGCCGGTCGAGCTCGGCCAGGAAGGTTCCGCCATGGGCATGCCCCATGGTGCTGGCAATCCATGACAGGTCATCGTCGCGGGTCGGCAACACATGGGTCTGCTGGTCGTCCAGGTACTGGATGCGGTGTTCCACCTGGCGCAAGAAGAGGTAGGCGGCCGATAACGCGTCGACGGTTGCTTGCGACATCAGACCGGCACGCAGCAGCCGCGGCAAGGCGTCCATCGTGGCGCGCGTGCGCAGTTCCGGGAACTGTCCCCCGCGCACCACCTGCAGCAACTGCACGATGAACTCGATCTCACGGATGCCGCCGCGCGAAATCTTCACGTCATTGGTACGCTCGGGACGCCCGGAACTGCGCCGCGCCGCATGCGCGCGGATTTGCCGGTGCAGCACCCGCAACGCGTCGAACACGTTGTAGTCCAGGTAACGCCGGAACACGAACGGCAATACGGTCGGCCGCAATTGAGCGGCCGAGCCGCTGTCCACGCAACCGGTGGGCGCCACCACGCGGCTCTTGAGCCAGGCGAAACGCTCCCACTCGCGGCCCTGCACGTGGAAATACGTCTCCAATGCGCCCAGCGAGATCGCGGGGGCCCCGGAATTGCCATTGGGCCGCAGCGCCAGATCGACCCGGAACACAAAGCCGTGTTCGGTGGTCTCGCCGATCAACGTTTGGAGCGCGCGTACCGCCTTGCCGAAATACTCCTGGTTTGACACTATTGCCCGGCCCTGCAGGTTGCCCCTGGTCTCGCCATCCTGGTCGTACACGTAGATCAGGTCAATGTCGCTCGACACATTGAGCTCACGTGCGCCCAGTTTGCCCATGCCGATGATCCAGATATGGGCGCGCTGGCCGTCAGGCCCCTGCGGTACACCATGTTGTTCGTCGAGCTGGCGCAGCACATGCTCGCAGGAGATGTCCAGCGCGAACTCGGCCAACAACGTCATCGCCAGCGTGATCTGCGCCACCGTGGCCTGGCCATCGCAGTCCAGCGTCATCAGCCGTTCCAGTGCGACCTGGCGCACGATCCGCAAGGCCGACCCCAGGTCGGTGCCCTGCGTTGTCAATTGGCCCAGCATGGTCTCGTATGCCGCGCGTGTGGGCAGCCCAACGGTGAGCAGCGCGCGTTCATTCGGGTAACGGCGACGCACCCGTTGGCCGAATCGGGAGTAGGTGGACAGTGCTGTCACACCACGCAATTCAGATGCATCTTCTGCTGCGGCGGCGACGGCCCCTGGGCCACCTTCTTCAAACTTGGCGGTCATAATTCCTGTGTCGATCGCGCATGCACGATGAATGAACTGACGCCAGCACCCACACCAACCCGGCTCTTGAAGAGCCTGGCGTTTGTGGCCCGCTGGACTTTGACGCTCTTGTTATTGGCGTGGTTGCTGTTCGCCGCGTCGTGGGGCGTCCTGCATTTGTGGATTGTGCCGCGAATCGGTGAGCTGCGTCCGCAGCTCGAAGCAGCTGCCACGCGCCTGGTGGGGTTGCCAGTGCGGGTGGATTCGATCTCTGCCTATTCGAACAATCTGCTGCCCGCTTTCGAGCTCGGCAATGTGCGGCTATTTGATGACCAGGGACGCGAAGCCTTGCGCCTGCCGCGTATCCTGGTTTCGTTGTCGCCGCGTTCGTTGCTCAAGCTGCAGTTCGATCAGATCCTGCTTGACAGCCCGGTACTCAATGTGCGCCGATCCCCGGATGGCCGCATCTGGGTCGCCGGGCTCGATCTGTCCCATGGCCACCAGGAGACGGACGAAGCGTTGCTGGACCGCATCTTCTCGCAACCGGAGTTCGTCATCCGCCATGGCTCCATCGTCTGGACGGATGAGCTGCGGGCCGTGCCGCCGCTGGAACTGAGCGCCGTCGACATGGTACTGCGCAACCGCGCGCGCATGCACGAGATCCGGCTGGACGCCACCCCGTCAGTGCAATGGGGTGACCGGTTCCAGCTCATGGCGCGTTTTGAGCAGCCTTTTCTGTCGATGGGCAATGGTCGCTGGAGGGACTGGTCTGGCCAGGCGTTTGCCGATTTTTCGCGGGTCGACGTGGCCCAACTCAAGCAATACGCCGATCCGGGTGTGGACATAAACCAGGGGCACGGCGCGATCCGCGCCTGGGTTGACATCCAGCGCGGACAGGTCACGGCGGCCACCGCCGATCTGGCTCTGGTGCAGGTGGCTGTGCGGCTCGATCAAACACTCGAGCCCTTGCGGCTGGCAACGGTGTCCGGACGCCTGAGCGGTCGCTTCGCGCCTGATGGTCGTGCATTCGCCACCCGCGATCTGGCGTTCGAGACGCAGGACGGCATCCGTTGGCCCGGCGGTAATCTGAGCCTGCGCCAGCAACTGGCGGTTGACGGAAAACCGGCGTCAGGAGTGCTCCAGGCCGACCGTTTGGACCTGACCGCATTGGCGCAAATTGCCGAACGGGTGCCGCTCGATGTCGCACTGCGCCAGGCGCTCGCACGCCATCAGCCGGCTGGCCTGGTCGACACGATCCGGGCGCAGTGGCAGCAGCCCATCGGGAAAGACGCCACGTACCAGGTCGACGGCCAGGTGCAAGGGTTGGCGATACGCGCGGTGCCCGACACCACCGGTGCACCGGCAGGCTCTGCCCGATCGATCGGCACGCCGGGAGTGAAGGGCCTGCAAGGCAATTTTTCGTTCAATCAGGCAGGGGGCAAGGCCAACCTGACAATGGCCGATGGCAGCATCGACTTTCCCGGCGTTTTCGAAGAATCGGTGGTGCCTTTCAAGCGCCTGTCAGGCGAGCTGAGCTGGCAGCGCCGCGGCGACAACTTGCAGGTCCAGCTGGCCCGTGCGCAATTCAGCAATGCGGATGCTGATGGCGTGCTGGACCTGAAGTGGCGCACGAGTGATCCGGCCCAGTCTGCCAGTCGATCCCGCTTCCCCGGTGTGCTCGACATGCAAGGCAAACTGAGCCGGGCCAATGCCACCCGGGTTCACCGCTACCTGCCGCTGGTGCTCGGGTCCGACGCCCGTCACTATGTCCGTGACGCGGTGCAGGCTGGCGCATCCAGCGCAGTCGCATTCAAGGTCAAAGGTGATCTGTGGGACATGCCGTTTGCCGATGCGCGCAGGGGCGAGTTCCTGATCACTGCCCAGATCGCTGACGCCACGTTGGCCTATGTGCCGCGCAGCCTGCAGTCGGCCGATGCCCGGCCATGGCCGGCCGCAACGCGCCTGTCCGGTGAATTGGTGATCGACCGCCAGAGCCTGAAGGTCAAAGGTGCACGGGGCAGTCTGGTAGGCGTGCCGACGCTGCAGGTGGCCAGGGCCGACGCGGTGATCGCGGACCTGACCCACCACAGCGTGGTCGAAGTGAGTCTGGAGGCCGATGGCCCGCTGGGGGACATGCTGGGTTTTGTCGCCAGCTCGCCGGTGGCAACCATGACCGAGCAGGCCATGGCCGGCCTCAGCGGCAGCGGCAATGCGCAGTTGCGGCTCAAGCTGGAGGTGCCGCTCGAGGACGCCGATCAGACCCGGGTGCACGGCACGGTCGTTTTGCAGGGTAACGACCTGCAAGTGGCGTCCGGCGTGCCGCGCCTGCAGCGGGCGCGCGGTACGGTCGGATTCACGGAGACCGGGTTCAGTGTCGATGGCGTGCAGGGTCGCTTTCTCGGTGGCGACGTGCGGATCGACGGCGGATCGCAAGCACCGGTTGCGGCAACCGGCGCCCAAGCCACGGAGTCGCCGGCGCTGGCCTTTCGCCTGCAGGGAACGGTCAGTGCCGATGGCTTGCGCCAGGCGCGCGAATTGGGCTTCGTGTCGCGGTTGGCCACCCGGCTGTCGGGCAGCACCAGCTACAGCGCCAACATCGGTATGCGCCAGGGCGAACCCGAGATTGTGGTCTCCAGCACCTTGGCGGGTATGGCGCTCGATCTGCCGGCCCCACTGGGCAAGTCGGCCGAGCAGACCATGCCGCTGCATCTGGAGTCGCTGCCGGTGCGTGAGGCCGCCGCATTCCGGCAGGACCAGTTGTTGCTCGAGCTGGGCGGCGTGGCATCGGTGCGATACCTGCGTGACCTCTCCGGCGCTGAACCGCGTGTGTTGCGTGGTGCGATTGCGGTGGGCATCGGAGTCACCGAGGCCACGCTGCTGCCGCGCGAGGGTGTGGTCGCCAATCTGCTGTTCGACACGGTCGATGTGGATGCCTGGGAGCTGTTGATGACGCAGGTTGGCGGTGCCGCAGCAGCCTCGCCACCTTCCGGCGCCGATGCCGCGGGCAGCTATTGGCCGAGCAGCCTGGCGCTGCGAGCGCGCAGTATCTCGGCGGGCGGGCGTACCCTGAACGACCTGGTTGCCGGCGGTTCGCGCGAGGGCTCCGTGTGGCGCGCGAATCTCGAAGCGCAGCAGCTCAACGGATATGTCGAATACCGCCAGCCGACCGGGCCCGGCGCCGGACGCCTGTATGCGCGGTTGGCACGACTGACGCTGGCGCCGTCGTCGGCCAGTGAAGTCGAGAGCCTGCTGGACGATCAGCCGCAATCGATCCCGGCGCTTGACATCGTGGTCGAGGACCTGGAGTTACGTGGCAAGAAGCTCGGTCGGGTCGAGGTTGAGGCGGTCAACCGCGCGGTGGACGGCTCTGGCACGGGTGGCCGCGAATGGCGCCTGAACCGGTTCGACGTGATCACGCCAGAGGCGGTCCTTCGCGCGACCGGCAACTGGGCCGCGATCCGTGCGCAGTCTGCAGACGGCGCATCGGTCGTCACGCCGGCACAACGCGGCAAACGGGGCGTCCAGCAACGCCGTACCGTGATGAATTTCCGGCTCGACATCAAGAACTCGGGGGAACTGCTGGCCCGTTTCGGCACCAAGGATGTGGTGCGACGCGGCAACGGCCTGATGCAGGGTCAGGTGTCCTGGGTCGGCTCTCCGCTATCGCTGGATTACGCCAGCCTGTCCGGTGCGTTCAACGTCAACGTCGAGAACGGCCAGTTCCTCAAGGCCGATCCGGGACTTGCCAAATTGCTGGGTGTGCTCAGCCTGCAATCGCTGCCCCGGCGCCTGACGCTGGACTTCCGGGATGTGTTCAGCGAGGGGTTCGCGTTCGACTTCTTTCGCGGCGACGTGCGCATTGAACAGGGGATCGCGTACACGGACAACCTGCAGATGAAAGGCATCAATGCCGCAGTGCTGATGGAGGGACAGGCCGACCTGTTCCGCGAAACCCAGGACATCCGGGTCTTGGTGGTGCCGGAGATCAACGCCGGTACAGCCTCGTTGATCGCCGCTGCGATCAACCCTGCGATCGGTCTGGGCACCTTTCTGGCGCAGGTCATCCTGCGCAAGCCGCTGATGGCGGCGGCCACGCAGGAGTTTCATATTGACGGCAGCTGGATCGACCCGCAGATCCAGCGTGTTCGCGCCAAGCCGCCCGCCAACGCGACCGAAGCCGTGCCGCCCGGTGCATCATCCCGATGACAGGAAGTACCCCATGAAAGTTGCCACCATCCAGATGGTCTCCGCGACCGTTTTGCAAACCAACCTGGACCGTGCCGGCGTGTTGCTTGCCCAAGCTGCGGCCGATGGCGCCGAGATCGCGGTGTTGCCGGAATATTTTTGTCTGCTGGGCCATCGCGACACCGACAAGCTCGGCATCCGTGAGCCTTTTGGTGACGGTCCGATCCAGCGATTCCTGGCCGACGCCGCACGCTCGCTGAAGATCTGGATTGTCGGCGGCACCTTGCCGCTGACCTTGCCGCATGGATCGGTCGAGGACCGCGAGCAGCGCGTCACCAACAGCTGCCTGGTGTTCGATCCCAGTGGCGCCTGCGTGCAGCGCTACGACAAGATCCATCTGTTCCGGTTCGACAATGGCAAGGAGCGATTCGACGAATCGCGGGTGCTGATGGCCGGCCATGCGCCGGTGACGTTCACGGTGCCCGCACGCGACGGCCACCGCTGGACGATCGGCATGAGTGTGTGTTACGACCTGCGCTTTCCCGAACTGTATCGGCGTTATGCGCAGGCCGGCGCTGATCTGATGCTGGTGCCCAGTGCTTTCACCTACACCACCGGCCAGGCGCACTGGGAGCTGCTGCTGCGTGCGCGGGCTGTCGAAAATCTGGCCTACGTTGCCGCGCCGGCCCAGGGCGGGCTGCACGAGAATGGGCGCCGCACCTGGGGGCACAGCATGGTGGTTGACCCATGGGGCGACATCCTGTGTCAGCGCGCCGAAGGTGATGGCGTGGACATCGCCGACCTGGCTCTGGAGCGCTTGCGCCAGGTACGGCTGCAATTGCCGGCACTGGAACATCGGATATTGTGAACCGCGCTGGTCGCGCTGGTCGCGCTGGTCGCCCTGGTTGCCCCATTGTTGATGAGCCGGGTCTGGTTGGCCAGTCGTTACGAGGCGAGGGCAGGCTGCAAGAAGCGCATCGAGCGCGACGCGGTGGACGTCGGGTCCGAATTCAGCGCGGTGGCGTCGGTCTGCCGTCATCGTTTTCCGATTCGGGCGGCGGCAAGGCGGGGTCAGCTTGTGTGTTGGTTTCTGGTGCATCATGCAGTTCGCCGTTGCGGCGCCCCGAGAACATCGTCCACCAGACGATCAGCACCAGCAATGCCAGGGCCAGCAGGGCTTCAAGCAAAATAAGGATCATGTTTCATCTCCTGCGCCGCGCCGCACTCGCACTGGCCTGTGTGGGCATTGTAGAAATTCTGGTGGCCTGCGCGACGCCGGCTCCGCAGGACAGCACCGTCGTGGCGCCCACGCCGGTAGGCACTCCCCTGCCAGTGCCGGTAGCCACTCCCCTGCCCGCGCAGGTATTGCCGCCGGAAGATGACATCGCCGAAGGAGCAGCGTCAATGGATGATGCGTCATTTGCAACCCTACCGGGTCGAGTCGCAGACCGGCAGCACCGACGGCTTGTTGACCGCGTATTACGAGCCGCTGCTGCAGGCTTCGCGGACGCTGCAGGCCGGGTTTACCGTTCCCTTGTACCGTCCACCGCCGAGTCTGGCGGCGCGCAAACCCTGGTATACGCGCAAAGAAATGGAAACCCTGCCGCAAGCACAGGCCGCGTTGCAGGGCCAGGAAATTGCCTGGTTGGCCGATCCGGTCGATGCCTTGATGCTGCAGATCCAGGGGTCGGGTCGTTTGCAGTTGCAGGAGCCGGATGGACAAAACCATCTGGTGCGACTGGCGTATGCGGCCACCAATGACCAGCCGTATGGCAGCGTCGGCCGTTGGTTGCTGGACCAACGGCAGCTGCGCGAAGCCTCCTGGCCAGCCATTCGTAACTGGGTTGCGCTGCATCCGCGACGGGTCCAGGAAATGTTGTGGAGCAATCCGCGCACGGTGTTCTTTCGCGAGGAACCGTTGACCGACCTGGACGCCGCGTTCGGACCGCGTGGTGCACAGGGCGTGCCACTGACGCCTGGCCGTTCGATCGCCGTGGACCCGGGCAGCATTCCGTATGGCACGCCGGTATGGCTGGCCTCCGATGGCCCGACCGTCAAGCTGCAACGCCTGGTGTTGGCGCAGGACACTGGCAGCGCCATCGTCGGCGCGGTGCGTGCCGACTACTTCGTTGGCTGGGGCGCGCAGGCAGGCGACGTTGCCGGGCGGCTCAAGCAGCCCCTGCAGCTGTGGGTTCTGTGGCCCAAGTCGTGATTGTGGGGTGTTGTGCCGTCAACGTTGACGTTCCGTGTTGTGCGGCTGTGAGCCAGTTGCCGATGGTCCACCCGCCCGCGGTCCCAGGTGCCCCAGCGGCAGGCGGCCACTGGTCTTGACCTCGCCCAGCGAAAAGCTGGTGCGCAGGTCCTTCACGTTGGGCAATGCGATCAGCCGCTCCAGCGCGAAACGCGAAAAACTGTCCAGATCCTGTTCGAGCACCTGCAATTCGAACGAACCGTCGCCGCTGATGTAGTGGCAGGCCACGACCTGCGGCATGGCGGCTATCGCCTGTTCGAGCTCCCGGATGCTGCCAGCGGCATTGCGTTCGGCGAACAGGCGCACGAAGGCCATCACGCCCAGGCCAATCTTCTGGCGGTTGATTTCGGCCCGGTAGCCGACGATGTATCCACCTTGCTCCAACGCCCGGACGCGGCGCCAGCATGGGGCCGCGCTCAGGCCCACCCGTTGCGCAAGTTCTGCATTCGTGAGCCGGCCTTCGGCTTGCAACTCGTGCAGGATGGCCACGTCGTACTTGTCCAGTGTTTCCATTTTTGGCACGTTAAAGAAAGATCCTTTCCTATCATAGCCAGAAACCGGCATGAAAAGAAAAGACTTATCGGCGCATCGGTCCTACACTTTGCCGTAGCCCGAATCATTCTTTGCCCATGGAGACCTGTCCGCCATGAATGCGCCGCTTCCTGAACATATCCGCAAGGCACTGGAGTCCGTCACGCTGGACGACAAATATTCGCTCGACGTGGGGCGTGCCTTCATGAGTGGCGTGCAGGCCCTGGTCAAGTTGCCGATGCTGCAGCGCCAGCGTGATGCACAGGCCGGCAAGAACACCGCGGGGTTCATCAGCGGTTACCGGGGCTCGCCGCTGGGCGGTTACGACCAGTCGCTGGTCAAGGCGGCCCCCTACCTCAAGGCACAGAACATCGTGTTCCAGCCAGGAGTGAACGAGGAACTGGCGGCCACCGCGGTGTGGGGCACCCAGCAACTGGGTTTCGCGCCACCGGGGACGAACCGTTTTGACGGTGTATTCGGCATCTGGTATGGCAAGGGTCCGGGCGTAGACCGCAGCGCCGATGTGTTCAAACACGCCAACATGGCCGGCACCACACCCTGGGGCGGTGTGATCGCGGTGGCCGGCGACGACCATGTGGCCAAGAGTTCGACCGCCACGCACCAGAGCGACCACATCTTCAAGGCCTGCGGTTTCCCGGTGTTTTTCCCGGCCGACGTGCAGGAGATCCTCGATTTGGGCATCCACGCTTTTGCGATGAGCCGCTTTTCGGGCGTGTGGGCCGGCATGAAGACGATCCAGGAGATCGTCGAATCCAGCGCCACCGCGCTGATCGACCCGGACCGGGTGCAGATCGTTGTGCCGACCGATTTCGAGATGCCCCCCGGCGGCGTCCATATCCGCTGGCCCGACAATGCACTCGACCAGGAGCAGCGCCTGTTCAGCACCAAGTGGTACGCGGCCATGGCGTATGTGCGCGCCAACCGCCTGAACTACAACGCGATCGAGGGCCCGAACGACCGTTTTGGCATCATCGCCAGCGGCAAGGCTTACAACGATACCCGCCAGGCGCTGATCGATCTGGGCCTGGACGACGCGACCTGCCGCCAACTCGGTATCCGCTTGCACAAGGTCGGTGTGGTCTGGCCGCTGGAGGCGCAACTCACGCGCGACTTCGCCACCGGGCTGCAGGAGATCCTCGTGGTGGAGGAAAAACGCCAGATCATCGAATACCAGATCAAGGAAGAGCTCTACAACTGGCGCGCCGACGTGCGGCCCCATGTTTATGGCAAGTTCAACGAGGTTGAGGGTGACTTCTCCGGCGGCGAATGGTCGATGCCGAACCCGACCGCCAACACCTTGTTGCGCGCCAATGCCGACCTGTCGCCGTCGCTGATCGCCCATGCGATCGCGCAGCGGGTCAAGAAAATGGGGCTGGACGCCGACATGACCGCACGTATCGATGCGCAGATGGCGATCCTGCAGGCCAAGGAGCGGTCGATGCAGGTGCTCGAGCTCGGTGGCGGTGTCAAGGGCGCTGACCGCCAACCTTGGTTCTGCTCGGGCTGCCCGCACAACACCAGCACCAAGGTGCCCGAAGGTTCGCGTGCGATGGCCGGCATCGGTTGCCATTTCATGGCCATCTGGATGGATCGCAGCACGGTCGGTTTCACGCAGATGGGTGGCGAAGGCGTGCCCTGGGTTGGTCAGCAACCGTTCACGACCGACACACACATGTTCGCCAACCTGGGCGACGGCACCTACTTCCACAGTGGCCTGCTGGCGGTGCGCCAGAGCATCGCGGCTGGCGTGAACATCACCTACAAGATCCTGTACAACGACGCGGTGGCGATGACCGGTGGCCAGCAGGTGGGTGAACGTCCCGAGGGGCATTCGGTGGCGCAGATCGCGCAGTCGATGCGGGCCGAAGGCGCCGCCCGGATCGTCGTCGTGACCGACGAACCCGAAAAATACGCGGACATCAAGCTGGTTGATGGTGTCGAGGTCAAGCACCGGGACCTGCTGGACGCCGTGCAGCGCGAATTCCGTGAGATCAAGGGCACCACGGTCATCATCTACGACCAGACCTGTGCCACCGAAAAAAGGCGCCGGCGCAAGCGCGGCGCCATGGTCGACCCGGCCAAACGGGTGGTCATCAACGAGCTGGTGTGTGAAGGTTGCGGCGACTGCAGCGTGCAGTCCAACTGCCTGAGTGTCGAGCCGCTGGAAACCGAATTCGGCCGCAAGCGCCAGATCAACCAGTCGACCTGCAACAAGGACATGTCCTGCGTCAAGGGTTTTTGCCCGAGCTTCATCACCGTCGAAGGCGGGCAACTGAAGAAAAAGGCCAAGGACAAGGCGGTGTCGCCGTTCGAACTCGGCGCCTTGCCCGAGCCCATTCTGCCCGCGCTGGACGCATCGCAGGGGCAGGTCTGGGGCATCGTCGTGGCCGGTGTCGGTGGTACCGGCGTCATCACGATCGGCCAGTTGCTCGGCATGGCAGCGCACATGGAAGGCAAAGGCATCGTGACGCAGGACGCGGCCGGTCTGGCGCAGAAAGGCGGCGCGACCTGGAGCCATGTGCTGATCGGCGAGCGCCAGCAGGACATCCGCACCACCCGCGTCAGCATGGCGGCGGCCGACCTGATCATCGGGTGTGACCCGCTGGTGACGGCGGATCAGGAAACCATGTTGCGCATGCGCGAGGGGCGCACCCATGTGGCGCTGAACGCCCACAGCACGCCAACCGCCGCCTTCGTGAAAGACGGCGGTTGGCAGAACCCGGCCGACGCCTGCGCGGCCGAGATCGCCAAGGCCGTCGGTATCGATGGCGTGGGCACATTCAATGCCGATGCCGCCGCCACCAAGTTGCTGGGTGACAGCATCTACACCAACCCGATGCTGCTTGGTTACGCCTGGCAACGCGGCTGGATCCCGCTGGGCCGTGCGTCCTTGATCCGCGCGATCGAACTCAACGCGGTGCAGGTGGACAACAACAAGGCCGCATTCGAATGGGGTCGCCGCGCGGCGCACGACTGGGCCAGCGTCGAGAAGCTCTTGACCCCGGCGCAGGTGATGCAATTCAAGAAACGCGAGACGCTGGAGACCATCATCGCGCGGCGGGTCGAATTCCTGACCGGCTACCAGAATGCCGCGTATGCCAGCCAGTACCAGGCCTACGTCAACAAGGTGCGTGATGCGGAAGGCGGGTTCGGCAAGACCTTGCTGGCCGAGAGCGTGGCGCGTTATCTGTTCAAGCTGATGGCGTACAAGGATGAGTACGAGGTTGCCCGACTACATGTCGACACCGCGTTTCTGGCCAAGGTCAACGCGATGTTCGAAGGCGACTACACGCTGAACTACCACCTCGCACCGCCGCTACTGGCCAAACGCAACGACAAGGGCGAGTTGCAGAAGAAGAAATACGGTCCGTCAATGTTGGCCGGCTTCAGGATGCTGGCCCGGCTCAAGGGCCTGCGTGGCACCGCGCTGGACGTGTTCGGCCGCACTGCCGAGCGGCGCGAGGAACGTGCCCTGATCGGCGAATACCGCGCCAGCATCGACGAGGTGCTGGGTCGGCTGGCGGCCGACAACCATGCGCTGGCGGTGGAGATTGCCCGGATTCCGGAAAAGATCAAGGGTTTCGGCCATGTGAAGCAACGCAACCTGGTGGCCGCGCGCGGGCAGTGGGAACAACTGATGCAGCAGTGGCGAACGCCACAGCCTGCTGCGCCGTCCGCCCAGCGGGTTGTCGGCGGCCAGCGCGACCGGATTCACAGTCGGTAGATCTGTCCGAACTTGGCCTCCAGGTAGTTCAGCAGCGGCTCGGGCGTGGGCGCATGGCCGCAGGCCTGTTCGATCAGCTCGGTCGGTCGGTAGAGTGCGCCATGCTGATGGACGTGCGTGCGCAACCAGTTGGTGGCCGGTTGGGTCACGCCCTGGGCCAGGTGGGTGTCGAGCTCGGGCAGATCCTTGCGCAGCGCCTGGTGCAGGCAGCCGGCATAGACGTTGCCCAGCGTATAGGTCGGGAAATAACCGAACAGGCCAACCGACCAGTGCACATCCTGCAACATGCCGTCAGACGCCCGCTCCACCGGCAGGCCGAAATCCTGCAGGAAGCGCTGGTTCCACGCTTGCTCCAGATCGCCCGGCGCAAGCGAGCCGTCGACCAACGCGTGTTCCAGGTCGAAACGCATCATGACGTGCAGGTTGTAGTGGATCTCGTCGGCTTCGGTCCGGATGAAGCCGGACTGCACCCGGTTGACGGTGGCGTAGAAATCGTCTGCTGAAGCCGGACTGAACCCGTTCGTGAGGGCGACCATGCGGCTGTGCAACCAATGCGTGAACGGCCGTGAGCGGCCGAGCTGGTTCTCGCAGATGCGGCTCTGGCTTTCGTGCACCCCCATGGACACGCCTTGCCCGAGCGGTGTCAGTCGGTACGCAGGATTGATGCCGAGTTCATAACACGCATGACCGGTTTCGTGGATGGTCGAATACAGGCAGTTGAACGGATCGTCCTCGACCACCCGTGTCGTGATGCGCACGTCGTCGCCCGATCCGGACGAAAACGGATGCACCGCCAGATCAAGCCGGCCGCGGTTCCAGTCGTAGCCGAAGGCGCCGGCCATTTCGCGCGCCAGTGCCAGTTGGACAGTCTGAGGAAATTGACCTTCCAGTGCGACAGGCTGTGCGCTCGCGCCCAGCACGCGTTCACGCAGCGCCACCAGGCGTGGTCGCATGCGGTCGAACATGGTGGCGATGCCGGCTGCGGTGGCGCCGGGCTCGTAGTCGTCGAGCAACGCGTCATAGGCGTCGGACCCGAATCCGCCGGCCGACAAGGCCTGTCCGGCCTCGCGCTTGAGTGTGAGTACCTGCGCGAGCGTGGGCAGGAACTGCGCCACGTCGTCCCCGGCCCGGGCCTGGGCCCAGACACCTTGTGCGATCGAGGTCGTGCGCGCGATCTCCGTGGCCAGGTTTGCCGGTATGCAGGTGTTCCTGCGGTAGCTGCGGGTGATCAGTTCCAGCGCCCTGCGCCCGGCCGCGTCGGTCGGCCGGGCCTGGTCCAGCCAGTCGGCGATGCGCGGATCGGTACGGCGTGCGTGCAACACGGCCTCAATCGCGCCCATTTCGTCGCCGCGTTGTGTGGCGGCGCCACGCGGCATCATGGTTTCCTGGTCCCAACCCAGGCGGCCTGCTATCTGCGCCAGCGCTTCGGTGTCGCGCTGGAAGGCCATGAGGTCAGTGAATGCAGTCACGCGGTGGTCCAAAGAGCGTCGCCCGGCTCCGGTGGCAAAACGATAGGCTGGCCATGCGGCGTGTGTGCGGCGGCCTGCGCCCAGGCGTGTTCGAGCGCGTGCAACTGTTCGGTCGTCGCCACCCCGCGCGTGACCATCAATTGCTCCAGCGCATCCATCCAGTGGTGGTAATAGTTGCTGCCGTCATCCGGGTCGCCGCCAAGCTGTGCCTGGTGGATACGCTCGGCCAGGGCGCGGGCCCATTCGACCCAACTGAACACGCCCTTTTCATGCAGCAGCAACGTCAGAGCGAAGGCGCGCGCCTGCCAGGGCTCGCTGAAATATCGTTCGCTGTCGGGGTCCAAGGGCATCGGCAGTCCGGCGCCATCGCTGGCGCAGGCGGCGGCTACCTCGGCCAGGGTCATGTGCAGCGCCGCGGTGACGGGAACACCTTTGTCCTTGTTGGGGCAGTTCGGTGGATTCATTGAGGTACCCCGCGTGCTACGCACTGTGGAATTCGCCTTGTGGGAACGGCCCGGCGGTTCACTGACGTACCCTGCGTGCTACGCACTGCGGGATTCGCCTTGGGAGCGGCCCGGCGGCTCATGGCACTGCTTCCAGATACGGTTCCCAGGCGTCGACACTGACCTGGACACCGGCGTCTGCGTCCGGACCCCACAGGTCCTGCGCGTCGAATACGACCGTGTAGAGCCAGTGGGGCTGCTCCCGGAATGGCGGCAGTGGCTGGCTGGCGTGGGCGTCGGCGAATACATGTGCGCCATGGACCAGTGAGACCGTGCCGGTATGCCCACGCACATAACGCGGCAACCGGGTATGGCCCTGTGGGTGCATGTTGCGCGCCCGCACCCGCGCGCCGCTCTTGAATCGGGCCGGCGCCAGCGGGTCGCGGGTCGTGCTGGTCCCACGCGCCAGCGCCGCGTCCACGTCGGCGGCGCGCAGGATGGCGGCCACCGGCGCTGGTGCTTGGTGCATCTCGCCCGATTGCAGTTCATCGGCGCCGACCAACCCGCGTTCGCGCATCAGCACTTCCAGCGCGCGCAGCCAGATCGCGTAATAGCTGGCGCCCAGGTAGAACGCCGGTGGCAATGTTTCGCGTGCCGAACGGCTCAAGTCGATGTTCCATTGCCCGGTAGCGCCCATGGCCAGCGTCAGCGCCAGCGCGCGCTTTTCCCAGTTGGCGTGGAACAGCGGCTCGTCCGGCTCGACGATCACCGGCCCGAAACATTGCATACCGCCCATGTCGTGCGGGCCGTTCATGCGGCTGCCCCTGGCGTTGGCGCGTGGTCGGGTGCCGGTTCGCGCGCCAGACCGGTGCCGATCATCGCATCGCGGGTGACCAGGGTCGCCAGTTGTTGCGGGTTCAATCCACGGGCTGCGGGCGGCATCATCGGAATCACCAGGTAACGCACCTCGGCGGTCGAATCCCAGACCCGGATTCGGGTGGATGTCGGCAGTTGTACGCCGAAGTCGGCGAGCACGCCGCGTGGATCGCGTACCACCTTGGATCGATAGGGGGCGCTCTTGTACCAGACCGGAGGCAGACCCAGCACCGGCCAGGGGTAACAACTGCACAAGGTGCAGACCACCATGTTGTGTACCTCGGGTGTGTTGGCCACGGCCACCATGTGTTCGCCCTGGCGCCCGCCGTAACCCATCGAGGCGATCGCAGCGGTTGCGTCGTGCAACAACCACTGCTGGAACTCGGGATCGACCCAGAATCGGGCAACCACGGCCGCGCCATTGTGCGGGCCGACACGGGTCTCGTAGGTTTCGATGATGCGGTCCAGCGCCGCCGGATCGACATAAGCCTTGCGGGTCAGCAGCGTTTCCAGCGCACGGACCCGAATGTCCATCGGATCAAGATGGGAATGATCGTGATCGTGGTCGTGCGACTGAGGCATGTGATTCTCTCCGATACAGGTGGACCGCGGTCCAGGCCTCGCAGACCTTCGTGTGGCGGTTGCGCATGCCCCGCATACAATGCCGGACTGACTGGCGTCGGTGCAACCGAGACGTCGCAGACCCCATCACAGCTAAATTTCCGGAGTCTCCTGTGTTTATTTCTTCCGCATTTGCCCAGACCACACCTGCCGCCGGTGGCGACATGCAATCATCGCTGATGAGCATGCTGCCTCTGGTGTTGATGTTTGTCGTGCTTTATTTTGTCATGATTCGTCCTCAGATGAAGAAGCAAAAGGAGCACCGAACCATGGTCGAGGCCCTGGCCAAGGGTGACGAGGTTGTCACCTCGGGTGGCGTGTTGGGCAAGGTGACCAAGCTCGGGGACAGTTTCCTGAGCGTGGAGATCTCCAATGGTGTCGAGATCCAGGTCCAGCGCGGTGCCGTGACCCAGGTATTGCCCAAGGGCACGGTCAAGTAAGTAATCCCCTTCGGCCCGCCTCGGCCGAACCTGCACGGCGTTATTGTCCGTAAGAAGCCTGAACATGAACCGATATCCGGTCTGGAAATACGTGGTCATCGTGATCGCGCTGCTGGTGGGGATCTTGTACACCCTGCCGAACTTTTTCGGCGAAGCGCCCGCAGTGCAGGTATCGTCCGGCAAGGCGACGATCAAGCTCGATAGCGGCACGCAGGCTCGTGTGGAAGACGCCCTCAAGGCGGCGTCCATCACACCGGCGGCGATCACCTTCGATGGCAATTCGATCAAGGTGCGGCTGGACACTGGCGAAGAGCAACTCAAGGCCAAGGACGTGATCCAGAAGGCGTTGATTCCCGATCCGTCCGATCCGTCCTACGTGGTTGCTCTGAACTTGTTGTCGCGTTCGCCGTCCTGGTTGTCGGCGGTCGGTGCAGCGCCGATGTACCTGGGTCTGGACCTGCGTGGTGGTGTGCACTTCATGCTGCAGGTCGACATGCAGGCGGCGCTGACGCACAAGGTCGATTCCCTGGCGGGCGACTTGCGTACCGCGATGCGCGAGAAAAACGTGCGCCATACCGGCATCACCCGCAATGGCCAGATGATCGAGTTGCGATTTCGCGACGAGGCCACCTTGAACGCCGCAAAAACCCTGATTGCTGACCAATTTGCCGAATTGCAGGAAACCGATGCACCAGACGGTGCCGAATTCAAGCTGACGGCGCGTATCAAGGATACGGCGGCCCGCACGATCCAGGCGCAGGCCCTCAAGCAGAACATGTTGACGCTGCACAACCGGATCAATGAGCTCGGCGTGGCCGAACCGGTGATTCAGCAGCAGGGACTGGACCGTATCGTGGTGCAACTGCCCGGCGTGCAGGATACCGCCAAGGCCAAGGACATCCTGGGCCGCACCGCGACACTGGAGGTGCGGCTGGTCGACGAAAGTCCGGAGGGCCTGGCAGCCGAGGTCGGCACCGGGCCGGTGCCATTCGGTTCCGAGCGCTTTTTTGATGGCAACAATCGGCCGGTGATCGTCAAGAAGCAGGTCATCCTGACTGGCGAGAACCTGACCGACGCGCAGCCCGGATTCGACAGCCAGACCCAGGAAGCCGCGGTGCACCTGAACCTGGACGCCAAGGGTTCACGCATCTTTCGCGACATCACGCGCGAGAACATCAACAAACGCATGGCGATCCTGTTGTTCGAAAAAGGCAAGGGCGAGGTGGTCACTGCGCCGGTGATTCGCAGCGAGATCGGTGGCGGGCGGGTGCAGATTTCTGGCCACATGACGAGCGCCGAGGCCCAAGACACCGCCTTGCTGCTGCGCGCCGGCTCTCTCGCTGCGCCGATGGAAATCATCGAAGAGCGCACCATCGGCCCGAGCCTGGGG